>BFBZ01000318.1_pt1 | contig 53073 bp, 49 predicted proteins | sample 1888401 | NCBI WGS metagenome assembly BFBZ01 (sample SAMD00112614, study PRJDB3348) | symbiont metagenome | host: Chara braunii
CTGCTGGCCATCGCCTACGGTGTGTTGAAGTCGGGCAAACCCTTCGATGCGAACCATCACAAGGCAGTCAGTGCTTGACAGGCATAACGGTGTCTTTGATTGCGAAAAAGACAGGCTCGTTCGCAAGATTGGTGTTCTTGCCCGCATTGACGTTGAAGTAGTACAGCGGCTCCGTGGCGTCGATCGGGATGTAGCCGGCCTGCCTGATCTGCTGGCCCAGCAGCCTGAACGCCAATGCCGACGATTGGTTGAGCGCGTTGACGTCGTCGCCCGTCATGGCGGTACTGCGCGTGCCGAGCATGCTGGCAATGGCGGCTAGCACCACCAGCATGCTGATGATCAGCGCGACGAGAAATTCGACCAGCGTGAAGCCGCCCTGCCACGGGCCGGGAGCGATTGCCCTGCAATTCATGGCAGCGGCGCCGCGACGATGACTTCCAGGCAGGCCTTGCCAGTCGGACAGCCCCAACTCGAATCCGGCGCGATCGGGTTGACGGCGGCGGGCTCGTCCCAGGCGACGTGCACGAACAGCAAGCCTCCGGCCGCCGCCTTGGCCTGTATGTCGGCCAGTCCGCCTGGCAACGCGCTCGCCACCATGCGCTTCCAGTTCCACAGGTCGTCAGCAGCAAGATCGGCTGCGCTGCAGCTGGCGCGCGCCCCTGCGCATGAGGACTCGGGTTCGTCGACACTTGCCGGCGACCAGTCGACCACATAGGGGCTGGCGGCTGCAGCGCCTGCAATGAGGTTGGAACGAATGCGATCGGCCATGTCGCCTGCCAGTTGCACCGCGATGCTCTGGTTGCTGGCGCCTGCGCTGTCGGCGAGCACGCGCAGTTGAAAGCCAGCCAGTGCCAGCAGGCCGAACGAGAGCACCAGAACGGCCACCATGGCCTCGATCATCGAGAAGCCCGCTTGCGCATTGCGCCCACTGCGCGGCTTGCGGATTGGAACGCTCAGCACCCCCTGCCTCCCTTCGCCAGCCGCACGCGCCCGCCGAGCGCCATGCACACCGTGACGGCATTGGATGAAGAGCCGTCGCTTCCCACCGGGTGAAAGCTGAAGCCGGCAGCGCCTGCGGAATGGCCCATGGCGTCGAAGGAGATGCTGCCGAGAGTGCCTTTCTGGACCGCGACGCGCGTGTCGGGGTCTTGCCGCTTGAGGGTTTCGGCGGCGGCCCCGCTGCCAACCACCGTGTCCCAACCGCAGCTCCAGTCTCTGCCGCGGCACCCCGCGCGCTGCTGGATGGTCACGGTCTTTCCGCGCCGCGCAGCCTCCGAGCGCGCATGGCTCACGCTCGCCATCAAGGCCGAGGCCATGCCTTCGACGCGATACTTTTCAATGAGGCCGCTGAAACTCGGCAGCGCCATTGCCAGCAGCACGGTCATCAGTACGATGACGACCATCATTTCGACAAGCGTGAAGCCCCGCAGCCTTTTGGCATGGCGCAAGCGCTCCCGCGAGGACGCGCAGAATCCGTTGTTCATGTTGTACCGTCCACCGCCTTGCACGACCGTGCCGGATGGGCGCCTCTCCCTGATTGCAATAGCCGGAAATTCTATTTTTCAATTTCTCATTGGCCGCCTATTGCACGACAAACGGTCGAAGCAAATGAGTCAGCGGTCAATTGTTTTCAGTTGACTTCGAATTGACGTCTCAAATAGATTTGATTTAACAAAAGAATGACAAAAGAAAATTCGAATTTCATGATCCAGGCGCTGAATCTCGCGCGCCAGGCCGGACCCGAGACCGATCCCAATCCGCGCGTCGGCTGCGTCCTCGTGGCTGCGAACGGCGCAGTCATCGGCCAGGGCTACACCCAGCAGGTCGGCGGCCCGCACGCCGAGGTCATGGCGCTGCGCGATGCGGCGGCGCGGTGCCATTCGGTCGCCGGCGCAACCGCGTACGTCACGCTCGAGCCCTGCTCGCACCATGGCCGCACCGGTCCGTGCTGCGATGCGCTGATCGCGGCCGGCATCGGCTGGGTCGTGGCATCGATCGCCGACCCCAATCCGCTGGTCGCCGGCCAGGGTTTCGAGCGGCTGCGCGCGGCAGGCGTCGAGGTCGAGGTTGGCCCGGGTGCGGAGGAAGCGCGCGAACTCAACATCGGCTTCTTCAGCCGCATGGTCCGCAAGACGCCCTGGGTCCGGATGAAGATGGCCGCCTCGCTCGACGGCAAGACCGGTCTCGACAACGGCGTGAGCCAATGGATCACGGCGCAAGCCGCGCGCGCCGATGGCCATGCATGGCGAGCGCGCGCCAGCGCGGTGCTGACGGGTGTCGGTACCGTGCTCGAAGACAACCCGCGCCTGGACGTGCGCCTGGTCGAAACCCCGCGCCAGCCGCACCTGGTGGTCGTGGACAGCCGGCTCCAGACACCGCCCGACGCTCACATATTCATAGCCGGCCGTCCCGTGTGGATCTATGCCGCCAGCCGGGACGAGAAGAAAGCCCAGGCGCTGGAAGCACGCGGCGCCACCATCACCTGCCTGCCCAACGCCGACGGCAAGGTCGACCTGGGCGCCATGCTGAAAGACCTGGCGGCCCGCGGCGTCAACGAGCTGCACGTCGAATCGGGCCACAAGCTCAACGGCTCGATGCTGCGCGAAGGCTGCGTCGACGAGCTGCTGGTGTACCTTGCGCCCAAGCTGATCGGCAGCGGGCTCGACATGGCAAGCCACATCCACGCCGACGGCCCGCTCACCTCGCTGACAGGTGTTCTGCCCCTGGAATTCAGGTCCGTCGACATGCTCGGGCCCGACCTGCGCATCGTGGCCCGGGTCGCCGGAAGGGACGCCTTCTAGCCCGCCAGCCCCGAAGCCCCTTCGTTCTCTGCGAAAATGCCGGGATGTTCACCGGAATCATCACCGGCGTGGGGCGCATCGCCGCCCTCCACGACCTCGGCACCACCTCCTCCCATGGCAAGAGACTCAGCATCGAGGTGCCTGACGGCTACCTCGACGACGTCGGTCTCGGCGACAGCATCGCGCTCAATGGCGCCTGCATGACCGTCACGACGCTCGTTCCCGAGCGACGGCAGTTCACCATCGACATCTCCGCCGAATCGCTCGACAAGACCGCGGGCCTGACCGACGAAGGCAGCCGCATCAACCTCGAGAAGGCCCTGCGCGCCAGCGACCGCCTCGGCGGCCACATCGTGTCGGGCCACGTGGACGGCATCGGCCGCGTGAGCTTCTTCGAGCCTGTCGGCGAAAGCTGGGAGCTGCGCGTGGTCGCGCCGCCCGAGCTGGCCCGCTTCCTCGCCTACAAGGGCTCGATCACCGTCAACGGCGTGAGCCTCACCGTCAACAGCGTGAAGGACATCGCCGACGGCGCCGAGATCAGCATCAACCTGATCCCGCACACCGTCGAAAACACCTCCCTCGGCGGCCTGAAGGCCGGCTCGAAGGTCAACCTCGAAATCGATACCGTGGCGCGCTACGTGGAGCGCATGCTCCAGGCGGGCGCGATCACTCCCCCACCCAAGGACACTTCGAAATGAACGCCTCCGTCACGCCGATCGGCGCTCCCCGCGCCGCGCGCGCTCCAGCCCCGATCTCGCCGGTCGAGGAAATCGTGGCCGAGCTCGCCGCCGGCCGCATGGTGATCCTGGTCGACGAGGAAGACCGCGAGAACGAAGGCGACATCGTCGTCGCGGCCGACCACATCACGCCCGAAGCCATCAACTTCATGGCGCGCCATGCCCGTGGCCTGATCTGCCTCACGCTCTCGCGCGAGATGTGCGAGCGGCTGAACCTGCCGCCGATGGTCCAGCGCAACGGCGCCAAGCACTCGACCGCGTTCACCGTCTCCATCGAGGCGGCCGAAGGCGTTACCACCGGCATCTCGGCCGCCGACCGCGCCCGCACCGTACAGGCAGCCGTCGCGCCCAACGCCGTGGCCGCCGACCTCGTGCAGCCCGGTCACATCTTCCCGCTGCAGGCGGTGGACGGCGGCGTGCTGATGCGCGCCGGCCATACCGAAGCCGGCTGCGACCTGGCCGCCATGGCCGGTTGCTCGCCCGCCTCGGTGATCTGCGAGGTGATGAACGAAGACGGCACGATGGCCCGCCTGCCCGACCTGCAGATCTTCGCGGCCGAGCACGGCCTCAAGATCGGCACCATCGCCGCGCTCATCGAACACCGCAGCCGGGTCGAATCGCTGGTCGAGAAAGTCGGCTGCCGCGAGATCCAGACCAACTGGGGCGCCTTCACCGCCCACGCCTTCCTCGATAAGCCCAGCCGCGGCGTGCACCTCGCGCTGGTGCGCGGCAAGTGGGCGCCCGAAGACACGGTGTCGGTGCGCGTGCACGAGCCGCTGTCGGTGCTCGACGCGCTCGAGATCAACCGCTCGCTGCATTCCTGGAGCCTGGACGCCAGCCTCTCGCACATCGCGAACGAGGGCAAGGGCGTGGCCGTGCTGCTGAACTGCGGCGAAACCGCCGGCGAGCTGCTCGCGCAGTTCGACGGCACCGCGCGCCCCGCGCAAGCGCCCGAGCGCGGCCGCATGGACCTTCGCAGCTACGGCATCGGCGCGCAGATCCTGCGCGAATGCGGCGTGCACAAGATGAACCTGCTCGGCACGCCACGTCGCATGCCGAGCATGGCTGCGGGCTACGGGCTCGAAATCGCCGGCTACCTCACGAAAGACTGAAAAGGATGAGGCAAACCCCCAGGCTTGCCCACTTCGTGTGGCCGCCAACCCCCTTTCAGGGGGCAATACCTGCGGCCCGGCGAAGCCGGTTCCGCGGTATTTCTGATAGGAGCAATTGAGATCATGCAAGATGCAAACAAGGGAGCGGACGCAAAGCTGCTCAACGGCAAGGGGCTGCGCATCGGCATCGTGCAGGCGCGCTTCAACGCCGACATCACCGACGCGCTGGCCTCTGCCTGCCTCTCGGAGCTCGAAGCCCTGGGCGTGGCCGCCAGCGACATCCATCACGTGCAGGTGCCGGGCGCGCTCGAAGTGCCCGTGGCGCTGCAGGCACTCGCCGAGCGCGGCGGCTATCACGCGCTCGTGGCGCTGGGCTGCATCATCCGCGGCGAGACCTACCACTTCGAACTCGTGGCCAACGAGTCGGGCGCGAGCGTGAGCCGCGTTGCGCTCGACTACCGCCTGCCCATCGCCAACGCGATCCTCACCACCGAAAACCTCGAGCAGGCCGTCGCCCGCCAGACCGACAAGGGCCGCGACGCGGCCCGCGTGGCTGTCGAGATGGCGCAACTGCTGGCCACTCTTTCATGACCGAAGACACCTCCAAGCCCACCAAGCCCGCTGGCGCCAAGCCGCGCCAGTCGCGCGTCGGCCTCACCAGCACCGGCGCGCGCAAGGCTTCGGCCAAATCGAACCGCAGCCGCGCACGCGAGTTCGCGCTGCAGGCGCTCTACCAGCACCTGGTGGGCCGCAACGACCCGACCGACATCGACCACTTCACGCGCGACCTCGCGGGCTTCCACAAGGCCGATGCCCTGCACTACGACGCGCTGCTGCACGGCTCCATCGAAGGCGCCGAACAGCTCGACGCGCTGATCCGACCGCTGCTCGACCGCAAGTTCGAAGAAATTTCACCCATCGAGCACGCCGTGATGTGGATCGGCGTCTACGAATTCCAGAACTGCCCCGACGTGCCATGGCGCGTGGTGCTCAACGAGTGCATCGAGCTCGCCAAGGAATTCGGCGGCACGGATGGACACAAGTACGTGAATGCAGTACTCAACGGGCTGGCGCCTCAGCTTCGTCCGCTCGAAGTGGAAGCAGACCGGGCTTCGGGGAAAGCAAGGGCATGAGGATCTCGACGCGCGCGCAGCGCATCGAGCCCTTCTATGTGATGGAAGTGGCGAAAGCGGCCGGCGTGCTGGCCCGCGAGGTCGCTCACACCGACCGCCCGATGATCTTCCTGAACATCGGCGAGCCCGACTTCACCGCCCCGCCGCTGGTGCAGGAAGCCGCCGCCCGCGCGGTACGTGCCGGCGCCACGCAGTACACGCAGGCCACCGGCCTCGACCACCTGCGCGAACGCATCAGCGCCTGGTATCGCCAGCGCTTCAATGTCGACGTGCCGGCCCGCCGCATCGTCGTCACCGCCGGCGCCTCGGCCGCGCTGCAGCTGGCCTGTCTCGCGCTGATCGAATCGGGCGACGAAATCCTGATGCCGGACCCGAGCTATCCGTGCAACCGCCACTTCGTGAGCGCTGCGGAAGGCAAGGCCGTACTGGTGCCGACCACCGCCGAGGAGCGCTTCCAGCTTACGGCCGCCAAGGTCGAGGCCGCCTGGACCGACAAGACGCGCGGCGTGCTGCTGGCGTCGCCGTCGAACCCGACCGGCACATCCATCGCGCCCGACGAGCTGCGCCGCATCCACGAGGTGGTGTCGCAGCGCGGCGGCATCACGCTGATCGACGAGATCTACCTCGGCCTCTCGTACGACGACGCCTTCGGGCAGACGGCGCTGGCCATCGACGAGAACGTCATCAGCATCAACAGCTTCAGCAAGTACTTCAACATGACCGGCTGGCGCCTCGGCTGGCTGGTGGTGCCCGAAGTGCTGGTGCCGGTGGTCGAGCGCCTGGCGCAGAACCTCTTCATCTGCGCAAGCACCGTGTCGCAGTTCGCGGCACTGGCCTGCTTCGAGGACGAAAGCATCGCCGAGTACGAACGCCGCCGTGCCGAGTTCAAGGCACGCCGCGACTGGTTCATTCCGCAGCTCAACGCGCTGGGCCTGAACGTGCCCGTGGTGCCCGACGGCGCCTTCTACGCCTGGGCCGACTGCACCGCCTTCGCCGAGAAGCTCGGCATCTCGGGCAGCTGGGACTTCGCCTTCGAGACCATGAAACGCGCCCACGTTGCCGTCACGCCCGGCCGCGACTTCGGCACTGCGGAGACCGCGAAGTTCGTGCGCTTCTCCACCGCCAGTTCGATGGCGCACCTCCAGGAATCCATCGAGCGCCTGCGGGCGATGGCAGAGAACCGGGCGCAATGAGCTACGCGTTCCCGATCCGCGTCTACTGGGAAGACACCGACGCCGGCGGCATCGTGTTCTACGCCAATTACCTGAAGTTCATGGAGCGCGGCCGCACCGAGTGGCTGCGCTCTCTGGGCGTCGAGCAGCGCAAGCTGCGCGAGGAAACGGGCGGCCAGTTCGTGGTGAGCGAGACGCAGCTGAAATACCATCGGCCCTCGCGGCTGGACGACGAACTCCTCGTTACTGCCGATCTTCAACAATTGGGCACCGCGTCACTGATAATCGGACAGCGCGTGCTATCGAAAACAGAGCAGGAGCGAACGGGTGCCCCGGAACCCGTCCTGCTGTGCGAAGGCACGATCCGCATCGGCTGGGTAAACGCCACCACATTGCGGCCCGCACGCATTCCGAAGCAGGTGACGGGAACCCTCGAGCGCTACAGCGGCTCCATGACTCAACCTTTCAAGCCATGAACCAAGACCTCTCCATCATCAATCTCCTGCTCCATGCGAGCTTCGTGGTTCAACTGGTCGTGCTGCTGCTGGTGATCGTCTCGATCGCAAGCTGGGCCGCGATCATCCGCAAGTACTTCGCACTGCGGCGCATGCGTGCCCTCAACGACGACTTCGAGCGCGAGTTCTGGTCGGGCACCAGCCTCAACGAACTGTTCGCCTCGGCCGCGCAGAACGCCAAGTTCGCCGGCCCCATGGAGCGCATCTTCGCCTCGGGCATGCGCGAGTACCAGAAGCTGCGCGAGCGCCACGTTAGCGACGCCGGCACGCTGCTCGACGGCGCCCGCCGCGCCATGCGCGCGAGCTTCCAGCGCGAGCTGGACGCGGCCGAGCAGAACCTGTCCTTCCTGGCAACCGTCGGCTCCGTCTCTCCGTACGTGGGCCTCTTCGGCACCGTGTGGGGCATCATGCACGCCTTCACCGGCCTGGCCGCCCTGGCCCAGGTGACGCTGGCCACAGTGGCCCCCGGCATCGCCGAGGCGCTGGTGGCCACCGCCATCGGCCTGTTCGCCGCCATTCCGGCCGTCGTGGGCTACAACCGCTTCGCCCGCGAGATCGACAAGATCGCCATCGCCCTCGAAACGTACATCGAGGAGTTCTCCAACATCCTGCAGCGCAACCTGTCGGCCAACCCGGCTGCCGGCGGCGGCGTCGCTCCCTCGGTGGCTCCGGCCAACCGCTGAACGGAGGCGCAGCGCATGCCCGCCGTTTCATCCCGGGGCCGCGGCCGCCGGACGATCAACGAGATCAACATGGTCCCGTTCATCGACGTGATGCTGGTGCTGCTGATCATCTTCATGGTCACAGCGCCGCTCATCACGCCGAGCGTGATCAACCTGCCCTCGGTCGACCGCGCCAACAAGCAGCCAGACAAGCCCATCGAGATCGTCATCAAGAGCGAAGACGAAGTGCAGATCAAGAAAGATCCGTCCACCGGCTCCGGCAGCACCTCGATCCCCATGACCCAGATCGGCTCGGCCGCCAAGCAGGCCCAGGGCGGCGACGACCAGCGCCCGGTGGTCATCAGCGCCGACAAGTCGGTGAAGTATGAGACCGTCGTGAAGGCGATGAACCAGCTCAAGCGCAGTGGCATCGAGCGCGTGGGCCTGTCGGTCACGACCACGGGCGGCAAATAAGGCATGTCGCTCGCACTGGATCGCCCAGAGTTCGCGCCGCCGCCGCAGCGCGGCACGCCGCGCGCCGTCGTGCTGGCACTCATCGCCCACGCGCTGCTGATCGCCGCGCTGACGTGGGGCGTGCGCTGGCGCAGCGATGCGGACGAAGGCGCCGTCGATGCGGAGCTGTGGTCGTCCACGGTGCAGCAGGCGGCTCCTCGCCTGCAGGCACCGCCGGCGCCTACCCCGGTTCCCGCACCGCCGCCGCCCGCTCCCGCTCCGCCCCCACCGCCGGTGGCCAAGGCCCCCGAGCCCGCGCCTGCGCCGAAGGCTCCTGACATCGCCCTCGAGCGCGAGAAGAAGCTCAAGGAGCAGAAGGAACAGAAAGAGCGCGAACTCGAGCAGCAACAGCAGCAGAAGAAGAAAGAGCTCGAGGCCAAACAGCGCGCCGAGGACGAGGCTCAGCGCAAGAAGGAACAGCAGCAGAAGCTGGCTGAACAGAAGAAGCAGCAGGAAGCCGAGGCCAAGCAGGTCGAAGCGAAGAAGGCCGAGGCCGCTGCGAAACAGGCGGCAGCCGACCGTGCCGCCGCGCTCAAGCGCATGCAGGGCCTTGCGGGCGCCAGTGGTGCCGACGATTCGAAGGGCACGGCGCTGCGCTCCTCGGGCCCGTCGAGCGGCTACGCCGGACGCATCGCTGCGGCGGTCAAGCCCAACATCACCTTCGACAACACCACCGTGGACGGCAATCCCGCAGCCGAGTTCGCGGTGAATCTCGCACCCGACGGCACCATCGTCGGCGTGAAGCTCACCAAATCGAGTGGCCTGCCAAGCTGGGACGAAGCAGCCGAGCGTGGCCTGCGCAAGACCGAGAAGGTGCCGCGCGACATCGACGGGCGCATCTTCCCGTCGCTCATCGTGACGCTGCGCCCCAAGTAAATCCCGGTCAGGGCGCATCTAACGCGCAGCTAAGAAAACGAGGCCTTCCGGGTGACGAAGACGTCACCCGGAACTCGATAATTCGGGTTCATGAACCCCAACGGCCGCATCCGCTACGGCAGCAGTCCACTGCTCGCCAGTCCCACCCCCGTGTGGCGCAGCAAGTTCATCGTGGCCAGCGTCGCCTTCGGCTTCGTGCTGCTGGCTGGGCGCGCAGCCTACGTCCAGATCTTCGCCAACGACTTCTTCCAGCACCAGGGCGAGGTGCGCTACCAGCGCACACTGGAGCTGCCGGCCAACCGGGGCCGCATCCTCGACCGCAACGGGCTGATCCTGGCCTCCGACATCCCCGCCCCCAGCATCTGGGCCATTCCCGAGGACATCGAGCGCGACGATCCCGCCACGCTCGAAAAGCTCAGGCAGGCCGCAAAACTGCTCGGCATGCCGCAGAAGGACTTCGACAAGAAGCTGGAGGACGAGGACAAGAGCTTCGTCTGGATCAAGCGGCAGGTCGACGAGCCCGTCGCGAAGCAGGTCGCGGCGCTCAACATCAAGGGCATCTACCTGCGCCGCGACTACCGCCGCCAGTACCCCGAGGGCGAAGCGGCGGCGCACCTGGCGGGCTTCACCAATGTGGAGGACGTCGGCCAGGAGGGCATCGAGCTGGCCTTCGAGCACGAGCTGGCCGGCAAGGCCGGCTCGCGCCACGTCCTGAAGGACCGGCTGGGCCACATCGTGGAGGACACCGAGGACCAGGTGCCGCCGACGCCGGGCCACGACATCCAGCTCAGCATCGACGACCAGGTGCAGTTCGTGGCCTACGAGAAGATTCGCGATGCCGTCATCGCCAACAAGGCGCGCGCGGGCAGCGTGGTGGTCGTCAATGCGCAGACGGGCGAGCTGCTGGCCATGGCCAACTACCCGAGCTACAACCCCAACGATCGCCGCAGCCTCACCGGCGAGCAGTTGCGCAACCGCGCGATGACCGACGTGTTCGAGCCGGGCTCGACGATGAAGCCCATCACCATCGCCACCGCGCTGCAGCTGGGCCGCGTCACGCCCAAGACCATCATCGACACCAACCCCGGGCGCATCACCGTCTCGGGCGCGACCATCCACGACGACGAGAATTTCGGCGTGTTGACGGTCGAGGGCGTGATCCAGAAGTCGAGCAACGTCGGCGCCACCAAGATCTCGCAGCGCATGTCGGCGCAGGAGATGTGGAATTCGCTCACCGCCGTGGGCCTCGGGCAGAAGCCGCAGACGCCCTTCCCCGGCGCGGTGACCGGCAGGCTGCGGCCGTGGAAATCGTGGCGCCCGATCGAGCAGGCCACCATGTCGTACGGCTACGGCCTGTCGGCCTCGCTCTTCCAGATCGCGCATGCGTACACGGCCTTCGCGCACGACGGCGAGGTGATCCCGATCAGCCTGCTGAAGAACCAGGGCGAGGAGCCCGCCGGCGTGCAGGTGTTCTCGCCGCTGGTGGCGAGCGAGGTGCGCCAGATGATGCACATGGCGGCCGCCCCCGGCGGCACCGCACCGCTGGCCCAGACCGTGGGCTACTCGGTGGGCGGCAAGACCGGCACCGCGCACAAGCAGGTCGGCAAGGGCTATGCGAGCAACAAGTACCGCGCCTGGTACACGGGCATGTCGCCCATCGACAAGCCGCGCATCATCGTCGCGGTGATGGTCGACGAGCCCAGCGCGGGCAAGTACTTCGGCGGACTCGTGGCCGCGCCGGTGTTCAGCCAGGTGGTGCAGCAGACGCTGCGCATCATGAACGTGGTACCCGACCTGGCCGTGGCGCCGATGGCGCACTGACGACGCACACGACGGGTCTCTCGCCGCGCTTCAGTCGTAGACGATCAGCGCCTTGCCGGCTTCCGCCTGCGCGGTCCAGCTGGCCAGCGCCGCGTCGGTCGGGAAGAACTTGGCGCGATCGCCCAGCTGCAGCTCGACCTGTGCGCCGCCGCGCGCCATCGACAGCCGCACCGGCAGCCCCTGGATCAGGTCACCGACCTCGGTCTGCTCGGTGCGCGGCGGAAAGTCTTTCAGCAGGCGCGCGATGTCGGGCGCCTTGCCGTTCACCGCCACGCGCAGGAACTTGCCGAAACGGCAGCGCGCCGAGGCCAGGTCCCACACCTGCTGCACCTGGAAGCGCGCCTCGAAGCCGCCGCGCGCGGGCTGCAGCCGGCCGCTGACGATGACCAGTTCGTCGTCCTTCAGCGTGTTGCGGTTGGCGTTGATGGTCGCCTCGTCGGCGGTGGCGTCGATGGCTTCCGACTTGTCGTCGAGCTTGAAGATCGCCAGCCGGCCGCGCTGGCCGTTGATCACGCGGAAGTCGCTCACGATGCCGGCAATGACCTGCTGGTCGCGGCTGTCGAGCAGGTCGGCGATCTCGCGCTTGCAGAAGCGCCGCACCTCGTGCGAAACCTCGTCGAACAGGTGGCCCGAGAGGTAGAAGCCGACGGCCGTCTTTTCCAGCGTCAGGCGCTCCTTCACGCCCCAGGGCGTGGCGTCGACGAGGTCGGGCTCGGCGGTGGCCGAGCCGTGCTCGGAGTCGCCGAAGATGTCGACCTGCGAGGCATTGGCCGCCGTGGCGTTGGCAAACTCGAAGGCGCGGTCCAGCGAGGCGACCAGCGACGCGCGGTTCTGCTGGATGGCATCGAAGGCGCCGGCCTTGATGAGCGCTTCCACCGTGCGCTTGTTGATGCGCTGGCGGTCGATACGCACGCAGAAGTCGTACAGGCTCTTGAACGGCCCGCCTTCCTCGCGCGCGCGCACCACGGCCTCGACCGCAAGCTGGCCCGTGCCCTTCACGGCACCCAGCCCGTAGCGGATCACCTTGTTGGTGACCGGCTCGAAGCGGTAGTTGCCGCGGTTCACGTCCGGCGGCTCGAAGGTGATGCCGAAGTTCTTCTGGGCGTCCTCGAACAGCAGCTTGAGCTTGTCCGTGTCGTCCATTTCCACGGTCATGTTGGCGCAGAAGAACTCGGCCGTGTAGTGGACCTTGAGCCAGCCCGTGTGGTACGCCAGCAGCGAGTAGGCGGCGGCGTGCGACTTGTTGAAGCCGTAGCCCGCGAACTTCTCCATCAAGTCGAAGATTTCGTCGGCCTTGTCCTGGACGATGCCGTGCGTGGCAAGGGCGCCCGCGCGGAATTTCTCGCGGTGCTCGGCCATCTCCTCGAGCTTCTTCTTGCCCATCGCGCGGCGAAGCAGGTCGGCGCCGCCGAGCGAGTAGCCGCCCAGGATCTGCGCGGTCTGCATCACCTGCTCCTGGTAGACCATGATCCCGTAGGTCTCGGAGAGCATCTCGGCCACGGCCGGATGCGGGTACTCCACATCTTCGCGGCCGTGCTTGCGCGCCACGAAACTGGGGATCAGGTCCATCGGGCCCGGGCGGTACAGCGCGTTCAGCGCGATCAGGTCTTCCAGGCGCGTCGGGCGCGCGTCCTTCAGCATGCCCTGCATGCCGCGGCTTTCAAACTGGAACACGGCCTCGGTCTTGCCGTCGGAGAAGAGCCGGTAGGTGGCCGCGTCGTTCAGCGGAATGTTCTCGAACGCGAAGTTCTCCTGGCCCTTGTGGCGCTTCATGATGAACTCGCGCGCGATCTCAAGGATGGTGAGCGTCGCAAGACCCAGGAAGTCGAACTTGACGAGGCCGACGGCTTCGACGTCGTCCTTGTCGTACTGGCTCACGGCCGATTCGCTGCCGGGCTGCTGGTAGAGCGGGCAGAAGTCGGTGAGCTTGCCCGGCGCGATGAGCACGCCCCCGGCGTGCATGCCGATGTTGCGGGTCATGCCTTCGAGCTTCTGCGCGAGCTCGACCAGCATCTTCACTTCTTCTTCCTTCTCGATGCGCTCCGCAAGCTGCGGCTCCATCTCGATGGCGTAGTTGTTCTTGTCGCCCTCGATCTTCTTCTCGGGCGGGTACTGCAGCGTGACCGACATGCCGGGCTTGTTCGGAATCAGCTTGCTGATGCCGTCGCAGAACATGTAGCTCATGTCGAGCACGCGGCCCACGTCGCGGATGGCCGCGCGCGCGGCCATGGTGCCGAAGGTGGCGATCTGGCTCACGGCGTTGCGGCCGTACTTGTCCTTCACGTAGTCGATGACGCGGTCGCGGTTGCCCTGGCAGAAGTCGATGTCGAAGTCGGGCATCGAGACGCGCTCGGGGTTCAGGAAGCGTTCGAAGAGCAGCTTGTATTCGAGCGGGTCGAGGTCGGTGATCTTCAGCGCATAGGCCACCAGCGAGCCGGCGCCCGAGCCCCGGCCCGGGCCCACCGGGCAGCCGTTGTTCTTGGCCCACTGGATGAAGTCGCCCACGATCAGGAAGTAGCCGGGGAAGCCCATGTTCAGGATCGTCTTGATCTCGAACTCGAGCCGCTCGACGTAGCGCGGGCGCTCGGCATCGCGCTTGGTTTCGTCGGGGTACAGGTGCTTCAGGCGAAGCTCGAGACCCTCGTACGATTCCTGGCGGAAGAAATCGTCGATGGGCATGCGCACGCCCTCGGCGATGAAGGGCGTCGGAAAGTCCGGCAGCTGCGGCTTGCCCAGCACCAGCGTCAGGTTGCAGCGCTTGGCGATCTCGACCGTGTTGGTCAATGCGCTGGGCACGTCGGCGAACAGCGCCTGCATCTCGGCGGTCGACTTGAAATACTGCTCCTCGGTGAACCGGCGCACGCGGCGCGGGTTACCCAGAATTTCGCCTTCGGAAATGCACACGCGCGCCTCGTGCGCCTCGTAGTCTTCGCGCCCCGCGAACTGCACGGGGTGTGTGGCGACCACCGGCAGATGCAACCGGGCCGCCAGCTGCACGGCGGCAACGACGTGCGGCTCGTCTTCAGGCCGGCCCGCGCGCTGCAGCTCGATGTAGAAGCGATGCGGGAAGATGCCCGCCAGCTGCAACGCCAGCTCGGCGGCGCGCTCGCCCTGCCCTTGCAGCAACGGCTGCCCCAGCGGCCCTGCCTGCGCGCCCGAAAGCGCGATCAACCCACCCGAGAGTTCCTGCAGCCATTCAAGCTTGCAGGCCGCCTGCGACTGGCCCCGGCCCACGTTCTGCGTCCATGCCCGCGCCAGCAGCTCGGACAGGTTCAGGTAGCCCTCCATGTTCTGCACCAGCAGCACGATGCGGGTCAGCGCGCCGGGCTCCTTGCCCAGCCCGTCAATGAAGGCTTCGGCGCCGATGATGGGCTTGACGCCCTTGCCCCGGCCCTGCTTGTAGAACTTGACGGCCCCGAACAGGTTGTTCAGGTCGGTGATGGCCAGCGCGGGCTGCTTGTCGGCAGCGGCGGCCTTGACGACATCGTCGATTCGGTTGGTGCCGTCGACGACGGAAAACTCGGTGTGCAGGCGCAGGTGAACAAACATGCTTCCATTGTAGAAAGCACCGTCTCCACGATGTGGGTTGGCAATCCCTGAAATCGCCCCCGGCCTTCGGAGAAGAGGCCCCGAGCCCGGGAGCAACCCCGGCGGCACCTAAAATCCCGCCCCGTGCAAGAGATTTTGAATATCGCGGCCTACAAGTTCGTGGCCATAGACGACAGCCCCGCGCTGCGTGAAGACCTGCGCGCCCGCACGCAGGCCCTGGGGCTCATGGGCACCATCCTGCTGGCACCCGAAGGTATCAACCTGTTTCTGGCCGGCACCGGCGAAAACGTACGGGCTTTCCTGGCCCATCTGCGCGCCGACGCCCGTTTCGCCGACCTCGAAGCCAAGGAAAGCTGGTCCGCCACGCAGCCCTTCCGGCGCATGCTGGTGAAGCTCAAGCGCGAGATCATCCGCATGGACCACCCTGCCATCCAGCCCGCCGCGGGCCGGGCACCCGGCGTGGACGCCCCGACGCTCAAGCGCTGGCTCGACCAGGGCCACGACGACGAGGGCCGCGAGATCGCCCTGCTCGACACGCGCAATGCCTTCGAAGTCGACTACGGCAGCTTCGAAGGTGCCATCGACTGGCGCATCGGCAAGTTCACCGAATTCCCGCCCGCCCTGCGCGCGCACAGCGACGAGTTCAAGGGCAAGACGGTAGTGAGCTTCTGCACCGGCGGCATCCGCTGCGAGAAGGCGGCGATCCTGATGCGCGAGGAAGGCGTGGAGCACGTGCTCCAGCTCGAAGGCGGCATCCTCAAGTATTTCGAGGAAGTCGGCAGCGCGCACTACAAGGGCGACTGCTTCGTGTTCGACGGCCGCGAGGCCCTGGCGCCCGACCTGAGCGCGCGTTCGGCACGCGCCAGCGCCCGCGCCTCGGAAGACCCCGACCTCGCCATCAAGCAGTAACGACGACGACAACGAGACGCGACAGGCCTCCCATGCGCATCCTCCTGGTGGAAGACGAACTGGACATGGCCTCCTGGCTGATCCGCGCGCTCACCCAGAGCGGCTTCGTACCCGATCACGCGCCCGACGGGCGCACCGCCGAAGCCTTCATGGCCGGCACCGAATACGACGCCATCGTTCTCGACCTGCGCCTGCCCGACAAGCACGGACTTAGCGTGCTGGCCGACATGCGCGGCGCCGACGACCGCACGCCGGTGCTGATCCTCACCGCGCAGGGCGCGCTGCAGGACCGGGTGCGCGGCCTGAACCTCGGCGCCGACGACTTCCTCACCAAGCCCTTCGAGCTGGCCGAGCTAGAGGCTCGCCTGTCGGCGCTGGTGCGGCGCAGCCGGGGCAAGCAGCACCCGCGCCTGCAGTGCGCCTCCCTTTCGTACGACAGCCAGAGCCGCGCCTTCACGCTGCGCGGCACGCTGCTGTCGCTCACGCCGCGCGAGCAGGCCGCGCTCACCGCCCTGCTGCTGCGCAGCGGATCGCCGGTCGGCAAGTCGCAGCTCTTCGCCAAGGTGTTCACCAACGACAGCACCGCCGGCCCCGACGCCATCGAGGTGGTGCTGCACCGGCTGCGGCGCAAGCTCGCCGACAGCGACGTGCGCATCGTCACCGTGCGCGGCCTGGGCTACATGCTGGAGAGCATTGCCGATGGTTCCTCAGCCCCGGTCCACACCGAGCTCCCCGGCGAAAGCGGCTGAGCAGCCGCAGCGCTTCGGCATCCGCGCGCGCCTGCTCGCGCTGCTGCTGCCAGGCATCGGCGCGCTGCTGGCGCTGGACAGCTGGAACGACTACCGCGCGCTGACCGAGTCGCTCGTGGTCGCCTACGACCAGAGCCTGCTCGAACCGGTGCAGGCGCTGGCCAACGGCATCGTGGTCGCGAGCGACGGCAGCGTGCGCGTGCAGGAGCCGTTCTCGATCCAGGCGATGTTCGATTCCACGCGCCTGCGCTACAAGTACCTGCACGTCGGCGTACAGCGCATTCCCAAGGGCGGGACGCTGGACGTGAACTCGCCCGAGACCACGCTCATGGGCGTGCCCGGCCTGCCCCGCCCCGCGCAGCGCCCGCCCGACGGCACGCCGGTGTTCTACGACGCGGTGCACGAGCAGCACCCCGTGCGCGTGGCCGCGCTGCGGCAGACGGTGTACGACACCGTGCACCCCGGCGTCGCCTACAGCGTGCTGATCCAGGCGGCCGAGGGCACCGGCCCGCGCACCGAGGCACAGGCCGAGACGCTGCGCCAGGAGCTGCTGCGCGACACGCGCACGGTGCTGGTGATGGCGCTGCTGGTATGGCTGGGCGTGGCCTGGACACTGCGGCCGCTGGAGCGCCTGCGCCGCTCGCTGCGCGAGCGCCCTCGCGACGACCTGACACCGCTCGACGCCGGCGGCGTGCCGCGGGAAGTCGCGCCGCTGGTCGACGCCGTCAACCACCACATCGCAGGCCACCGGCGCATGGTGGCGGAGCAGTCGCAGTTCCTGGCCGATGCTTCTCATCAGTTGCGCACGCCGCTGAGCATCCTGTCGATCCAGGCCGGCTACGCGGTGCGCGAGACCGATCCTGCACGCATGCGCGAATCGCTGCACGCCATCGTCGCGCAACTCGCGCGCACGCGCCGCCTCAGCGAGCAGCTGCTGGCGCTGGCGCACGCAACAACAGAAAGCGAAGCCGCGCCTGCCGAGCCCCCGGTGGCCGACCTCAACGCCGTCGCGCGCGCGGTGGTGCTGCAATACCTGCCGCTCGCACGCGAGAACGACCAGGACCTCGGCTGGGTCGATGCGCGCGGCGACGTCGGCGATGGAGACGACACCGACGGAACCGACGAAGCAGGTGAAGGAGAAGACCCACTCGTGCTGCCCGTCGCCGCCGATGCCGCCGAGCTGCACGAGGTGCTCTCCAACCTCGTGCACAACGCCATCAAGTACACGCCGCGCGGCGGCAACATCACGGTGACCGTGCGGCGCGAGACTGCGCATGCGATCGCCGAGGTGTGCGACAGCGGACCGGGCATCGCGCCCGATCGGCGAGAGAGCGTGTTCGAGCGCTTCCATCGCGACACCTCCGCGAGCACCGGTGCTGCACAAGGCGCGGGCCTGGGCCTGACCATCGCGCGCAGCTATGCGCGGCGCAACGGCGGCGACATCGAACTGGCCAACGCCGACACGCCCGAGAGCCCCAACGGCGGCGGATTGCGCGCAACGCTGAGGCTGCCGCTGCGCGCCTTCTGAGAAGCGCGTTTTTGCGAGGGTTTCACCGGATGGGCCGGTACGTGATTACACGTATTTTGCGGCTCGCCGAGCCATTTGCACCCGTTGCGAAAGGCGATTGAAAGTCTCGATTCCTAGACTGCGCTCCTTCCAATCGAAGGAGACTCAATGCAGCACCAGCTCGGTGAAGATCCGGCCTCGCACGCGCTTCGGCCCGCTTCAAGATTCAAGAAGGATTACTACGGCGGCGCACTGCTGATCGTCATCGGACTGGCCGCCGTCTACGCCGGCATCGGCTATCGCGTTGGCGAACTCGCGCACATGGGACCGGGCTTCTTCCCGGTCGCGCTCGGCGCGCTTCTGGCGCTCACGGGGCTGCTGATCGCGGTGTCCGCGCGCGGCGACAAGACCAGCGACGGCCCGAGCGAGGAAGCCGCCTCGCATGGCCACCCGGGCGGCATGCCCGACCTGCGCGGCTGCATCTGCATCGTGCTCGGCATCCTCGCGTTCCTGCTCTTCGGCGAATACGGAGGCCTGCTGCCTGCGACCTTCGCCATCGTGTTCATCTCGGCGCTCGGCGACCGCGACAACACGCTGACCGAAGCGCTGCTGCTCTCGCTCGCGATGTGCTTCATCGCGGTGGTGGTCTTCTGGTGGGCGCTGAAGCTGCAGCTGCCCCTGTTCCAGTGGGGAGGCTGAAGCCATGATCGGTCAATCGCTCCACGACCTCTGGTTCGGCTTCGGCGTGGCCTTCCAGGGCTCGAACCTGATGTGGTCCTTCTTCGGCGTGCTGGTGGGCAACCTGATCGGCGTGCTGCCGGGCATGGGCGCGCTGCAGGCCATCTCGATCCTGCTGCCGCTCACCTACGTGATGCACCCGGTGCCCGCCATCCTGATGCTGGCCGGCATCTTCTACGGCTCGCAGTACGGCGGTGCCATCGGCGCCATCCTGATGAACATGCCCTCGCACCCGCCGCACGCGGTGACCTGTCTCGACGGGTACCCGATGACCAAGCAGGGCAAGGGAGGCGTCGCGCTCGGGGTGACGATGATCGCCTCGTTCCTCGCGGCGTCGGTCGGCATCATCGTGATGATCTTCGCCTCGCCGCTCCTGGTGCAGATCGCGTTCAAGTTCGGCCCGACGGAGATCTTCTCGATCATGCTGCTGGGCCTGCTCGCCGGCTCCACCATGTCGCGCGGCTCGCCGCTCAAGGGCGTGGCGATGACGCTGTTCGGCCTGCTGTGCGGCGTGGTCGGCACCGACGTGAACAGCGGCAGCTTCCGCTTCGCCTTCGGCCTGCCAGAGCTGAGCGACGGCCTCGAGCTGGTCGCGATCTCGATGGGCCTGTTCGGCGTGGCCGACTTCCTGCTCAACGTGAACCGCATGAAGACCATCGGCGACACCGGCACGCTCAAGCTCAGCGACATGCGCCCGAGCAAGGAAGAGCTCAAGCGCGCGTTCCCCGCGATGATCCGCGGCACCATCGTCGGCACGGTGTTCGGCGCGATGCCGGGCACGGGTCCGACCATCACCACCTTCATCGCCTACGCGCTGGAGCGCAAGGTGTCTAAGACGCCGAACAAGTTCGGCACCGGCATGATCGAAGGCGTGGCCGGCCCCGAGGCCTCGGCGCACTCGAAGACGCAGGTCGACTTCATCCCGACGATGAGCCTGGGCATCCCGGGCGACGCGGTGATGGCGCTGATCCTCGGCGCGCTGCTGATCCAGGGCATCCAGCCCGGCCCGCAGCTCATCACCGAGCATCCGGACATCTTCTGGGGCCTGATCGCCTCGTTCTGGATCGGCAACGTGATCCTCGTCATCCTGAACGTGCCGTTGATCGGCGTGTGGGTGAAGCTCTTGAAGGTGCCCTACAAGTACCTGTTCCCGGCCGCGATGTTCTTCATTGCAACCGGCGTGTACAGCACGCAGAACAGCCTGTTCCAGATCTGGGAAGTGCTGGTGTTCGGCATCGTCGGCGCGGTGCTGATGACGCTGGAGTTCTCGGTCGCGCCGATCCTGCTGGGCTTCGTGCTCGGGCCGATGGTCGAGGAGAACTTCCGCCGCGCGCTGCTGCTGTCGCGCGGAGACATGTCGGTGTTCGTGACGCGGCCGATCAGCGGCACCTTCATCGGGCTGTGCGTGCTGCTGCTGCTGGGCGTGGGCTACTCCGCGTGGCGCGGCCGCGGCGGGCGCAAGAGCGTGGTCGAGTTGCCGAAAGCGCCGCCGGGCGCATCGCCGTCGGAGACGGTGGCGATCGGCAACGAGTAACTGCAGAAACAAAAAGGGCCCGATACGTCGGGCCCTTTTTCATTGGTGCTTCAGTTTCAGCTTCAAGCCGGCCTGGTACCCGTGTCAGGCTCGCGCACGCCGAAGGGCTTGCCCGGCAGCGGAATGAACTCAGTCTCGCCCGGCACGTGGCCCATGCGCTGGGCGGCCCAGTCGTCGCCAGCCTCGAGGATGCGCTCGCGCCGGCTCGACACGAAGTTCCAGGTGATGTAGCGCGGGCCATCGAGCGGCTCGCCGCCAATCACCATCAGGCGCACGGCGGTGTCCGACGTGAGCACCGCGCCCTGCCCGTCGGGCAGCACGGCCATGGTGTGCGCCTCGACCGGCTCGCCATTGACGCGCGCGTCGGCATCGACGGCGTAGACAGCCAGCTCGGGTGCAAGCGCAGGCAGTTCGAAGCGCCCTCCCGCTGGCAAGGCGATGTCGAGATACACGGTCTGCGAGAGCGTCTTCACCGGCGAGCGAACGCCGAAGGCTTCGCCCACCAGCACGCGCACTGCCGTGCCCTGCTCCACCAGCTCGGGAATCGCGTCGGCCGGCGTGTGCTCGAAGCTCGGTTCGACTTCTTCATGCGCCTGCGGCAGCGCGGCCCACAGCTGCAGGCCGTGGTTCACGTAGGTGTCGGCCTTCAGGCGCTCGGGCTTGCGCTCGGAGTGCACGATGCCGCGCCCGGCGGTCATCCAGTTGATGGCACCCGGCAGGATCTCCTGCACGCTGCCGAGGCTGTCGCGATGCATCATCGCGCCCTTGAAGAGATAGGTGACCGTCGAGAGGCCGATATGCGGATGCGGCCGCACATCGTGTTCGGTGCCCGGCTGCTCGGTGGCCGGGCCGAAATGGTCGAAGAACACGAAGGGGCCGACCGAGCGGCGCTGCGCCGCGGGCAGCAGGCGCCGCACCTTGAAGCCACCGCCGAGGTCCTTGTCGTGCGGCTTGAGCAGTTGAGTCTCGGGGGTGGCGTCGGTCATCGTGTTTCTCCGTGGGTGGCGAGGTGCCGGTCAGTTATCCGCGTGATCTTGCCACTGCCGCGACGCGCTCGCCGAAGGCGCGGGCGGTGTCGAAGTCGCCCTTCTGCATTTCTGCGGGGCTGGCGTCGGACGGCGACTGCGTCAGCAGGCCACCGTAGCCGCCCACGTAGTTCAGCGCGTCGCGCGTGGCGGCCTTGCTGTTGCTCGGAAGAATGCCCATGCTGACCCAGATGCCGCTGTGCTGCATCGCGAGCGTCCACAGGTAGGTCATGGTCGTGACCTTGTCGCCGTTCATGGTGGCGCTGTTGGTGAAGCCGGCGAAGAGCTTGTCCTTCCAGCCCTGCGTGTACCAGACCTTCGACGACGCATCGGCGAACTTCTTGAACTGCCAGCTCACGCCGCCCATGTAGGTCGGCGAGCCGAGGATGATCGCGTCGGCCGCGGCCAGCAGCTCCCAGCCGCCTTCGGGCAGGTTGCCGTCCGCGTCGATGGCGAGCAGCTGCGCGCCCGCGCCGTCCGCCACGGTTTGCGCCACGCGCTGGGTGTGGCCGTAGCCGGAATGGAAGACGACGACGATGTTTGCCATGTTTCGGTGCTCCTGGTGATTGAGGGTGATCAGCGCTTGTCGATGCTGAAACGGCCAGCGCCGAAGGCAGCAAACGAGAGCAGGCCGCCGGCAATGGCCATGTTCTTGAAGAACTGGATGTTCTGCGTCGCATCGGCCCAGAACTTGTGGAAGAACAACGCCGTCGCGACCGTGAAGATGGCCATGATCAGGGACACCAAGCGCGTCTTGAAGCCGACCAGCAGCGCGATGCCGAGGCCGAGCTCAACGACGATGGCGATCACCGCCGCGATCTCCGGCAGCGGCAGGCCTGCGCTGGTGATGTAGCCGACGGTGCCCGAAAAGCCCATGAGCTTGCCGAAGCCGGCGGGAATGAACAGCGTGGCGACCAGGATGCGACCGATCAGGGCCTGCAGGTCTTGTGCCGAATTGGGGGTGGTTGTAGTTGCCATGATTGAAAAACTCCTCGGTTGTTGAAATAGAAAAGAAAAGGGGAAGAAAAAAGCCGGGCGACAAGCGCCCGGCAAGGGGGAACTCAGGCGGCCAGGTCGAACACCAGCACTTCGGCGTCCTTGCCGGCGCCCAGCGTCACCTGCGACTCGCCTTCGAGCATCGCGGCGTCGCCGCCCACGAGCTTCTGGCCGTTCACTTCGAGCTCGCCGCGCACCAGGTGCACGTAGCTCTTGCGCTTCGGGTCGAGCGCCAGGCTGGCCTTTTCATCGCCGTCGAACAGGCCTGCGTACAGGCTGGCGTCGGCATTCACCTTCACCGAGCCTTCGCTGCCGTCGGGCGATGCCACCAGGCGCAGCTTGCCGCGCTTCTCGGCGTCGCTGAACTGCTTCTGCTCGTAGCCCGGCTCGATGCCGCGCACGTTCGGCAGGATCCAGATCTGCAGGAAGTGCGTGGTCTGGTCGGCCTTGTGGTTGAACTCGCTGTGCATCACGCCGCGTCCCGCGCTCATGCGCTGCACGTCGCCGGGCGGAATGCTTTCCACGTTGCCCATGCTGTCCTTGTGCGCCAGCTCGCCCGAAAGCACGTAGCTGATGATCTCCATGTCCTTGTGGCCGTGGGTGCCGAAGCCGGCGCCCGCCGCCACGCGGTCTTCGTTGATCACGCGCAGGTTGCCGAAGCCCATGTGGGCCGGGTCGTAGTAGTTGGCGAATGAAAAGCTGTGGAACGAGCGCAGCCAGCCATGGTCGGCATAACCGCGTTCCTGTGATTTACGGACTTGCAACATCGTCTTGCTCCTTCTGCCCTGCCCCGATTGGGGGGTGTTCGGGCTTTTTCGTATGCCGCGCCGGATGCGCAGCGGATGTGAAGAATTTTGGGCCGACGCCCCCTTCGGAAAGACGCCGCGGTTTGATGGCACCATTCAAATATTTTGATCAATGGAGCCGCCATGCCCAGCCCCAGAGACGTGCTGACCCCCGACGCCCTTGCCATGCTCCAGACCGTGGCCGCCGCGGGCAGCTTTGCCGCCGCCGCGCGCGAGCTGAACCTCGTGCCCAGCGCGCTGAGCTACCGGGTGCGCCAGATCGAGGACGCGCTCGACGTGCTGCTGTTCGACCGCAGCGCCCGCCAGGCCCGGCTGACCGAAGCCGGCGCCGAGCTGCTGCGCGAGGCCGACCGGCTGCTCAACGAGATCGACGCGGTGGCCAACCGCGTCAAGCGCGTGGCCACCGGCTGGGAGCCGATGCTGACCATCGCGGTCGACAGCGTGATCGCGCGCGACCCGCTGCTGGACCTGGCCTGCGCCTTCTTCGCGCTGGAGCCGCCCACGCGGCTGAAGCTGCGCGACGAGACCCTGCTGGGCACCATCGAGGCGCTGACCAGCGGCGAGGCCGACCTTGCCATCGGCGCGGTGCTCGATGCGGCGAGCCTGGCGCTCACCGCCACGGGCATCCGCACCCGGCCGATCGGCGAACTGCGCTTCGTCTACGCGGTGGCGCCGCACCATCCGCTGGCGCGCCTGCCCCAGCCGCTGAGCGACGCGGTAATGCGGCAGCACCGCGCGGTGGCGGCGGCCGATTCGGCGCGCCACGGGCCGAGCATGACGGTGAACCTGATGGGCGGGCAGGACGTGCTCACCGTGCCGAGCATGCAGGCCAAGATCGCGGCGCAACTGCACGGGCTGGGCGGAGGCTTCCTGCCCGACCCGATGGCCCGGCCGTACATCGAGGCCGGGCACCTGGTCGAGCTGAAGACCGAGCGCAAGCCGCCGATGGGAACGATGCACTGCGCGTGGCGCGTGCGCAGCGCCGGAAAGCCCGGGCGCGCACTCGAATGGTGGCTGGAACAGTTCGAGCACGAAGGCACGCGGCGCGCGCTGCTCGAACGGCATCGGGGCCGGTAGGAGGCCGATGCGAGACCGACGAAGAGCTGACCAGTATTGCCGAGGATCGCGCGGCGCCGCTAAGGGTGTGCCCTCAGGCGGAGCCGCTGCCGGACCGATGTAGAGTGCAGACACATCCATCCGCATTCCATCCAGAAGAAAAGAGTCCGACATGAGCACTCGCGCAACTGCAAAGCCCGCCGTCCGCCACCGAACCCCCGCCACCCCGCGCCCGTCGCGCCATTACGCCGTCGTCGGCGCCGGCATCGCAGGGGTGGCTTGTGCACGAACGCTGGTCCAGGCCGGCCACAAGGTCACGCTGTTCGAACGCGAGGCCACGGCCGGCGGGCGCATGGCGAGCATCGACACCGCATTCGGCCGCTTCGACAGCGGCGCGCAGTACTTCACCGTGCGCGATCCGCGCTTTGCCCTGGCACTTGAAAACGCGCCCGGCGTCTGCAAGCGCTGGAGCGCCAACCTCGTGCGCGTGCTCGACGCCCACGGCCGCGTGGCCGAGGCGGCCCTGCCCTCGCTCGAACCGCACTGGGTGGCGCAGCCCGGCATGGACGCGCTGGCGGCCCACTGGGCGGCACCGCTGGGCGACAGCCTCGTCACCGGCACGCAGGTCACGCAGATCGAGCCCGATGCGCTCGACCCGAAGCGCTGGCAACTCCGTACAACGGGCGCCGACGACTCGCGCCACGTGTACTCGGGCTTCGACGCCGTGCTGCTCGCCGTGCCGCCCGCCGGCGCCCGCGCGCTGCTGGGCGACGGCAAGCTCTCGGCCACGCTCGCCCGCAAGATCGAACCCGTGAGCATCGCGCCCTGCTGGACGCTGATGATCGCCTACCCCCAGGCCAACCAGCCCAACATGTCGCACCTCGGTCCGCAGTGGAACGCGGCGCGCAGCACGCACCACCGCGTGGCGTGGCTGGCGCGCGAATCGTCCAAGCCCGGCCGCGAGCAGGTGGAGCGCTGGACGCTGCAGGCCAGCGCGACGTGGTCGCAGGAACATCTGCGCGACACGCCCGCACGCGTCGAGGCCAAGCTGCTGCGCGCCTTCTCCGAGATCACGGGCATCCATGCCACGCCCGCTCACGCCCAGGCCCTGTGCTGGAACGAAGCGCAGACGCAGGTGCCCGTGGGCACCACGCACCTCTGGGACGCCAAGGCCCGCATCGGCGTGGCCGGCGACTGGTGCACCGGCCACCGCGTGGAAGACGCCTTCCTCTCGGGCCTGTCGCTCGCGCTCGACGTGATCTGACCGGGAGATGAGGGAGACCGGCCGCTTCGCGCCTTCGCCCACCGGCCCGCTGCACGCGGGCTCGCTGGTGGCCGCGCTTGCGAGCTGGCTCGACGTGCGCGCGCGCGGCCCTCAGGCGCGCTGGCTGATCCGCATCGAGGACGCCGACACCGAGCGCTGCCTGCCCGGCATGGGCGAACACATCCTCCAGCAACTGGCCGACTGCGCCCTGCTGCCTGACGAGCCTCCCGTGTGGCAGACCGCGCGCACCGACCGCTACGACGTCGCGCTGGCCCGGCTGAAGGCGCGCGGCCTGGCCTACCCCTGCGGCTGCTCGCGCAAGGACATCAACCAGGCTCTCGCGCGGCTGGGCCAGCATCACGAGCGCCACGGCGAGCGCGTCTACCCCGGCACCTGCCGCGACGGGCTGCACGGCAAGCCCGCACGCGCCTGGCGCTTTGCCACCGAGAAGTTCGAGACCGACCGCCCACCCACGCCCGGGGTGCCCTGGGAGGAAGACGGCGATGACGCGGCAGCCGCCGCCGGCGATCTCTGCTTCGTCGACCGGCGCCTCGGCCGCCAGTGCCAGAACGTGAGCCGAGAAGTCGGCGACTTCGTGCTGCGCCGCGCCGACGGTCCCTGGGCCTACCAGCTCGCCGTGGTGGTCGACGACGCCGAACAGGGCGTGACCGACGTGGTGCGCGGCGAGGACCTCACCGACAACACCGCGCGCCAGATCCTGCTGCAGCGCGCGCTGGGCTTTCCCACGCCGAGCTATCTTCATACGCCGCTGGTGCGCGGCGCGGACGGCGACAAGCTCTCGAAGCAGAACGGCGCCACCTCCATCGACACGGACTCACCAGCCGCCGCGCTGGCAGCGCTCGACGCCGCCGCGCGGGCGCTGGGCCTGCACCCCGCCACGGCCACGGACTGCCCGGCGGCACTGGCCGGCTGGGTGCCCGAATGGCGCGATCTCTACAATTCGCGGCCGTGATGAACCTTTCCGATACCGTGTCCAACGACCTCCCACCCAGCGACGACGAGGACTCCAAGCCCCATCCGCTGCACCGCCGCCTCAAGAGCTTCGTCAAGCGCGGCGGCCGCACCACCGAGGGCCAGGCACGCGCCTTCTCCGAACTGGGCCCGCTCTACCTCGTGCCCTACAAGCCCGAGCCGGTCGACCTCACTGCCGCCTTCGGCGGCCGCGCCGGCCCGACCGTGCTGGAGATCGGCTTCGGCATGGGCGAGGCCACCGCGCACATCGCGACGGTGCTGCCCGACACCAATTTCTTCTGCTGCGAGGTGCACGAGCCCGGCGTGGGTGCGCTGCTCAAGCGCATCGGCGAGCAGCAGTTGTCGAACATCCGCATCTGCGCGCACGACGCGGTCGACGTGCTCGACCACATGCTGCAGCCCGGCACGCTGGCCGGCGTGCACGTGTTCTTTCCTGACCCATGGCACAAGAAGCGCCACAACAAGCGCCGCCTGATCCAGCCCGGCTTCGTGACCAAGCTCGCGCAGCACCTGCGCCCCGGCGGCTACATCCATTGCGCCACCGACTGGCAGCCCTACGCCGAGCAGATGCTCGAAGTGCTCGCCGCCGAGCCGCTGCTGCGCAACACGGCCGAGGGCTACGCGCCCAAGCCCGACTACCGTCCGCTCACCAAGTTCGAGAACCGCGGCATCAAGCTGGGCCACGGGGTGTGGGACCTGGTGTTCGAGCGCAAGGCCTGATCCTTTCCCCGCGCCGGCCCCGCCCGCCGGGGCTGCCGGGTTGAGCCTGCCGGTCCGGCATGGCACGATCCCGCGGATGACCAGCAGCAAACCCGACGCCGAGCAACTGCACCTGCGCGAACTCGCCCGCTTGCGCCGCGTTCGCGACCGCATCGACCGCGACTACGCGCAGCCCCTGGACGTCGAAGCCCTCGCCTTCGGCGTGCACATGTCGGCGGGCCATCTCAGCCGCCAGTTCAAGCTCGCGTATGGCGAGTCGCCCTATTCCTACCTGATGACGCGGCGCATCGAGCGCGCGATGGCGCTGCTGCGCCGCGGCGACCTGAGCGTCACCGACGTCTGCTTCGAGGTCGGCTGTTCGTCGCTGGGCACCTTCAGCACGCGCTTCACGGAGCTGGTGGGCATGCCGCCCAGCGCCTACAAGCGCGAGGCCGCGCTGCAGACCGCGGGATTGCCCTCGTGCGTGGCGAAGCAGGTCACGCGACCGATCAGGAATCGAGAAGCGCCGGTGGTGGAGCCACATCTAGACTGAGCGCTCCTCGACAACACACCGACCGGACGACCACCATGAACCTCAGCATCCACGCCAGCTTTCTTCCGCACAACGACCCCGAAGCCTCCCTCGCCTTCTACCGCGACCTGCTCGGCTTCGAGGTTCGCAACGACGTCGGATACGGCGGCATGCGCTGGATCACGGTCGGCCCGGTGGGCCAGCCCGCCGTGTCCATCGTGCTGGCGCCGCCGGCCGCCTACCCCGGCATCACCGACGAAGAGCGCCGCACCATCGCCGAGATGATGGCCAAGGGCACCTACGCCGCCATCCTGCTGGCCACGCCCGACCTCGAAGGCACCTTCGCGAAGCTGCAGGCCAGCGACACCGAGATCGTGCAGGAGCCGACCGACCAGCCCTACGGCGTTCGCGACTGCGCGGTACGCGACCCCGCGGGCAGCATGATCCGCATCCAGCAACTGCGCTGAGGCGGAGAACCGATGAGCACGAAGGTAGCAAGGAAGACCACGACCGCGACGAAGACAGCGAAAGCAGCGACGACTGCGCCCTCCGCGCAGCACGCCGCCGACAGCCACGACATGATCCGCGTGCACGGCGCGCGCGAGAACAACCTGAAGGACATCAGCATCGAGATCCCGAAGCGCAGGCTGACGGTGTTCACCGGCGTCTCGGGCTCGGGCAAGAGTTCGCTGGTGTTCGGCACCATCGCGGCCGAGTCGCAGCGGCTCATCAACGAGACCTACAGCGCCTTCGTGCAGGGCTTCATGCCCACGCTGTCGCGGCCGGATGTCGACGTGCTCGACGGCCTGACCACCGCCATCATCGTCGACCAGCAGCGCATGGGCGCCGACCCGCGCTCCACCGTGGGCACCGCCACCGACGCCAACGCGATGCTGCGCATCCTGTTCAGCCGCCTGGGCAAGCCGCACATCGGCCCGCCGGGTGCGTTCGCCTTCAACGTGCCTTCGGTCAGTGCGGCCGGTGCCATCACCATCGAGCGCGGCGCGAAGACGAAGACCGTGAAGGAAACCTTCAATCGCATCGGCGGCATGTGCCCACGCTGCGAGGGCCGGGGCTCCGTCACCGACTTCGACCTGTCGCAGCTCTACGACGACGGCAAGTCGCTCAACGAGGGCGCGCTCAAGATTCCCGGCTACAGCATGGACGGCTGGTACGGCCGCATCTTCCGTGGCTGCGGCTTCTTCGACGCCGACAAGCCGATCCGCAAGTTCACGAAGAACGAGCTGCACGACCTGCTCTACAAGGAGGCCACGAAGATCAAGGTCGAGGGCATCAACCTCACCTACGCGGGGCTGATCCCGACGATCCAGAAGTCATTCCTGGCGAAGGACGTTGAAGCGATGCAGCCGCATGTGCGTGCCTTCGTCGACCGCGTCGTGACCTTCTCTACCTGCCCCGAATGCAACGGCACGCGGCTCAGCGCGGCCGCGCGCTCGTCGAAGGTCAAGGGCATCAACATCGCCGATGCCTGCGCGATGCAGATCAGCGACCTGGCAGTGTGGGCACGCGGCCTGAAGGAGCCCTCGGTGGCGCCGCTGCTCGAGGCGCTGGCGGCGACGCTCGATTCCTTCGTGGAGATCGGGCTGGGCTACCTCTCGCTCGATCGGCCCTCGGGCACGCTCTCCGGCGGCGAGGCGCAGCGCACGAAGATGATCCGGCACCTCGGATCCTCGCTCACCGACGTCACCTACGTCTTCGACGAACCGACCACCGGCCTGCATCCCCACGACATCCAGCGCATGAACGGCCTGCTGCTGAGGCTGCGCGACAAGGGCAACACGGTGCTGGTCGTGGAGCACAAGCCGGAGGTCATCGCCATCGCGGACCACGTCGTCGACCTCGGCCCGGGCGCGGGCACGGCGGGCGGCAGCGTGTGCTTCGAGGGCAGCGTCGAGGGGCTGCGCGCCAGCGGCACGGTCACCGGCCGTCATCTGGACGACCGGGCCACGCTGAAGAAGAAGGTGCGCAAGCCGGCCGGCAAGCTCGAGATCCGCGGCGCGACGGCGCACAACCTGCGCAAGGTGAACGTCGACATTCCGCTCGGCGTGCTCGCGGTCGTCACCGGCGTGGCGGGCTCGGGCAAGAGCTCGCTGGTGCACGGATCGATTCCGGCCGGAGCAGGCGTGGTGAGCATCGACCAGGGCGCCATCCGCGGCTCGCGGCGCAGCAACCCTGCAACCTACACCGGGCTGCTCGACCCGATCCGAAATGCCTTCGCGAAGGCCAACGGCGTGAAGCCGGCGCTATTCAGCGCCAACTCCGAAGGTGCCTGCCCCACCTGCAACGGCGCGGGCGTCGTCTACACCGACCTGGCGATGATGGCCGGCGTCGCCACCACCTGCGAGGAATGCGGCGGCAAGCGCTTCCAGGCCTCGGTGCTGGAGTACCGCTTCGGCGGGCGCGACATCAGCGAGGTGCTGGCAATGCCGGTGGACGAGGCCTTCGCCTTCTTCGGCGAGGGCAAGGCGCGCACACCGGCCGCGCACGCCATCCTGCAGCGGCTGGCCGACGTGGGGCTGGGCTATCTCAGACTCGGGCAGCCGCTCACCACGCTCTCGGGCGGCGAACGGCAACGGCTCAAGCTGGCCACGCAGATGGCGGAGAAAGGCGACATCTACGTGCTCGACGAGCCGACCGCAGGCCTGCACCTTGCCGACGTGGCGCAGCTGCTCGGGCTGCTCGACCGGCTCGTGGATGCGGGCAAGTCGGTCATCGTGGTCGAGCACCACCAGGCCGTGATGGCGCATGCCGACTGGCTCATCGACCTCGGCCCCGGCGCAGGCCACGACGGCGGCCGGGTCGTCTTCGAAGGTACGCCGGCCGACCTCGTCGCGAAGCGCTCCACGCTGACCGGCGAACACCTCGCAACCTACGTCTCCGGAGGCTGATTCCCCCTCGCGCTTCCCGCCTTTCCCCCTGGCCCCGATATTGCTACACTTTTTTACTAATGTGAAAGAAGGTGTCCAATGAACAGGTCACGCAGGGAATGGTTGGGCAAGGCATGTGGCGCGCTGATGCTGGGAAGCGGCATCGGGGTTACCCACTCCGCCATGGCGCAAGCCACGCGGGCGCCAGCGGCGGGCGGAGCGCGCGTCGTGCTGCTCGGGCAATCGGTGCCGCTGACGGGCAGTGCTTCAGAAATCGGCACCGCCTTCGCCGCCGGCAGCCGCCTCGCGGTGAGCAGCTTCAACGAACGCAACGCCGCCAGTGGCCTGCAGCTGAAGCTGCTGCAACTCGACGACGGCTATGACGCGGCCCGCGCCACGGCCAACGCACGCACCCTGCTCGGCACCGACAAGGCCGACATGCTCTTCGGCTTCGTCGGCACGGCCAGCAGCGAGGCCGGCGCGAACGTCGCCACGCAGCAGGGCAGCCTGCTGTTCGCGCCCTTCGCCGCCTCCGACACGCTGCGCGGCGCCGACCATCCCAACGTGTTCCACGTGCGCCCCGGCATGATCGACGAGGCGATGAAGATCGTGAAGCAATGCGCCACCGTGGGACAGACGCGCGTCGCGCTGGTGGGCGACGACGATGCCATGGGCCGCGCCGGGCTCGCGGCCGTGGAACAGGCCATCACCGAGCTCAGGCTCACGCCGCTGGTCGCGTCGGCTCTGGTGCCGGCCACGGGCGACAAGCTCGACGCGGCGCTGAAGGAAGTGCAGAAGCAGTCGCCGCAGGCCATCGTGCTGGTGTCGCTCTCGGGCACCACCGCCAATGCCATCCGCAAGCTGCGCAAGAGCGGCTATGCGGGCAGCTTCATGGCCTTCTCGATCGTCGGCATCGACCCGCTCTACGCCACGCTCGGCAAGGACATCGGCGGCATCGTGATCTCGCAGGTGGTGCCCTCGCCGCGGCCCTCGGCCATTCCGATCGTCAAGGAATACCTCGCGGCCGTGGACAACTCCGACCAGACCGCGTCGTACGAGGGCCTCGAAGGATTCATCGCGGCCAAGGCCGCCGGCGAGGCGGTGCGCCGCGCGGGCAAGGGCTTCAACACCGCGAGCCTGCAGCGCGTGATGTCGGGCATGACCGACTACGACGTGGGCGGCTTCCGCATCAACCTGCGCCCGGGCCTGCGCGACAGCGTGCGCAACATCGACCTGATCAGCATCTCGGCCGACGGGCGCGTGCTGCGGTAGTTCGTTCGCGGCGCGCGGCGGACAGTCACGCCGGCGTGTCGCGCAGCAGCTCGGTGAAGCGCTTCTGCACGTAGCTCGCCGTCGCGCCGAGCTGCCGCCCCTGCAGCCACAGCATGCGCACCGACAGCCTCGGCAGCGCCAGCGAGGGGCAAGGCACCTCCTGCAGCGCCTGCCTGAAGCCCTCGTAGTGCGCGATGTTGACGGGCAGCACCGCCCAGCCCAGCTTGTCGGCCACCATCTCGGCCGTGCTGTAGAAGCTGTCGGAACGCCACACCCTGGGGCTGTAGGCCACCTCGTGCACGTCGTCGGCATGCATCAGCAGTTGCCTGTGCCGGGCCAGGTCCTTGCGTCGCACGACGCGCCCGTCGGCCAGCGGGTGGCCATTGGCGACGAACACCCCCTGCGGCACGGTGCCGATGTGCCGCTGGTCGAAGCTCTCGCGCACCGGGCCCCTGTCGAAATGGAAGGCGACGCTGGCGCGCTCCTGCTCCACGTAGTCGGCCACCTCGGTGGCGGTGCCATTGAGCAGCGTGAGTTCGAGGCTGGGGAATTTGACCGAGATCTCGCGCATCAACGTGGCGATGGCGGTATACGGCAGCGCCTCGTCGAGCGCCAGCGACAGCGCAGCCTCGTTGCCCGCATTGAGCGAGCGAGCGCGCTGGTCGAGCTGCTCGGCCTGGCGCAGCAGCTCTCGCGCCTCCAGCAGCAGCACCTGCCCCGCCTCCGACAACTGCGCATTCCTGCGCGAGCGGTCGAAGAGCGCCACGCCCAGGTCGACTTCGAGCAGGCCGATGGCGGTGCTCACGGCCGACTGCGCCTTGCCCAGGTGGCGCGCAGCGGCCGAGAACGAACCGCACTCGGCGGTGGTCACGAACTGGCGCAGTTGATCGACGGTCCATTCCATACGGTATTCCCGAACTCCATCCATCTTGTTTTCAGATGGATTTCATCTTTATCCATCCATTTTAATGGCGCAACATGGCGCCCATGCAAAAAAACTCCCGTCAAACCAAGGCTCCGCTGCAAATCGAGTGGTGCAGCGATTCCACCAAGGAGCGGGCCATCGTCGAGTTGTTCATGAAGCAACTGAGCCCCCGCTACATCTCCCACTCCGAGCTGCAGGAGCAGCGCGCCGTCGCCATCGGCGAATGGCGCTCCGACCTGCCCGAGGTGCTGGGCGCGCAGGTGCGCCACGCCCTCGCCCAACCCGCCGACGCGTCGAACACGCTGATCGCGACCGCGCACGACGGCGACGACGGTGCCCTGCTTGGCATCGCATTTGTTTCCATCGACGAGGCCCGGCTGGCCTCGCGCGCCTTCGCCACGCTCGACGACATCGTCGTCGATGCGTCCCGCCAGGGCAGCGGCGTTGGCGGACTGATGTTCGACTGGATCTGCGACCAGCTGCGGCAGCGCGGCATCCAGCGCATCTTTCTCGAAAGCGGCATCGGCAACGAAAGCGCCCATGGCTTCTTCGAGGCACGCGGGTGCACGCCCGTGTCCATCACGATGCTCAAGGAACTGGAGGCCTGAGCCATGACGAACAACACAAGAAAGTGGATCACGCTGCTGATCGTCTCGACGGCGCTGCTGCTGATCGTGATCGACATGACCGTGCTCTACACCGCGCTGCCCAGGCTCACGCACGATCTCGGCGCGTCGGCCTCGGCGAAGCTCTGGATCATCAACGCCTACACCGTCGTCGTCTCCGGCTTCCTGCTGGGCATGGGCGCGCTGGGCGACCGCGTGGGCTACAAGCGCATGTTCATCGCGGGACTGGCCGTGTTCGGCGTGGCCTCGCTGTGCGCGGCCTACGCGCCGGGCGCGGGCTCGCTCATCGCCGCGCGCGCCTTCCTGGGCCTCGGCGCCTCGATGATGATGCCGGCCACGCTGGCGATCATCCGCCTTGCCTTTACCGACGACCGCGAGCGCGCGCTGGCCATCGGCGTCTGGGCTGCGGTGGCCTTCGGCGGCGCCGCGCTCGGCCCGGTGGTGGGCGGCGTCCTGCTCGAGTACTTCTGGTGGGGCTCTGTCTTCCTCATCAACGTGCCGGTGGTGATGGTGTCGCTGGTGCTGGGCCTGTGGCTGCTCCCGGACCAGCGCACGGCCAACCACAGGCCGTGGGACTTCATCGGATCGGTGCAGGTGCTGGCCGCGCTGGTCTGCCTGGTGCTCACGATCAAGGAGTTCGCGAAACCCGAGCCCTCGTTCGCGATGGCCATGACGAGTGGCACGCTGTCGGTCGTCGCCATGCTGCTTTTCGTGCGGCGCCAGCGCCGCAGCGCGGCACCGCTGATCGACTTCAGCCTGTTCCGCAATCCGCACTTCTCCAGCGGCGTGATCGCGGCCACCGTGGCCTCGGCGGCGCTGGTGGGCGTCGAGCTGGTGTTCAGCCAGCGGCTGCAACTGGTGACGGGCCTCACGCCGCTGCAGGCGGGCCTGGCCATCCTGCCGATTCCGCTGGCCGCCTTCGTGGCGGGGCCCGCCGCAGGCCTGATGCTCTCGCGCATCGGCTCGCGCCGCATCATCGTGCTGGGCCTTGCGACCACCGCCGTGGCGCTCTTCGGGCTGGCATTAACCGTCGACGCGTCGGGCCTCCCGAGGCTGGCGGTGCTGGCGGTGCTGGCGCTGCTGGGCATGAGCGTCGGAGCCACCATGACGGCGGCCTCCAACGCCGTCATGAACAACGCGCCGGAAGACCGCGCGGGCATGGCCGCGTCGGTCGAGGAGGTGTCGTACGAACTGGGCAGCGTGCTCGGCGTGGCGCTGCTGGGCAGCGTGCTCTCGTCGAGCTACACGGCCGCGCTGGTCATTCCGCGCACGCTGGCGGTGCCAGCCTCGGCCAGCGACGGCATCGACGCCGCGCTGCTGGCCGCGGAGAGCCTGCCGGCGCATGCGGCGACGCAGCTCGTGTCGCTCGCGCACGCGGCGTTCGACAAGGGCTTCTTCGCGGTGATCGCCGTGGCGGTGCTGATGGTGATCGCGGCCGCGGGCTCGGTCGCCGCAATCGGGTAACAAGCCGGCGCGCGGCGGCAGCGCACGCGCACTGGAGAGTGCGCGTCCTGAACCGCCGGCGGCGCTATCAGGCGGCGCTCGCCGCCTCGTCGATCAGTGCCGCCACCTCGACCGGCTTCGAAGCCAGCGAGGCATGGCTCGCCGCCAGCGTGATGACCTTCTTCGCACCCAGCCGCGCCGACATGCGCTCCTGGTTGGCCGGCGCGATCATGCGGTCGTCGCTGGAGATCTGATACCACGACGGCTTCTTCTTCCACGCGGGCGCGGTGATCGTGTCGCCGAAGGTGCTGGCGACCGGCGCCTTCTGCGTCACGCCCATCACCAGGCCTTCCTCGGGCGTGAGGTCCTGGCAGAAGCTCTCGTGGAACTTCTCGGGCTTGACCCACAGGTAGCCGTCGCTGTCGGGCGCCAGGTTGGGCACGGCCACCGGCGGGTGCTCCTGCGTGATGCCGCCGGGGCTTTCGCCCGCATCGGGCGCGAAGGCCGCGATGTAGACCAGCCCCGTCACGTTGGGCAGGTCGCCCGCCTGCGTGATGACCGCGCCGCCGTACGAATGGCCGACGAGCAACACCGGCCCGCCCACCTGGACCACCATCTTGCGCAGCCGCTCGGCATCGTCGGCCAGCGAGGTCAGCGGCATCTCGACCGCCCTGATTCCCGTGTGGCCCTTGCGCGAAAGCTCCACGATGACTTTCGCCCAGTGTGCCGCGCCACCCCAGAACCCATGGACCAGAACGACTGTCGGTTTGTTGCTCATGATTGATGACCTTCCCGCGTGTGTGGATGACCGCACCGGCGTCCGCTCTTTTTCTCTTCCTGGCTCTGGCCGGCGCGGGACTTGCCGGCCGGAGGCCGACGCGCACTTATACGCCTCGCAGCCTGCGACCACATGAACAACCATGCGTGCAGTCGGAGCGGTCTCGGCACGCCCGGCCTTAACGCTGGCCTAACAGTTGCATAAAAGTTCTATAAACCACGGCTCATAGATTGCCCGCTCGTTCCCTGAAGCGAAGAAACCGATGAATGACATCGAAGCAAGGAAAGGTCGCGCCATTCGCCCGGCGCAGCCTCCCGTCAAGCAAGTACGCCGAAAGCATGCGGCCGTGCTCACGCAGGGCCTCACGCTGGGCCTCGCACTCCTGCTGGGAGGCTGCATGCTCGGCCCGGACTACCGCCGGCCGGCCATCGACATTCCCGCGTCGTTCAAGGAAGACGACGGCATCACCTGGCTGCGCACGCAGGCCGACCCGCAGGCGGCGCTGCCCGGCAACTGGTGGACCGCCTACGGCGACGAGCAACTCGGCTCGCTGATCGACCGGGCGCTCGCGGCCAACCAGAACATCGCGGCAGCCGAAGCCTCCTATCGCGCCGCGCGGGCCTCCGTGGCATCGAGCGAGGCCGGCCTCTATCCCACGCTCTCGGCCGGTGCGTCGGCCAGCCGCAGCCGCAACCTCGCGAGCAGCGGCAGCTCGTCGGGCAGCGGCACGCAGTCGACCCTGCTGTCCACGCAGGTCAGCGCGAGCGCCACGGCCAGCTGGGAGCCCGACCTGTGGGGCGAGGTGCGGCGCCAGGTCGAAGCCAGCCGTGGCAGCGCGCAGGCTTCGGGCGCACTGCTGGCGGGGCAGCGGCTGTCCATCGCCGCGACGCTGGCCAACAGCTATTTCGCGCTGCGCCAGCTCGACATCGACATCGCGCTGCTGGGCCAGCAGGAGCGCATCCGCGCACGCGTGCTCGAGATGACCCGCGCCAGCTTCCAGCATGGCCTGGTCGCCGCCGACCAGGTGCTGGTGGCGCAGGACAACCTGGCGGCGGCCATCGCCACCCTGGCCGCCTCGCGCGCCGCACGCGCCCAGTACGAGCATGCGATCGCGGTGCTGACCGGCGTGCCTCCGGCGGCCTTTGCGATCGCCGCGCAGCCGGACTACCGCTTCGCGCTGCCGCCCGTCCCGCTGGCCCTGCCCTCGCAGCTGCTGCAGCGCCGCCCCGACGTGGTGGCGGCGGAGCGCAACGCGGCTGCCGCCAATGCGCGCATCGGCGTCGCGCAGGCGGCCTTCTTCCCCTCGCTCACGCTGTCGGCCCAGGCCGGCTACCGCAACAACAGCCTGGCGCAGCTCTTCACCGCGCCGCACCGTTTCTGGACAGTGGGCCCCGCACTGGCCGGCACCCTGTTCGACGGCGGTGCACGCAGCGCCGCGCTGGAAAGCGCGCGCGCCGGCTACGACCAGAGCGCGGCCAACTACCGGCAGACCGTGCTGGGCGCGTTCCAGAGCGTGGAGGACAGCCTCGCCTCCTATCAGCAACTGCAGAACCAGGCCAGCGCCTTCGCCGGCATCCTGCAGCGCAACCAGCAGCTGTTCGCCAGTGCGCGCGCGCAGCGCAGCGCCGGCAGCACCAGCGAACTCGACCTGCTGAGCCAGCAGCTCGCGCTTCTCACCGCCGAGCAGAACCTGCGCGATACGCAGGGGCTGCTCACGCAGAGCAGCGTCACGCTGATCAGGAACCTCGGCGGCGGCTGGCAATGGGACGACACCCAGGGCGCCCCTGCTCCCGCCTCCTCTGCCACAGCTTCTTCCTCCACACCCGCAACACCGCACACGACGCCCTAGCCGCCATGCGCCTCCACCATCTCCATTCATCGACGCGCTGGCGCCTCACGGCCGGCATCGCACTGGCCGCGACGCTGCTCGCGGCCTGCGGCCAGCAGGCAACCCCGCCTGCCCCACCGCCGCCCGAGGTCGGCATCGTCACCGCGCAGCCGCGCGACGTGCCGCTGGTCAAGGACCTGGTCGGCCGGCTCTCGCCTTTCCTGAGCGCCAACGTCACCGCCCGTGTGTCGGGCGTACTGCAACGCCGCACCTACGTGGAAGGCGCCAACGTCAGGCAGGGGCAGGTGCTGTTCGAGATCGACCCCGGCTTCTACCGCACGCAACTGGACAACGCGCTGGCCGTGCTCGCGCAGGACCAGGCCACGCTGGCCAACGCCCGCGTGACGGCGCAGCGCAACCGCCAGCTGCTGCCCGTGGGCTCGGTCTCGCAGCAGGCGGTGGACAACACCGACGCCGCCGAGCGCAGCGCCGCCGCCAGGGTGCGCGCAGACGAGGCTGCCGTGGCCACCGCGCGGCTCAACCTCGGCTACACCAAGGTGACCTCGCCCATCGACGGCATTGCCGGCCAGCAGCAGCTCACCGTGGGCGCGGTGGTGGGCAACGGCACCAGCGACGGAGGCGCCAACGGCACGCTGCTGGCCACCGTGCAGCAGATCGATCCGCTGTACGTCAACTTCACGGTGAGCGCCGACGAGCTGATGGCGCTGCGGCAGGCGCAGTCGCAGGGCCGGGTCGCGCTCGCGCAGCAGAACCAGGTGCAGGTGAAGGTCAGGCTGCCCAACGGCGCGCCGTACGAGCACCCCGGCACGCTGGACTTCACCGCCGCCGTGGTGAACGCCGCCACCGGCGCGGTCAACCTGCGTGCGCGGCTGCCCAACCCGCAGCAGACGCTGCTGCCCGGCCTGTACGTCACGCTGTCCGCCGAACTGGGCGAGCAGAAGCAGGTGTTCCTGATTCCGCAGCGCGCGATCCTGCGCGACACGGTCGGTGCCTACGCGCTCGTGGTCGGCCCCGACTCGAAGGTGCTGCGCAAGAACGTGCAGGCCAACACGGCGCGCGGCAGCGACTGGATCGTCACCAGCGGTCTCGCCGCGGGCGACCGCGTGATCGTGAGCGGCCTGCAGGGCGCCGCGCCCGGCAAGGAGGTCAAGGCTTCCGACTGGCGGCCTCCGGCGGCCGCGCCAGCTGCCCCCGCTTCCGCCCCTGCTCCCGCTCGCTGAAGGACCGACCGCATGCCGAAGTTCTTCATCGACCGCCCGGTCTTCGCCTGGGTCGTCGCCATCTTGATCTCGCTGGTCGGCGCCATCGCCGTGGGCCGGCTGGGCATCGCCTCGTACCCCAACGTCGCGCCGCCGCAGATCACGGTCACAGCCACCTATCCCGGCGCCAGCGCCGAGACGATGGAAACCACCGTCACGCAGGTGATCGAGCAGCAGCTCATCGGCCTGGACAACCTGCTGTATTTCAGCTCCACCTCGCGCGCCAACGGCACCGCCACCATCACGCTGAGCTTCGCCACCGGCACCAACCCCGACACCGCCGCGGTGCAGGTGCAGAACAAGGTGCAGCTGGCGCAGCCGCTCCTGCCCTCGCAGGTCACGCAGCAGGGCGTGGTGGTGGCCAAGGCAAGCCCGGACATCCTGATGTTCATGCAGCTCATCTCGGACGATCCGACGATCGACTCGGGCCGCCTGAACGACATCATCGCCTCGCGCATCCTGCCGGTGATCGCGCGCATCGACGGCGTGGGCAGCACCATCACGCCGGGCTCCGAATACGCGATGCGGCTGTGGCTCAACCCCGACAAGCTGCAAGCCTACGGTCTCTCCGCCAGCCAGGTGCTGGCCGCCGTGCAGGCGCAGAACGCCCAGTTCGGCGCGGGCTCGCTCGGCGCCGATCCGGCCGCGCCGGGGCAGGAAGTGACAGCCACCGCGGCGGCCGACACCCTCTTCACCTCGCCACAGCAGTTCCGCGACATCATCCTGCGCGCCAACAACGACGGCACCGTGGTGCACCTTTCCGACGTGGCGCGCGTGGAGTTCGGCCCGCAGACCTACGGCCAGCGCGCCCTGCTCGACGGCAAGCCGGCGGGCGGCCTGGGCATCAACCTCGCGCCCGGCGCCAACGCGCTGCAGGTGGGCGAGACCATCAAGAAGCAGATGGACCTGCTCGTGCGCGAACTGCCCGGCGTGCGCTGGACGGTGGCCTACGACACCACGCCCTTCATCACAGCCTCGATCACCGAGGTGGTGAAGACGCTGTTCGAGGCGATCGTGCTGGTGTTCCTGGTGATGCTGGTGTTCCTGCAGAACCTGCGCGCCACGCTGATCCCCACGCTGGTGATTCCGGTGGCGCTGCTGGGCACCTTCGCCGGCATGCAGCTGCTGGGCTTCTCGCTCAACCAGCTGACGCTGTTCGGAATGGTGCTGGCGATCGGCATCGTGGTGGACGACGCGATCGTGGTGATCGAGAACGTCGAGCGGCTCATGACCGAGGAAGGCCTGCCGCCCAGGGAGGCCACGCGCAAGAGCATGGGGCAGATCACCGGCGCCATCGTGGCGATCACGGTGGTGCTCACGGCCGTGTTCGTGCCCTCCGCGCTGCAGCCCGGGGCCACCGGCATCATCTACGCGCAGTTCGCCTTCACCATCGCGCTGTCGATGGCCTGCTCGGCCTTCCTGGCGATGACCTTCACGCCCGCGCTGTGCGCCACGCTGCTCAAGCCCACCGACCACGCGCGCAAGAACGCGCTCTTCCGCGGCTTCGACCGCCTCTTCGACTGGGTGGCTCGCACCTACCACGGCCATGTGGGCTGGGCGCTGCGCCATGCGCCGCGCTGGATGCTGGCCTTCGTGCTCGTCACGGTGCTCACGGGCTTCCTCTATGCGCGTATGCCCACGGGCTTCGTGCCGGGCGAGGACCAGGGCTCGGTGCTGGTGTCGGTCACGCTGCCGCCCGGCGCCACGCTGGAGCGAAACGACCGCGTGATGGCGGAGATCCGTGAGCGCATCCTGAAGAGCCCGGTGGGCGCGAGCGTCGACGCGATCTTCCAGGCTCAGGGCTTCGGCTTCGCCGGCAACGCGGAGAACGCAGGCACGGTGTTCGTCAAGCTCAAGCCGTGGGAGCAGCGCGACAAGACCGCGATGGAGCTCATTCCCGAGATCACGCGCGCGCTGCGCGGCCTGCCCGACGCGCAGGCCATCGCCTTCAACCAGCCGGCCATCCGCGGCCTGAGCCAGCTCGGCGGCATCGACATGTTCCTGCAGGCGCGCGCCGGCCAGTCGCGCGCCGAGCTGGCGCAGGCCTCGCGCACGCTGGTGGAGAAGGCCGCCCAGAACCCGACGCTGTCGAGCATCCGTCCCAACGTGCTGCCCGACGCGCCGCAATGGCAGATCGCGGTCGACCGCGCGCAGGCCTACGCGCTGGGGCTGACGCTGACCGACGTCTACAACGGCGTCGCGATGCTGCTGGCGCCCACCAACGTCAACCAGTTCCGCTACGACGGGCGCATCAAGCGCGTGTACATGCAGGCCGACGCGCCCTTCCGCATGGGTCCCGAGGCGCTCGACCGTGTCTACACGCCGAGCACGCTGGCCGGCAGCGCGGGCGCGATGGTGCCGCTGTCGAGCGTGGTGAAGGCCCAGTGGGGCACAGGCTCGATCGCGCTGCAGCGCTTCAACGGCAACGCGGCGGTGCAGATCGTCGGCAACCCCGCGCCCGGCACTTCCACCGGGCAGGCGATGGTCACGCTGCAGGACATCGTGCGCAACGACCTGCCCGCGGGCTTCGGCTACGACTGGAACGGCCTGTCCTACCAGGAACAGCAGGCCGGCAACTCGGCCACGCTGCTGCTGGTGCTGTCGGTGGTGGTGGTGTTCCTGTGCCTTGCCGCGCTGTACGAGAGCTGGTCGATACCGGTGGCGGTGCTGCTGGTGGTGCCGCTGGGCATGCTGGGCGTGATCGCCTTCTGCTGGCTGGCCGGCTTCTCCAACGACGTGTTCTTCAAGATCAGCCTTGTCACGGTGATGGGCCTGGCGGCGAAGAACGCGATCCTGATCGTCGAGTTCGCGGTGGAGGCGCAGCAGCGCGGCCTGACGCTGTACGAATCGGTGCTGGAAGCCGCGCGGCTGCGGCTGCGCCCGATCCTGATGACCTCGATGGCCTTCATCCTGGGCGTGTTCCCGCTGATCGTCTCCAGCGGTGCCGGCGCGGTCTCGCGGCACGAGATCGGCATGGGCGTGACCGGCGGCATGCTGTTCGCGACCTTCCTCGGGCTGCTGATGATCCCGGTGTTCTACGTGGTGGTGCGGCGCGTGCTGGGCGACAAGATCGACGAGCCTTCGCGCAAGCTGGCGAAGACAGCAGCGAAACCGGAAGCAGGTCACGCGCCGCCCGACGAGTCCGCCGACGGCGTGCGCCCCTAACCGGCGCTCACCAGCCTCTGGAGCGCATCGAGCGACAGCAGCTCGATGCGCCCGTAGCCCAGCGCGATCACACCCTCGGTCGACAGCGCGTTGAGCTCCTTCGACAGCGTCTGGCGCGTCACGCCGAGCATCATCGCCAGCGCCTCCTGCGGCAGCTGCAGCTCGTGCCGCAGGTGCACCGACTGCGTGGCGTCGCCGCGCGCCAGCACCAGCAACCGGTGTGCCACGCGCGCGCGCAGGCTGCGCAGCGTGGCGTCTTCCGCCAGGCCGTAGAGCATGCGCACACGCGCCGCCAGCATCGCGGCGATGGCGTTGGAAAACACCACCTCGCGCATCAGCTGCACGAAGGCCGCGGGCGGCACCACCAGCAGGTCGAGCGCTTCCAGCGCGGTTGCGTCGTGGGTGCGCGGCGAGCCGTCGATCAGCGTGATCTCGCCGAACCAGTTGCCCGGCTCCAGCACCGCGAGGATGGCCTCGCGGCCGTCCTGCCGCAGCGAGGAGATCTTGATCGTGCCCGCCACCAGCCCGTAGAAGCCGCCGCCCGTCGCATGGAGCGGATCGCCCTGGCGGAACACCATCGCGCCGCGCCGCACGTGGTGGAGCTCGGCCGCGGCGACCAGCGCCTCGCGCTGGGCTCTCGGCATGCTCATGAACCACGGATTGCCTTCCAGCGCGGCACGGTGCGTGGCGGACAGGCGCGGTTTCGGGGAGGTGGCCATGAAAGAGGTGTGACAGGAAATCGGGGGTTTACCAGAACCCCGCATTGTCAAATTCTTGACAGTTGATGGTCAAGCGCAGGCATACAGTGACCAGCTCCCCACAAGACAAGAACGGAGACTCCGGCGATGAACGCACGCGCAAGTTTCAAGAGCATGCAGGAAAGCACGCGCGAAGACTGGCAGCTGATCGGTGGCGAATTCATGCAGTTCGCGGGCGGCCTGCCCGCGCGCGTGATCAAGCACCTGCAGATCCTCGAAGGCGACTACGGCGGCTTCCCGGTCGACCGCTACACCCACTCGCTGCAGACCGCCACCCGCGCCCTGCGCGACGGCCGCGACGAGGAATACGTGGTGTGCGCGCTGCTGCACGACATCGGCGACACGCTCGGCAGCTTCAACCACCCCGACATCGCCGCCGCCATCCTCAAGCCCTTCGTGAGCGAGGCCAACCACTGGATGGTGCAGAACCACGGCATCTTCCAGGGCCACTACTTCTTCCACCACATCGGCCTGGACCGCGACATGCGCGACAACTTCAAGGGCCACCCGCACTACGAGCGCACGGCCGAGTTCTGCGCGCTCTACGACAACCCCGCCTTCGACCCCAAGGCCGAAACGCTGCCCATCAGCGAGTTCGAGCCCATGCTGCGCCGCGTGATGGCGCAGCCGAAGCAGAGCATCTACAAGGCCGCGCTGACCGAGCCCGCGGCCGCCTGACCCACACGACACAGACTCGAGGACCAATCCCATGAACGCCTTCGCCCAACCCGAAATCCAGAAGCTCGTCTCCGCCGAGGAGTGGCAGCTGCGCGTCGACCTCGCCGCCTGCTACCGCCTCGTGGCGCTGCACGGCTGGAGCGACCTCGTCTTCACGCACATCAGCGCGCGCATTCCTGGCCCGGAGCATCACTTCCTGATCAACCCCTACGGCCTGATGTTCGACGAGATCACCGCGTCGAGCCTGGTCAAGGTCGACCAGCAGTGCAACAAGATCATCGACTCGCCCTACCCCGTGAACCCGGCGGGCTTCGTGATCCACAGCGCGGTGCACGCCGCGCGGGAAGACATCCAGTGCGTGCTGCACACCCACACCCGCGCCGGCATCGCCGTGAGCGCGCAGAAGAACGGCGTGCTGCCCATCAGCCAGCAGTCGACCTTCGTGCTGGCCTCGCTGGCCTATCACGACTACGAGGGCGTGGCTTTCCGCGACGACGAGAAGCCGCGCCTGCAGGCCGACATGGGTAATGCGAACTTCCTCATGTTGCGCAACCACGGCCTGCTGACCTGCGGCAAGACCATTGCCGACGCCTTCCTTTCGATGTACACCTTCGAGGCCACCTGCCAGATCCAGATCGCGGCGCAGTCCGGCGGCAGCGAACTCACGCACGTGGACCCGCGCATCGTGGAAGGCGTGGGCCAGGCCATGAAGGTGCAGACTGGCGGCATGGGCGGCCAGTTCGTCTGGCCGTCGCTGATCCGCAAGCTCGACCGCATCGACGACAGCTACAAGCAATAAGACCTTCGTCGGTCCCGGTTTCCACGGCTGCCAGCGCCTGCGCGACAGGTGCTGGCAGCCATTTTTTTACCGCATCAAAACTACAAGAGCCACCGAGGAGACAACCCAATGGACAGTACCGTCATCGTCACCCGCTTCCTGTTCGGCGCGCTCGCGCTCGTGATGTTCGGGCTCGGGCTTTCGCTTTCGCTCGCCGACTTCAGGCGCCTTTTCAAGCACCCCAAGGCCGTGACCATCGCGCTCGTGCTGCAGGTCATCGGCCTGCCGCTGGCGTGCTACGCGATCATCGTGGGCTTCGGGCTGTCGCCGGTGTTCGCGGTCGGGCTGATGCTGCTGGCGGCCTCGCCCGGCGGCATCTCGGCCAACCTGTTCTCGCACCTGTTCGGCGGCAACGTGGCGATGAACATCTCGCTCACGGCCGTGAACACGCTGCTGTCCATCGTCACGCTGCCGCTGATCACGAACTGGGCCATCGGCCATTTCGCGCAGGGCGGCCAGGTGGTGCCGCTGCAGACGCGCAAGCTGGTCGAAGTGATCGCCATCGTGCTGGTGCCTGTGGCGCTGGGCATGTTCGTGGCCTCGCGCCGGCCCGGCTTCGCGGCGCGCATGGAGAAGCCGACCAAGGTCTTCAGCGGCGTGGTGCTCGCTGTGGTGACGGTGCTCGCCATCGCCAACGAGTGGAAAACCATCACGAGCACCTTCGCGCAGATCGGCATTCCCGTGCTGCTGTTCAACCTGCTGAGCCTGCTGGCGGGCTACTACCTCAGCCGCGCCGCCGGGCTCGACAAGCCTCTGGCCACCGCCATCAGCTACGAGATCGGCATCCACAACTCCACGCTGGCGATCTTCATCGCGGTGAGCGTGCTGGGCAGCTTCCCGCTGGCGCTGCCAGCCGCCATCTACTCGGTGGTGATGTACATCACCGCCCCATTCTTCGGATGGCTGCTGTTGCGCCGGCCGGCGCCCAGTACCGCGCCTGCGCGATGATCGGCGGATGGAACTCCGGCAACTGCGCTACTTCGTCAAGGTCTGCGAGCTTCGCAGCATGGGCCGCGCAGCGGTCGAGCTGGGCGTCGTCACCTCGGCGCTGAGCCAGCAGATCAGCCGGCTCGAGGGCGAGCTCGCCACCCGGTTGCTCAAGCGCAGCTCCAGCGGCGTGGTGCCCACCGATGCAGGCGTGGCCTTTCTCCATCAGGCGCAGCTCGTGCTGCGGCATGCCGACGACGCGGTGCTCGCGGCGCAGCAAGCGCGGCTCTCTGGCCACGTGAGCGTGGGCCTGGCGCCCACCACCGCCACGGTGCTCGGCGTGCCGCTGATGCGCGCCATGCGCGAGCGCTACCCCGAGGTACGGCTGCACATGGTCGAGGCTCTGTCGGGCCATCTCACGACCATGCTGCAGGCGCGGCAGCTCGACCTGGCCGTGCTGTTCCAGACCGACACCCCGAGACGCTGGAGCGTGACGCCGCTGCTGGCCGAAAAGCTCTTCGTGATCGCATCGCCAGCGCTTGCGCAGCGCCCCACCGGTGCGCGCGTGCGCCTGTCGCAGCTGGGCGACCTGCCGCTCATCCTGCCCAGCGGCAGCCACGGCCTGCGCGCCACGCTGATGGCCGCCTTCGCGCGGGCACGCATCGCACCGCGCATCGTGGCCGAGGTCGACGGCCTCGCGCTGCTGATGGACGCGGTGCGCGCCGGACACGGTGCGACCATCCAGCCCGGCGCGGCCTCCGCGCGGCACGACCGCGACGACCTGCAGCTCACGCAGATCGCCGACGCGCACGTTGGCCGCAGAAACCTGCTCGTGAGCCTGTCGGACGACGAGCTCTCCCCCGCCGCGCTGGCCACGCGCGTGGTGGTGGCCGACACGGCGCGCGCCCTGGTGCGCGAGGGCCGCTGGGCCGGCGCCAGTCTTCTCGAAACGTGAACACCCGTTGCCCGAACCGGCCTTTCGCCTGAAGGCCGGCCTGCCTAGAGTCTCCTGATCCCAAGGAGACCCACGAGTGATCGATGTACTGGTTGTCGGGGGCGGCAATGCCGCCCTCTGCGCCGCCCTGATGGCGCGCGAGGCCGGCGCCTCGGTGCTGCTACTCGAAGCCTCGCCCAAGGCATGGCGCGGCGGCAACTCGCAGCACACGCGCAACCTGCGCTGCATGCACGACGCGCCGCAGGACGTGCTGGTCGATGCCTATCCCGAAGAGGAGTACTGGCAGGACCTGCTGAAGGTGACCGGCGGCCTCACCGACGAGCACCTCGCACGTCTGGTGATCCGCGCCTCGTCGAACTGCCGCGACTGGATGCGCAGCCACGGCGTGCACTTCCAGCCACCGCTGTCAGGCGCGCTGCACGTGGCGCGCACCAACGCCTTCTTCATGGGTGGCGGCAAGGCATTGGTCAATGCCTACTACCGCAGCGCTGAAAGGCTCGGCGTGCAGGTTCGCTACGACACGCCCGTGGCCTCGGTCGAACTCGACGGCGACCGCTTTGTGGCCGTGCGCACCGAAGCCGGCGAGCGCATCGAGGCGAAGAGCTGCGTGCTGGCCGCCGGCGGTTTCGAGTCGAACCGCGAATGGCTGCGCGAGGCATGGGGCCGGAACGAGCGCGGCGAATGGCCGGCCGACAACTTCCTGATCCGTGGCACGCGCTTCAACCAGGGCGTGCTGCTCAAGCACATGATCGAGGCAGGCGCCGACAGCATCGGCGACCCTTCGCAGGGCCACATGGTGGCCATCGACGCGCGCGCGCCGCTGTACGACGGCGGCATCTGCACGCGTATCGACTGCGTGTCGCTCGGCGTGGTCGTCAACCGCGAGGCGAAGCGCTTCTACGACGAGGGCGAGGACTTCTGGCCCAAGCGCTATGCCATCTGGGGCCGGCTGGTGGCTCAGCAGCCGGGGCAGATCGCGTGGTCGGTCATCGACCAGAAGGCGGTCGGGCGCTTCATGCCGCCGGTGTTTCCAGGCACGCAGGCAAACACGCCCGGCGAGCTGGCACGCAAGATCGGCCTCGACGAAGCCACCTTCGTGCGCACCGTGGACGACTACAACGCCGCATGCCGCGTCGGCCGCTTCGACCACACCACGCTGGACAACTGCCGCACCGAAGGCGTCGCGCCCGCCAAGACGCACTGGGCACGCCCCATCGACACCGCGCCCTTCCAGGCCTACCCGCTGCGTCCCGGCATCACCTTCACCTATCTCGGGCTGAAGGTGGACGAGACGGCGGCCGTGCGTTTCGGCGGTCGCCCGAGCCCCAATCTCTTCGTGGCCGGCGAAATGATGGCCGGCAACGTGCTCGGCAAGGGCTACACGGCGGGCGTGGGCATGAGCATCGGCACGGCCTTCGGGCGCATCGCCGGCACGCAGGCAGCGAAAGCCGCGCGGGCTTCCACGAAGAACAACAAGGAGGCCGCGCTTGCAGCAGCTCACTGATCTCGTCGCACACGCACGGGCGGACGCCGAAGGCACGCCCACGCAGCGCGTGATTCCCATCGCCCCCGCGCTGCCGTTGACGGCAACCGAGGACGAAGTCGCGCGCATCCTGCAGATCTGCAACGCCTGCCGCTACTGCGAAGGCTTCTGCGCCGTGTTCCCGGCCATGACGCGCCGGCTCGAGTTCGGCAACAAGGCCGACACGCACTACCTCGCCAACCTGTGCCACAACTGCGGCGCCTGCCTGCATGCCTGCCAGTACGCGCCACCGCACGAGTTCGCGGTGAACGTGCCGCAGGCTATGGCGCAGGTGCGCATGCAGACGTACCACGACTACGCCTGGCCGCCCGCGATGGGTGCGCTGTACCAAAGGGCCGGCCTCACGGTCGCCCTGGCACTGGCGGGCGGGCTCGCCCTCTTTCTGGTGCTGGCCGTGGCGATGTCGGGCTCGCTGCTGCACGAACCGATGGCGGGCAACTTCTACGCGATCTTTCCGCACAACCTGCTCGCGCTGGTGTTCGGCGTGGTGTTCCTCTTCGTGATGTTCGCGCTGGCCATGGGCGTGCGCCGCTTCTGGCGCGAGGTATCGCCTTCACGCGACAACCCGCGCGCCGAGGTGGCCGGCGTGCGCGCCTCAGCCGGCGCCGAAGCCGCGCACGACGCGCTGCGCCTGAAGTACCTCGACGGCGGCCACGGCGAAGGCTGCAACAACGAGGACGACCGCTTCACCCTTTGGCGCAGGCGCTTCCATCACTTCACCTTCTACGGCTTCATGCTGTGCTTCGCATCGACCTGCGTGGCGACGCTCTACCACTACCTGCTGGGCTTGCACGCGCCCTACGCGCTGACCAGCCTGCCGGTGCTGCTGGGCACGGCAGGCGGCATCGGCCTCGTGGTGGGACCCGTCGGACTGCTGTGGCTGAACCTGCGGCGCGACCCGGCGCACGGCGACGCCACGCAGCGGCCCATGGACCGCGGCTTCATCGCGCTGCTGCTGCTCACCGGCATCACCGGCCTCGCGCTGCTCGCGTGGCGCGACACGCGCTTCATGGCGCTGCTGCTGGCGGTGCACCTGGGCGTGGTGATGTCTCTCTTTCTCACGCTGCCCTACGGCAAGTTCGCGCACGGCATCTTCCGCTCGGCAGCACTGCTGAAGTTCGCCATCGAGAAAAGGCTGCCCAGCCGCCTGCAGCTGGGCGCCGACTGAGGAATTCGTCGGCTATCGCATCCGCTCGCTGGTGATCGTCTCGAACCAGGATGAGCAAGCAGCGCAAGCTACCGCCTGATTGCCAAGCACGGCACGCCGGTGCCTACCATGGAATCCCGCGCAACCTGCCACGCATAAAATGCGAGCGCCAGGGAAGATTTCTCCCTGCGACGCTGGAGTCTCCCAATGACTACGATTGCCGAGAACGCAGATCTCGTCACGCTCATCAACGTATTCACGGTCGAGCCATCGAATCAACAGCAGTTGCTCGACATACTCGCACGCGCCACCGATACATCCGTTCGCGACGTGCAGGGGTTCATCTCGGCGGCGCTTCATCGAAGCGTCGATGGAACAAGGGTCACGATGTACTCGCAGTGGAAGAGCGCGGAGCACTACCAGAGCTACCAATCGATGCTTTCGAACCCGGCGACATCTCCGTATGTGGAACAGGTGCTCGCCATCGCCAGGTTCGACCCCGGGATGTACGAAGTGGTCAAGGTCTTCGCCGGGCCATCCGAGCCTGCGCGTTGATGTCTACCCCTCCACCGTCGCCCGTCCCCAATGTCATTCGTCAGACCTCGGAGTGCCATTCATGCCAAGCGAACTCACGCCAGTAAAGCCGGTTGCCCTCCCCACGCAGTCCGCCGTCGCTGCAATCTATGAATCGACGGATCTCGCGGACGCGTTTGCAGTTCAACTGCCCTTGGGCACATCCAGCGATCCGGATGTCCTGTGGCGATTCCTCATCTCGCAGCAGCCGTCCTGGATCGGATGGCTCACCAGCGTCCGGGATGCAATCGTCGCGTGCTTTGGCTTGAAGACCGCCAAACACCTCGCGACGCTCTCCGGCGAAGCCAACGCCGACCGCATCGGCATCTTCAGGGTCTACGGCAGGAGCGAAGCCGAGATCGTCCTGGGCGAGGACGACAAGCACCTCGATTTCAGACTGTCGGTGCTCCACACCCCAGGCTTGTCTCCAACACTCGGCGGCCAACTGACTGTCTCGACCGTCGTCCACTGCAACAACCTCCTGGGCCGAGCCTACATATCGGTGATCGCGCCTTTTCACCGCCAGGTCGTGAAAGCCAGTCTTCGTCGCGCTGCACTTATCGGTTGGCCCAAGGCAGCCGCAAGATAGAGGCGTACCGTGTCTGTGCCATTGGGGCCCAAAGGTGGCCTCCATGGCACGTGCTGCGAATCCCGCTGAAGCCATGAGCTTCAAGATGCTGAGCGGCTGCATCCTGTCGCCGTCCGCATCGACATTTATTCCCTTCCGAATAGCAGCAGCTTCGCCTCGCACGCGCCGCGAGCATTTCTTCACGTATTTCCCCTGATCTTGAGTGCCTGTCACCAAGCGCGAGCCTGCCCTTCGAATAATCAGGAATAACTATTTCATTCGAGCAATCGAATATCCAGGGAGGATTTCTCGTGTCCATGTCCAGCGTCACCGGCCGCCGCCGGTGCAGGCGCCGCGCAAGCTTGCCTTCTTCATTTCCGCCAGCGCGATGAGCCGCCGCGTCACCATTGCCACACCGATGGGCGAGGCACTGCAGTTCCATCGGCTGGTCGGGCGCGAGGCGCTGAGCCGGGCCCATGCCTTCGATGTCGAACTGCTGGGCAGCCACAACGCCATCGACCCCAAGGCCCTGCTCGGCAAGACCGCCACGGTGTCGATGCAGACCGGGCACGGCGGCACGCGCCATCTCGCCGGCATCGTCACCCGCTTCGGGCTCGCGCGGGAAGACGCGCGGCACTCCTTCTACGCGATGAGGCTGCGCCCGTGGTTCTGGCTCGCCTCGAAACGGCACGACTACAGGATCTTCCAGGACCGCAGCGTTCCCGAGATCCTGGCCGAGGTGCTCGGCCGCTACGGCCATCCCTTCGAGCAGAAGCTCTCGCGCAGCTACCGGGTCTGGAGCTACTGCGTGCAGTATGGCGAGAGCGACTTCGATTTCGTGTCGCGCCTGTGCGAGCACGAAGGCATCTGCTACTTCGTCCGGCACGAAGCCGCACAGCATGTGCTGGTGTTCGCGGACGACATCGCCAGCTCGCACGCCCCGCTGCCCGGCGGCGAGACGGTGCGCTACCACCCGCACGAGCAGTCGGGCATGACCGGTGGCGACGAGACGGCCGAGCGCATCTACGCATGGGAGATGGCCGAGGATCTGCGCTCCGGCCACCACTGCACCGACGACTACGACTTCGAGAAGCCCAAGGCCGACCTCAAGAGCCGGCGCCAGATGCCGCCGGGGCACGATCACGACGGCCATGAAGTCTTCGAGTGGCCCGGCCACTACCTGCTGAACGGCGATGGAGAGGCCTATGCCGGTATCCGCAACGAGGAACAGCTGAGCGCGCGAAGCCTCGTCTCCGGACGGTCCAACCTGCGCTCGCTGGCGCCGGGCCACACGCTGCGGCTCGCCGGCCATCCGCGCGACGACCAGAACCGCCAGCATCTTGTACTCGGCGTGGCCTATCACCTGCAGGAGAACCTGCGCGCCAGCGAAGGCACGGGCGGCACATCGGGTGGCTCCATCCAGCGCTTCGCATTCGATGCGCAGCCCACCAGCTTCGCGTGGCGCCCGCCGCGCATCACGCCGAGGCCCCGCACCGGCGGCCCGCAGACCGCCGTGGTGGTCGGCCCGGCGAGCGAGGAAATCTGGACCGACCAGCACGGCCGGGTGAAGGTGCAGTTCCAGTGGGACCGCCTGGGAAGCAACGACGAGAACTCCTCGTGCTGGCTGCGCGTATCGCACGGCTGGGCCGGCGCGCAGTTCGGCACGGCGGCGCTGCCGCGCATCGGGCAGGAAGTGATCGTCGATTTCCTCAACGGCAACCCCGATCGCCCGATCGTCGTGGGCCGCTTCCACAACGCCGACGAAATGCCGGCCTGGAAGCTGCCCGCCCAGACTCACCTGATGGGCATCCGCAGCCGCGAACTCGGAGGCAGCCTGCGCGGCAACCACCTGGCGCTCGACGACAGCGCGAGCAGGGTGCAGGCGCAGCTGAAGAGCGACCACCAGTGCAGCAGCCTCAGCCTCGGGCACATCGGCCGCATCGACGACACCGCCGGCCGCAAGGACGATCGCGGCCAGGGCTTCGAATTGCGCACCGACGGACACGGTGCGCTGCGCGCCGCGCGCGGATTACTGGTGAGCACCGAGTCCCGGCCGAACGCGCAGGCCCACATCACCGACATGGGCGAGACGGTCGCGCGGCTCACACAGGCCCGCGAAGTGCACGAAGGCATGTCGCAGGTCGCACTGGACGCCGGGGCCCACGAGGAAGGCGATCAGAGCGAGGTCGCCAGGGAGCTCAAGCAGCAGAACGACGCGATCAGGGGCAAGGCCAGCGGCACCGCGCAGGGCGAGTTCCCGGAATTCGACCAGCCGCACCTGACGCTCGCCAGCCCCTGCGGCATCCAGACCGTCGCGCAAGGCTCCAGCCACTTCGCGAGCGCCGGACACAACGCGCTCACCAGCGGCGGGCATACCAGCGTCGCCAGCGCGAAGAGCTTCCTGGTCTCGGCCAGGAACGCCGTGCGCATGTTCGCCTACAGGGCCGGCGTGAAGCTGGTGGCCGGCAACGCGGACATCGACATCACGGCGCTGAAGAACAGCATCAACATCCTTGCGAAGATGAACATCCGGCAGGAGGCCAACCGGATCACGATCACGGCGGCTGAAGAGGTCGTGATCAACGGCGGCTCGAGCTACACATGCTGGAACGCTTCGGGGATCGTGCACGGCACCCGGGGCACCTGGCGGGCGCATGCGACGACGCACAGCTTCGTAAAGCCCGACAGCCGCACGCCCGACAAGATGAATCGGGACGTGCAGACGCGCTTCGACCAGGAGGTCATGTTTCATCACATCGATGAAAAGGACACGCCCGCAGCGAGGCAGCGCTTCGAGCTCGTGCGCAACGGCGAGCCCAACTCGCGGGCTGCGCCTTCCGGTGAGACGACGGGGCCGGGCCGGCAAGGCGGCGAGGCCACAGGCACTGATGGCACCACGCGACAACAGCGATCGGATGGTCCGGAGGTCTACAAGGTCCGATGGCTCGGGAGGACAAAGTGATGGCAGTACAGGGAGAAGAAGAGGACATCTGGCTGGACTTCAGCCTGGGCCTGGACGGCTTCGCGGAAGTCACGGCGGTAACGACGCCGCTCGACGACAGGAGAAAGATCCGCGTGCGCGTGCCTCCGGGCAAGCTCATCCCGATCGTGTTCCTGCCCGGCATCATGGGCAGCAACCTGCGCCTGTCCCGCGAGCGGCAGGAGCTGCTCAAGCGCAGCAA
>BFBZ01000011.1_pt19 | contig 52850 bp, 56 predicted proteins | sample 1888401 | NCBI WGS metagenome assembly BFBZ01 (sample SAMD00112614, study PRJDB3348) | symbiont metagenome | host: Chara braunii
GTGGGCCAGGTGCGCGAGGGCCTCGGCCGTCGCGGCGGACGACGTGTCGGGATACGCCATCAGGGTGTGATCGGAACTCGCCGGGGGCCCCCGCCGCAACCCCGTGCGGAGAGGTTGCGCCTCGCCCGGGGGAGGGGCGACATGCTCCGCAGGGGGTATCTCGCGTCCGGATGTTCGCCCCGGGAGACAAGGCCATCGTCACGCGCCGCACGCGCATGCGCGCCGGCAGCCTCGGCGTGCTCACGCCGGGCGACGAGGTCGAGATCGTGAAGGTGGGGGAGCGCCACTGCGCCGTGCAGCTCCTCGGGTCGGTGTTCGTCGTCCCCACCGACGCCCTGGCCCCGGTCGCGACCGACCGGGCGGAGGAGGCCACGGCGCTGTCGGACGAGGACGAGTGGTGGAACTTCTGAGCGGCGGCGGTCAGCCCGCCGCGGCCACGCCCTCCCCCCTGACGACCGCGTCGAGGTGCTCCAGCAGGTGCTCCGTCAGCTCCCGGGCGTCGGCGTCCGCGCCGTCGATGAGCGTCGACTTGCGGCGGCGCAGGAACGGCATCCCGATGAGGTAGAGCCCGGGGACGCGCGTCACTCCGCCGTCGTGGATCAGGCGGCCGCGCGGGTTGAGCACGGGCGCCTCCAGCCACGAGAGCTCGGCCTTGTAGCCCGTGGCCCACAGAACGCTGCGGATGCCGTCGCGTTCCAGGTCCAGCTCGGTGACCGGGTCGTCGGGGACGGCCGTCCGGGGGAAGCGCTCCGGCGGGGGCGCGTCAAGGCCGGTGGCGAGCGCCCACGCGTCGAGGGTGTCGAGCAGGCGCTCCAGCTTCAGGTCGGCCAGCGCGCAGACGTTGCGCAGCGAGCCGGAGAACAGGAGCCGGCGGTCGCGGATCGTCTGGAGGCGGCCCACCAGGCGGGCGCCGCGCTCCGTCAGGGCGTTCAGGTCGAGGGTCCCGCCGCCGCCGGTGAGCTGCATCGACGGGATGCTGCGCGCGCGGACCAGGTCGTCCATCTCGGTCCACTGCTCGCCGAGGACGCCGGCCTCCTCCATCCACCAGAGGATGTCCGCACCCCGGTACCGGCGCGGCACCCGCACGTGCTCGCCCACCGCGATGGTCACGTCGCGGCCGGCCCGCAGCAGCTCGTCGGCGATCTGGACCCCGCTGGCGGCGACGCCCACCACCAGCACGCCCCCCTCGGGGACCTGGCCGGGGTTCTTGTAGCCCCACGCGGTCAGCGAGGGGACGTCGGCCGGCAGCTCCGCGGCGACGGCCGGGAGCGACGGCGCGTTGCAGGCCCCGGAGGCCACGACCACCGCGTCGGCGGTCCACGAGCCGTCGTCCGTCTCCACCAGGAACCCGGTGCCGTCCTGGCGGACGGTGCGGACGGTGGTGTTGGTGCGCACCGGCGCATCCGCCGCGTAGGCGGTGATGTACTCGACGACCTCCGGGACGGTCATGTAGCCGTCCGGGTCGTCGCCCTCGTACGCGTGGCCCGGCAGCCGGCTGAGCCAGTTCGGCGTCAGCAGGCGCAGGGAGTCCCAGCGCTCCGTGCGCCACGAGTTCGCCACCTCGCCGCGCTCGAGGACCACGTGGTCGATCGAGCGCGCCGCGAGGTGGCGGCTCATGGCAAGGCCGCAGTGCCCGGCGCCGACGACGACGACCGGGACGTGCGGCACGGATGCGGCCGAGGCGCTCAGTTGACCGTGACGGTGATGTTCGTCGGGTTGGTCAGGACGTCGAACACCGCGGAGCGCTTCTGCGACTGCGCGACGAGCGCCTCGAGGGCCTGCTGGTCGCCCTCGGCGTCGATGTCGTACGCGACGCTGATCGAGCTGAACCCTGTCTCTTATACACATCTAGATGTGTATAAGAGACAGGGTCAGGACGTCGAACACCGCGGAGCGCTTCTGCGACTGCGCGACGAGCGCCTCGAGGGCCTGCTGGTCGCCCTCGGCGTCGATGTCGTACGCGACGCTGATCGAGCTGAACCCGTTCCGGACGTCCGGGTCGGCGCCCAGGATGCCGTGGAGGTCCATCTCGGCGCTGATGGTGGCGCTCACCGAGTTGAGCTGGATCTTGCGCTGCTGCGCGATCGCGGCGACGCCGGCGGTCAGGCAGCTGCCGAGGGCCACGAGCACGTACTCGACCGGCGTGACGCCGTTGTCCTCGGCGGCGAACTGCAGCGGGTGGTCCGCGTCGTAGGTGAACGTGTTCTTGTGCTGCTGCTCGTCGCCGAAGCCGTAGAACGACTCGACGCTCGACTGGCTGTGCGTGCCGCGCACCCAGGAGGTGGTGGCGCGCCACTGGAACTGGGCGATGTCGGGGGTGTCCGCGAGCGCCTCGCGGACGCCGAGGAGGGCCTCGACATTGACGCCGTTGTCGACCGGGATCTCAGCCGTGGACACTGATCCACTCCTATTCGTGGGAAAAGGTGTCAGTAATCGCGGGATTACGGTCGTCGCATCCTATACGCGACCGTCCGCGTGGGTCTTGTCCCTGGTGCGGGCGTGATCCAAGCTCCCCGCGTGCCCGACCGCCCCGCCCGTGCCCCGCTGCCCGGCGTCCTGCTCGTGCTCCTCGTCCTCGCGGCCCTCGCCGCCACGGCCGGGCCCGCCGGCGCGCAGACCGGCGAGGCGGCGGCCCGCGAGCTCGCGGAACGATATGCGCCCGTGGTGGTCGTGCGCGACCAGGAGGCCGCCTGCGACAAGGACGGCGAGGCCTACCGGCCGGTCCCGGTCGAGACCGTCCTGGACGCGCAGGGCGTCCGGCTGCGGGACGAGGACGGGGTGATGGTGAAGGAGGCCCCCGGGATGGCCGACATCGTGGGCCTCGGGCCCGGGACGTCCCTCGACTTCAACGGCAACCCGCGGCGGCCGGGGTGCACGTTCGAGAAGGATTTCGACCGCCTGGGGGCCGATCAGCCGAACGTGGCGTACGCCCACGTGGCCACCGACCCCTCGGCGCCCGGGCGGCTGGCGCTCCAGTACTGGTTCTTCTGGTACTTCGACGATTACGTCAACACCCACGAGGGCGACTGGGAGTTCGTCCAGCTGGTGTGGGACGTGCCGACGGCCGAGAAGGCGCTGGACTCCCCTCCGGTCGCGGCCGGCTACTCCCAGCACTCCGGCGGCGAGAGCGCCGACTGGGACGGCGGCAAGCTCGAGCGGCGCGGCGAGCACCCGGTCGTGTACGCGGCGGCCGGGTCGCACGCCAACTTCTACACGCCCGACCTGTTCCTGGGCCGCAACGCCGACGAGGGCTTCGGGTGCGACGACGCGCGCCCGCCGGGAACGGCGCTCCAGACCCAGGCGCGGCTGCTTCCGTCGGGCGCGGTCGATCCGCAGGGCCCCGACGCGTGGCTGTTGTTCCAGGGGCGGTGGGGCGAGTTCCAGAAGCCGCCGTACGACGCCCCGCCGGGGCCCCTCACCAAGGAGGAGTGGAGCGCGCCGATCGCCTGGCAGGACTCCCTGCGCGACGGCAGCTTCGCCGTCCCGAGCGGCACGAGCCTGGGGCCCACGGCCACCGGGGCCTTCTGCGCGGTGGTGGACATCGGCGGCAAGATCTACACGGCGGTCTCGTCGCCCTGGGTGCTGCTCCTGATGGTGCTCGGTCTGGTCAGCACTGCGGGGGCGGCGGTCCGGAGCACGACGTGGCGGCCGCGGATCACGCACCCGCTGCGGCGCACGCGGGCCGCCGGCCAGATGCTGACCGCCGCCCTCCGCGTCTACCGCGAGCACCGGCGCGTGCTGATCGCGATCGGGGTGCTGTTCCTGCCCGCGGCGATCATCGAGGTGGCGGTGCAGCAGGTGGTCTTCAGCCGCACGCCGGTCGGCGACCTGGCGGCGACCGCCGGCACCGACAGCCTCCTGTCGATCGCCCTCGCCCTGCTGGTCGCCGGCGCGGGCCACGTGCTGGCGGCGACCCTCGTCGTCGGCGGCGTCGCGATCGTCCTGGACGAGGCGGAGCAGGGGCGCCCGCCCACGATCCGGAAGGCGTTCTTCCTCCTCGGCCGGGCCGCGGGCCGCCTGCTCCGCACGGCACTCCGCATCACGGTGTTCGTGGGCGTCCTGGCGCTCACGATCGTCGGCATCCCCGTGGCCGTGATCCTGCTGGGCCGCTGGGCCGTCGCGATCCAGGTGACGGCGCTCGAGGGGGTGAGCCCCGCCGACGCGATGGCGCGCAGCCGCGCCCTCGTCCGCGGCCGGTGGTGGCGCACGGCGTCGATCGCGGCGGTGGTGAACATCCTGGGAGCCGCCAGCGGGCCCGTCCTCGGGATCGTCCTGATGTTCACCACCACGCTGCCGCTCGCCACGATCAACGCCATCAGCTCGGCGGTGTTCGTGTTCGCGATGCCCCTCGCGGGGGCGGCGCTCGCCTTCCTCTACGGGGACCTGGTGGCCCGCCGGCCCGGCGTCAGTCGCCGGCCAGCAGCTCCGTGACGCCGATCAGGTCCAGGAGCCGGCGGACGTCGGGCGACATGCTGCGTACGCGCATCGTGCGGCCCGACGACACCGCCGCCTCGTGCAGCCGCAGCAGCGCCCGGACGCCGGACGAGTCGATGAACGCGACCTCGGTCATCTCGATCTCGATCGGGCCGGACGTCGCCGCCGCCAGCTCGGTGACCCGGCGCACCAGCGCGTCGCCGCCCGCCATGTCGAGCTCGCCCTTCAGGGCGTAGACGGCCCTCCCGTCCTGCAGGGTCTCTCCGCCCCGGAGGGCGCCGCTGAGCACGTCGGGGAGGGGCGTGGCGGGGAGCCTACGGAGCGGGCCCGGGTCGCGGCAAGCGGTGCACCGGGGCGCTCAGCGGGTACGACTCGGGGCATGGGTGAGCGGGCGCAGCGGCGGGGTGCCGCGACGGCGCCGCAGCAGGTGGTCGCCCACGCGCCCGGGCGCGCGAACATCCTGGGCGAGCACACCGACCACCAGCGCGGGCTGGTGATGCCGTTCGCGCTGGCGCGGGGCATCACCGTGACGGGCGTGCGGACGGGGGCGCGCACCGCGGAGGTGCTGGCGCTGGACGTCGGGGCGGAGGACCGGTTCCCGCTCGACGACATCCCGGGCGCCGGGCACGGCGACTGGCGGGCGTACGTCCGCGGCACCATGGCGGAGATGGAGCGCGCCGCCGGCCCCCTGCCCGGGATGCGCCTCAGCGTGACCGGCGACCTGCCGATGGGGGCGGGGCTGTCGTCGTCGGCGGCCCTCGGGGCGGCGGTGGCCCTGGCGGCGCTCGCGCTGGCCGGGGCGAAGGAGATGGAGCGCTTCCTGCTCGCGGCCGTCCTGCGGCGCGTCGAGTGGGAGTGGGCGGGCGTGCGCACCGGCCTCATGGACCAGCTCGCCGTGCTGGTGAGCCGCGAGGGGCACGCCATGGTCGCCGACATGGCGACGCTCGAGACCCGCGACGTCCCGATGGGCGTCGCCCGCTTCGCGGGGCGGGACACCGGCCGGCGCAGCGTGGCCGACGGCCGCTACCGCGAGCGCATCGACGAGTGCGCCGAGGCGGCCCGCCTGCTGGGGCTCCCCGACCTGCACGCCGCCGGGGAGGCCGACACCGGGGCCCTGCCGCCGGTCCTGGCCTCGCGCGTGCGGCACGTGGTGTCGGAGAACGCGCGCGTGCGCGCCGGCGCCGACGCCCTGGCGCGGGGCGACCTGCGGACCCTCGGGGCCCTGATGGACGCGTCCCACCAGTCGCTGCGCGACGATTTCGCGGTCTCGACGCCCGCCGTGGAGGGGGCGTGGGAGGACGCCCACCGGGCGGGCGCGCTGGGCGCGCGGATCATGGGCGCCGGCTTCGGCGGCACCGTGATCGCGTTGTGGGACCGGCCCGCGCCGGACGGCTGGACGCCCCTCGACCCGGGTCGCCCTGCGTGGGCGGAGGTGGTGCGGTAGCGTCGCGCCATGCCGGACGAGGGCATCGATCCCGGGTCGCCGCGTGCGCAGCGCATGCGCCGGAACGAGGAGCTCATGGAGCAGCTCAACCGGCGCATCGAGCGGACGCTCGACGAGATCCGCGACGAGGCGGACGAGGACCCCGACGCGCCGATGGCGTTCCTGTGCGAGTGCTCGCGCCTCGAGTGCCGCGAGCGCATCGAGATGACGCCGTCGCGGTTCGACCGCATCCACCGCGACCCCGACCTCTTCATGCTGGTCCAGGGGCACGAGATGCCCGACATCGAGCGGGTCGTGGATCAGGAGGGGGACGTCCTGATCGTGCGCAAGCTGGTCTGAGCCCGGCGCCCGCGTCCCACTCGGCGGGCAGTTGGAGCGCCCTCGTCTCACCCCTTCAATGAAGGGGTTCGGGCACGGAGGGGCGTCCCACTTGGCGCTCACCTCCACTCCCAATTGAGATCCCGGAGTCTCGATTGGGACTCGGCCGGCAGTCGGCGCGCCCGCGTCTGACCCCTTCAATGAGGGGGTTGGGTGGGGAGGCGCGTCCCACTTGGTGCTGACCGCGAGTCCCAATTGAGACCCCGGAGTCTCAATTGGGACTCGCGAGGTAGCCGGAGCGCTCTCGTCTGACCCTTCAATGAAGGGGTTCGGGTGGGGAGACGTGTCCCACTTGGCGCCCACCGCCCTTCTCCATTGGGACCCCGGAGTCTCAATTGGGACTCGCGAGGGTAGCCGGCACGCCCTCGTCTCACCCTTCAATGAAGGGGTTCGGGGGCGGAGAGGCGTCCCACTTGGCGCTGACCACCCGTCCCAATTGCAACCCCCGAGTCCCGATTGGAACTCGACGGCAGCCTGAGCGCCCTTGTGTCACCCCTTCAATGAAGGGGTTCGGGCACGGAGACGTGTCCCACTCGGCGCTCACCGCCCGTCCCAATTGGGACGAACCCGGGCGGAGGCCCCGGTGACCGTCAGGCGCGGGTGACGTCCACGGGGTCGGCGGCGGCGGGCTCGTCGCGGGGCTCGGGGAGGTCGCGCTCGACCAGCCGTGCCAGCAGCTCGGCCTCGCGGGCCGTCCGCGCCGACCGGAGCCCCGTCACCACGACGTAGAGGATCAGCGCGAAGAGCAGCACCCCATAGGCCGCGTAGACGTACTCCTCCCCGCTCATCGTGCCTCCTGGTCGTCGGGCGGGCCGGCGGTCACGGGCCCGTCGGCTGGAACTTCACCGAGTCCATCGCGGTCAGCAGCGTCCCCGCCGAGCGGCCCAGCCGCGTCCCCGCGCCCAGGTCGCGGGTGCGCGTCAGGGCGGCGCGGGCGGCGGCGGCGTCGCCCGCGTACAGCCCCACCCAGCCTTGATTGAAGGCGACCAGCTGGCTGTCCGGGTTGGTGGCTGCCAGCGTGCGCAGCTTCGCGGCCGCGCGGGTCAGTCCCGCGCGGCTCCCGGTGGCCGGCACCACGGCCAGGCCCACCCGGGCGCCCAGGTTGCCGGGGTCGGCCTTGAGGGCCGAGCGGTACGCGAACTCGGCGCTCTGGGCGTCGCCGAGCACCTGCATCACCGAGCCGAGCTCCACCAGCGTCCCCGGGTCGTTCGTCGCCATGGCGCCCTGCCGGAGCGCCTCGGCCTGCCCGGCCGGGTTCAGCCCGGCGATGCCGGGGGGCAGCTGGTGGTCGAGCACCATCGCGAACGGCGGCAGCTGCACCGCGTCGGTCTTCGCCGCGGTCCCGCCGGCCGCACTCCCGTCCGCGGGGCCCTGGTTGGCGGCGCCGCCACCCGTCGTGCCGTCGGTCTGGTCGCCCTCGGTCACCCGCGAGGCGGGGACGTCGGACGCGGCGACGGCGGCGGGCTGCGCCCGGTCCCGTTCGCCGGCGCCGACGGGGTCGTCAAGGGCGTTCGCCACCAGCAACGCACCGCCGGTCAGCGCGACCCAGATGCCCGCCAGGGCGGCGAGTCGACGGCCCGACACGCGCCGGACCCGCCCCCGGGTCCCGGCGCGCGCGGCCTGCTCTGCCGTGCTCATCCGGCCCCCGCGCGGCGGGACGGTTGGCCGTGCGGCGTCTCAGGTGGCTCTGATAGAACGGATGCGGTTCCCGGAGGCCGGTTCGGGCCCGCGATGGCGGAGGGTGGGGTGGACGACGGCGACATGAGGGTGCGTCTGCGCACCCTGGGCGAGACGCTCCGCGCGATCCGGGTGGAGCGCGGCTTCTCGCTCGGCGAGGTCGCGGAGGGCACCGACCTCTCGACGTCGTTCCTGTCGCTCGTCGAGAACGGGCGCAGCGACATCAGCACCGGCCGCCTGTTCCGCGTCGCCCGCTTCCTCGGCGTCGGCCTGGGCGAGCTGCTGGACGTCGAGCCCCTCGGGGAGGTCACCGTCGTCCGCGCCGCGGAGCGCCGGGCGATGGCGATACCCGCCGACGGCGTCATGTTCCACGCCGTGGTGGGGGACGCGCACGACGTCACGATGGCCCCGATCATCTGCGAGTACGAGGCCGGCGCCGTGGTGTCCGGCGGCACGAGGTCGGAGGCCGCCCAGCACTTCATCTTCGTGGCCCGGGGCGAGGTGGAGCTCACCCGGAAGGACGACGAGCCGCTGACCCTCGAGGAGGGCGACTGCGCGTACTTCCGCTCCGAGCACGAGTGCACGCTGCGCAACGCGGCGGACGGGCGCTCCACGCTCGTGTGGGTCTCCAGTCCGCCGCCCGCCGGCGGGCCCGCGCGCTGAGGTCGGGGGCCCGCCGGGAGCACCGGCGCGCTAGTTGAAGGTGACGGCAGCGGAGCTCGCCTGGGCGAGGCTCTTGGTCGCCAGCAGCGTCACGCGGTAACGGCCGGCCTTCGGCACCTTCACCGTCGCCTTGCCGCTCTTCGGGATCGTGACGACCTTCACCTTCGACCACTTGAACGTGTCGAGATTGATCCGCTCGAGGTTCGCCTTCCCGCCCGCCTTCGGCGTGACCGTGACGGTCAGGGTCAGCTTCACCTTCGGCTTCTTCTTCGCGACGACCTTCGGCGCGACCGGGATCGCCAGCGTGGGGCTCACCTCGGCGCCCGCCACCGCGCGCAGCTCGGCGCTGCCCGTCAGCTTGGGCGTCGTGAACGTGTAGGTCCCGTCGGCAGCGAGCGTCGTCGTGGCGATCGGGGTCCACGTCGCGCCGGTCAGGCGCTCCAGCGACACGGGCGTGCCGGGCGGGGTGCCGGGCGCGGAGCCCTTCACCGTGGCCGTCTTGCCCACGCCGACCTGCTTCGGGCCCGTGAGCGTGAGGGTCGAGACCGTGACCGTCCCGCGCATGAAGGCGTGGAACGTGCAGTGGTAGCTGTAGACGCCCGTCGCCGCCGGGGCGGCCAGGTCGAACGTGCCGCCCTTGTTGATCGTGCCGGACTCGAACGCGCCCGTGTCGGACGTGACGGTGTGCGGGTTCACGCCCGTGCTGGTGAAGATCACGTGCTGGCCGGGCGCCACGACCATCTCGGCGGGGGCGAAGCCGGCATCGTTGATGGTGACCGCGTGCTCACCTCCCATGCCGCCGCCCGGGTGGGTCATCTGGCCGATGACCGGGGCGGCGCCCGCGAGGGCCGCCGCCGTCGTGATGGTGGCTGCGATGAGCGTTCGAGAGGAGGTCATGTGGTCACCTTGTAGAGGCCGATCATCCCGTTCATCTGGTGGGACTCGACGTGGCAGTGGTAGTACCAGGTGCCCGGCGCGTCCTCCTTCCAGCGGATCGTGTACGAGCTGCCCGGTCCGAGTTCCTGGTTGTCGATGGGCTCCCCCGCCGGGCTCAGCCAGCGGTGGCCGTGCGTGTGGAAGGTGTGGAACTGCTCGCCCAGGGCGATGACGTTCCACTCGACCGTGTCGCCGACCTTGGCGCGGAACGTCGGCGTGTTGCCGAGGAACGCGCGGCCGTTGATGGTGTTGAAGCCGAGGTGCTCGCTGAACGCCACGACGAAGCGGCGGTCCGGCGGCTTCTCGTGCTTCTTGTAGATCCGCATGACGCCGTAGAGGCCCCACGGGATGCTCTCGTGCATCGTCGACGAGTGGTCGTGGTAGGGCCACGTGCCGAAGCTCTGCGGCCCGGCCTCGAGCTTGTACGTGAACGACTTGCCAACCGGCACGTTGCCGCCCCGCCCGCTGATCTGCGGGATGAAGGCCCCGTCGCTGTCCGGCTTGTACGTGAACGCGTGGAAGTGCATCGAGTGCGGCATCTTGTGGACGCGGTCCTCGTTCTTGAAGTGCACGAAGACCTTGTCGCCGACGCGGGCCTCGATGAGCGGGCCGGGCACGCCGTCGTTGTCGGCGGAGGCCGCCCGGTTGGGCAGCGGCTTCTTCCACCCGGAGGTGTAGGCGCGGTAGATCACGGCGTCCAGCTGGCGCTGCCCGAGCTCGATCGGGCGCTTCATGATCACGTCCTGGCCGTTGGGAGCGACGTCCCACTTCGTGTTCACGGCCTTGATCCAGTAGTGCTTGACGGCCGCGTCGGCCGTGTCCACGTTCGTGCCGGCCACGGCCAGCAGGGCGATCGGTGCCGCAGCGGCGACGGCGGCGAACCGCCGGTGACGGTGTCGGCGACGGGCGGGTCGGGAGCGCTTCACGGGCATCGGGTCCGGGTCGTGGTGGAGCCCGCGCGCCGCAGGCACGGAGACGGGCGCGGACTTCGTCACGGCTGTGACGTTCGCAAGGACGGATCATCCGGACGCCGTCGCCGAGCGTCAAGGCTGGTCTCACAAATATTCGCTATAGGCCGATCAATGCGCGCGGACAGGTGCGTTAGACCCCCGTTAATCGGCAGATTCGCCCGATCGGCGACATTTCACATCCAGAAAACTGGAGACCCGCTCTTGCGGACCCCTGAGGCCCATGGTTAGCGTGGGATTAAGTTCGTAACGTTGTTCACAAGGGGGGTGCACGCGTGAAACGCAGATGGGCGGCAGGACTCGCCGCGATCGGCGCTGCTGGTGCGGCGGCGTTCGCGGTGACGGCCGTCACCGGCCAGGGGGTCGCGCAGAAGGCGGCGCCCGTGGACTACATCGAGGGCACGGTCACCTCGGGCAAGAACACGCCCGAGGCCGGCGTCTGGGTCATCGCCGTCGCGAAGCCGGGCGGCAAGGTCATGCGCAAGATCGTCGTGACGGACGGCAAGGGCCGCTTCGTGCTGCCCGAGATGCCGGACGCCAAGTGGTCGGTCTGGGTGCGCGGCTACGGCCTCCTCGACTCGAAGAAGACGCCGGCGCGGCCGGGGGCGGACCTCTCGCTGAAGGTCAAGAAGACGACCACCCCGGTCCAGCGGGCGCGCGTCTACCCGGCCAACTACTGGCTGTCGATGCTCAACCTGCCTCCCAACGTCGCGACGCCGATGGGCATGAGCGGGATGAAGCTCGGCTGCATGCTCTGCCACCAGATCGGCATCAAGACCACGCGGTCGCTCGTGACCCGCGAGGCCTATGACGCGGGCACCAAGAAGGCCGGCACGATGTACGCCACCAGCGTCGGCCTGGGCCGCGAGGCCCTGCTCGACTCGCTGGCCGACTGGTCCCAGCGGATCTCCAAGGGCGAGACGCCCAAGACGACGCCGCCGCGCCCGAAGGGCATGGAGCGCAACATCGTCATCACCCAGTGGAACTGGGGCGACAAATTCGCCTACGCCCACGACGAGATCGCCACGGACAAGCGGAACCCGACGATCAACTCCGAGGGGAAGGTCTGGGGCGTCGACATCGGCAACGACCGGCTCCTCTGGGTCGACCCGGTGAAGAACACGACGGGCTTCATCAAGATCCCGACGCGCGGCGGCTGGGACACCTCGTGGTGCGAGGCGAGCGCCGGGCCCGGACGCCCGGCCGGCTCGGGCGGCTTCCAGACGCTCGGCTGCCCCGCCACCGCGGTGGGCGGCGTGAGTGCCTACCTCGGCCTGTACCACAACCCCGCGAACCCCCACAACCCGATGATGGACGCCAAGGGGAACGTCTGGATGACCACCCAGATCCGGCGTGAGTGGCCGGAGGACATCCCGGCCTACTGCAAGAACGCGCCGGGCATCGCGGGCAAGGCGCACCACCGTCAGCTGGGCTACTGGGACGTGAAGGCGAAGCAGTTCCGCCTGATCGACACCTGCTACGGCACGCACCACCTCCAGTTCGACAAGAACGGGGTGCTGTGGTCGGGCGCGGTCAAGTTCGCCCAGGGCAATCCGAACGAGACGACCTTGCAGCATCTCGACCCGGCGCCGGGCCAGACGGCCGGCGGCTTCGCCGAGGTCAAGGTCGACACGAACGGCGACAACGTCGCCGACCAGTCGATCGTCGGCTTCAACTACGGGATCATCCCGAACGACTCGGATGGCAGCATCTGGACTGCGCAGCCGAGCTCGCCGGGGCAGATCATCCGCTACGACCCGCCCACCGGGAAGTTCGAGCGATACATCCCGCCGGCGCCGGGCTCCGGCCCCCGCGGCGTGGACGTCGACTCGAAGGGGATCATCTGGGCCGCGATGGGCGGCTCGGGGCACCTTGGCCGGTTCGACCGCTCCAAGTGCACCCAGACCTGGGGCGACGGCAAGCAGTGCGCCGAGGGCTGGACGTTCTACAAGCCCCCGGGCCCGCTGATGTCCCAGTCGAGCCCCGCCTCTGAGACGACCGCCGACCTGCACTACTACATCTGGGTCGACCGGTTCAACACGAGCGGCCTGGGCAAGGACACGGTCATCCTGAACGGGACCAACTCCGACTCGCTCCAGATCTTCAACCCGACGACCAAGAAGTGGATCACGATGCGCGTCCCGTACCCGCTGAACGCGTACCAGCGCGGGCTCGACGGCCGCATCGACGACGCCAAGACCGGCTGGAAGGGTCGCGGCCTCTGGTTCAACGACGGCCTGGACCCGATCATCCACAACGAGGTCCAGCACGGCTGGCTCGGCCACGCGCAGTTCCGGCCGAACCCGCTCGCCCGGTAATCCCGACGGTGCGTCCCCGCCCTCCGGTCGATCCCGGAGGGCGGGGGACGCCCCACGCCCCGGAGCGCAACACATGGCCACCACGATCGGATTCACCCCCCACGTCGCGCCCCGTCGCGACGACGCCCGCGACCTGATCGCCGCGCTCCGCGACCGGGCCGAGGCGATCCGCCGCGAGGAGCTCCGGCGCCTCGACGGCCGGTGGGACGGGCTCTGTGCCGACGACCGCCGGCGCCTGGAGGCGCTGACGCAGTCGATCGTCGAGGCGCTCCTGCGCGAGCCCGAGGCACGCCTGCGCGCAGAGGCGCGCGACGGCGGCGCCGACGTCGAGAGCGCGCGGTTCCTCTTCGCCCTCGAGCCCCTCGAGGACGCCGCCGCCTGACGCGGCCCCGGCGCTACCCGCGCCGGCGCATCACCCTGCGCTGGACCCAGCGCGCCCAGTCGGCCAGGCCGTCGTCGCCGGCGCCCGGCCCAACGACGAACACGTGGACCCCGGGGAACCGCTCCCGACACGCGGCGACCGCCGCCGCGGCGTCCTCGTCCCGCGCCGCATCGGCGTGGGTCAGCACGATCGCCTGGGCGTCGCGGAGGCGCGCCGTCGGCACCCGGCCCACGTCGAGCGCGCTGATCACGGCGACCTGCGCGTCCTCGCCGATGCCGCGCGACAGGTCCGGGTCGTCGTCCCGGTCCTCCACCAGGATCAGCTGCGCGTCCTGCAGGCGGGCGACGGCGCGGCCCAGGCCCGCCCGCCAGTGGGCGGTGCCGTCGACCACCTCCCGCGCCTCGCCCGCCGTCGCCGGCCCGGTGGGTGCGTTGGCCTGGAGCACCACGGCGTCCAGCCCGCTCAGCAGCGCCAGCGTGCGCATGATGAGCGTGGTCTTGCCGGTGCCGCGGGCGCCCGCCACGCGGATGACCGTGGGCTGGCGGTGCCGCCGGCCCACGCCGCGCCCCAGCGCCGTGCGCAGGATCGCGAGCGCGTCCGTGCGGGTGAGGATGCCGCTCGGCAGGCCCTCCTCGCGCACCAGCACCACCTCGGCGTCGCGCATCAGCGCGGACATCGCCTCCTCGGCCTCCGCCTCGGCCGGCAGCTCCACCACGCGGTCGCCCCCCAGCAGGACGAGGGACCCGTCCTCGCCGCGGACCCACACCGCGACCAGCTCGTCGCCCTCGACGACCGGGACGTGGTGCACGTCGGCGTCCTCCATGAGCTGCCGCACGCGGCCGCGGTCGGCGTCGCGCGCGGTGGCGAGCACGGGGTGCGCGGTCATCACGTCGCGGACCTTCATCGGGGACCTCCGTCGTCGTGGCGGTGCACTCCGACGCTACGACGGCCGCGTCGCGCGCGAACCGGGGGCGGCCCGGTCCCGCGCTTCGGGTTGCCCGCACGGCCCAGCGGGGCGAGGATCGGGCATGGCGTTCCGCGACCGCGCCGATGCGGGCCGCCGCCTGGCGGCGCTGCTCGGCGACCTCGCGGGGGAGGGCGCCGTGGTGCTCGGCGTGCCCCGCGGCGGCGTGCCGGTGGCGGCCGAGGTCGCGCGCGCCCTGGGAGCGCCGCTGGACGTGGCGGTCGTGCGGAAGGTGGGCGCCCCCGTGCAGCCGGAGCTCGCGATCGGCGCGGTGGCCGAGGGGGACGTCGCGCTGGTGGACCGCGCCGCCGCCGCGCGCGTCGGCGTGTCTCCGGCGGAGCTGGAGCGGCTCGTCGCGGGCCGCCGCGCCGAGGTGGCGGCGCGGGTGCGGGCCCTCCGGGGCGACGCCCCGCCGGCCGACCTGCGCGGGGCGACGGCCGTGATCGTCGACGACGGTCTGGCGACCGGCCTGAGCGACCTGGCGGCGGTCGAGTCGGCCCGCGAGCGGGGCGCCGCCCGGGTGGTGGTCGCCGCGCCGGTCGGGTCGGAGCAGGCGGTGGCGATGCTCCGGGAGGCGGCCGGCGACTGCGTCTGCGTCCTGGTCCCGGGCCGCTTCGGCAGCGTCGGCCGCTGGTACGGCGACTTCGGCCCGGTCTCCGACGACGAGGTCCGCGCGATCCTGGCGGCGGCCCGGGGCTGACGAGGGTCAGCGGAAGGTCGCGGCCTCCAGGGTGGCGCGGAAGAACTCGCGCACCTCGCCGTCCGCCCCGCGCCAGCCGGCGCGGAACGCGCCCGGGACGGTCACGCCGGCGTGCGACAGGCCGCCCTCGCAGGCGACGTGGAAGCCGTGGAGGCCCCAGCCGTCGCCGTCCGGGTCGCCCCACCGCGGCAGCTCCACCTCCACCAGGCCGCCGGCGGCGTCGACCGCGACCGCCACCTCGTGCTCCCACGGGCCGACCGTCACGCGGAACCGCGCGTGGTCGTCGTCGGCGCCGGGCGACCAGCGGACGCGGGGGTCCAGCGCGAACGGCGGGCAGAGGATCGTCTCGCCCGCGAGGCGGCCCGCCGCGCTGCGCGACACGTCGGGCCCGGTGGCCCGCATGACGGGGATGCCGAGGATCGCCCAGCGCATCGCGCCCTCCCCGCCGGCGTAGCGGTCGGCGCCGCGGATCGCGAGCGGCCCCCGTCCCGCCGTGGCCGCCCAGGTGAACGCCTCGCCCGCGTCCAGCACCTGCCGGGCCCGGAACGGGCGCCACCGGCCCACCAGGATCTCGCCGCGCATCAGCAGCTCCGCGCGGCGCAGCCGCTCCGATCCCGGCCGCACGGCGTGGTCCAGCCAGCGGTGGGCGGCGGGCGGCAAACCGGCGCGGGCGACGTCGGTCGCGGCGGTGTCGGGGATCGTGGGCGGCATGCGCCCAGGGTCCCACCGGGGCGCGTCGCGCGGCGACGGGGCGGACACGGAGCGGCGGTGCGGCGTTTCCCGGTGGCGGTCCGGCGCCGTCCCCGGCAGGCTTCCCGGGACCGCCCGGCCGGGGCGCGAGACGGAGGTCCGGATGAGCACGGGGTTCGCGCGCGTGGTCTGCGGGGTGGACGGCCGGCGGCTGGGCTTCGAAGCCGCGCGGCAGGCCGCGCGCCTCACGGCGCCCGACGGGCGGCTGACCCTGGTGGGCGTGGTGGAGCTGTTCGCGGCGCTGGCCGGGCGGTGGGGCGACGAGCCGGCCCGGAGGCGCCCGCAGTCGGCCGACCCCCGGTCCTTGGAGCGGAGCGTGGCCGAGTTGACGGAGCGGGTCCAGGCGTCGCTCGCGTGGGCCGAGGCGCAGGCGGAGGGGCCCGCGGTGACGCGCAGCCGCGTCGTGGAGGGCGAGGTGCACCAGGGCCTGCTCGCGTCGGCGCGCGAGGAGGATGCCGACCTGGTGGCGGTGGGCGCCCACGGCGGCGGCGGCGGCCGTCTGACGGGTGCGCTACTGGCCGAGGCGGCGGCGTTCGTGCTGCACGAGGCGCCGTGCTCGGTGCTGGTGGCGCGGCACGGCTACGACCCCGCGCGCTTCCCGTCCCGGGTGGTGGTCGGCGTCGACGGCTCGGCCGAGTCGCGGGCGGCCCTCGACGTCGCTGCCGCCGTCAGCGGCCGCGCGGGCGGGAGCCTCGTGGTGGTGACCGCCGGCCACGACCAGGCGGAGGCCGTCGCCGCGCTCGACGGCTTCGCGGCGCCCCACGAGCACGTCGCGGCGCCCGAGCGGCCCGTCGAGGCGCTCGTGACCGCCGCGCGCACCGCCGACCTGACCGTGGTCGGGTCGCGGGGCCTGCACGGCCGCCAGGCGCTCGGCAGCGTGAGCGAGCGCGTGGCGTTCCGCGCCGACTCGTCCGTCCTCGTCGTGCGTCCCGGCTAGCCCCGGGACGACCGGCCGGCACCCGCCGCCTGCGGCAAGTCCGCAGCGCGCCCGCCGCGATCCCCGATGGCGCGGGCGGCGCCGTGCGTGACGCTGGGTGCACCGGCGGCGACGGGCGCCGCCCAGACCCCCGGAGGTGCGCCATGAGGAAGCCCTACCGCGCGATCGCGTGCTGCATCGACCGCGACGACATGACCCGCGCCGTCCTGGACGAGGGCGTCCGCCTGGCGGACGGGGACCTCACGCGGCTGCGGATCGTCCACGTGGTGGCGCCGCCCCGCGCCGTCGTCTCCGGGGCGTTCGCGTACGTGACGCCGCTCTGGGAGGCGGTCGACGACGCGCAGGCCTGGCTGGACGGGATCGCGGCCGCGTACCCGGGCGCCGAGGCCGTCCTCCTCGACGGGCCGCCGGTGCGGGCGGTGACCGACTGGGTGGAGCGTGAGGGCGTGGAGGTGCTGGTCGCCGCCGCCTCGCGCGGGCCCCTGGAGCGCGCGCTGCTGGGCGGCTTCGCCTCGCACCTCGCGTACCACGCGCCGTGCTCGGTGCTGTTCGTCCACCCGGAGGCCGCTCAGGCCCCGAGCGCCCCCGCCTCCCCGAGCCGAACCAGCGCGGAGACGACCTCGGGGCGCTAGCGGCCGCGGCTCACGCCTCCGCGAGGCGGACCACGAGCACCGCGCAGGGCGCGTGGTCCACCACGTGGCGCGTGACCGGTCCGAGCACGGACATCCCCCAGCGCCCCGGGTGCCGGGACGCCACGACCAGGAGGTCGGCGCCGGCCAGCTCCGCCCAGCGGCAGATCGCGGGCCCGGGCTCACCCCTCAGGATCGCCTGGGCCGCGCCGGGCGCGCCGCCGGCGGCCCGGGCGACGATGCGACGCGCGCGCGCGTCGCCGTCGGGCGCCTCGACCGGGCCACCCTCGATGTGCCCCGGCGCGGGCCTGCCGGCCACGTGCACCAGGCTCAGCCGCCCGCGGGGGCCCGCCAGTCCGCGGGCGACCCCCACCGCGGCCGCGTCGCCCGGGTCGCCGTCCAGGCAGCAGGCGACGTGGCGGAAGCGCCCCGTCGTCGGGCTCCGACCCGGACCCGGTGCCGTCGCGGTCACACCACCACCAGCACCGCGCACGGCGCGCGCTCGAGCAGCTGGCCGACCAGGCCGCCGGCGGTCAGGCCCGGCGGACGGCCGGCGCCGGCGCCCACCACGATCACGTCGGGCGCCTCGCGGGCCGCCCAGCCGCAGATGGACTCGGCCGGATCGTCGTCCAGGAACACGGGCTCCGCCCCGGGCATGCCCGCGCCCCGCAGGCGCAGCCAGTCGTCGCGGAGGCGCTCCGCGTCGCGGGCCTCGCCGGCGCCGGTGGTGTGCAGCAGGCTCAGGCGGCCGTCCGCGTCACGCCACAGCTCCACGGCCGTCGCGAGGGCCGCGCCGCCCGACGCCGTGCCCTCCACCCAGCAGGCGACATGCCCGAACGGGTGGGTCACCCCTCGTCGCGGAACGCCATCGCGCTCGCGACGATCGCGCCGATGGCCAGGACGATCCAGATGCCGTACAGGAACATGATGCCGACCATCTCCGCTGCCTCCTCGCGCGTTCCCGATCCGATGACCACATGGTCGGATCGCGGCCGCCGCGCGGCATGAGGGCCGCGACCGATCCGTCGCGACGGGTTTCCCGAGGGGCGGATCCGGGCTGCCCCGGTCGCCGGCCGCACCGCGGCGGGTGGAGACTGGTCACGCCGACGAGAGGTGGCCGAGGATGGCGACGGGCCGGGAGCTCCGCACGGACGCGTCTCCGAGGGAGATGCGCACCTCGCTGCGGCTCTTGCGCCTCCGCGGCTCCCAGCGCCTCGTCTGCCGGGCGTGCCGCGCGCCGATTCGTCTCATGGTCGGCGAGCGGCCGCCGGGATCCTGCCCGGCGTGCGGTGCGGCCGACCGACCCGGCCTCAGCGGGCGGGGTCTGTGGCGGGCGGGCGGGCGGCGGCCTCCGGAGGGTCCGCGCCCTCGCGCCGCGCGAGCCACGGGATCCGCCGTACCGCCAGCAGCACGGCGATCCCCGCCAGCAGGGTGAGGCCCACGGCCCACCACACGTCGGCGGGCGGGCGGGTGAGCGCGAAGTAGTCGCGGAAGAACGGGACCTGGAGCCCCAGGACCAGCGCGAGCGCGAACGCGGCGACCATCCCCCAGACCCACGGCCGGACCCGACGCCGCTCCAGGCCGCGCTCCACCTCCACCACGATCGCGAGGCCCATGCCGGTGGTGACGAGCACGGCGGCGGTGCGGCCGTCGGTCACCGACGCGTCGAGGGGGCCGCGCACCACCAGGTAGCCCGCGATGATGGTGGCGGCCGTGACCACTCCCGCCGGGACCACGAACGCGAGCAGGCTCCGCATGAAGCCCTCGCGCCGGACGGGCCCCTCTGACGGCGCGAGCGCCAGGAAGAACGCCGGCACGCCGATCGTCAGCGTCGACGCGATGGTGATCTGGCGCGCCAGGAACGGATAGGCGATCGGCGCGAGGCCGAGCGTCGCCAGGATCAGCGCCGAGTACACCGACTTGGCGACGAAGAGCTTCGCCACGCGGTGGGTGTTGCGGATGATCCGCCGCCCCTCCGCGACCGCCCGCGGCACCGTGGCGAACGAGTTGGACAGCAGCACCAGGCCGGCGACGCCCTTCGCGATCTGGCTGCCCTGGCCCATCGCGATGCCGAGGCGCGCCTCCTTCAGCGCGAGGACGTCGTTGACGCCGTCGCCGGTCATCGCGACGTAGCGCCCACGGGAGGTCATCGCGCGCACCAGCTCGCGCTTCTGCTCGGGGGTGATCCGGCCGAAGACGGCCGTCTCCTCCGCGCAGTCGGCGAGCCCGTCCTGGTCGCCGGGGAGGTCGGCGCCCGACACGGCGGGGCCGTCGGCGCCGGGCACGCCGGCCGCGAGCGCCACGGCGCGGACGGTCTCGGGGGCGTCGCCGGAGATCACCCTCGTCCGCACCCCCTCGTGGGTCAGGAACCCCACGGTCTCGGCCGCCTCGGGGCGCATCGCCTCGGCCAGCACCACGATCCCGAGCGGCGCCAGGCCCTCCGGCAGCGCCTCCCCCTCGACGCCGGCGGCGGTGCGGGCGACCAGGATCACCCGCCGCCCCGACGCCGTCAGCTCCCCGACCCGCTCGTCCATGCCGTCGCCGAGGGGCACGCCGGCGCGGGCGAGCACGTCGGGCGCGCCCAGGACCACGGTCCCCTCGTCCACCACCTGCACGGCGCTCCACTTCCGTGCCGACGAGAACGGCACCTCGCCCGCCACCGTCACCTCCGCGGGCGGCACCTCGTCGGCGATCGCCCGCAGAGTGGAGTTCAGCACCGCCGACCCGCCGGCCAGGTGGGCGAGCGCGGTGCGCAGGTCGGCGTCCGGCCCGCCGCCGGGGGCCTCCACCGACTCCACCCGCAGGCGGTTGTCGGTGAGCGTGCCGGTCTTGTCGAGGCAGAGCGTGTCCACCGACGCCAGGCTCTCGATGGCGCTGAGGCGCTGCGCCAGCGTGCCGAGGCGGGCGAGCCGGACCGCGGCCACGGCGAAGGTCAGGCTGGTCAGCAGCACCAGTCCCTCGGGCACCAGGGGCACCAGCGCGGCGACGACGCGCGAGGCCGCGTCCTGCGCGTCGGTGCCGCGGATCCACAGCGACACCCCCAGCGCGACGGCGAGGGGGACCATCACGGCCACCGTCAGCCGCAGGATGCGGTTCACGTCCTGCTGGAGGGGGCTCAGCTCCTCGCGGGTGCCGCGGGCCTCGTGCGCGAGCCGCTGGGCGAAGCTCTCGACGCCGACGGCGTCGACGCGCAGCTCGCCGGTGCCCGCGACGCAGTACGCCCCCGACAGCACCCGGTCGCCGGGCCCGCGCGCCACCGGCTCGCTCTCGCCGGTCAGCACCGACTCGTCCATCGAGAGCCCGCGCGACTCGGTGACCACCCCGTCCGCCACGAGCTGGTCGCCCGGCTCGAGGCGCAGCACGTCTCCGTCCGTGACCCGGTCCACCGGGACCATCTCGACCACGCCGTCGCGGACCCGGCGCGCCTGGGGCGCCACCAGCACCGCCAGGCGGTCGAGGACGCGCTTCGCCCGGATCTCCTGGATGATCCCGATCGCGCTGTTGGCCACGATCACGCCGCCGAAGAGCGCGTCCTTGGGGTCGCCCAGCGTGAGCGTCAGCACCAGGAGCCCGCCGAGCACCAGGTTGAACAGCGTGAAGATGTTGGAGGCGACGATCTCCGCGTAGGAGCGGCTGCCGCCGGCCTCCCGGCGCCCGCTGCGGCCGATCACCGACACGGGGATCGGCGTCGGCCCGGATGGAGGGCGCCGCCGGGGGCCGGAGGATGGGTGCACCGAGGAGAGGAGGCACCATGACCGGGACCACCTTCGACGCCGGCTCGCGGCTCCGCGAGATCCGCGTGCGCGACGTCATGACCGCGGAGATCGTGACGTGCACCCCCGACGTGCCGCTCGCGGAGGTGGCCGACCTGATGGTCGCGCACCGGATCCACAGCGTGGTGGTCCTCGCCCCGCCGCCCGACGGGCCGGCCGGCGGGCCGCCGGGCGGGGCGCCCGTGTGGAGCGTGCTGTCGGACCTCGACCTGGTCGCCGCGGCGCCGTGGGTGGACGCGCTGGCCGGCGCCGGTGCCGTGGCCGCGTCGCCGCGCGTCGTGGTCCGGCCGGACGACAACCTGGCCGCCGCGGCCCTCGCGATGGCCGAGAACGCGACCGCCCACCTCCTGGTGGTGGCCGACCCCGGGAACGCGCCCGTGGGGATCCTGTCCGCCCTGGACGTGGCGCGCGTCCTGGCCGGCGGGGAGCGGCAGGACGCCCGCGTCGAGCGCGTGGCGGCGCGCGGCTAGCGCTCCTCGTCCAGCAGGCCCGCGTCGAGCGCGGCCCGCACCAGCCCCGCCCGCGTGGTGACCCGGAGCTTGGTCATCACGTGGGCGCGGTGGCTCTCGACGGTCCGGACGCTGACGATGAGGGACTCCGCGATCTCCTGGTTGGTGTGGCCCAGCGCCAGGAGCCGCAGGACCTCGCGCTCCCGGGAGGTCAGCTCGCCCAGCGGGCCGGCCGACGGCGGCGCCGCCAGCACCGCGCCGAGGGAGGGGTGGACGTAGCGCTCGCCGCCCGCCACGGCACGGACCGCCCGCACCAGGTCCTCGTCGGCGGCCGACTTCAGCAGGTAGCCGTCGGCGCCGGCGTCGAAGGCCTTGCGCACGTCGCGCGCCTGGTCGTGCATCGACAGGAACAGGATCCGGGCGTCGGGCGCCCGCTCGCGGATCCTCGCCGCGCCCTCCAGGCCGCCCATGCCGGGCATCTCGATGTCGATCACCACCACGTCGGGCTGGAGGCGCGGGAGCGCGCGGATGGCGTCCTCGGCGGTCCCCGCCTCGCCCACCGGCTCCAGGCCCTCCTCCCGCTCCAGCAGCAGGCGGAGCCCCGAGCGGAGCACCGCGTGGTCGTCGACGAGCATGATGCGGATCGGTCCGGGGTCGGTGCTCATTGGCCCTCCAGGTCGACGACGACGGCGGTCCCGTTGCCGGGTGACGACTCGATGCGCAGGTTGCCACCCAGCATCTCCACGCGCTCCCGGATCCCCGCGATCCCGAACCGGGACGTCGGCGCGGCGGGGTCGAACCCCACGCCGTCGTCCTCCACCACGAGGCGCACCCGGCCCTCATGGACGCTCACCACCACGCTCGCGTGCGTCGCCTGGCTGTGGCGCGCGATGTTGGTCATGCTCTCCTGCGCGACCCGGAAGACGACCGTCTGGACCTCCTCCGGCAGCGGCGGGTCCAGCCCGCGGAGCTCCACGTCGACCGACACGCCGGCGCGCCGCAGCCGCGCGGCCTGCTCCTCGATCGCGTCGGCCAGGCCGTGCTCGTCGATCGCGGTGGGGCGCAGGCGCGTGGTGAGATCGCGCAGGCTCACGGAGGCCTCGGAGAGCTGGCGGCGCATCTCCGTGATGCGGTCCCGGATCTCGCCCGGCCCGACGTCGGCCTCGAGCGCGCGCAGGTGGACGGCCAGGGCGGTCAGCACCTGCCCGGACTCGTCGTGCAGCTCCCGCGCCACCCGGGCGCGCTCGGCCTCCTGCACCTCGATCGCCTGCCGCCGGCTCTCCGCCTGGGCGCGCTCCCGGATCTTCTGGGCCTCCCGCTGGGCGGCCTGGAGCAGGCTCTCCCGCTCGCCGGCCACCGCCCGGGCGTTGACCAGGGCCACGGCGACCTGGCTCGAGAACGTCTCCAGCAGCCGGCGGGCGCCCTCGTCGAACGGCCGCCACCCCACGGCGACCAGGGCGCCGGCCGTGATCCCGCCCACGTCGAGGGCGCACACCTGCACCTCGGGCGCGCCCAGCGAGTTGCGCAGCAGCTCGGCCAGGGACTCCGGGTGGAGCGGGCCGGTGCTGCCCTCCATGCCGAGCGCGTCGATCCCGTGGGCGTACCGGAACACCAGCTCGTCGCCGTCGCGCACCGCCACGCCCACGGTCTCCGCGCCGGTGAGGCGCCGCGCGCGGCGGGCGACGAGGGGCAGGAGCGCGTCGATGTCGAGGGTCGACAGCACCGCGCGCCCGACCTCCAGAACGCTCTCGATCTCGTCCGCGCGCTGGCGCTCCGCCTCGTAGCGGCGCACGTTGTCGACCGCCACCGCCGCCTGGGCGGCGAGGGTCATCGCCAGCTGCTCGTCCTCCTCGGTGAACGGCCCGCCGGCCTTGTCGGTGAGGTAGAGGTTGCCGAACGCCTCGCCGCGCAGCGCGATCGGGACGCCCAGGAACGAGGTCATCGGCGGGTGGTGGGGAGGGAAGCCCGCGGAGCGGGGGTCGTCCCCCAGCCGCTCCAGGCGCAGCGGCCGCGCGTCGCGGATCAGCACGCCCAGGATGCCCCGCCCGCGGGGGAGGGGGCCGATCAGGTCGCGCTCCTCCTCGGTCATGCCCGCCGTGACGAACCGGGCCAGCTCCGTGCCGGTGGCGTCGAGCACGCCGAGCGCGGCGTAGCGGGCGCCCAGCACCGTCCGCGCCGACTGGACGATCTGGGTCAGCAGGTCGTCCAGCGCCAGCTCGCGGCCCAGGGAGAGGCCGGCGTCGACGAGGCTCGCCATCCGGGCGCGGGCGTCCTCGGCGCGGCACCGCGCCCCCTCCAGGGCGATGCCCGACGCCAGGAGGCCGGCGAAGGCGTCGACGGCGCGCGCGGCATCGCCGGCCGGCACCTGCCGGGCGGGGTCGACGCGGCCCACCAGGACCACCTCGTGGGCGTCCTCGGCGGGCGCCTCGCCGCTCAGCACGGTCCCGCCGGGGGCCCCGATCCGGGCGAGCGCGTCGGCGGGGCCCGACGACGCCGGCAGCTCCAGGCCGCCGTGGTCGTCCGGCCAGGACGCCCGCACCGCCACCCCGCTCGCGTCGCGCACGAGCAGCGCCACGGCGTCGAGCCCGGCGAGCTCGGCCACGAGCCGCAGGCGGTCGGCGTCGACGTCGCCCGCCGGCGCGCTGCCCGTCCAGGCTGGATCCCCCCCGGTGCTCACCCCGTACCGAGCATACGACAGGGCGGCGGTGGACCGTGCATCAGCCCGCGCGGGTGGCGGCGGGGTCCCACCGCCATTCCGCCACGTCGGGGTGGTCCTCGCCCGTCCGGCGGGTCCAGGCCCTGCACGCGAGCCGGCGGTCCACCATCTCCTGCCGGAACGCCGCCGCGCGCTGCCCCAGCCCCGGCACGCGGTCGATGACGTCGATGACCAGGTGGAACCGGTCCAGGTTGTTCATCATCACCATGTCGAAGGGCGTGGTCGTGGTCCCCTCCTCCGTGTAGCCGCGCACGTGGAGGTTGGCGTGATTCGTCCGCCGGTAGGTCAGGCGGTGGATCAGCGTCGGGTAGCCGTGGTACGCGAACACGACTGGCCGGTTGGTGGTGAACACGCCGTCGAACTCCCGGTCGGACATCCCGTGCGGGTGCTCGCTCTCGGGCTGCAGGCGCATCAGGTCGACCACGTTCACGACCCGCACCGCGAGGTCGGGCAGGTGGCGGCGCAGCTGGCGGCGCAGCAGGTCGGCGGCGGCGAGGGTCTCGAGGGTCGGCACGTCGCCCGCGCAGGCCAGCACCACGTCGGGGTCGCCGTCGCCGCCCCCGGCGGACGCCCACGGCCAGATCCCCAGGCCGCGGGTGCAGTGGAGGATCGCCTCGTCCATCGACAGCCACTGCGGCGCGGGCTGCTTGCCGGCCACGATCACGTTCACGTAGTGCCGCGACCGCAGGCAGTGGTCGGCCACCGACAGCAGCGTGTTGGCGTCGGGCGGCAGGTACACCCGCACGATCTCCGCCTTCTTGTTGACCACGTGGTCGATGAAGCCGGGGTCCTGGTGCGAGAACCCGTTGTGGTCCTGGCGCCACACGTGCGACGTGAGCAGGTAGTTGAGCGACGCGATCGGCTGCCGCCACGGGATGTCGCGCGTGGTCTTCAGCCACTTGGCGTGCTGGTTGAACATGGAGTCGACGATGTGGATGAACGCCTCGTAGCAGTTGAACACGCCGTGCCGCCCGGTGAGGAGGTAGCCCTCGAGCCAGCCCTGGCAGGTGTGCTCGGAGAGGATCTCCATCACCCGGCCGCCGGGCGCGAGGTGCTCGTCGGTCGGCAGGACCTCGCCCTCCCACGCCCGGTCGGTCACGTCGAAGACGTCCTGGAGGCGGTTGGACGCGGTCTCGTCCGGCCCCATGATCCGGAAGTTCCGGTGGGCGTCGTTCAGCGCCATCACGTCCCGCAGGAACGCGCCCAGCACAGTGGTCGCCGACGCCGTCTCGTCGCCGGGCGTGCCCACCCGGACGGCGTGGTCGCGCATGTCCGGCATCGACAGGGGCCGCAGCACGCCGCCGCCGTTGGCGTGGGGGCTGGCGCTCATCCGCCGCGGGCCCTCGGGCGCGGGCGCCAGCAGGTCGTCGCGGGGGCGCCCGTCGTCGTCGAACAGCTCCTCCGGGCGGTACGAGCGCATCCAGGCCTCGAGCTGGGCGACGTGCTCGGGCCGCTCCGCCATGCCCGCCAGCGGGACCTGGTGGGAGCGCCACGTCCCCTCGGTGGGCTTGCCGTCCACCTCCTTCGGGCCGGTCCAGCCCTTCGGGGTGCGCAGCACGATCATCGGCCAGGCCGGCCGGGTCGCCACCCCGCCGCCGCCGCGAGCGGCGGACTGGATCGACGCGATGGCGTCCAGGGCCTCGTCCAGGGCCTCGGCCATGCGGACGTGGACGGCCGCGGGGTCGTCGCCCTCGACGTGGATCGGCCGGTGGCCGTAGCCGCGCAGCAGGGCGTCGAGCTCGTCACGGGGGATCCGCGCGAGCACCGTCGGGTTGGCGATCTTGTAGCCGTTCAGGTGCAGCACCGGCAGCACCGCGCCGTCGCCGGCCGGGTCCAGGAACTTGTTGGAGTGCCAGCTCGCCGCGAGCGGCCCGGTCTCCGCCTCGCCGTCGCCGACCACGCAGCACACGACCAGGTCCGGGTTGTCGAACGCGGCCCCGTACGCGTGGGTCAGGGCGTACCCCAGCTCGCCGCCCTCGTGGATCGACCCCGGCGTCTCGGGCGCCACGTGGCTCGGGATGCCGCCCGGGAACGAGAACTGGCGGAACAGGCGGTGCATGCCCGGCCCGTCGCGCGTGACCTCCGGGTAGACCTCGCTGTACGTGCCGTCCAGCCACGCGTTGGCCACCAGGGCGGGCCCGCCGTGGCCGGGGCCGGTGACGTACAGGGCGTCCAGGCCGCGGGCGCGGATCGCCCGGTTCATGTGGGCGTACACCAGGTTCAGCCCCGGCGAGGTGCCCCAGTGGCCCAGCAGGCGCGGCTTGACGTGCTCGATGCGCAGCGGCTCGCGCAGGAGGGGGTTGTCCAGCAGGTAGATCTGGCCCACCGAGAGGTAGTTCGCGGCCCTCCACCACGCGTCCAGCCGCCGCAGGTCGTCCGGCGTCGTCACGTCGTCCCTCCCTCGTCGAGCACGGCCCGCACGGACCGCGCGATCACCAGGTCCTCCCGGGAGCCCACCACAAGCGTCCGCACCCCGGCGCCGGGCGCGGAGACGTCGCGGTCGCCCGCGCCCCCGTCCGCGCGCGGGTCGACCGCCACGCCCAGGAACGCGAGCCGGCGGGCGGCCTCGGCGCGGGTGCGCCCGGAGCCCTCGCCGACGCCGCCCGTGAAGGCCAGCGCGTCCATCCCGCCGAGCGCCGCGGCCATCGCCGCGACCGCGGCCGCCAGCCGGTGGTCGTGCACGGCCAGCGCCAGGGCGGCGCGGGCGTCGCCGCCGGCCGCCGCCGCCTCGACCTGCCGCATGTCGCCGGTGCCCGCCAGCGCCCGCAGCCCGCTGTCCTCGTTCAGCGCCCGCTCCACCTCCGCGGCGGGCACGCCGTGGCGCAGCACCAGGTGCAGCGGCACGTCCGGGTCGACCGTCCCGGAGCGGGTCGCCATGACCAGCCCCTCCAGGGGGCCGAAGCCCATCGTCGTGTCCATCGAGCGCCCGCCCGCGACGGCCGTCACCGAGGCGCCGCCGCCCAGGTGGCACACCACCAGGCGCAGGTCGTCGCGGCCGAGGATCGCGGCCGCCCGCTCCGCCGCCCACTGCACCGACAGGCCGTGGAAGCCGTAGCGGCGGACGCCCCACTCCTCGCGCCAGCGCGCGGGGATCGCATACGTCGAGGCCTCGGCCGGGATGGTGGCGTGGAAGGCGGTGTCGGGCACCAGCACGTGGGGGACGCCCGGCAGCGCACGCCGCGCCGCGGCGATGGCGTCGATCGCCGGCCGGTCGTGCAGGGGCGCCAGGGCGGCCGCCTCCTGGAGCGCCGCCTCGGTGTCGTCGTCCAGCGGCGCGGGGGCGGTCAGGCGCGGGCCGCCGTGGACGATCCGGTGCCCCACGGCGGCGACGCCGGGCGGGACGTCCTCCAGCGACGGGACGTCCTCGGACGCGCCCGCGGGGTCCACCACCCGCAGCTTCAGGCTCGTGGACCCCGCGTTGACGGTCAGGACCGGTCCGGTCGGCACCCCGTCCTTACTTCACGACGAACGGGGTGATCATGCCCGCGTCGGTGCCGTTCGGGCCAGTCACGTGGCCAAGGATGTGACAGTGGAAGAGCCAGGTCCCCGGCTCGTCGGGCGTGAACTCGATCGTGAAGGCCTCGCCGGGCGCCACGTTCTGGGTGTACACGGCGTGCTGCGCCGCCTTGGGGATCGCCCCGCCGTCCTGCGCGACGACGGTGAACAGGAAGCCGTGCAGGTGCATCGGGTGGTCCATCTCGCCCAGGTTGACCATGTGGACCCGCACCTTCTGACCCACCTTGACGGTGTACGCGTCGGTGGACGGGAAGCTCTTGCCGTTGATCAGGAACTGGCCGCCGCCCTCGGACAGGACCTGGAAGGCCTCCACCCTGTCTCTTATACACATCTAGATGTGTATAAGAGACAGGCCTTGGGGATCGCCCCGCCGTCCTGCGCGACGACGGTGAACAGGAAGCCGTGCAGGTGCATCGGGTGGTCCATCTCGCCCAGGTTGACCATGTGGACCCGCACCTTCTGACCCACCTTGACGGTGTACGCGTCGGTGGACGGGAAGCTCTTGCCGTTGATCAGGAACTGGCCGCCGCCCTCGGACAGGACCTGGAAGGCCTCCACCACGCCGGGCTCGGGCCCCTCGGCCGGGTCGACGATCAGCACGCCGTAGAGCCCCTTGGTCTGCTGGGCGAGCGTGTTGAAGTGGGGGTGGTACATCGCGAGGCCCGGCGCCTTCAGGTCGAACTCGTAGGTGAAGCTCTTCCCGGTCTGGATGGGCTTCTGTGAGATCCCGGGAACGCCGTCCTGGGTGATGGGCAGGGCGACGCCGTGCCAGTGGATCGTCGTCGGCTCCGGCAGGTGGTTGGTCACGATGATGCGGATCCGGTCCCCGACCCTCGCGCGGATGACGGGCCCGGGGACCTGCCCGTTGTAGGCCCACGCCTGCATCGTGTGGGTCTCGTCCACGCGCCAGGTCTTGGGCGCCGCCGTGAGCCGGAACACCTTCACGTTCCCGTCCATCGTGTACGCCAGCGGCTTGGTGCCGTACGGGGTCGTCCGATTGGCGGGCTCGGCCGGCGCGTCCGACGCCACCGGGGTCGTCGTGGCCCCGGTGGGGGACGCGCCCATGTCCATGCTCATGCCGGAGTGGTCGGTCGCCGCCGGCGCGCTCGCCGCGGCGGCGGACGCGGCGGCGGCGGGCGCCTCCGCGACGTCGTCCTCCAGCGAGGAGCCGGCTGAGGCCGCCCCCATCCCCACCAGCACGCCGCCGAGCGCGAGGCCGGCCAGGAACAGGCCCACCACGAGCCGGACGGTGTGCTTCGGGCGGATCCGGTACCGGCGGTCGTCGTCGTCAGGGCTCATCGGGGGACCTCTCTCGTCGGTGCGGGTGMCCCTCCGAGCATGGGTCCGGGGGCCGCGGGCGCCATCCGGGGTCGCGCGGGACCGGCCGCGCGGCCCGCCACACCCGGTCTGCGGGAAGTCCGCATCCCGGACCCCGGCGCCCCCGGATGGCCCGCAGGCCGGGGCGGCCGACACTCCCGGAATGACCGCCCCCCGCACCGCGCCGCTCAGGGTCCTGATCGCCGGCGGCGGCATCGCCGGCCTGGAGGCCGCTCTCGCGCTGCGCGAGATGGCGGGCGACGCGACCGACGTCACGGTCGTCGATCCCGGCCGCCGCTTCACCGTCCCCGGGACGGCCACGGCGCGCGCCTTCGGGTTCGGGACCGCGGTCGACCTGCGCCTGGCCGACGTCGTCCACCGCGCCGGCGCCCGGCTCGTGCCGGGGCGCGTCGCGGCCGTGGACCCCGGCCGCCACGTCGTGGTGCTGGACGGCGGCGAGGTGCTGACCTACGACGCCCTGGTCGTCGCCGTCGGCGCAACCCCCGTCGCGGCCGTCCCCGGGGCGCTGACGTTCCGGGGCCCGCAGGACGTGGAGGCGGTCCGCGGGATGGTCGACGATGTGAGCCACCGCGCGCTGCGGGGCGCCGGGGTGGAGATGGCGATCGTGGTGCCGCCCGGCTGCGGGTGGCCCCTCGCCGCCTACGAGCTGGCGCTGATGACGCGCGAGCACCTGCTGGGGCTGGGAGGTGGGGACTCCGTCGCGATCTGCGTGGTCACGTCGGAGGAGATCCCGCTGGGGCTCTTCGGCCCCGACGCGAGCGCCTCGGTCAGCGCCACGCTGGCCCGCTCGGACATCGACGTGCGGACGGGCGCGGCCGTCCGCGGCTGGAGCGCCGGATGCCTGCGCCTGGACGACGGGTCCACGATCTGGGCCGACCGCGCCATCGCGCTGCCGGTACAGCGGGGGCCGGGCATCGCCGGCCTCCCGGCCGACGGCCGCGGGTTCATCCCCGCGGGGCCCGACGCACGGGTGCCGGGGATCCCGGACGTGTGGGCGGTGGGCGACGGCACGACCAACCCGGTGAAGCAGGGCGGCGTCGCGTGCCGGCAGGCGGACGTCGCGGCCGGGCAGATCGTGGCGGCCGCGGGCGGCGCCGCCCCGGAGGGCGACGAGGGCCCGCAGGCGCTGTCGGCCTGGATGTGGGACGGGCGGCGCGGCCGCGTGCTGCCGTCGGGCGCCACGGAGCCCGCCGAGGGCGCCGCCGACCCGACCCCCGCCTGGCCGGTCGCGAAGGTCGGCGGCCGCTTCCTGGCGCCGTTCCTGCGGGAGCTGCTGGGGGCCCGCCGCCGGGCGGGCGGCGCCGTCGGCGTGCCCGCCTGAGCGGCGCGGCCGCGCGCCCCGCCGCCCGCCGACGGATCCCGGGGCTGGCAGGCTGTGCGGGTCATGCACCGGCACCGCCGCGCCCACGCCGAACGCCACCTGAGCGGGCGCAGCAACTGGCTGCGCGCCGCGGTCCTGGGCGCCAACGACGGACTGGTCTCGGTGTCGAGCCTGCTGCTCGGCGTGGTCGCCGGTGGGGCGTCGCGCTCGTCGGTCCTGCTCGCCGGCGTCGCCGGCCTGGCCGCCGGCGCGCTGTCGATGGCGGCGGGCGAGTACGTCTCGGTCTCGTCGCAGCGCGACGCCGAGAACGCCGACCTGGACCTCGAGCGCCGCGAGCTGCGGGCCGACCCGGAGGGGGAGCTGGAGGAGCTCGCGGGGATCTACGAGCGCCGGGGGCTGCCCTCCGAGCTGGCGCACCGCGTCGCCTCGGCGCTCACCGCGCGGGATGCCCTGGGCGCCCACGCCCGCGACGAGCTGGGGCTGGCCGAGGAGCGGATGGCGCGGCCGTGGCAGGCCGCCTGGGCGTCGGCGCTCGCGTTCACCGCCGGGGCCACGGTCCCGGTCCTCGCCGCCGCCGCTCCAGGTGGCGAGGGGGTGCGGGTGGGGCTGGTGGTGGGCCTCACGATCGCCGCGCTCGCCTGTTTGGGCGCGATCGGCGCCGCGCTCGGCGGCGCGCCGCGGTGGCCGGCGGTGGCCCGCGTGACGCTGTGGGGCGCGGCGGCGATGGGGCTCACCGCCGCCATCGGCGGCCTGGTGGGCGCCGCCGTCTGAGGCGGCGCCCCGGCGCTCACCGCCCCCGCTCGAGGGCGTCGAGCACGGCCCCCACCGCGCCGGACCGCGGCAGCTCCACCACGTGCCCGCGTGCCACGCGCCCCCGCGCGGCGCCGTCGGGGTTCACGCCGCGGCCCAGCTGGGACCGCGCCGCAACCCGCACCACCGCCACCTCCTCCGCGCTCAGCCGCGTCGCCCCCGACTCGTCGTCCGGCCAGCCGAGCCGGTCCAGCAGCCGCACCGCGGCGCGCAGCTCCTCCACCGCCGCGTGGGCGTTCCGGCCCTCGGCCAGGTCGTGGACCATCCGCCCGGCCGCGGGCACCAGCACCCACGCGAAGACCGCCCGGCCGGCGATGTCGGCCTCACCGGCCGCGAGGTGGGCGGGGGCCTCCCGCACCGGCGTCTTCGTCCGCATGATCCCCTCCTCGTCGCGCGCCGTCCCGTCAGGTCCAGGATTGCGCGCCACCCGCCGCCCGGCCATCGGCGTCGTCGCGGCTCGGGCGCGCGGGTTTCCCGAACGCGCTGCGCGCGCTCGACGCGATGCCCTGCAGCATCCGCTGGTCCATCGTCGACCCGACGGGCTCGAGCAGCGCGGGCCCCATCACCAGCCGGGTCCGCAGGTCGTCCGAGCACGCGCACCGGTAGCGGCTCAGGATGCGGGTGCGGCCGGGCGCGAGGGGCTCGGCCGCCAGGAGCCAGCTCGCCGCGGCCCACGGGCGTCCCGCCGCCCGCGCGGCGGCGTCGGCCGGGCCGTGCGCCACCAAGTGGCGGCCCTCGCCGACCTCGGTGACGACGAGGGGCGGCGCCTTCGGGTGGAGCACGATCCGGTCGCCCGGCCGCGCCTGCCATTCGGGGTGGATGCGGTCGGCGTCGCGGATGTCGCAGCCGGCCAGGTTCTCGAGCCACGTGAAGCTGTAGAAGCCGGCCTTGTCGGCGCCGATCTGGGCGAGCCACGGCCAGACGTCGGCGGCGGGGGCGTCGACGGTGAGCGCGTGCGTCCACCCCCACCGGGGGGCGGGGACCAGCTCGTCGCCGGGGTGCCGCCGCGCGGCGAGGGCGGGCCCGGCGCCCCAGGTCGCCCGCCGGTCCCGCCGGTGGGGCGTCGCGAGGGCCGCCGCGATGCGCGCGGCCCCCGCAAGCCCCTCGCCGGCCTGGCGCCAGCGGGTCACCGCCCGGCCACGGTCCCCCCGGCGCGGTGCGTCGCCAGGCCGATCACGCCGCCCGGCGCGAACGCTCCCGTGTGGTCGAAGTCGCCCCGCTCCCGCGCGGCGCGCGCCGTCCGGGGGCGCGGCCCGTCGCCGGTGCGCGCGCCGACGTGCTTCGCGAGCCACGCGGCCCACTCGTGCAGGCCCCGGTCGTCGTGGCCGGCGGCCAGGACGAACACCGGGACGTCCGGCCGGGCCTCGCGCAACGCGGCGACGGCGGCGTCGACGGCGGCCGGGTCGGCCTGATCGGCGCGGCAGATGGCGACGGCGGACGCCCGGCGCAGCCGCCGGTCCTCGAGGCTGGCGAGGTCGCGGGCGTCGAGCACCGCGATCTGCAGGTCCTCGCCCGCGGTCATCTCCGGGTCGACGGGGCCGTCGAGGTCCTCGGCCAGGATCAGCTCGGCGCCGGCGAGGCGCTTCACCGCCCGCCGCAGCCCGCTGCGCCAGTGCGCCTGCGGGGCGTCGACCGCGCGGGCGCCGCCCAGCTCGACGGGCGGGCCGTCAGCCTTCGCGTTGCCCTGGACCACGCCGATCTCGATGCCCGGCAGCAGGGAGAGCGTGCGCGTGAGCAGCGTCGTCTTGCCCGCGCCGGACGGGCCGCAGATCACCGCCACGACCGGCGCCGGGTAGCGGCGGCCGACGCGGATGCGCAGGGCGTCGCGCACGAGCGCGCGGAGGTCGCTGGGGGTCACGATCCCGGCGGGGACGCCGGCGTCCCACACCAGCACGGCCTCCGAGTCCTCGATCAGGGCGGTCATCGCCTCCTCGGCGTCCGCCTCCGGGACCGTCTGGTCCACGTGCTCGGGGCCGAGCAGGATCAGCGGGCCCTCGCGCGTGGCGAGCCACACGCCGGCGACCCGGCCCTCGTCGATGACGGGGATGTGGTGCACACCGGCCTGCTCCATCAGCCGGCGCACGGTCTGCCGGCGGCTGGTCGATGTCACGACGATCGGCCGCGCCGACATCACGTCGCTCACCTTCATGGCCCCTCCTCCTCCCGTGCGATCTCCTGGCCCGAGCCTCCCGCGGCCGGCCGCCGGCGCCATCGGGGGGCGCCCGCCGCCGGTTGCGGGTTTGGCGCAGCGGCTGTCAGCCGGGCACGGGGGAGAGGCCCAGCGGGAGCCGCCCGGCGAGCCAGCGCAGCAACTGGGCGCGCTGGTGGTCGTCGAGCCATTCGCGGAGGGCGCGCTCGAGCTGCTCGATGACCGGCAGCTCCCGCACGGACCCCGGGTCGCGGCCGGTGCGCCATGCGAGCCACCCGACGAGGCGCTCGGCGTCGTCCTCGGAGATGTAGAGGCGGGCGAGGCGCAGCAGCTCGGCGGCGTGGTCGGGGGGCATCGGGGTCCGACAGCGTAGGCGAACACATGTTCGATCTCCACCCCCGGTGACGGTGCGCGGGCGCTGCCGCGGGCGGACGCCATAGGGTCTGTCTCTTATACACATCTAGATGTGTATAAGAGACAGATGTAGAGGCGGGCGAGGCGCAGCAGCTCGGCGGCGTGGTCGGGGGGCATCGGGGTCCGACAGCGTAGGCGAACACATGTTCGATCTCCACCCCCGGTGACGGTGCGCGGGCGCTGCCGCGGGCGGACGCCATAGGGTGGTCCCGTGATCCGCCCCGGGCCCCAGGTGATCGTGGTCTTCGGCGCGCGCGGCGACCTGGCGCGGCGGAAGCTGCTGCCGGGGCTGCTGCGGCTGGAGGGGGCGGGCCTGCTGCCGGAGGACTACCGGCTGATCGGCTCCGGCCGGCGCGAGCCGGACGGCGCGTGGGCGGACGAGGTGCGGTCGCGCTTCGCCGACGACGGCGCGGACCTGGACGACGGGGCGTGGGAGCGGTTCGGGGGCCGGCTGTCGTTCGTGTCGTCGTCGGCCGACGACGGCGAGGCGCTGGCGGCGGCGGTGCGCGCGGCCCGCGACGACCTGGGCGGCGACGCGGGCGTGCTGCTCTACATGTCGGTGCCGCCGTCGGCGATGCTGCCGATGGTGGGGATGCTGGGCGCGACGGGGCTGGCGGCCGACCCGGCGCGGGTGGTGATGGAGAAGCCGTTCGGCCGCGACGTGGCGTCGGCGCGCGCGTTGAACGACGCCCTGCACGAGCACTTCCCGGAGGAGCGGATCTTCCGCATCGACCATTTCCTGGGGAAGGAGGCGGTGCAGGGGATCCTGGCGCTGCGGCTGGCGAACGGCGTGTTCGAGCCGGTGTGGAACCGCAACCACATCGCGTCGGTGCAGATCGACGTCCCGGAGGCGATCGGCCTGGAGGGCCGCGCGGGGTTCTACGAGGAGACGGGCGCGTTCCGCGACATGGTGGTGACGCACCTGTCGCAGGTCCTCGGGTTCATCGCGATGGACCGCCCGCCGAGCCTCGAGGCGGGGGCGCTGCAGGACGCGAAGGCGGCGGTGTTCGCGGACCTGCGCCGGTTCGACCCGGCGCAGGTCGTGTACGGGCAGTACGAGGGCTTCCGGGAGGAGGAGGGGATCGACCCGGAGTCGCGGACCGAGACGTTCGTGGCACTCCGCGCCGAGATCGACGCCGACCGCTGGCGCGGCGTCCCCTTCCTGCTGCGGACGGGGAAGGCGTTGGCGGAGGGGCGGCGCGTGGTCACGGTGACGTTCCGCGACCCCGAGCCGCTTGTGCCGCCGGCGGGGGACGGGGACGGTGCGCCGGACGTGCTGGTGATGGAGCTGTCGGAGGATCCGAAGATCACGCTGGAGCTGCGCGTGAAGCGGCCGGGGCCGCAGCTGGTGGCGGCGCGGGCGCGGATGGAGCTGGACGTGGAGGAGGCGCTGCGCGCGCACGGCCTGGAGGCGTACGAGCGGCTGCTGCTGGACGTGATGCGGGGCGACCACCTGCTGTTCACCCGCGCGGACGAGATCGAGATGCTGTGGGAGCGGAGCGCCGACCTGATCGAGTCCCCGCCGGCGCCGCTCCCGTACCCGCGGGGCAGCTGGGGGCCGCAGGAGGCGATCGACCTGGCGGGCCCGGCCGGCTGGCGGCTGCCCGAGACGGGGTGACGGTGACGGAGCCCCGCTACCGCCGGCCCGGCTGGGTCACGCGGAACGTGATGAACCCGGCCGTCGCGGGTCTGGTGCGGTTGGGGGTGAGCGTCTGGGGCGCCCGCATCCTGGAGCTCCGGGGGCGCCGCTCGGGCGAGCCCCGCCGGAACCCGGTGAACCTGCTGGAGCACGACGGCGCCCGCTACCTCGTCTCCCCGCGCGGCCACACCCAGTGGGTGCGGAACCTGCGCGCGAGCGGCGACGGGGTCCTGATCCTGGGCCGCAAGAGGGAGCCGTTCCACGCGACGGAGGTCCCCCTGGACGACACCCCGCCCGTGATGCGCGCCTACCTCCGCCGCTGGCGCGCCGAGGTGGGCGTCTTCTTCGACGGCGTCGGCCCCGACTCGTCCGACGCCGACCTCCGCCGCATCGCCCCCGACCACCCGGTCTTCCGCCTGGCCTGAACCGAGGCCGGAGGCGGAGGCCTCCGGGTCCGGGTCAATTGCACCCGCGCGCGTCCAATTGAACCGGGTGGCAGCCAAGTGAACGCCGGGGTCGCGTTCAAGTGAACGCCGGGGTCGCGTTCAAGTGAACGCCGGGGTCGCGTTCAAGTGAACGCCGGGGTCGCGTTCAANGCCGGGGTCGCGTTCAAGTGAACGCCGGGGTCGCGTTCAAGTGAACGCCGGGGTCGCGTTCAAGTGAACGCCGGGGTCGCGTTCAAGTGAACGCCTGAACCCCTTCATTGAAGGGTGAAACGGGGGCGCGTCGCGAAGGCTCCAAGTGAACCGAGGTCGCGGCCAAGTGAACGTGTCCCAGATCCGTTCATTGAAGGGTGAGACGGATGCGCTCCGCGAGGACTTCGGCCGGCGCGGGCAGGCGAGGTCAATTGAACCCACGCGGGTTCAATTGCACCGGGCCGAGCGGCACCGGCGCGGCGGGGGCGGGTCGGACCCGGCTAGAGCCCCGGCTCGGGTGACCGCATGGCCTTGGCGGCGCGCTGGCCGGCCAGGTGGTCGCCGATGGCGTCGACGGCGGCGAGCTCGGCGGGGGTGGGGGCGGGGCCGAGGGGCTCGGCGGCGGGGCCGAGGTGGTCGGCGAGCCAGCCGTCGATGACGCCGGCGGGGCCGCCGCCCTGGCGGCGGGCGACCACCTGGCCGTCCACCAGCAGCGCCATCGCCGGCACCGACGCCCGGCTCACGTGGATGCCCCGCGGCCACAACAGCCGCTCCCGCGCCTCCCAGTCGGCCGGGGACGCGAACTCGGCGATCGCCACCGCCACGTCCGGGCGGACGCGGTGCACCTCCTCCAGCGACGTCGGCAGCAGCATGCAGGCTGAGCACAGGGGCATCGTCAGCCCCAGCACGGCGCGCGGCGCCGACTCGACCAGCGCGAGCGCCTCCTCCGGGGTCACGACGGGGACCACCGCCACAGCGTAGGCCCCGCACCCCACTGTTGCCAACATACGGCAGCGTATGCTAGACATACTCATGCGTATGGAACGGGAGACGACAGCACCGCGCCGCCGGGGGCGGGCCCTCGGGGCCGACGACTGGATCGACGCGGCGCTTGCGGTCCTCGTGGAGGACGGCGTGGCCGCGGTGGCGGTCGAGCCGCTCGCGGCCCGGCTCGGCGCGACGAAGGGGAGCTTCTACCACCACTTCCCCAACCGGGACGCGCTCATCAGCGCCGCCCTCGAGCGGTGGGAGCGGCGCGACACCACCGACGTCCGCGAGCGCCTGCAGCGGATCGCCGACCCCCGCGCCCGCATCCACGCCGTCATGACCGCCGCGATCACCGACCGCGAGGGCGGGATGCGCGACGCCGCACTCCTCGCCTCCGGCGCGCACCCCCTCGTCGGGCCCGTCGTGCGGCGCGCCACCGCGGAGCGGATCCGCTACCTCACCGACACCTACGCGGAGCTCGGCCTGCCGCGCGCCCGCGCCCGGCGCCGCGCCATGCTCACCAGCGCCGCCTACGTCGGGCTGATGGACCTCATCCGCACCGGCGGCGCCACCGTCAGCGACGCGGACCTGCGGGCGTACGCGCGGGAGGCGCTCGACGCCCTCGTGCCGCCCCTGGAGACGACGCCGTGAGCGACGCCGTGCGGATCACCGTCTTCGGCGCCACCGGCCGCACCGGCCGCGAGGTCGTGTCCCGGGCGCTCGCCGCCGGGATGGACGTGACCGCCTACGTCCGCGACCCCGCCCGGCTCGGGCCCGAGGCCGCCGGCGCCACCGTCGTGACCGGGACGCTCGACGACGACCACCGCCTGGCCGAGGCGCTCGCCGGCCGCGACGCGGCCGTCAGCGCCCTCGGCGTCGGCCGCCCCCTGCGGACCGACCCGGCGGTGGTCGACGGCGTCCGCCGGATCGTCGCCGCCATGGAGGCCGCCGGCGTCCCGCGCCTCGTCTACCTCTCGTTCGTCGGCGTCCGCGACAGCCGCGCGCGCTCGGGGCCCGTGATCCGCCACGTGCTGTCGCGCGTCGTGCGCAACGAGGCCGCCGACCACGAGCGCAAGGAGGCGATCGTCCGGGCCGGCGGGCCGGCGTGGACGATCGTGCGGCCGCCGCTGCTCACATCCGGCCCCGCGGGCGCACCGCTGCGCGCCGGCGAGGACGTCGCCGCCGCCGGTCCGCTCCCGCGCGCCTCGCGCGCCGACGTCGCCGCATACCTCGTCGACCAGGTCGCCGCGACGGACCAGATCCGCCGCGCGCCCAGCCTCCTGCCGTAGGGGATCGGCCGTGCGCGTCCTGCTCACCGCCTACCCCCTCCACGGGCACGTCAACGCGATGCTGCCCATCGCCCGCGCCGCGCGCGACGCCGGCCACGAGGTGGCGTTCGCCACCGGCCCGGACATGGCCGGCCACCTCGCCGCCCACGGCCTCGACGCCTGGGCCGCCGGTCCCACCCACGCCGAGACCGCCGCGTCCGCGCCGCCCTCCGCCCGCTGGTTCGCGCTGTGCGCGCCGCCGCGCGCCGGCGATCTGATGCCCCGCGCGGCCGACCGGCGCCCGGACCTCGTCGTCGCCGACGAGTTCGACCTCGCCGGCCCGGTCGTCGCCCGCGCGCTCGGCGTGCCGTACGTCGTCCACGGGCTCGGGGTGATGCCGCCGATGCCGATCTGGGAGGGTCTGCTCCCCGCGATCGACGAGCTCCACGGCGCCTGGGGCCAGCCCGACGGCGTGGCGCACGTCCGCGACGCCACCTACCTGGAGGCCGTCCCGCCGGCGCTGCGGCCGCCCGGGGAGCGGATGTGGCACCGCACCCGCCCGCTGCGGCCCGAGCCGGGCCTGCCGGCGGCGGGCGAGGCCCTGCCCGCCGCCCTCGACGCGCTGCCCCACGCCCGCACCGTCCACCTGACGCTGGGGACGCTCTTCCACCGCGCCCCCGGCGTCCTGCGGACGGCGCTCGCGGGGCTCCGCGACCTGCCCGTCAACGTCGTCGCCACCTGCGGCCCGGGCGTCGGCCCGGCCTCCTTCGGGCCCCAGCCCGGGAATGTCCTGATCGCGCCGTATCTGCCGCACGCCCTGCTGCTGCCGCGCTGCGACCTCGTCGTCTCCCAGGGCGGCGCCGGGATCATGCTCGGCGCACTCGCGCACGGGATCCCGCACCTGATGCTGCCCCAGGGCGCCGACCAGTTCATCGACGCCGACGTCTGCACCCGGTCGGGCGCCGCGCTCGCCATCGCGCCCGACGCGTTCGACGCCGCCGCGGTCCGCGACGCCGCCGCCCGCCTCCTCGAGGAGCGGGCGTTCGCCGCCGCGTCCGCCGCCCTCGGCGCCCAGGTGCGGGCGATGCCGCGGGCGCCGCGCGTGCTCGCGGACCTGGCCTACAGCTCGGCCAGCACCTCGGCGTTGTGCCGGTGGCCGCGGAGCTCGTAGCCGACCACCGTCACCCACGGCGTCGCCGCCAGCAGCAGCAGCGACCACGTCAGCTCCATCCCGGCCGCCGACAGCAGCAGCGCCCCCACCATCACCACGACGCTGCCCGCGATGAGCCACGCGTGGAACCCATCGACCGTCCGGGTGAGCACCGAGTAGATGACGTAGATGCCCAGCACGAACACGGCCAGCGGGATCGCGACGGTCAGGAGCGTCGCCGTGGCGCCGAGCGACGAGCTCTCCTCGATGTAGTACGCCGCCGCGTGCAGCCCGGCGCCCACCGCCGCCACCGCCCCGAACAGGGGGATGTGCCCGTAGCCCCACCCGAACGACCGCTCGCGCCGGACGGCCAGGACGTGCGCGGACGGGATCACGAAGTACACCCACCACATCCCGAACGTCAGCGCCGTGCCCGCCACCCCCAGGATCGCGACGTCCTGCGACCAGCCGGGACCGTCCGGGCCCACCATCGCCGTGAGCGTCGCCATCGTCCCGATCAGGCTCTCGCCGAGAGTGATGATCACCAGGAGGCCGTACCGCTCGGCGATGTGGTGGGCGTGCCACGGCGTGCCGCCGTAGCGGGTCTCGGCCAGGAGGGGGCCGGCCAGTTCCACCAGGATCAGCACCACGAACAACGCCGCCGTGAGGGCGATCCCGGTGTGGGCGAACACGAGCGCGACCCACCCGGCCTGGGCGATCAGGATCGTGACGATGTAGGCGCGGCACGCCGCGGCGTGCGCGGGGTCCTGGCGGGCGGCCCGTGCCCACTGGAACACCATGGGCACGCGCATCACCACGTAGCCGAGCACCATCACCGAGTTGTCGACGTGGCCGCCGTGCTCGAGCGACGCGAACATGTCGGGGAGCCCCAGCGCGAAGATCAGCACCCCCACCATCTGGACCATGGTGAGGAGGCGGAAGATCCAGTCGTCGGTGTCGTACGCCGACGCGAACCACGAGAAGTTGATCCACGCCCACGCGATGCCGAACACGGCGAACGCGAACCCGCCGAGGCCGGCGGCGATGTGCTCCTCGGCCAGGAAGTGGGCCAACTCGTTGCCGGCGATGCCGAACGCGACGACGAACGTCAGGTCGAACAGGAGCTCCAGCGGCGTCGCGGCGCGGTGCGATTCGTCGGGGTCGCGCCCGAGCATCCGGACGCGGCGGTGATGCTGGCGCGCCGCCTCAGCCATAGTGCGGCAGGCTATTCGACCGCGTCCGCGGCCCCCCGGGGTACGCTCCCCGGGTGCCGTGGGAATGGCCGATCGGCGCCCTGCTCGCCGCCCTGATCGCCTTCGTCACCACCCCGGCGGGCGTTTCGGGCGCCGTGCTGCTGCTGCCGGTGCAGGTGAGCGTGCTCGGCGTCCCCAGCCCGTCGGTGACCCCCACGAACCTGCTGTTCAACGTCGCGGCGATCCCCGGCGGGCTGCTTCGCTTCGGGCGCGAGGGGCGCCTGTTCGGCCCGCTCACGTGGCTGCTGGTGGCGGGGACGCTGCCGGGCGTGGTGGCCGGCGCCGTGATCCGGGTGGAGCTGCTGCCGGGCGAGCGCGCGACTGCGGTCGTCGCGGCGGTCGTGCTGCTGCCGCTGGGGCTGTGGCTGCTCGCCGGGGCCCGCCCGGTCGACCCCCGCCGCGGTCCGCCGGGGCCCACGGCCCGCCGCCTGATCCCCGCCGTCGCCCTGGTCGTGGGCGTGGTGGGCGGCCTCTACGGCATCGGCGGCGGGTCGCTGCTGGCGCCGATCCTGCTCGCCGCGGGGATGTCGGCCTACCAGGTGGCTCCGGCGACGCTCGCGGCCACGTTCATGACCTCCATCGCCGGGATCGCGACCTTCGAGGCGCTCCAGGTGACCCAGGGCGGCGTCGTGGGCCCCGACTGGGTGCTCGGCCTGTTCCTGGGCGCCGGCGGCTTCGTCGGCAGCTACGCCGGCGCCCGGATGCAGCGGCGGCTGCCGGAGACGGCGCTGCGGCGGCTGCTCGGCGTGCTGGCCTGCGCGATCGCCGTCCGCTACCTCGTGGCGGCGGCGACGGCCGACACCCCGGTGCGGACCTCGGCCGCCGCCGCGCCCGCCGCGGCGCTAGGGGAGCCGGGGGGCGCCGCGTGGCGCGACCCGGGTGGGCTCGCGCGCTGACACCTGGTCCTGCTCGTTGTACTCGGCGCCCGGCGGAGGCGGCACCGGCCCGTCCAGGAGCGGGTCGTCGGTGTCGCGCATCCAGGTCTCCAGGCGGTTCCGGAGGTCGGCCGCCACCGACGCGTGGTCGGCGCGCGCGATCAGGTTGTGCTGCTCCTGGGGGTCGAACACCAGGTCGTAGAGCTGCTCGCGGGCCAGCTCGTGCTCGGCCCACCCGTGGCGCAGCCACAGGTCCTTGGCGGGGCCGTCGTCCGTGTTCGGCAGCACCGGGGTGGGGCGGTCGTCGAAGCGGCGGATGTACTTCCAGCGCTCGGTGCGGATCGCGCGCTGCGGTTCGTAGGCGGCGTGGTACGTCCCCTCCGCGAACACCTCGCCGCGCACGGCGGGGGCGCCGTCCATGAGCGGCAGCAGCGACGTCCCCTGCAGGAAGTCGGGCTGCGGCACGCCGGCGAGGTCGCAGATTGTGGGGTAGAGGTCGATGTGCGACACCAGGGCGTCGCTCACGCCGCCGCCCGTGAAGCCGCCGGGCCCCCGCAGGATCAGGAACACGCCGATGCCGCGGTCGGTGAGGGTGGTCTTGGCCCCGGGGAACGGCATCCCGTGGTCGGTGGTGCAGATCACGAGGGTGTCGTCGCGCAGGCCCAGGGCGTCGAGCTCGTCGAGCACGGCCCCGATCCCGGCGTCCAGTGAGCGGGCGCTGGCGTTGAACGCCGCCACGTCGCGGCGGATCTCCGGGGTGTCGGGCAGGTTCGGCGGCGGGGCGACGTAGCGGTCCTCGCCCTCCTCCGGCCGGAAGAACTCCCGGTGGGTCTCGAAGAAGCCGACCGAGAGGAAGAACGGGCGGTCGATGTCGCGCAGCACGTCGATCGTGACGGGGGCGACGTCGGTTGCCCGCGTGGTCGCGATCTTCACCACCTGGTCGTAGCCGATGACGTCCGGCTCCTTCGAGATGTGCTGCTCGCCGATCAGCACCGAGTGGTAGCCGGCGGTGCGCAGCGTGTGGACGACGTGCCACTCGTAGTCGTCCAGCGACCAGCCGCGGTGGGCCAGGCCGAGCATCCCGTTGCTGTGGGCGTAGCGGCCGGTGAGCAGGCACGCTCGGCTGGCGGAGCAGGTGGACGCGGCGCAGAACGCCCGCCGGAACAGGACGCCCTCCTCGGCGAGCTGCTGGATCCGGGGGGTCTCCACGGCGGCGCCCATCGGCTGGACCTGCCGGCCGGTGTCGTGCGAGTGGAGGTAGAGGATGTTGGGCGGGCGGCGGCGGCTCACGCGGGCTCGCCCGCCTCGACCGCCGCGGAGTCCTGCGCGTAGCGGGCGACCCACTCCTCCGAGAGGGTGTCGGCCTGGCGGCGGATCGTCGGGCTGGGCAGGGCCCACTCCTCCTCGAACGGGATCTCCAGGTGGCGCAGCACGGCGCGGACGGCGCGGTCGTGCTGGCCGGCGAACTCCTCATAGTGGATCACGAGGGGCCGGACGCCGGCCTTGTCGAAATAGTCGTCCCACCACGCCTCCTCGGCATCCAGGCCGCGGCGGAGGCGGTCGAGCGCGGGGAAGCTGTACCGCAGGCCCTGCCCCGCGGCGGCGGCGACCGCGCCGGGCGCGGCGTCCTCGCGCCACTGCCACGTCTGGATCGCCCGCCACAGCGACACGGCCTGCTTCACCTTGTCGGAGCGCACGAGGCGGACGTAGCGGAGGCGGGGGAGCGCGGCGGCCAGCACCTCGTGGGTGGCGCCGGGGGCCCCGTCGCCGAGCGCGTCGCGGAGCCCGTCGGCCAGGCCCTCGACGTACACGGACATGATCTTGGCGCCGAACACGCCGTTGCTGGTGGTGGCGGTGCCGATGACCCACGTTGCGTAGTCGCCGAACGAGGCGAAGCGCCGCGGGTCGAACATCAGCTCGACGCGGAAGTCCCCCTCGGGCGCGCTGAACTCGTCGGGGAGCTCGGTCGCGGCCAGCTCCTCGCCGAGGTAGTCGACCGGCCGGCGCTGCTGCCCGGTGTCGGCCAGCTGCTGGAAGTACTCCTCCGGGCGTCCCGCCACGCCGGTGCTGGCGAGCGCCTCCGACAGGAAGGTGCTGCCGCTGCGGGGCGTGGTGCAGATGAGGTAGGAGGAGGTCGGAGATCCATAGAGGTACCTGATGCGACTCATAAGGTGAGTATATCCATCAGGTTTCCTCGTCTACCCGGCCTCCCCGCCTTCGAGCAGCGCGTCCGGGCCGCCGCCGCCCGTCGCCTCCCGCGACACCACCCAGGTCGCGTCCTCGGCGATGGGGTAGGGCACGGTCATGTGGACGGTCGCGTCGCCGGTCCCCGTGGTGAAGGTGCCGCAGCGCCACATCTCGCCGCCGGGCCGCGCCACGCCGAGGGAGTAGACGGCGCCGCGGCGCTCCGGCAAGCCGCTGACGTCGAGCTCGAGCGCCCGGTTGCCGTGGTCGTCGGGCGCCGCCAGCCGCAGCTCGCCCGACGCCCCCGCGGGCCCGGCCGCCGCCGGCGCCAGGGCGACGGTCGCCTCGGTGTCGAACCCCTCGCCGGAGCGGAGCAGCGCCCCCGCCGCGAACGCCAGGGCCACGACCAGGACGGCGGCCACGGCCAGCGCCGCCAGGCGCACCGGCCGCCGTCGCTGCGGCACGACCGGCCGCGCCCGCCCCGGGGGTGGAGGGGCGGGCACGCTGCGCAGCAGGGCGTCCACCTCGCGGAGGCGCTCCAGCTCCTCCGGGGGGACGTCCCCGCCGAGCTGGTCGCGGAGGTCGTCGTGGGTCCCGCTCACGCCCTGAGCTCCTCGAGCAGGCCGGCCATCCGTGCCAGGCCGGCGCGGGTGCGGGTCTTGACGGTGCCGAGCGGGACGTCCAGGTAGCTGGCGATCTCCGACTGGGACAGGTCGCTCCAGTACGCCAGCTCAAGGACCGCGCGCTCCGGGTCCGGGAGGCGCTCCAGCGCGGCGTGGACCCGCCATGCCCGCCACGCCAGCTCGGCGTCCTCGTGGGGGTCGGCCGCCGCGTCGGCCTCCTCCGGCAGCTCGGCCACGTCGGCCAGGGGGACGCGCCGGCGCCCCAGCTCGGTCAGGACGGCGTTGCGCGCCACGGCGAACAGCCACGACGACGCGCGCCCGCGCTCCGGCTTGAAGCTGCGGGCCGAGCGCCAGACGGCGGCGAACGTCTCCTGGACGACCTCGTCGGCCCGGCCGGCGTCGCGGAGCTGGCGCAGCGCGAGGCCGCGCACCGGCCGGGCGAAGCGCCCGTACAGGTGCTCGAACGCGACGCCGTCGCCGGCCGCCGCCAGCTGGATGAGCCGCGCGTCGCTCGCGCCGTCCAGATCGAACCCGATGCCGTCCTCCTCTCAATGGAGTGATACCGCCGCGCCGCCCCGTCGGATTGCCCGGAGGTGAAATCCGATCGGCGCTGCCGCCGGTAACGGGGGTCGACCACTTGATCCATGAAGGAGGCGACATGGCGCACCGGGGTGTCAAGGTGATGCTGGTGACGGCGCCCGCGATGGCCCTGGCCCTGTTCGTGGCCGGCTGCGGAGGCGACGACAACGGGTCGGCGGGCGGCGGGGGCGCGTACGGCGGGACCCCGGCCACCACCACTGCGGCGTCACCGGCCACCACGGCGGCCGCTGGGGCGCCGGGCGCGGGCGGCACCGACGTCGCCGGCAAGTCGTCCGTCGACGTGGTGATGCAGGACGACATGTTCGTCCCCAGCGTGCTCAGCGGCACGCCGGGCCAGACGGTCACGCTGAAGCTCGACAACACCGGCATGCACGAGCACAACTTCACGATCGAGTCGCAGAAGGTCAACACCGACGTGGAGTCCGGGGAGACGGCGACGGTGAAGGTCACGTTCCCGGCGAGCGGCACGCTCCAGTTCTTCTGCGAGTACCACAAGGCGCTCGGCATGACCGGGTCGCTGGAGGTCCCCGCCTCCTAGGGGGCGGGTGCGCGCGCGGCCGGTGTCGGGGCCGGCCGCGACGCGCCGCGGTGAGAAAGACAACTTTTCTTATTGACTTTGATGTGTACCCTGCCGCGACATGACCTCGACCGCACCCCGCCTCGACGTCCTGCGCGCGCCCGGGGTGCCCCCGGCGCTGCTGCGCCGGACCATGGGGCACTTCGCCACCGGCGTCACCGTCGTGACCGCGCGGGACCGGGCGGGCCGGGCGTTCGGCACCACGGCGAACTCCCTCACCTCCGTCTCGTTGGAGCCGCCGCTGCTGCTGGTGTGCCTGACGCACGGGTCCGAGACGCTCGCGGCGATCCGCGACGCCGGCCGCTTCGGCGTCAACGTGCTGCGGGCCGGCCAGCGCGACCTGTCCGACCGCTTCGCCCGCCCCGCCGACGCCCGCACGTGGTTCGGCGTCCGGAGCCACGTCTCCGACGGCATCCCGGTGCTCGACGACGCGCTCGCGAGCCTCGAGTGCGAACTGCACGACGCCGTCGAGGCGGGCGACCACCACGTCGTGTTCGGGCGGGTGCTGGCCGCCGACCACATCGACGACGAACCGGCGCCCCTCCTCTACTTCCGCGGCCGCTACGCGGCGATCGGCGGCGAGCCGCCCGCGCCGGAGCCCGCCCCGCAGCCCGTGGAGGTGCGCCTGCCGACCGAGCTGGGCGACCTGCGCGTGACCCACCTCGGCGCGGAGGACCCGACGCGGGTGAGCGTGGCGGTCAGCGTCGGCGAGCCGCACGAGACCAGCGGCGCGCTGCTGCACCTGCACCGCGGATGCCTGCTCGGCGACGCCCTCGGCAGCACCGCCTGCGCGGGCCGCGCCGCGCTGCACCGCGCGCTCGCGCTGATGGGGCCCTCGCGGCCGGGAGTCGTCGTCTACCACCGCGATGACGGCGGGTTCGGGAGCTGTTGCCGCGCGGGCGGGGAGCCCTCCGATCACGGGCGGGCCCCCGACCCCCACGAGATCACTGCGGTGCGCCGCGCCGCGCGGGCCCTGCGTCTGCGCGACGTCCGGCTCATCGGCACCGCGGCCGACGCGGACGCCCTGGCGCAGGCCGGGGTCCGCGTGGCCGAGCTCATCACCATCTGAACGCAGAGGAGAACCGCATGTCGATCGACATCGCGCGCCGGGATGCCGGCGCCGGGGTGCTGGACCGGCCGGTCACGTCCGGGGCACCCGACGAGGTGTTCCGCGAGGTGCTGGCCGTCGCGGACCGGGTGGCCGACGAGCTGCGCGGCACCGCCGCGGAGCGCGAGCGCGCCAACCGCACCCCCCGGCCCGAGGTGGAGCTGCTGCGCGAGAACGACCTGCTGCAGGTGCAGGAGCCGGTCGAGTACGGCGGCAGGGGGTTCAACCTGGCGCAGGCCCACCAGGTCACGCGCCGGATCGCCCGGGGCGACACCTCCATCGCCCACCTCATCGGCTACCACTACGCCCAGACGCGGGTGGCCCAGCTGTTCGGCACGCCCGAGCAGGCCGACGCCCAGTCGCGCCGCAACGGCGAGGAGCGCCTCTTCTGGGGCGGCGTCCAGAACCCCCGCGGCGGCTCCGACCTGGTGCTCACCCGCGACGGCGACGGCTTCCGCCTGAACGGCCACCGCACGTTCGCCAGCGGCGCGAGCCTCGGCGACCGGCTGTCGGTGCTCACCGTGTTCGAGGGGAAGCTCCAGCTCATCTCGATCCCCGGCGACAAGCCGGGCTTCGTGGCGCTCGGCAACTGGGACAACATCGGCCAGCGCCTCACCGACTCCGGCGGGGTGCAGTTCGACGACGTGCGCGTCGAGCGCGGCGAGGTGCTCGGCGACCCCGACGTGGGCCACGCGTTCACGCCGTACCAGACGCTCGTGACGCCGCACTGGCAGCTCGCGTTCGTCAACTTCTACATCGGCACCGCCGAGGGGGCGATCCCCGAGGCGCTCGAGTGGACGGCCGCGTACGCCAGCCCGTGGGAGACCTCCGGCGTGGAGCGTGCGGTCGACGACGCCTACATCCTCCAGACGGTCGGCGAGATCGTGAGCGAGGTGCGGGCGGCGGCGCTGCTGGCCGACCGGGCCGGCGACGCGATCCAGGCCGCCCTCGACATCGGCCCGTCGCTCACCGCCGACCAGCGGGCCGAGGCGGCCGTGGCCCTCTACGAGGCGAAGTACCTCACCACCAAGGTCGCGCTCGACGCCACGAGCCGGCTCTTCGAGATCCAGGGCGCCCGGGCGACGACCACCGAGTACGGGTTCGACCGCCACTGGCGCAACATCCGCACCCACACCCTCCACGACCCCGTCGCCTACAAGGCGCGCGAGGTGGGGGACTGGGCGCTCAACCGGCGCGGCCCGGAGTTCTCGCTCTACCGGTGAGCATCGCGCTGCACTGGTTCCTGCCGACGAACGGCGACTCGCGCGGCGACCTCAGCCTCGGCAGCCCGATCGGGACCCACGGGTCACGGGCGGCCGGGGACGGCGCCGAGCGGGCGCCCGACGTCGGCTACCTCGGGCAGATCGCCCGGGCGGCCGAGTCGTTCGGGTTCGACGGCGCGCTGACGCCGACGAGTTCGTGGTGCGAGGACGCCTGGGTGGTCACCGCCGCCCTCAGCCAGGTCACCGAGCGCCTCCGCTTCATGGTCGCGCTCCGCCCCGGGCTGCTCTCGCCGACGCTGGCGGCGCAGATGGCCGCCACGCACCAGCGGGTGTCCCGCGGCCGGCTGCTGCTGAACGTGGTGGTCGGCGGCGACGGCCTGGAGCAGCGGCGCTACGGCGACCGGCTCGGCAAGGAGGACCGCTACGCCCGCGCCGCCGAGTTCCTCACCCTCCTCCGGGCCCTGTGGACGGGGGAGGAGGTCACCTGGGCGGGCCGCCACCTGGCGGTGGAGGGGGCGGCGATCGAGCCGCACCCCGTGTGGCCCGCCGTGTACCTGGGCGGCTCCTCGGAGGCCGCCATCGACGTCGCCGCCGAGCACGCCGACGTGTACCTCACCTGGGGCGAGCCGCCGGAGGCCGTCGCGGCCAAGCTCGACCGGGTCCGCGCCCGCGCCGACGCGGCGGGACGCGACATCCGCTTCGGCATCCGCCTGAACGTGATCGCCCGCGAGACGTCCGGCGAGGCGTGGGCCGAGGCCGACCGCCTGCTGCACGGCCTGTCGGCCGACGCCATCGCCCGCGCCCAGGACGTGCAGCGGGCGACCGAGTCCGAGGGGCAGCGCCGGATGTCGGCGCTCCACGGCGGCCGCACCGACCGCCTGGAGGTGTCGCCGAACCTGTGGGCCGGCATCGGGCTGGTCCGCGGCGGCGCCGGCACCGCGCTCGTCGGCAGCCACGAGGAGGTCGCCGAGCGGATCACCGGGTACCGCGACCTCGGCATCTCCGAGTTCATCCTGTCCGGCTATCCGCACCTGGAGGAGGCGTACCGCGTGGGGGAGGGCCTCGTGCCCGTCCTGCGCCGGGAGGGCCTCCTGCGCGACCCGCGGGACCGGACCCCGTCAACCGTTCCGATGAAGGGGGTGCCCGCATGACCCGGGCCGACCGCACGAGGGAGCCGCTCCGCTTCGCCTACTGGGTGCCGAACGTCAGCGGCGGGCTCGTCACCAGCACCATCGAGCAGCGCACAGACTGGAGCTACGAGTACAACCGCGACCTCGCGAGGATCGCGGAGCGGGTGGGGTTCGAGTACGCGCTCTCCCAGGTCCGCTACACCGCCAGCTACGGCGCCGAGTTCCAGCACGAGAGCACCAGCTTCAGCCTGGCGCTGCTGCTCGCCACCGAGCGCCTGAAGCTGATCGCCGCCGTCCACCCCGGCCTCTGGCAGCCCGGGGTGCTGGCGAAGTGGATCGCGACCGCCGACCACCTGTCCGGCGGCCGGGTGGCCGTGAACGTGGTCAGCGGGTGGTTCAAGGACGAGTTCACCCAGCTCGGCGAGCCGTGGCTGGAGCACGACGAGCGCTACCGGCGCTCCGCCGAGTTCATCACCGCCCTCAAGCGGATCTGGACCGAGGACCAGGCCGAGCTGGCCGGCGACTTCTACCGGCTGCGCGGCTTCTCGCTCAAGCCGAAGCCACTGTCGTGGGAGGGGCGCCCCCACCCGGAGATCTTCCAGGGGGGCAACTCGTCGGCGGCCCGGCGCAACGGCGGCCGCCTGTCGGACTGGTACTTCTCGAACGGCAAGTCGTTCGAGGGCGTGCAGGAGCAGCTCGACGACCTGCACCGGATCGCCGCGGAGGCGGGACGGATCGACGGGCCGAAGTTCGGGCTCAACGGGTTCGTGATCGTCCGCGACACCGAGAAGGAGGCGCAGGACGTCCTCCGCGAGATCGTGGCGAAGGCCCACGTCGAGGCGGTCGAGGGCTTCGGCGCCGCCGTGCGGCAGGCCGGCCAGTCGACGTCCGACAAGCGCGGCATGTGGGCGGACTCCTCGTTCGAGGACCTCGTCCAGTACAACGACGGCTTCCGCACCAGGCTGATCGGCACGCCGGAGCAGGTGGCCGAGCGGATCGTCGAGTACAAGCGCATCGGCGTGGACCTGATCCTCGGCGGGTTCCTCCACTACCAGGAGGACCTGGAGGCCTTCGGCCGCGACGTCATCCCGATCGTCCGGGAGCTGGAGGTCCGGGACGGGCTCGACCCGGCGCTGGTGCCCGCCCCGTTGGCGCATGTCGACGCGTAGCGGCGCGACGCTGCGGGCGATCGACGACCGTGCGGCGGCGGGTTCGGGGGCCGACCGGATCGCCGACGCCGGCGAGGCGATTGCGGTGGCACACGCCGTCGCCGCCTCGTTCGCGACCGGGGCGGTCGACCGCGACCGCTCCGGCGCGCTCCCCCGCGACGAGATCGCGCAGCTCGACGCCAGCGGGCTCCTGTCGCTGACCGTCCCCGCCGAGTACGGGGGGCCGGACCTGCCGTGGCGGACGGTCGCGGAGGTGGTCCGTCTGCTCGCCGCGGCCGACCCGTCACTGGCCCAGGTGCCCCAGGGGCACCTCCTCCAGCTCGACGCCGCCCGCCTGCTGGGCGGCGAGGCGCTGCGCGAGCGCGTCTTCGCCACCGCCCTGGCCGGCGGCCGCCTGGCGAGCGCCCTCGCCGAGCGCGGCGGCGCCCACGCCCAGGACCTCGCGACCCGGCTGCTGCGCCGCGACGGCCTGCTGCTGCTCCGGGGCCGCAAGCACTACTGCACCGGCGCCGCCACCGCCTCGCTGATCGCCGTCAACGCGCTCACCGAGACGGGCCGCCTCGTGATCGCCGTGATCCCGCGCGACGCGCCGGGGGTGCGCCCTGACCTGGAGTGGAACGCGATGGGCCAGCGCGCCACGGTGAGCGGGTCGGTGGCGCTCGACGACGTGCCGGTGGCCCCGTCGATGGTGCTGCCGTGGGGCGAGGCGTTCACCCGGCCCCAGCTGATCGGCGCCCGCGCCCAGCTGGTGCACGCGGCGATCGAGGTGGGCATCGCGTGCGGCGCGCTGGAGGACGGCCTCGACTTCGTCCGCACCCGGGCGCGCCCGTTCTTCGAGGCCGCCGTCGGCGGCTGGGCGCCGACCGCGGCGCGCGACCCGCAGACCACCCGCCGCGCCGGGCGCCTGGCGACCCGGGTCGAGGCGGCCCGCGCCCTGCTGGACCACGCGGCCGCCGTGATCGACGAGATCGGCCCGTGGCCCGCCGACGGGCACGAGGCCGCCCGCGGCTCGCTCGCCGTGGCCCAGGCGAAGGCGTTCGGCAGCGAGGTCGCGGTGGAGGTGGCCTCCGAGATCTTCGCGATGACCGGCGCCGGCGGCACCGACCGTCGTCTGGACCTCGACCGCCACTGGCGCAACGCCCGCACCCACAGCGTCCACGACCCCGTGGACTGGAAGTACCACCACGTGGGCGCGCACCTGCTCTCCGGCACGCTGCCCCCGAACCACGGACAGATCTGAGGCCTAGCCGGGGGCCGCCTCCTCCACGGCCGCGGCGATCGCGCCAACCGCCTCCCCGAATCGGGACGCGTCGGGGCCCGAGTAGTTCAACCGGAGGAAGGCGGCGGGCGGCTCGGCGGGGAACCACTCGTCCCCGGGCGAGACGCCCACGCCGCGGCGCGCGCAGAGCTCCGCCAGGTCCCGTGCGGAGGCAACCTGAAACCTCAACCAGAGGTTGAGGCCTCCGGCCGGCAGCGGGCCGAGAACCCCGTCGGGGAGCAGGTTCCTGATGTGCGCGGCAAGCGCGTCGCGCCGGGCGCGCAGCGCCTCGCGCGTGCCACGTAGGTGGGCCGCCCGGCCGGGCCCCGTGAGCACGTCCAGGGCCGCCCGCTGGAGCACGGCGCTCACGTAGAGCTCGTCGATCGTCCGGTCGGCGGCGATCCGGGCCCGCGCGGGACCGCGGGCGGTCACACCCGCCACCCGCAGGGCGGGCGAGACGCTCTTGGTGATCGACCGGATGTGGACGACGTGGCCGTCGCGGTCGCGGGTGGCCACCGGGACGGTGGGCCCGTCGAACGCGAGGTCGTGGCCCCAGTCGTCCTCCACCAGGAAGGCCCCGTGGGCGCGCACCACCTCGAGCAGCGCGTCGCCCTCCGCGCGGCTCCACGTCTCGCCGGACGGGTTCGCGATGTGCGGCTGGGCGTAGAACAGCCGCGCCCGGCTCCCGGCGAAGGCCTCGTCCAGGGCCGTGGGCGCCACCGCGCCGCCCTCGCGGGCCACCGGCACGATCCGCAGCCCGGCGTGGCGCGCGGCCGCGATCGCGCCCCAGTAGGTGGGCGATTCCATCACCACCGCGTCCCCGGGCGCGGCCAGGGCGCGGAAGATCGACGCCAGGGCGCTCTGCCCGCCCGACACCACCACCGTGTCGGTGCCGGTGGGTGCGGCGAGCCCGGCGGGCGTGGCGGCCGCGAGCTCGCGGGCGAACCACTCGCGCAGCTCGGGGATCCCCGCCGGCGGTGGCCGCTCGACCGCCGCCGCCGAGCGCGCCGCCCGCGCCAGCGCCGCCCGGACCGCCCGTGCCGGCAGGAGGTCCTCGGCCGGGTAGCTGCCGTGCAGGTTCACCCCGTCCTCGGGGGTGGGGCGCAGCGTCCACCCGTATGCGGCGGCGTCGGCGCGGGCCGGGCCGAGCGCGGTGGTCTGCCAGCCCAGGTCGACCGGCGCCGCCGGCCGCGCGTGGCGCACGAAGTTGCCGGCGCCCGGCCGCGTCTCCACCAGCCCCTCCGCCACCAGCTGGGCGATGGCCCGCTGGACGGTCACGGGGCTCACCCGCCAGCGCCGCGCGATCTCCCGGGTCGACGGCAGGCGGCCGCCGGCAGGCGCGCCGGCGAGCACCTCCTCGGCGAGCGCGTCACGCAGGCGTCCCGGGCTGCTATCGTTGGTAATGCCAAATCACGATAGCGCTATCGCGCTCGGACGCACAACGCTTTCGCCGCGCCCGGCGGCCTCGTCGGCGCTGTCGCACACCGCCGTGGCGGTGATCTTCGCCGGGGCGTTCGCCGTGTACGCCGCGGCCAACGCGGTGGTGCCGCTCGCCGCGGAGCTGCGCGCGCAGGTGGGACTGGGCGCCGGGGGCGCGGGGCCGTTCCTGGCGCCGTTCGCGCTGGGCTTCGGCGTGGGGAGCGTGCTGTGGTTCGCCGGCGCGCGGACGCGCGCGCCGCGTCTCCTGCTGCCCGCCGCGCTCGCCGGGACCGCCGCCGCCGGCG
>BFBZ01000004.1_pt2 | contig 52744 bp, 40 predicted proteins | sample 1888401 | NCBI WGS metagenome assembly BFBZ01 (sample SAMD00112614, study PRJDB3348) | symbiont metagenome | host: Chara braunii
TTACCGGGACGAGCGGATCGCTGACGCATACGACACAAGTGCTGTCTCTTATACACATCTAGATGTGTATAAGAGACAGACTTGCTGCTGCGGCTGGGGGCGAAGACCGGCGACTCGATCCGGCTTGGCGGGCAACCGTTTCGCATCGCGGCGGTGGTGGAAGAAGAGCCGGACCGCATGGCGGGCAGCCTCAACGTGGGTCCGCGCATTCTGATCACCCGAGCCGGGCTCGACCGGACCAGCCTGATGCAGGTGGGGAGCCGCGCGGCCGAGCGTTTTCTGTTCCGGATTCCGCCGCAAACGCCGATTGAGCAGGTGCGGGCGGAGTTGAAGAAAGCATTTCCGGAATCGCTGATTGCGGATGCGCGCGAGGCTCATCCGCTGATCTCGCAAGGGCTGACGCAGGCCACGACATTCCTGAGCCTGGTGAGCCTGATCAGCCTGATTGTGGGCGCGCTGGGCGTGGCGACGGCCATGAACGCGCACTTGCAGCAGCGGATGGACACGATCGCGATCATGAAATGCGTCGGGGCGCGGTCCGGGCAGGTGATGCGGATTTTTGTGCTGCAGACGCTGGCGCTCGGGCTGCTCGGCGGTTTGATCGGATTGCTGATCGGGGCGGGCGTGCAACTGGCGTTTCCGTTTCTGATCGCGCGGTATTTTCCGGTGCACCTCGGTGTGAGCCTCGACCCGGTGCCCGCGCTGCAGGCGCTCGTCATCGGCGTGCTGGCGACACTGCTGTTCACGGTTCCACCGCTGCTCGGCATCCGGCGGATCAAGCCGGGCGTGATTTTCCGGAGGGAAATGGCGGAAAGCCGGCCCGGGTGGCGGGAGCGTCTGGGGCGGTCGGCGCCGTCGATCCTTTCGGGCGGCGCGATTCTGCTGGGTATCGGCGGGATGGCGGGGGCGCTCACGAGCGGGACCTGGCGCGACGCGCTGCGGCTGGGCGAATACTTCACGATCGCGCTGGTGGTGAGCCTGCTGTTGCTTTCGGGCGTGGCGTGGGTGATGCTGCGGCTTTTGCGCATCGCCGGACGGCGCGCGGCGGTGCTTCCCGCTGTGGTCCGTCACGGAATTGCGAACCTGTACCGCCCGGGCAATCACGCGGGCGCCATTGTGGTGGCGCTGGGGCTGGGCGTGATGTTCACGCTGACGGTGTATCTGATTCAGCGCGGGCTGATCGGCGATCTGTTTCGCGCCGCTCCGCCGGGGATGCCGAACGTATTTCTGCTCGACATCGCGGCGAAGGATCAGGATGCGGTGATGGCGCTGCTGCGCTCGCAGCCGGGCGCGGAGCGTCCGCCGGAGATGATGGGGACGAGCCCGGCCAAACTGGTCAGCATCAACGGGACGGGTATCGAAGACCTGAAGCTGCAGGGTTTCGCGCGGCGCTTTCGCGGGACGCGGCAGGTTTCGGCATTCGGGGATCAGCCGCCCTACGCGGCCATCGAGAGCGGAGCGTGGTGGAAGGGCAGTCCGGCGCAGCCGCAGGTGTGCGCTTCAGACGATGCGGCGCGGACGCTCAAAATCGGGCCGGGCACGGTGCTGAGCTTCCAGATGAGCGGGCGCACGGTGAACGCCCGCGTGGCGTGCGTGACGCGCATCGACTCGATTCACCTGGCGGGCAGGCTCGAGTTTATCTTCAGCCCGGGCACGCTCGACAACCTGCCGGTCGTTTACTACGGCAGCATCCGCATGAAGCCCGCCGAAGTGGGGCGGCTGCAGGTGGCGATGTACGACCGGTTTCCGACGGTCACTGTGGTGAACGTCGCCGACGTGCTCAAGATCGTTCAGGAGGTAGTGGATCAGATCTCGATCGTGATCCGGTTTATCTCGGGGTTCGCGATTCTGGCGGGGCTGATCATTCTGGCTTCGAGCGTGGCGGGGACGCGATTCCGGCGCGTTCGCGAGGTGGTGATCCTGAAGACGCTCGGGGCTTCGCGATTGAAGATCGCCGGCGTGTTCTCGATGGAGTTTCTGATTCTCGGCCTGGTGGCGGGGCTGATGGGAAGCCTGCTGGCGATGGGGTTTTCGGGCATCGTTCTCAAGCGGCTCCTGAAGGCTGATTTCCAGATTGCGCTCGCGCCGAACCTGTTGTCGATTGCAGGCACGGCACTGATCGCGATCGCCGCCGGGTGGCTGGCGAGCTGGCGCATTCTCGGGCAGAAGCCGCTCGAGGTTTTGCGCGAGGAATGACGCGGCGGCTCTAACACTGGCGGGCAATAAACGGTGGCCTCATAATGAAGGTCTAATGCGAAAGTTGAGCTTGCTGCCGGTCCTGTTTCTAGCGGCATGGGCGCAGGAAACGTCGTCGATCGAAGGCCGCGTGGTGAATGCCGCGACGGGCGATCCGCTGCGCAAAGTGACATTGACGCTCACGAGGTCGGCAAGCGGCAAGAGCGAACCGTTGACGGCTACTCCGGACGACAAGGGCGTGTTCGCGTTCCGAGGCATCGGTCCCGGAGCCTACCGTTTGACGGCCGAGCGCACGGGTTATCAGAACGCCGCGTACGGGGCGCCGGCGCCGGACAACCCGGGCCAGGTGCTGCTGGTGGCAAGCGGAAACAAGCTCGACGGCATCGTGGTGAAGATGTGGCCGGACGCGGTGATTTCGGGGCGCCTGGCGGACAGCAACGGCGAGCCGATGCCCAACCTGTTCGTGTACGCGTATCGCAGCATCTACCGTTCGGGCAAGCGGACGTGGACTCAGGCGGGCGCGGTGCAAACCAACGATCGCGGCGAGTACCGGATCGGGCATCTTCCCGCGGGCCGGTTTCGAGTGGCGGCATTGGATCTGAACATCGGCATTTCGCTGGCCGGAGTGGATTCAGGTCCTTTGCCCGAACAGCCCGAGGCGGGCAACATTCCGACGTGGTTCGGCAACACGACGGACGCAACGCGGGCGGCGACCATCGAACTTGCGGCGGGAGAGGACCGGCGCGGCACCGACATTCGCGTGACGCGCGGCGCGACGGTGCGCATCCGAGGACGGGTTACGGGCGCGCCTCCGGATCAGATTCTCGTCGCCATGCTGCTGCGGAAAAATTCAGGTGAGCTCGGGAGCGCGGGCGGCGGGGTGGCGATGGTGCAGATGGGGGAAGGGCGTTTCGAGATCAAGTCCGTGCAGCCCGGGCCGTATCTGATTATGGTCCGTCCCGCCACCGACGCGACGGTGGCATCGACGGGGGTGAAGGCGGTCGAAGTGGGGGACCGGCACCTGGATAACGTGGAAATCGCGCTGGGCGGCGCGGGCGAGGTGAGCGGCACGTTTAACGTGGCGGGCGGAAAGATCGCGGATCTGCCGGATTCCATGGTGCGCCTCGAGCCGGTGGACTTTGACTTGCCCGATCAGCCTTCGGCCAAGCCGGGCGCGGAAGGAACGTTCTCGCTGAAGGGCGTTTTTCCGGCGCGCTACCGTGCGCGGGTGACGGGTTTGCCCGAAGACGCATACCTGAAATCGGTGAAGTGGAACGGGCGAGAGGTGGATGCGGACGGTTTTGACGCAGCGGAGCCGACCGCGTCGATGGAGGTTGTGGTGAGCCGGTCCGCCGGGCGTGTGACGGGGAAGGTGCTGGGCGCGGGCGATCAACCGGCGGCGGGCGTGGTGGTGGCGCTGGTTCCGGACTCCGGGCGTGAGTCGATGGCGCGAACGGCGACCACGGATCGCGACGGTGTCTATCAGCTGGACCGTGTGGCGCCGGGGCGGTACAAGCTGTTTGCCTGGGAGTCGATCGAGCCCGGGGCGTATCTGGACGGGGAGTTCATGAAGCCGTTCGAGAAGCGGGCCGAGGCTCTTTTGGTGGAAGAAAACGCACGGCCGAAGGTGAATCTGCATTTGATTTCCGTCCGGCCCGAAGGCCGGTGAAGAGGATTTATGCGCAAGCTCTTATTTGTTCTGGCGTGGGCGGCGGCAGGTTGGGCGCAGGAACCAACGGCGGCCGCGAAGAAGCCTGAAGCGGACCCGACCAAAGCGGCGCTGGCGGGCACGGTTGTGGATTCGGTAACGGGTAAGCCCGTCAAAGATGTTTCCCTGCTGCTGGCGGGCGGCAAGAATGCCCTGGCGCCGACAACGGCAAAGTCGGACGAGGCGGGCGTCTTCAATTTCAAGAACGTCGAACCCGGCAGCTATGTGCTGATGGCGGATCATCCGCGCTATGCGCGGCAGACCTACGGCTCGCGCAACGGTTTGATGGGCGGGACGATGCTGACGCTCACCGCCGGGCAGAGCCTGGCGAAGCTCGAATTCAAGCTGCAGTCCAACGCGATTGCGAGCGGGCGCGTGCTGGACGAAGATGGCGACCCGCTGAGCGGATTCATGGTTGCGGCGCTGCGGCCGGCCTATTTGCGGGGCAAGCGGCAATTTCTGCCGCTGGGCACGGGAATCTCGAACGATCTCGGCGAGTTCCGGATCGCGAATCTTGCGGCGGGGCGCTATTTCCTGGTCGCGTTCACGATGAATCAGGCCAAGGCGGTGACCAAGGCGAGCGACGGAACCGAGAGCGTGTACACGGCGACGTACTATCCGAACCTGACCGACGTAGTGGGCGCGGGCCAGGTGGAGGTGAATGCGGGGCGCGACGTGGCGGGGCTCGACATCCGGATGGCGAAGGCGAAATCGGTGCGAATCAAGGGGCGCGTGGCGGGGTTGGCCGAAAACCAGAAAGCGCAGGTCCGGCTGGTGCCGCAGGGCGCGGGATTGATGGCGATGTTGATGGGGCGCACGGCACAGTTGAAGATGCCCGAGGGAACGTTTGAGCTGGCGGGCGCATCGCGCGGGGTTTACGAACTGCAGGCGATGGATCCGAGCGGGATGGCGCGCGCGCTGAGCACTCCGCTGAAGGTGGAAGTGGGAGAGCGGAACATCGACGGAGTGCAGTTGGATGTGCTTCCGGCGGCTGAGCTATCCGGCGTGCTGGCGATGAAGGGCGAAAAGAAGGAGCCGCTCAAGGGCGCGCGCCTGATGCTCGAATCGGCCGACACGGTGGTGATGATGCCGCCGATGGCCAGTCTCGGAGACGACGGCACGTTCACGTTCAAAAATCTCACGCCGGGCAAGTACTTCGTTCGCCTGATGGGCGGACCCGAGCAGGGGTTCATCGAATCGGTATCGCTCGGCAACGTACAGAGCGGGGAAGACGGCATACAACTCGGCAACGTTCCCGGCAAGCTTGAAGTGAAGCTGAACGCGGGCGGAGCGGCGGTGGACGGAGCGGTAAAAGGCGGCGACGACAATCCGATGGCGGGCGCGACGGTGGCGCTGATTCCATCGACGCGCGAGTACCTGCGTTATCAGACGGCGCTCACCGACCAGAACGGGGCGTTCAACTTCAAAGCGGTGCCGCCGGGCGAATACAAGGTGATCGCGTGGGAGGAAGTGGAGCCGAACGCGTACCAGGATCCCGAGTTCCTGAAGCCGTTTGAGGGCAAGGGCGAGAAGGTGTCGCTCAAGGAAAGCGAACACCGGTCGGTTACGCTGAAGGCGATTCCGCGGCAGTAGCCGCGTTGCGGTCGAGCAGGCGGACAATCTCGTTTTGCAGGCGGGCGGTGAGTTCCGCGCGGTCCTTGAGCGAGAGCGAATGCGTTTCGATGGGCTCGCCGATGCGGAGACGGACGCGACCGGGCTGGATGCGCCCGGAACCGAACGGGAGCACTTCGCGGGTGCCGATGAGGGCCGCCGGAACCAGCGGAGCGCCGGATTTGATGGCGATATAAGCTGCGCCTTCTTTGAACGGCTGAAGCACGCCGTCGGGGGAGCGACCGCCCTCGGGGAAAACGAGCACCGAAATTCCGCGGGTGCGGATGATATCGGCGGCGAGCGTCATGGTTTTGAGCGCGGCTCGCGGGTCCTGGCGCGGAACGGGGATGTGTCCGGCCCGGGCGAGATGGGTGCCGAGGAACGGAATCTGAAAAAGGCCCTGCTTGGCCATAAAACGGAACTGGACAGGAATGTTCGCGAGTACGACCGGCGTATCCATATAACTGAGGTGATTGGAAGCGATCACGTAACCGGCGGAAGGGTTGATGCGCGGAAGCCCTTCCACCTCCACCTGCACGCCGGCGACCCACAGCAGGGAGCGCGCCCACCGCTGAGCGACGCGATTCTGGCGTTCGCCGGTGGGATCGAAGAACGAGAGCGCCAGACTCCAGGACCCGTGGAAGATCGTGCTCAGCACCACGCCGAGCGCGCGGAAAAGAAACATTAAGTCTCTATTTTAAGAACATTGCGCGCGCCTCGCCCACCAGGAAGAGGCTTCCGGTAATAAAAACGACATCTTCGGGGCGCGCCCGGCGCGCGATGATTCGCATCGCCTCGTCGAGGGTGGCGGCGATGCTGAGGTTGTCTTCCGGCCAAACCTGCCGCACGACTTCAGGGGCAAGAGCGCGGGAGTTGCGCGGAGCGGTGGCGACGATTTGAGAAGCGAGCGGAAACAGCGTGGACGCCACCTCCTCGATCGCTTTGTCGCGCATGGCGCCGTAGACGAGCCACACGCGGCGGTCCTGGTAGAAGCGCTGAATGTAGGCGGCGAGCGCGCGGGCTCCGGCTGGGTTGTGAGCGCCGTCGAGGATGACCTCGGGGGACTCGCCCACGCGCTCCAAACGGCCCGGCCAAACCGTGGCGGCGATGCCGGAAGCGGGAACGCCGAGTTCGGCGAGCGCCATGACGGCGGTGACGGCGTTATCCAATTGATGCTCGCCGGCAAGCGGGCACTCGATCCACTCGCCGTTCCAACGGAAGCGGCTGCCACGCGGGTGGATCTCGACGTCGTCGAGGCGGCAATCGGCGGAGCGGCGGTAGGGCACTTCGAGTTCCTGGGCGCGGCTTTCGAGCACCCACTCGGCCTCCGCCCGCTGGCGCGCGAACACCGCCGGAATGCGCGTCTTCAGAATTCCGGCCTTCTCGCGGGCGATGGCTTCGATGGTATTGCCGAGGTACCGCTCGTGATCGAAATCGATGGGCGTGATAACGGTGAGCGCGGGGAGGATGACGTTGGTGGCATCGAGCCTGCCGCCGAGCCCGACCTCGATGACCGCGGTGTGAACGTCGAGGTCGCGGAAGAGCAGAAAGGCCATCGCGGTGACGGTCTCGAAGTAAGTGGGATGGAGGTCGAGCTCACCGCGTTCGATCAAGTGTTCGGCGGCGGCGTGCACCTGGTCGAAAGCCGCGGCGAACTGTTCGGCGCCCACCTGCTCGCCGGCGATGCGGATGCGTTCGGTGGGTTCGACGAGGTGGGGCGAGGTGAACAGGCCGGTGCGGATTCCGGATGAGCGGAGCGCGGCTTCGATCATGGCGGAGGTGGAGCCTTTGCCGTTGGTGCCGGCGATGTGCACGGAGCGGAAAGCGCGGTCGGGGTCGCCGAGCGCGGAGACGAGGCGTTCCATGCGGTCGAGGCCGAGTTTCGCGGTCTTGACTTCGTTGCCGAGCGAGTACAGGAAGCGGACCGAGTCGGGGTAGTTCACGGGCGCGTTCAGCCGTGGTTCGGGTGGGCGCAGCCGAAGGATGCCGGGACGCGGCCGCCCTTGTTCAACTCGCGGAAGCCGGCTTGAGTGGAGTAGTAGATGCGGGCCGTGATGTTCTTAGCGAGGTTGAAGAACGGATCGCGGGCCCGATCCATTTTTTCGAGCAGCGCGGTCTGCTGGTCCCTGGAGCAGGAAACGAAGGGATGGCCGGAGGCGCGCATGGATTGAGCGTCGAGCGAGGCGAGGCCGGCCAGAAAGCGTTCGCGGACCGGCTGGTCGCCGTCTTTAAGCAGCAGGTCGATGAAGCGGTTGGTGTTGACGGCTTTCGCGCCCGGGGTGTCGGTTTCAGGAATGATGAGGTCGGTGAGGGCGACGACGGTGCGGTTCTGGTGATCGTCGAGAACCGCGGGAGTCCAACCGGCGGACGATTGCGCGGCAATGCCGGAAGGCGAGGTGACCAGGGCCGCGGCCATTGCCAGCAGATCGCGTCGATTCATGAGTTTGATGGTAGCACCGCGGGCCCGCGCGGTACACTGGTGTTTTGGAGTCGAAAAGACGCCGGCAGGAGCGCGCCGGCGCGCGTCCCACGACATGCGAAACAAGATACGATCGACCACCATCCTCTGTGTCCGCAGAAACAACCGGGTGGTGATGGCCGGCGACGGGCAGGTGACGCTGGGCCAGGAAGTGCTGAAGTCCACGGCGCGGAAACTGCGGCGGCTGTACAACGGAAAAATCATTGCCGGGTTCGCGGGGTCGACCGCGGACGCATTCGCCCTGTTTGCGCGCTTCGAATCGAAGCTCGAACAACACAACGGCAATCTGCCGCGCGCGGTGGTGGAACTGGCGAAAGAGTGGCGGACGGACCGCGTGCTGCGGCACCTGGAAGCGCTGTTGCTGGTTGCCGACACGGCGAACACTTACATCGTGAGCGGCAACGGCGACGTAATTGAGCCCGACGATCACATTGCGGCCATCGGGTCAGGCGGTCCGTTTGCGACGGCGGCGGCGAAGGCGTTGATGGAGAACACCAAGCTTTCGGCGCGCGAAGTGGTGGAGAAAGCCATGGCCATCGCGGCGAAGATCTGCATTTACACGAACGACAGCATTTCGTTCGAGGAGATCGAGTAGATGGTGATCTACCTGCCGGGCTCGGCAAACGACGACCGTCCCATCCTCGACGAACTCACGCCGCGGGAAATCGTGCGCGAACTCGACAAGTACGTCATCGGGCAGGCGGACGCGAAGAAAGCGGTGGCCATCGCGCTGCGCAACCGGATCCGGCGGCAGAAGCTGGATCCTGAGATGGCCGAAGAGGTGATGCCCAAGAACATCCTGATGATGGGGCCCACCGGAGTCGGCAAGACGGAAATCGCGCGGCGGCTGGCGAAGCTCGCCAATTCGCCGTTTCTCAAAGTGGAAGCGAGCAAGTTCACCGAAGTGGGTTACGTGGGCCGCGATGTGGAGGCGATGATTCGCGACCTGGTGGACATCGCCATCGACATGGTTCGCGAGGAGCGTCTGGACGAAGTGGCGGACCGCGCCGAGCGGGCGGCCGAGGAGCGGCTGCTCGACCTGCTGATGCCGCCGCAGCCGGAATCGAGCGAATCGGTGGAGCGGTCGCGCGAGAAACTGCGCGAGCGGCTGCGTGCGGGCAAGCTGGACGACCGCGTGGTGGAGCTGGACGTGAAGGATCGCGGGCCGACGTTCGAGATCACCACCAATTCCGGAATCGAGGAGATGGACGTCAACCTGAAGGACGTGATCCCCACGCTTTTCGGCGGCCGAACCCGCAAGCGCAAAATGCGCGTGGTGGAAGCGATGGAGTACCTGGTTCAGGAAGAAGAGCAGCGGCTCATCGACATGGATCAGGTGACCCGGACGGCGCTCGAACGGGTGGAGCGCAGCGGGATCATTTTCCTTGACGAGGTGGACAAGATCGCCGGGCGCGAGGGCGGCCATGGTCCGGATGTGAGCCGCGAAGGCGTGCAGCGCGACATACTGCCGATTGTCGAAGGCACCACGGTAAACACGCGGCACGGGTTTGTGCGCACGGATCACATCCTGTTTATCGCGGCGGGCGCGTTCCACGTTTCAAAGCCCTCGGACCTGATTCCTGAACTGCAGGGACGGTTTCCGATCCGGGTAGAGCTGAAGTCGCTTTCGAAGGACGATTTTATTCGCATTCTCCAGGAGCCGAAGAACGCGCTGGTGAAGCAGTACGTTTCGCTGCTCGAAACAGAAGGCATCAAGCTGACGTTCACCAAGGATGCCGTGGAATCGGTGGCCGATTACGCGGCGCGGGTGAACGAGTCGAGCGAGGACATCGGCGCGCGGCGGCTGCACACCATCATGGAAAAGGTAGTGGAAGAGATATCCTTCGACGGTCCGGATTCGAAGAAGAAGACGATGAAGATCGACGCGGCGTACGTGCACAAGCAGCTTGCCGACATCATCAAGGACCAGGACCTGACCAAGTACATTCTTTGATGCGCTCACTCGCTTTGATCCTGCTTGCGGCGACACTGGCCGGGTGCGGCTATGTGGGCGATCCGCTGCCGCCCGCGCTGAACATAGTGCAGCGCATCACGGATCTGCGCGCTCTCGAATATGGCGATCGACTGGTGATTGCGTTCACGATTCCCGAACTCACCACCGAGCAGCTGCCGGTGAAGAACATCCGCGAAGTGGACTTGAGGATCGGGCCGGCGCCGAGCCCGTTCGATGCGGGGCGTTGGGCCGAGGGCGCTCGGAAGATTGCGGTGAGCGCGGCCAAGCCGGGGGCGGTGCAAGCGGCGGCTCCGGCGCGCGAGTGGGTGGGCAGGAGCGTGGTGATTGCGGCTCGCGTGGTGAATGCGAAGGGGCGCGCGTCCGAGTGGTCGAACCTGGCGGTTGTGGCCGTGCTCGAACCGGTGGCCGTGCCGCGCGAGCTGAAAGTCGCGCCGGACCTGGGCGGCGTGAAACTCACGTGGTCCGGCACGCGGGACCGTGTGCGGGTGTTCCGCAGGCCGGCGGCGCCGGATGAGAAGCCGGCGCTGCTCGACACGGTGGAAGGAAGCAGCTATCTGGATAGGACCGCCGAATACGGCAAGCCGTACGAATACACGGTGCAGGCTGTGGAGCAAAGCGCGGAGAGCGAGATTTCGGTTCCCTTCGCGATCACTCCGGTGGATGTGACGCCTCCGGCGGTGCCCGCGGGGCTGACGGCCGTGCCGGGAATCGGGTCGGTGGAGTTGGTGTGGGACCGGAATACCGAAGCGGATCTGCGCGGGTACCGCGTGTACCGGGCGGTGGAAGGCGGGGCGTTCGAGCGGCTGGCCGAGTTTGTGGATACGCCCGCGTATAGCGATCGTCAGGTGGAGGCGGGGAAGAAATACCGTTATGCGGTAACGGCCATCGACACGTCGGGCAATGAGAGTGCGCGTTCGCAAGCGGTGGAGGTCAGCGCGCCGTAGGGGGATTGGAAGGCTGCGCGCCAAGCCAAGCAAATTCCCGACGAATTCGTGCCGCCTGCTTTTGAACTAAAGGGAGCTGGGTAATGCTAATAACCTTTTCCTTTTACATTTGGTCGCTTTTGTGCACGCCGCTCCAAAATCTAAAGACTTACGCGTGCATCCTCGAAGGTACAGTATTCGATCCCTCAGGTGCTGTTGTCGTCGACAACAGTGTTGTCTTGGCGGATGCGCAATCCGGACTCATTCGCGCCAAGGCGGCCTTGAGTCGGACGGGAACCTACCATATTGTTGTGCCGCCTGGAACGTACACCTTAAGTCTCGCCGACACTCGAATGATTCTGCCGTTTCGACGAGCCGCCTTCCATTTGGAACCGGGGAGGCATATTCTCGACATTTGGCCAGTTTTCCGAAGCGGAACAGAATTGAGGATCAACGGCGACTTCGAACTGCAAAATCCCGCGGTATCTTATGATGAATTCTACGCGAAGAACGCGCCTAGACAACATGGCGTTCTCATTCGATACACAGCGCGACGTTCTGTGAATGGCACGGTGCAATACAGCGGTAAGGTGTTGATGTTAAGCTCGGGTTTGCTTACGCTGACATGTCAAGATCTCAATGTCGATTCCCAAGCGATGACTATTAAAGCTCGAGGTGATGTTAATGCTTATCTGGAGAAAGAAAAGGTGACCAGCGCTTTTGCGGAAATTGACCTGGCGACCCGGACGCTCCGAGTAAAGTTTCAGGGCAATCACATTGAACGGACGTTTTGAGCCTTCCGACAACCAGAAACGAGGGACAGCCTGAGTAGTCACGCTCGAAATTTGCGGTTCGGGACAGGCCGAGGCGCGCTCTTGCCGATTTCGCGATCTTGGTGGGGCTGAACGGCCTCCGCCGGGCCGCATCTCCGAGATTTTCTCGAAATCCTCCTCACCGAACGGTCGGCATGGCATTGGGGAGCACCAAAGTCCGGAGGATAAGCCGGAAATTTAGTAAAATCGGCGAGTGGGACACACCGGGCTGGTGAAATCGAGTTCGCCACCTCAGGCTGTCCCCGTTTTGTGCCTCGGCACTGATCCTGACCTCCTCGCAAGGATTACTAACTATGGCCGTGGCTCGGATGGTATTTCTTTGAGTCTACTTCCATGTGTCGGATGGTAACTAACTCTCTTCTGTCGTTAATATTCGGAGCTGTATGCGTGAACGGCCAGCGGAAAATGCCTGAGCCTCAGAAACCCATCCCGGAGCGACGGGTCCATGTGGTCGAAACCCACGGCCTGCCTATAGAAGAATTCACGCTTATGGTCGACGGCGCATACGTTAAGGAGAATGCCGCCGGTTTTTATACCATCCCCGATGGCCGCTCACGGTACATTGTTCGTGCGCATGGATTTGAGCCATTCGAAGGGGACATTTCAGTTTCTCAGGATACACCGGAAATCATTATCTGCCTTCGGGTGGGATCTTTGTGGGATCGATCGCCGAACCGATTCAGTCTGGTCTTGAACGGCTCTGACGATGCCATTCGCCGTTGCACGCGCGGTCTGTTGTTGCCGTTAGACTGCGCGTTCTGTCGATCCCCGATGGCGTTTCGAATGTACGGGGGGCGGTTCAACTTTGCAGATCTCGTACCCGGCACCTATGTTCTGGTCCTAAACGACGGCGACCGGCGCTGTTTGGTAAAGGAGATAGACTTTCCAGAATTGGGCGGCGTGGTAAAGGTTACCCTTGAGGCGCGATAACTGTGATGTTTCTCAAGCCGCAAGCGAGAAGCTGGAGAATCGAGGGACAGCCTGAGTAGTCACGCTCGAAATTTTGCGGTTCGGGACAGGCCGGGGCGCGGTTTTACCGATTTTGCAATTTTCGGCGCGATTTCGGTGGGGCTGAACGGCCTCCGCCGGGCCGCAGCTCCAAGATGTTCTCCAAATCCTCCCCACTGAACGGTCGGCATGGCATTGGGGAGCACCAAATTGTGGAGGATAAGCCGGAAAGTTAGTAAAATCGGCGAGTGGGACACCCCGGGCTGGTGAAATCGCGCCACCTCAGGTTGTCCCCCATTTTGGTACCAATAGTTCGATACAACAGTGAGCTGGGTATGAGGCCGATGTGGTTTTGCAAGAAGGCTGGTAGGTTCTAATGGCGGTAACACTATGCGAACTACCCTAACACTTATCGCTGTGGCTCTTCTGTTCTCGGCTGAATGTTGGGCTCAGTGTGCTGGGGCTGGGACTCAACCAGTCCTGCAGGCAACGGGCACGACTCTCGGATATAGGGAGATGTTGGAGCGGCTGCTGCCCGCCGACGTGTACGGAGTAAATAAGAGCCGATTCGTTTTTATCTTGCGATACTTAACTACTTCCAGTCCAGAGTCGCGGATCCAGATAAGTTATGACCTCGACTCGGTCACACGGGCGTCATTCAGCCAATTGGAACCGTCGCTTCTAGAGGTGTTATCGTCGAGTGAAACTCGCCCAGCTCAGGAGCGCTCAAAGCGACTCGCCGAGATCCGTGTGACTTGTCGGTCAGGTGAAGTTCCGGTCAGTGTGGTTCGCCGGTGGAGTTCAGAGTTTTGGTTGGCACTGGCCGACTACATCACAGAAGCTGGGCGAGACAACCTCGACAGGCTCCGCAACTCGTCGGACCGGATTGTACTCGACCCCGCGGTTTACGAGATCAACTATACTGACGAACTCCGATCGATGCGCATCAGCGTACAGGTTGATCCGTCCATAGATCCTTCAAAGCAAGCGCGCCTCGTGCAATGGCTGAACCGTATCTACTCTAATGTTAAAGAACTGCCCGAGCGGCGCTGACGGCGGTGCAGGCCGGCGCTGCGCACCAGCATGACAGAAACGAGGGGAGCACCAAATAGTGGAGGACAGGCCGGAAATTCAGGAAAACCGGCGATTGGGACACCCCGGGCTGGTGAAATCGAGTTCGCCACCTCAGGCTGTCCCCATTTTGTGCCATGACTATAATCGGTAAAGTAGCATTAGCGTCTTTAGTGCTCGCATCAGGCGGTATCATTTGTTTCGGGGAGACGGTGGTGAGGAACGTTACTGTCGGTAAGGTTCTGGACCGCGCTATCGTCATACCGAGGATCACGCTTAATGAAGCTGCAATCGCTTCCATTGCCCATCAGTTTCTTAACGAGGCGCGACCGTACAAGCTTGCCCGCTTAACTGTTGGGTTTGAAGCTTCCGAAATTGCCCAATCGTTGACAGGTCCACCGCCAGATGTTGGCGCGTATGAGTATTTCGACAGAATAGTTAGACAATACGGACTCCCGAAGTGCCGGATGGGCCAAGTAGTGGTCTCTGACACGGCAGGTGTAGCGCGTTGGCTGGAAACGGCGATTGTTAAGTCCGCAACCTTCGGCCCTACTGGCGATGACCCCACCTACATAGATGCGGGTAATTCTCGATATCGGCTAGTGCATTTCGCGTTGAAACCTGCGTCTGATCTGAAGAGGACGGGGGCCTCCTTGCCCTCCGTCATGCATGCGTACTTTAAAGCAGAGTCAGTTTTCACGCTGGATGACGCCAGGAAGATTCTTGACAAGTTCGCTCCGAAATTAGGGATCGACAAAGTTGTGGCTGCCTTTCGGCGCGATTTTTGGTTCCAAGGGGGAAGCTCGTTCCCTGGCGTCTATTGCTCTGGGGATGAACTCAGATTCCCGACCCGAGAAGAAGTAGAGAGTAGTCCTACAGTAACTTGCTGGTACAGTAAGGGTGACAACACGACATGCACTCTAAAACAACTTCCTAAGAACTCACGCTGAGTTCGGATCCCAGGGTATCTGGCCGAAACCAGAAACGAGGGACAGCCTGAGTAGTCACGCTGGAAATTTTGCGGTTCGGGACAGGCCGGGGCGCGCTTTTACCGATTTTGCGATTTTCGGCGCGATTTCGGTGGGGCTGAACGGCCTCCGCCGGGCCGCATCTCCGAGATTTTCTCGAAATCCTCCCGACCGAACGGTCGGCATGGCACTGGGGAGCACGAAATTGCGGAGGATAAGCCGGAAAGTTAATAAAATCGGCGAGTGGGACACCCCGGGCTGGTGAAATCGAGTTCGCCATCTCAGGCTGTCCCCATTTTGGTACCTGATGGAAAATTGAGTGTTCAGAAGCCTCGAGACTAGCCATGCGCATTTATGTGTTAGTTCTGCTATCGGTCCTGTCGGTGTCGACGTCGGCGAGGGACCCCATTTCCGTCTGCGAGATACTCCAATCGCCAGAACGATACGATGGGCAAGAGGTTACCGTTAAGGGCCGATATTTTGCGAACCGCCATGGATCTTCTTTTGCAGCCGATCACTGCTTTAGCGAGAAGACTGGAGAGCGCTTCGCAATTGCGGATTGGACCGAGTATTCCGGTGAGCCCCCAAAACTCGATGAGATCGTAAAATATCGTGATCGGAGTGGGCGCCCCTCTCTCATGGACGGGGCAGTTATCGCTTTAGTGAGGATCCGGGCTGTTCGAGGTTTCCGTGCACGACGTGATCCGTTGAGTGGTGAGGAGTTCGGAAATGGCGAAGGCCATAATGGCTTGGGCGCGGCTCGTTTCTACATTCGCGGTATCCAGGTTGGAGACAAACCTTTGCTAAAATAGGACACGCTATGGATGCTCAGGGTTGTCCTGGAGGAATCGGTAGGACGGCCTGACGCGGCCCGCATCATTTTTGCTGACTCTACCAGTCCTAGTGTGTCCCAGTGAGAATTTTCCTGGAATTTTCCCACTTACTGTGTGTATGCCGAGAAATGCACGTTGCGTTTGTCCCGGGATCCCTTATCACGTCACCCAGCGCGGCACCAACCGCCAGAAGATCTTCTTTCTTCAGAGCGACCGCGAGATGTACCTGAACCTGTTGGCGCGCAACCTGGAGTCCGCCCAGGTCCGCGTGCTCGCCTACACCCTGATGACCAACCACATTCATACGGTGGTCGTACCCGAGCGGGAGGATTCACTGGCAGTGCTGTTTCGGCGGGTCCACGGGCGCTATGCCCAATTCATCAACACGCGGAAGGGCTGGAGCGGGCACCTGTGGCAGAGCCGGTTCTACTCGTGTCCTCTATCGGATGCGCACCTGGCAACCGCGCTGACGTATGTTGAGCTGAATCCGTGCCGGGCCGGGATGGTGGAGCGGGCCGAAGAGTATCGCTGGTCGAGCGCTGCCGTACACCTGCGCGGGGTGGAGGACCGCCACGGCGTGCTCGACCTCGGGTTCTGGCAACGGGCCGGCGGCTGTGACACGTGGCGCGAGATGTTCGGTACACCCGGCCAGGAGGAAGAAGTGGAGGCGCTGCGGCAATGCACCTACGCCGGACGGCCGTTCGGCGATGAGGCGTTCGTCGAGCGCATGGAGCACCGGTTTCAGCGGGTTTGGACATACCCGAAAAGCGCCAAAATCCCGGTTTTAGCGTGTGGGACAGACCACGTATGCGCCGTAACGTAAATCGCACGCGTACCGCGTCAGGCTGTCCCATTTTGGTGCGGTCAGTCGCGTTCGAGGCCGAGTGTTTGGACGGCGGGTTCGAGGCGTTCTTCGAATGCGAGTTTTCCGGTGATCCACTGATCGCGGCGGGCGGAGCGGACTCGCCACAGGACCGCTACCGTGGCAAGGAAGAAGATCGCAGCGGCGGCGGGAATCTGGATGAGCCAGGCGATGAACCCGGCGAGCAGCGATACATAGGACACTACGGCGACGCCGTAAATGAGTAGCGTCTCAATCACCGGCCGGCGGCCGGGCAGGTAGGCGGAGGTGAACGGCACCTGATCGTAGCTGAACAACAGGGCTTCCATCAGAATGAGCGAGGGCATCAGGCAGAGCACGCTCACCGCGACCCCCCGCCACCAGCCGAGCAGCAGGATTTCGACCGGCAGCGCGATCAGTGCGACGGCACCCACGCCGAACATCGCGAGAAAGCGTTCGACAGCGGAGAGGAACAGCAACCGGTTGCCTTGCTCGTTGACGCGGAACACCCAGTTGGCCCGCAATTCCACGGGCAGCCGGAACAGGTAACGGAAGCCGGCGATGACAAAAAGCGAAAGAGCGAGCGGAATGGTGATGGCGGCTTTCGGCGCGTAGTGCAGCGTCAGGAACATCTCGGAGATGACGGCCATGGCGACGGCGGTGAAGGCGCTCAGGATGAGCCGGTGCGGCCGGCTGCGGGCAAGCGTTTTGACGATGAACGATGCGATGGCGGCGCGGCGCGGGTCGGGTTCGAGGGCGGCCATCCAGTCGGCGGGTTCGCGGGTTGAGGGCGTGGAAGGCGACTCGAGAACGCGGATGCGGTGGCGGCGGTAGCTCCACAGGTAGGTCGTGGTGGCGGCGAATGCGGCAATCGCGGGCGCGAGCACGCCGCAAAGCGCGAGCGCGCGCACGAACGGTTCGCGGTTGCCGGTCACCCATTGATGAATCGCCAGAAACCAGAGCGGAGGAACCGCGAAGCTCCAGTCCGGGCGCAGTTTCATCGACTGATGCAGGGTGGGGATCGACAGGATGAGCGGCATCGAACACAGGAGCACGGCGATGAGCCCGGCCTGGATGGCGAGTGAGACGTGTTGGAACAGCCGCGGCGGAAGCAGGTTCAGCAGCAAGCCCTGAATGGTGACGAGCGCGAAGAAGAGGAACAGGCAGCCGAGCGAAGATCCGGCAAAGATGCCGGCGATGTGCAGAAACGCGTGGGAGGAGTGGGTGCCGTCCTGCAGGATGGGCAGGAAAAAACTGGGCAGCAGCGTGGTGACGACGATGAAGGCGCCGGCAAACAGTACCAGGGCGGCGAACTTGGCGAGAAACAGGTCGCGCGGACGGAAGGGAAGTGCGGCGAGGGCGAGGTAGTCGCGGAGACCGGGGAACAGCGAGGTCCACTGCAGGGTTGTGATGAGGCCGATGACGGCCATCGAGAGCGTCACGATGAACAGGACGTCGGCCATGCCGGCCAGGCGGAACGGCTCGGGATCGTCGAGTTTGTTGAGCTCGAGGTACTTGTGATAGTAGGCGACGGTGAACAGGATGCTCGAGGAGAGGAGCACGGCGGCGGCGCCTCCGGCGAGCACGCGCAACTGGCCGGGCGCGGTAACGAAGTCGCTATCGAAGAAACGCCGGAAGAAATGTCGGGCGAGCTCGAAGCGCGCTCCGTGGGTTTCGGCGAGTTGATCGCGCCAGCGCTGCATGAAGTCACCCGCGCATCGCGGCGATGATGCCTCCGACGATGCGTCCGGGGTCCTCCTGTTCGGTGAGTTGCGCGAATACGCCTTCGAGCGAGGGCTGGCTCATGAGGCCGCGCAGGCGCTCGACGGTTTCGTGCGCGACGACTTTTCCTTTTCGCAGGATGACCACGGACGAGCAGACTTTTTCGACGACCTCGAGCACGTGCGAGCTGTAGAGAATCATCTTGCCTTCGGCGGCGAGGGCCTGGATGAGGGAGCGGAGCACGAGCGCGGTATTGACGTCGAGTCCTGAAAACGGCTCGTCGAGGATCAGCAGCTGCGGATTGTGAATGAGGGCGCCGGACAAAAGAACCTTCTGGCGCATGCCCTTTGAATAAGACGCGAGGGCGGAGTGGCGCTCGCTCCAGAGGCCGAAAAGGCGCAGCATTTCGTCGATTCGCGGGTTGAGAGCGGCGCGGGGAATGCCCCGCAGGCGGCCCACGAGCTGGAGGTACTCACGGCCCGAGAGGTGCGGATAAAGCTGCGGTTCCTCGGGGACGTAGCCGATCTGGCGCTGGAATCCGATCAGATCCTCGCGCACGTCGCGGCCGTTGAACAGGACCGTACCGGAGGTCGGTTCGATCAAGCCGATCAGCACCTTGACCGTGGTGCTCTTGCCGGCGCCGTTGGGGCCGAGGTAGCCAAGGATCTCGCCGGGCTGGACGGCGAAGCTGACGCCATCGACCGCGGCCAGGCGGTTGTACGTTTTGACGAGGTCCCGTACCTCGAGCATGCGTATTTAGAAGCCGGAAAGCAGACAATTGTTCCCGTAAATTCGCGTTACTTGATCCAGCGGGTGCTCAAAGGGGTCTTATGCTCGCAGGCGATGGTATCGCCGACGCCGGAGGCGACCAGGGCGCAAGCGCTCGTGGTAGCGGCGCGCAGTGCCACTTCGCGCGATTGCCCGGAGGCCGTTGCGCAGTTCTGCCGGTTGTTGAATTCGACGCACACCTCGACCTTGGTTTTGGCCAGCCCGAGGCTCGCCCAGATCATCATGCCGATGACGACCGCGAAGAACAGAATGCCCGCTATAACTGGTTTGCTCATGGAACGATCAGTTTAGCATTGGCAGTTACAGTACCATCTCTGTTTTCCGGGTATTTCGATGAATTGATTCGTGTGGCAGAATGATCTAGGCCATGCGGAACCTCGCGAAAATTGCGGCTGTGCTCGGAGTCTGTTTGCTCGCTCCGGCATACGCGCAGCAGAGCGTGGAGATGGTTCTCGGCTACCAGGCCGCGGGCCGCCAGGTTCTCGTAAAATTCAAGCCCGGCCAGGAAGGCCGGTTGAGCGAAGCGATTGCCGAGCACGACATCGATACGGTGCGGCAGATCGGCCACAACAAAGTATTGGTGCTGCACTCGCGGTCGCACGCGACCACTCAGATGATTCAGGCGCTGAAGGCGCGCGATTACGTGCAGTATGCCGAAGCGGACTACATCGTCCAACGGGCGGCCATCCCCAACGATCCATCGTTCGGCTCTCTGTGGGGTATGAAGAATACCGGGCAGGCCATTCTCGGGACCACGGGTGTGGCGGGCGTTGATATCGGGGCGGTGCCGGCGTGGGACATCTCAACGGGATCTTCGTCGATCGTGGTGGGCGTTGTGGATTCCGGGATCGACTACACGCATCCCGATCTTCAGGGAAACATATGGACGGCGCCCTCGCAGTTCACGGTGACCATCGGGGGCCAGAACATCACGTGCCCGGCCGGCTCTCACGGCTTCAACGCGATCACGCGAACCTGCGATCCGATGGACGATTTCAATCACGGCACCCACGTGTCGGGCACCATCGGCGCGCGCGGCAACAACGCCATCGGCGTAGCCGGGGTGAACTGGACCACCTCGCTGATGGGGTTGAAGTTTTTGAACAACGCCGGTACGGGATCGACCTCGGACGCCGTTGACGCGATCGAATTCGCCATTCAGGCGAAAACCACGTTTGGCTCGGCGGCCGACGTACGCGTGCTGTCGGCGAGCTGGGGCGGCGGACTGTTCTCGCAGTCGTTGCTCGACGAGATCAATAAGGCGGGCAACGCAGGGATGATCTTTGTCGCGGCGGCGGGCAATTCATCCACCAACATTGACAGTTCCCCGTTCTATCCGGCCAGCTATTTCGCTTCGAACGAAATCGTGGTGGCCGCGGTCGATAACTCGGGCAACCTGGCTTCTTTTTCTAATTACGGCAGCGGCACGGTGGGCCTGGCGGCGCCGGGGGTCAGCGTTCTCTCGACGCTTCCCAACGGCAACTACGCTTATTACAACGGCACGTCGATGGCGACACCGCATGTGTCGGGCGCGGCGGCCTTGCTTCTTTCGGTCTGTAACCTGAGCCCCTCGGCGTTGATCCAGAAGCTGCTTTCGACCACCACACCGCTGGCGTCCCTAAACGGGAAGACGTCGTCGGGCGGAATGCTCAACGTGAACACCGCCATTCGCTCCTGCGCGGGTGCGAGCGATTTCTCGCTGTCGCCGTCGCCCGCGAGCCAGAATGTTCTGCCGGGCAACCAGACCACATATACGATCAACATCGGCCGGGTTTCATTCAGCGGTGCGGTGACGCTGAACATGAGCGGAGCTCCCGCGGGGGTGACGGGTGTCTTCAGCCCGAACCCAAGTTCGGGGGCGTCTTCGCTGCTGACGGTCTTTACAAGTTCATCGGTTACGCCGGGGAACTATACGTTGACGATCACGGGTACGAGCGGCTCGATTGTGCATTCAACGAACGTGACGCTGGTGGTGGGAGCAAGCGCCGATTTTTCGCTCTCGCCGAGCCCCGCGAGCCAAACCGTGAACCCGGGCAACGGAACGCTGTACACGATCGGCATCACGCCGAGCGGCGGTTTTTCGGGGGCGGTGACGTTCAGCATCAGCGGTCTTCCGGCAACAGTGGCCGCGGGCTTCAGCCCGAATCCGGCCAGCGGATCGTCTTCCACGCTCACCGTAACGACGACCGCGGCGACCGCGGCAGGCAGCTATCCTCTGACGATTACGGGGACGAGCGGGTCGCTGACGCATACGACATCGGTGACGCTTGTCGTCAACAGCACACCTGATTTTGCGATTGGGGCGACGCCGCCTACGCAGACGGTGACCGTGGGGTCGGGAGCCACCTACAACGTGAGCCTCACGGGAAGCGGGGGATTCTCGTCGTCGGTGACGCTGAGCGCGAGCGGGTTGCCGGCAGGAGCGAATGCGAGTTTCAGTCCGAATCCGGCGACTAGCGCTTCGACGATGAGTGTGACCACCGGTTCAACGACTCCCGCGGGGAACTACACGCTGACCATTACCGGGACGAGCGGATCGCTGACGCATACGACCTCGGTGACGTTGATCGTGAACAACCCGCCCGATTTCACGCTCGGGGCGACGCCACCCTCGCAGACAGTGGTGGCGGGGTCCGGAACTTCGTACAACGTGAGCGTTACTGGGAGCGGCGGATTCTCGTCGGCGGTGACGCTGAGCGTGAGCGGATTGCCGACGGGGGCTAACGCGAGTTTCAGCCCGAATCCGGCAACCGGCGCTTCGACGATGAGTGTGACCACCGGTTCAACGACTCCTGCGGGGAACTACACGCTGACGATTACAGGAACGAGCGGATCGCTGACGCATACGACATCGGTGACGCTGATCGTCAACAGCCCGCCCGATTTCACGATCGGGGCGACGCCGCCTTCGCAGACGGTGGTGGCGGGGTCCGGAACTTCGTACAACGTGAGCCTCACGGGTAGCGGCGGATTCTCGTCGGCGGTGACGCTGAGCGCGAGCGGGTTGCCGGCAGGGGCGAATGCGAGTTTCAGCCCGAATCCGGCGACCAGCGCTTCGACGATGAGTGTCACCACCGGTTCAACGACTCCCGCGGGGAACTTCACGGTGACGATTACCGGGACGAGCGGGTCGCTGACGCACACGACCTCGGTGACGCTGATCGTGAACAACCCGCCCGATTTCACGATCGGGGCGACGCCACCCTCGCAGACCGTGGTGGCGGGGTCCGGAACTTCATACAACGTGAGCCTCACGGGGAGCGGCGGATTCTCGTCGTCGGTGACGCTGAGCGCGAGCGGGTTGCCGGCAGGGGCTAACGCGAGTTTCAGTCCGAATCCGGCGACCGGCGCTTCGACGATGAGCGTCACCACCGGTTCAACGACTCCTGCGGGGAACTACTCGCTGACCATTACCGGGACGAGCGGATCGCTGACGCATACGACCTCGGTGACGCTTGTCGTGAACAGCCCGCCCGATTTCACGATCGGGGCGACACCGCCTACGCAGACGGTGACAGTGGGGTCCGGAACTTCGTACAACGTGAGCGTTACCGGGAGCGGCGGATTCTCATCGGCGGTCACGCTGAGCGTGAGCGGGTTGCCGACAGGGGCAAATGCGAGTTTCAGCCCGAATCCGGCGACTAGCGCTTCGACGATGAGTGTGACAACAGGTGCGACAACGCCGACCGGGAGTTACACGCTGACGATCACGGGGACGAGCGGATCGCTGACGCATACGACCTCGGTGACGCTGATCGTCAACAGCCCGCCCGATTTCACGATCGGGGCTACGCCGCCCGTGCAGACGGTAACAGCGGGGGCGGGAACCACGTACAACGTGAGCGTTACCGGGAGCGGCGGATTCTCATCGGCGGTGACGCTGAGCGTGAGCGGGCTGCCGACAGGGGCAAATGCGAGCTTCAGCCCGAATCCGGCGACCGGCGCTTCGACGATGAGCGTCACTACGACCACGGCGACTCCGACGTCGAACTTCACGCTGACGATTACGGGGACGAGCGGGTCGCTGACGCACACGACCACGGTGACGATGGTCGTGAACAGCCCGTCCGATTTCTCGGTCGGCGCGGGGCCGGCTTCGCAGACGGTGACAGCGGGTTCGGGTACTACGTATAACGTAAGTCTCTTAGGTATCGGAGGGTTCTCGTCGTCGGTGACGCTGGGCGTGAGCGGCTTGCCGAGCGGGACGAGTGCTAGCTTCAGCCCGAATCCGACCAATAATCTCTCGACGCTGAACGTCACGACCAGTTCAACTACGCCGGCAGGGAATTACACGCTGACGATCACGGGGACGAGCGGATCGTCGACGCATACGACCTCGGTGACGCTTGTCGTCAACAGCCCGCCCGATTTCACGATCGGGGCTACGCCGCCTTCGCAGACGGTGACAGTGGGGTCCGGAACTTCGTACAACGTGAGCGTTACTGGGAGCGGCGGATTCTCGTCGGCGGTGACGCTGAGCGTGAGCGGGTTGCCGACAGGGGCAAATGCGAGTTTCAGCCCGAATCCGGCGACTAGCGCTTCGACACTGAGTGTGACGACGGGTGCGACAACTCCGACCGGGAGTTACACGCTGACGATTACAGGGACGAGCGGATCGTTGACGCATACGACCTCGGTGACGCTTGTCGTCAACAGCCCGCCCGATTTCACGATCGGGGCGACACCGCCTTCGCAGACGGTCACAGTGGGGTCCGGAACTTCGTACAACGTGAGCGTTACTGGGAGCGGGGGATTCTCGTCGGCGGTGACGCTGAGCGTGAGCGGGTTGCCGACAGGGGCTAACGCGAGTTTCAGCCCGAATCCGGCGACTAGCGCTTCGACGATGAGTGTGACAACAGGTGCGACAACGCCGACCGGGAGTTACCCGCTGACGATCACAGGAACGAGCGGGTCGCTGACGCATACGACCTCGGTGACGCTGATCGTCAACAGCGCACCCGATTTCGCGATCGGGGCGACACCGCCTTCGCAGACGGTGACAGTGGGGTCCGGAACTTCGTACAACGTGAGCCTCACGGGGAGCGGCGGATTCTCGTCGGCGGTGACGCTGAGCGTGAGCGGATTGCCGACGGGGGCTAACGCGAGTTTCAGCCCGAATCCAGCGACCGGCGTTTCGACGATGAGCGTGACCACCGGTTCAACTACGCCGACCGGGAGTTACACGCTGACGATTACCGGGACGAGCGGATCGCTGACGCATACGACCTCGGTGACGCTGATCGTCAACAGCGCGCCCGATTTCACGATCGGAGCGACACCGCCTTCGCAGACGGTGACAGTGGGGTCCGGAACTTCGTACAACGTGAGCGTTACTGGGAGCGGGGGATTCTCGTCGGCGGTGACGCTGAGCGTGAGCGGATTGCCGACAGGGGCTAACGCGAGTTTCAGCCCGAATCCGGCAACCGGCGCTTCGACGATGAGTGTGACCACCGGTTCAACGACTCCTGCGGGGAACTACACGCTGACGATTACCGGGACGAGCGGATCGCTGACGCATACGACCTCGGTGACGCTGATCGTCAACAGCGCGCCCGATTTCACGATCGGGGCGACACCGCCTTCGCAGACGGTGACAGTGGGGTTATACACATCTAGATGTGTATAAGAGACAGATTACACGCTGACGATTACCGGGACGAGCGGATCGCTGACGCATACGACCTCGGTGACGCTGATCGTCCTGTCTCTTATACACATCTAGATGTGTATAAGAGACAGACTTCGTACAACGTGAGCGTTACCGGGAGCGGCGGATTCTCGTCGGCGGTGACGCTGAGCGTGAGCGGGTTGCCGACAGGGGCTAACGCGAGTTTCAGCCCGAATCCGGCAACCGGCGCTTCGACCCTGAGTGTGACGACGGGTGCGACAACGCCGACGGCGAGTTACACGCTGACGATTACCGGGACGAGCGGATCGCTGACGCATACGACCTCGGTGACGCTGATCGTCAACAGCGCGCCCGATTTCGCGATTGGAGCGACACCGCCTACGCAGACCGTGGCGGCGGGTTCGGGAACCACGTACAACGTGAGCCTCACCGGGAGCGGCGGATTCTCGTCGGCGGTGACGCTGAGCGTGAGCGGGTTACCGACAGGAGCGAATGCGAGTTTCAGCCCGAATCCGGCGACCGGTGCTTCGACACTGAGCGTGACGACGGGCGCGACAACGGCGTCAGGCAACTACACGCTGACGATTACGGGGACGAGCGGAACGCTGACGCACACGACACAAGTGATGCTCAGTATCCAAACTCCGGACTTCACGCTCTCTGCAACGCCGCCTTCTCAGAACGTGAGTGCCGGAACGAACGCGATTTATTCCATCGCAATCGGCCCGAGCGGCGGATTTAGTTCTGCTGTGAATCTCACGCTGACCGGGCTTCCTGCAAACACGACCTACAGTTTCAGTCCGAATCCCTCAACCGGCGGCTCCACGCTGACCGTCAGCACCACCGCCGCAACGCCCTCGGGCGCGTTCCCGCTAACCGTGACGGGGACCAGCGGATCACTCAGCCATTCGGCTGGGATCACTCTCGTGGTGGGCTCGAACCCCGATTTCTCGCTCGCGCTGGCTCCCGCGAACCGGACGATATTGCCGGGGAGCATCACCACGTATGGCATCACGGTGCAGCCAACGGGAGGGTTCGCCGGTTCGGTCTCGTTCAGCGTGAGCGGACTGCCAAACGGTGCCCTCGGCATTCTCAGCCCGAACCCGAGCGCTACGTCAGCGACCCTTACCGTTTACACGAGTGCCAGCGCGGCTAATGGAACCTACCCGTTCGTCATTACCGGCACGAGCGGCAACCTGACCCGCACCGTCCCCGGTACGCTCGTGCTTGGCTCGGGTCCGGACTACTCGCTTGCCGCAACTCCGCAGGTTCAATCCGTTATACCCGGTGCCAACACCAGCTACTCGATCAGCATCACGGGCACCGGAGGGTTCGCTTCCGCGGTGTCGTTTGTCGTGAGCGGACTGCCCGCGAATACGACCGCGAGTTTCAGTCCGAACCCGGCGAACGGTTCGACCACACTCACCGTGAACACGACCTCGACAACACCGCTTGGCTCCTATCCACTGACGATCACAGGAACCAGCGGCGCATTGACAAGGCTCGCTTCGGCCACGCTGAATGTGAATGGTCCGCCCGACTTCTCGATTTCCGCGGGTCCGGTGTCGCAGTCGGTGACGCCCGGCGGGTCGACCACGTACACGATGACGATTACTCCGGTCAACGGTTTCAACGGGCCGGTGAGTTTCACCGCGAACGGGCTGCCTTCAACCGCGAGCGCCACTTTCTCTCCGAATCCCGCTTCCGGGGCATCGACGCTTACGATTACCACCACGACGGCGATCCAGACCGGTACCTATCCGTTTACGATCACCGGCACGAGCGGGTCTTTGACGCACAGCACGCCGGCGAGTCTGACGGTCGCAAGCGCGCCGGACTTCGGGCTGTCGATGACGCCGCCGTTCCAGAGCATCCCGCGCGGGTCGCTGACGATGTTCTCCCTCACCGTCACGCCGATGGCCGGGTTCTCGAGTCCAGTGTCGCTGTCCGTCACCGGACTGCCGAACGGGGTTCTTGCCATCATAAGTCCGAATCCGGCACCGAGCGGCGCGGTGACACTGACCATTTGGACGAGCTACACGGCGCCCGCCGGCTCCTATCCGTTCACCGTCACGGGCACCGGCGGGGGAATGACGCACTCCACGGGCGCGACACTCGTGTTGAATTAGCGCGATGCGCTACCAGGTGCCTTCGGTGAAGAAATTGCCCATCTTGCGGAATTTCTCGTAACGCGCCTCGACCAACTGCTGCGGCGTGAAAGCGGATAGAGCGGCAAGTTCCTTGCGCAGCGCTTCACGGAGGTGCTCGGCGGCGAGGTCATGATCGGCTTGCGCGCCTTCGGGCGGTTCGGGGACGATTTCGTCCACGAGCCCGAGCTGCTTCAGGTCGGGGGCGGTGATCTTGAGCGCCGCCGCGGCTTCGGGCGCTTTCGCGGAATCGCGGTAGATGATGGCGGCGCAGCTTTCGGGCGAAATCACCGAGTAGATAGCGTTTTCAAGAATCAGAATGCGATTGCCCACGCCGAGCGCAAGCGCGCCGCCGGAGCCTCCCTCGCCAATCACGACGACGATGATCGGCACGCCGAGGCGCGACATCTCGCGGATGTTGACGGCGATGGCTTCGGCCTGCCCGCGTTCCTCGGCGTCGATGCCCGGATAAGCGCCTGGGGTGTCGAGGAGCGTGATGATCGGACGGCCGAATTTGGCGGCCAGCCTCATCACGCGCATGGCCTTCCGATAGCCTTCCGGCTTGGGCATGCCGAAATTACGGTGCAGCTTTTGCTTGGTGTCGCGGCCTTTCTGCTGCGCGACCACGATCACCGGCTTCTCGTCGAAAAACGCCATTCCGGCAATGATGGCCGGATCGTCGCTGAAGGCGCGGTCCCCGTGGATCTCCTGAAATCCAGCGAACAGGCGCTGAATGTAGTCGAGTGCGTGAGGCCGTTTGGGATGACGGGCGAGTTGAACGCGGTCCCAGGCGGGATTCGGGGCGGGCGTTTGCGTTTGATCGGCCATGTTAACGGGCGAGGATCTCCATCGCTTCCTTGCCGCAGATGCGCTCTACTTCTGCGCAAAACTCGCGGTCCGGCCGCACTTTGACCGGAACATCCAGGATAACCGAGAAGTCGCGCGGTTTCTCAAGACGCAGGCGGACCTCGGTTGCGCCATTCTTGCGCGTGAACAGCTGGTTGAGCTCGGCTGCGCGGTCAACGCCGCCGTTGCGGTCGACCCAGACACGAATCGAGATGAGGGCGGGGAGGTCCACGCGAGCGTTGTCGAGGGCGATGATGTCCTGGACGTTCAACTTGGGCGGGGCGTTTTCCTCGGGCATGATGGTGGCTTTGAGGAGGACGGGCAGGTCCTCCTGGAGCATGGGCGACAGCCGGTCAAACTGCGTGGAAAAGACCATGGCTTCGAGCGTGCCGTAGAGGTCCTCGAGCTGCATGGACGCCCACGGCTTACCTTCTTTGTTGCGGCGGCGCTGGATGCCGCCGAGCACGCCGCACACTTTCACCTCGGTGCCTTTCTCCAATTCGCTTTCCTGGATATTGGCGCTGTGGTGAGTCGCAAGCTCGCAGACCTTGTCTGAATACGCGTGGAGCGGGTGGCCGGAGACGTAGAACCCGAGCATCTCTTTTTCGCCGGCCAGTTTTTCCTTGTCGGTCCAGTCGTGAACCCGGGGCAGCGGATGATCCTCGGGCGGCGCGGCGGCGAGCAGGTCGGCGAACAGGCCGCTCTGTCCGGACTCCCGGTCGCGCGCGGCGCGTTGACCGCTTTCGATGGCGCCGTCGAGCACGGCCATCTGCTGCGAGCGCGTGCCTTCGAGTGAATCCATGGCGCCCGATTTGATCAGCGATTCCACCACGCGGCGGTTTACCGCGGTCATGTCCACGCGCTCGCAGAAATCGAAGATGGTCTTGAAGCGGCCGCTCTCGTTGCGCGCCTTCACCATGAGCTCAACCGCGCCGGCGCCGACATTCTTGATTGCGCCGAGGCCGAAGCGAATGGCGCTCGATTCGCCGCGAACCTCGGGCGTGAAGTCCTGCAAAGACGCGTTGACGTCCGGAGGCAGCACCTGAATGCCCATCTCGCGGCATTCATTGATGTACTTGACGACCTTGGCGGTGTTGCCGGTTTCCGAGGTGAGCAGCGCGCTCATGAATTCCACCGGATAGTTCGCCTTCAGGTACGCCGTGACATAGGCGAGCAGCGCATAGGCGGCCGAGTGCGATTTATTGAAGCCGTAGCCGGCGAACTGCTCCATCAGGTCGAAGATCTTTTCGATCTTCCTGGGCGGAAATCCTTTGACCTTGGCGCCTTCAATGAACCGCTCGCGCTGTTTGGCCATCTCCTCGACCTTCTTTTTGCCCATGGCGCGGCGCAGCAGGTCGGCGTCGCCGAGCGAGTAGCCGGCGAGCACGTTGGAGATCTGCATGACCTGTTCCTGGTAGACGATGACGCCGAGAGTCTCTTCGAGCAGCGGTTTCAATTCGGGCAGATCGTAGACGACGGGTTTCTTGCCGTGCTTACGGTCAATAAAGTCGTCGATCATGCCGCCCTGAATCGGGCCGGGGCGGTAGAGCGCGTTCAGCGCGCACAGGTCCTCGACCCGCGTGGGCTGGTAGCGGCGCAGGATGTCGCGCATGCCGGGCGATTCAAACTGGAAAACGCCTGAGGTGTGGCCCTTCGAGAACAGCTCGTAACTCTTCGCGTCGTCGAGGGGGAAATCGTCCGGGTCGAGCCGGATGCCGCGCGTTTTCTCGATCCAGGTGAGCGCATCGTGGATGATGGTGAGCGTCGTCAGCCCGAGAAAGTCCATCTTCAGGAGCTGCAGCTTTTCAAGGCCGCTCATGTCGAACTGCGTGACAATTTCATCCCGGTTCGTTTTGTAAAGCGGAACCAGGTCGCGGAGCGGGACGGGCGAGATCACCACGCCCGCGGCATGCATGCCGGCATTTCGCGCCAGGCCCTCGATGCGCTGCGAGACGTCGAGTATCTCTCTTACGCGCGAGTCGGCCTTTGCGGCCTCCTCAAACCCCGGCTCTTTCTTGATCGCGTCTTTCAGCTTGATGTTCAGTTCAGAAGGCACCAGCTTGGTGATTTTTTCCACTTCGCCGAAAGCCATGTCGAGCGCGCGGCCGACGTCCTTGATGGCGGCTCGCGCGGCCAGCGAACCAAAGGTGATGATCTGCGCCACCTGCTCGCGGCCGTACTTTTCGGTGACGTACTGAATTACTTCGCCGCGCCGGCGCGTGCAGAAATCCACGTCGACGTCGGGGAAGCTGACGCGCTCGGGATTGAGGAAGCGCTCGAACAGTAGGCCGTATTGCAGCGGGTCGACGTCGGTGATCTGCATCGCGTAGGAAACGAGCGACCCGGCGGCCGAACCGCGGCCCGGGCCCACCGGAATGCCGACCGATTTCGCGAAGCGGATGAAGTCCCAGACAATCAGGAAGTAGCCGGCGAACTTCATCTGCTCGATCATTTTGATCTCGCGATCGAGGCGCTCTTCGTACTCGGCCAGGTCGTGCTTCAGGTAGCCCTGCGCGCGCAGCGCTTCGAGGCGAGACCGCCGCTTTTCGAAGCCCTGCCGGGCCACGTACTCGAAATACGTGTCGGTGGAGTGTCCCTGCGGCACATCGAACCGTGGAAACGGGTTCTCCACCTTGTCGAGCCTGATCTGGCAGCGTTGCGCGATTTCCCAGGTGACATCGAGGGCGTGCTCGACGTCTTTGAACAGCGCCATCATCTCGTCGCGATTCTTGATGAAGAAGCTCTCGGTGGTAAAGCGCATCCGGTTCGGGTCCGACATGGTTTTGCCGGTTTGGATGCACAGCAGGATCTCGTGAGCGCGGGCGTCGTCCTTGCGCAGGTAGTGTGAATCGTTGGTGGCGACCAGCGGAATGCCGGTCTCGGCGGCCAGGCGATGAACGCCGGGCATCACGCGATGGTCGAGGTCGAGGCCGTGATCTTGGATCTCGAGAAAGAAATTGCCGCGGCCGAACATGTCCTGATACTCGTAAGCCATGCGCCTGGCTTCCTCGTACTTGTCGGCGGCGATGGCCTCGTTCACGTCGCCGCGCAGGCAGGCGGAAAGGCAGATCAGGCCCTTCGCGTGTTCGGCGAGCAGGTCCTTGTGGATGCGCGGCTTGTAGTAAAAGCCGTCGAGCGAGGCCGTGGAGACCAGTTTGATTAGGTTGCGGTAGCCCTCCTGGTTTTCGCACAGGACAACCAGGTGGTTGTAGCGGTTGGTCTCGTTCTTCACGCTGTGATGCTGGTGCGTGATATAAAGCTCGCAGCCGACCACCGGATGAACGCCCTTGTCCTTGGCTTTGTTATAGAACTCCACCGCGCCGAACAGATTGCCGTGGTCGGTCATGGCGACCGCGGGCTGCTTGTTCTCAGCCACCAGATCCATGAGCTGCGAGATTTCGCAGGCGCCGTCGAGCAGCGAATAATCCGTGTGGCAATGAAGGTGGACGAAGGGCTTTGACATCGGGACCTTTCGCGGGGAGGGGGCTGCTTCTATTGTAGCGGGCGGCCGGTTTCAGGGCTCATCCGGCGAGTACGGCGCGAGTCACTTCACCTTCGACATCGGTCAACCGGAAGTGCCGGCCCTGGAAGAAATAGGTGAGCCGCTTGTGGTCGATGCCGAGGCAGTGCAGGATGGTGGCCTGAAGATCGTGCACGTGGACGGGATTTTCGGTGATGTTGTAGCAGTAATCGTCCGTTGCGCCGTAGGTCACGCCGGGCTTGACGCCACCGCCGGCAAGCCACATGGTGAAGCATCGCGGGTGATGGTCACGGCCGTAATCGGTGGGCGTAAGGCGCCCCTGGCAATACACGGTGCGCCCGAACTCGCCGCCCCACACAACGAGCGTGTCGTCGAGCAAGCCGCGCTGTTTGAGGTCGGTGATGAGCGCCGCCGAGGCCTGATCGGTTTCCTTGCAGCGCTTGGGCAGGTCCTTTTGCAGGCCGCCGTGATGATCCCAATCGCGGTGGAACAACTGGATAAAGCGGACGCCGCGTTCGGCGAGCCGCCGCGCGAGCAGGCAGTTRGCCGCGAACGTGCCGGGCTTGCGCGCTTCCTCGCCGTATAGCGTGAAGGTGGAGGCAGGCTCGGCGGAAAGGTCGGTGAGTTCAGGCACCGAGGTTTGCATCTTGTACGCCATCTCGTATTGCGCGATGCGAGTGGCGGTCTCGGGGTCGCCGTATTCGTCGAGCGTAAGGCGGTTCAATTCGCCGAGCGACTCGAGAAAATCGCGGCGGCGCCCGGCGCTGAAGCCGGGCGGGTTGGACAGATACAGAACGGGATCGCCGGTGCTGCGGAATTTCACGCCCTGGTAGCGGCTGGGAAGAAAGCCGCTGCCCCAGAGGCGGTCGTAGAGCGGTTGTCCGCCGCCGCCCTGTCCCGGCGAAATCAGCACAACAAAGGCAGGCAGATTCTCGCTTTCACTGCCGATGCCGTAGGAGACCCATGCGCCCATGCTGGGACGTCCGGCGATTTGCGCGCCGGTCTGAATCAGCGTGGCGGCGGGGTCGTGATTGATCGCCTCGGTGTGCATGGACTTGATGAACGTCAACTGGTCGGCGATTTTCGCCGTGTGCGGCAGCAGTTCGCTCACCCAGGCGCCGGATTGGCCGTGCTGCGCGAAACCGAAGCGCGACGGCACGATGGGGAAACTCGACTGAGTGGCGCTCATTTGGGTGAGCCGCTGCCCCATGCGCACGCTTTCGGGCAGGTTGGTGTCGGCGAATTCCTTCAGCCGCGGCTTGAAGTCGAACAGTTCCATCTGCGACGGTCCGCCGGATTGGAACAGGAAGATGACGCGGCGAGCGGTGGGCTTGTGATGCGGAATTCCGGGCAGTCCTTTGACGGCGGCAAGCGCCGCGTGGCCGAGGCCGAGAGAAGTGAGCCCGAAGAACCGGCGGCGGGTGAGCTGGCGCGCGATGTTCATGGCTTGGTCACCGCTTCGTCGAGATTCAAGAGCAAGCTGGCGATGCCGGTCCAGGCGGCGAGTTCCGCGGGTTCGCCGGCAGCGGGCGATGCGCCCACCTTGAGCAGCGCTGCCGCCGAGTTCGGATCTTTCTGGTAGGCGGCTTCGAATTTCGCCAGAGCGCGCGCGAGCACATCGCGTTCGGCGGCGCGGGCTTCGCGGCCGAGCATCAGCCGATATCCGCGGTTGATGCGCGCAGCGGCGCCGGGTCCGGCGGCGATCATGCGTTCGGCGAGTTTGCGCGCCGCTTCCACGTAGGTGACGTTGTTCATCAGGTCGAGCGCCTGTAGCGGCGTGTTGGTGCGGGTTTCGCGCACCACGCAGGTCTCGCGGTTCGGCGAGTCGAAATTCACCATCGAGGGCGGCGCGACGGTGCGCTTCCAATAAGAATAGAGCGACCGCCGGTACAGGCCCTCGCCCTTATCCTCGACGTATCCGCGGCCGCCCGAGGAAAGCTCCTGCCACAATCCGGCGGGCTGATACGGCTTTACACTCGGGCCGCCCACTTTATCCACCAGCAATCCGGAGACGGCCAGCGCCTGGTCGCGAACCATCTCGGGTGCGAGCCGAATTCGAGGACCGCGGGCCAGCAGGCGGTTCTCCGGGTCGCGCGCAAGGAGTTCGGGCGACACTTTGGACGACTGCCGGTAGGCCGCGCTCATGACGATGGTCTTGAGGGTGTGCTTGACGTCCCAACCCGAATCCATGAACTCGACTGCGAGCCAGTCGAGCACGTCGCGATAAGCCGGCGACTCGCCCTGTGAGCCGAAATCTTCCACCGTTTTGACGAGGCCGGTGCCGAACAGCATCTGCCAGTAGCGATTGACGGCGACTCGCGCGGTGAGCGGATTGCCGCGGTCGACCAGCCAGCGCGCGAGCCCCAGGCGATTGCGTGGAGCGCCGCCGGGGAGCGGCGGAAGAAACGACGGCACAGCCGGCGACACCGGCTCGCCGGGCGCGTCGTAAGCGCCGCGCTTCAGAACAAAAGTCGGCCGCACGATGGGACGCTCTTCCATCACCATGACGGTTGGAATGGAGTCGTCGAGTTTCTTGCGCTCCGCCTCGAGGCGCGCGAGTTCGGCTGAATCAAGCGGCGGATTTCGCTCGAGCCACGCGAGGCGCATCCGGACGCGCGCGGCATCGCTCTCAGGGTTGGGCAGCACGGGTCCGTCGAGCGGGACAGTGGAAGCTTCCTCGGACGAAAGCGCCCGATTGTACACGCGCACGTCCTCGAGCGTGCCGGTGAAGTTCATTCCGCCGCCCGCGCCGAGACGCAACGGTTGGCGCACGTCGATGGGCCAGATGCACTGATCGAAGAGGATCTTCATTGCTACCGGCGCGCCGTCCACGTACATGCGCACGCCCGCGGCCTGCATCGAGCCGTCATAAGTGACGAGCACGTGGCGCCGCTCGCCGGGTTTCAGCGGCTCCGCGGATTCGACTCGCATGCCGAGATCGGTCCAGCGGAAAATCACGTGCAGCCGCAGTTTGCCGTCGAGCAGATAGAGCGCGTGGCCGGAGCCTTCGAAATAGTCTTCGGCGCGCGAGAGAATGGCGCCGTTCAGGGTTCGCGGCGTCACCCACGCGCTGAACGTGAAGGGGTCCCGGTAGTTGAAGCGCGCGGTATCCTTGCCGGGTGCTTCAAAGCTCTGTTTCCCATCGAAGCTGCGCGCAGCGGCATAGCGGAATACGAGGCCGTCCTTGATGTAGAAATCGTCGCCGGTTGCGCGCGCGCCCTTCTCATGTTCGCGGGCACGGGCGCGCAGGGCGTCGATGCGGCGGTCGAGATCGGCCAGTTTTGCGGCCTGGTCCGGCAGGGGCGCTTTGACGTATGGCCGTTCGTTGCCGAAATCGTAGACAAAACCCTTCTCGGGCACGTTGTTGAAGAACGCGTAGAACGAGTAATAATCGCGCTGTTTGATTGGGTCGTATTTGTGATCATGGCAGCGCGCGCAGCCAGTGGTGAGGCCGAGCCAGACGGTGGACGTGGTCTCAGTGCGGTCGGAAACGTACTCGCTGCGGAACTCCTCGTCAACGATGCCGCCTTCGGCGCTGGTGCGGTGGTTGCGATTGAAAGCGGTGGCGATTTGTTGGGACAGAGTTCGATTAGGCAGCAGGTCGCCGGCAATCTGCTCGATGGTGAAACGGTCGAACGGCATGTTTCGGTCGAACGCGTCGATCACCCAATCGCGCCACCGCCACATGTCGCGCGGACCATCGCTCTGATACCCGTTAGTGTCGGCATATCGCGCGGCTTCAAGCCAGCGGATGGCCATGCGCTCGGCGTAGCGTGGAGAGGCGAGCAGACGGTCCACGACGCGCTCGTAATCGCCGTCGCGCACAAAGGCGTCCACTTCCTCAGGCGTGGGCGGGAGTCCTGTGAGATCGAGCGTCACGCGCCGGATGAGCGTGTGGCGGTCCGCTTCCGGAGCAGGCTTCAAACCGGCCTGGGCGAGATGGCGCCGGATCAGAGCATCCACGGTCGCGCTCCGATCCCTTGTGGGCGGAACGAACGACCAGTGGGATTGCCACGGAGCGCCCTGCCGGACCCATTGCTCAATGGCGCCGATTTCCTTGTCGCTGAGTTTGTCGCGTCCGGCGTAGGCGGGCGGCATGCGCTTCACCGGACTCGTCGAGGTGATGCGTTTGAGAACTTCGTCGAGCTTGGGCCGCGCCTCCGATTCGACGTCCAGACGCAGATCGGCCTTGCGATTGGCCGCGTCGGGTCCATGACAGGCGTAGCATTTGTCGGAGAGAATCGGGCGAATCTCGCGGTCATAATCGGCCGCAAGAGCGGCATGGAAGACCAGGATGGCAAGCGCCCAGCGCATGGCGGATGGCCCTTATTCTATCAGCCGGCCCTCGCGCCGGACCGGGACAAAGTTATCCTGAGAGGAGATGATTCATTCGAACAACGCGCTCCAGGAAGTGGTGGAGGCGTCAGGCCACCTGATCGACTCCCACATCATGGAGCAGATTTTCGATTCGGTGGTCGAATACGGCGGCCGGTTCGAGGTCGAACAGTTCAGCATCGGGCGCACCAATGCCGAGCCATCGCAATTGAGGATGCGCATTGAAACGCCCACGCGCGAGCAGATGGATCAACTGCTCACGGCCCTGCTCGGCCTCGGTTGTTCGCCGGTGGATTCAGGGGACGCCGAACTGCGCACGGTGGAGCGCGACCGGTGCGCGCCGGAAGACTTCTACTCGACCACCAACCACCGCACGCTCGTCCGCCACGGCGGCGCCTGGCTCACCGTCGAGCACCAGCGCATGGACGCGATGATTGTGGTCGAAAACGGACGCGCGGTGTGCCGCAAGCTGCGCGAACTGAAAGCGGGCGATCAGGTTGTCGTCGGTATGCGCGGAATGCGCGTCATTCCGGAGTCCAAAGAGCGCGACCGCCTGGCTTTCGCCTTCATGTCGAACGGCATCTCGTCGGAGCGGCAGGTGGAAACCGCCGTCCGGCAAACCGCCGCGCTCATGCAGGCGACGCGCGCCTCCGGGCGAAGGATTGTCGTTGTGGCGGGTCCTGTAGTGGTGCACACCGGCGGCGCCGCGCCGCTCGCTCGCATGATCCGCGACGGCTGGGTGGACTCGATTTTGAGCGGCAACGCCCTGGCGGTTCACGATATCGAAGCCGCGCTTTACGGGACTTCGCTCGGCATCCGGCAGAGCGACGGACGGCAGGAAGAGCACGGCCACCGCAATCACATGCGCGCCATCAATGCCGTCTACCACGCGGGTTCCATCGCGCAGGCGGTGCATTCCGGCCGTCTCAAAAGCGGCATCATGTACGAAGCGGTGCAGGCTAAGGTGCCGGTGGTACTGGCCGGGAGTTTGCGCGACGACGGTCCGCTGCCCGACACCATCACCGACATGAATCTCGCGCAGGATGCGTACGCGCATCACTTGAAAGACGCCGGGCTGGTGCTGTGCCTGAGTTCGATGCTGCACGCCATCGCCACCGGAAACATGCTGCCGAGCTGGGTGCGTATCGTCTGCGTCGATATCAATCCGGCGGTCGCGACCAAGGTGAGCGATCGCGGCACCGGACAAGCGGTTGGAGTGGTCACCGACGTAGGCTTGTTCCTCGACCTGCTCGAGCGCGTGATAGTCAGCAAAGGAGTGCCCGCATGAAACGGCAGTACACGGATGAGCACGCGATCTCGGGCGTCAAGCAGCCGATGCCCGACATCGAAACGTGGCCCAACCAATACGGCCCGGGTTATGAAATTGAAATCGTGATGCCGGAGTTCACGAGCGTGTGCCCCAAGACCGGGCTGCCGGACCACGGCGAACTGATCCTGCGATACGTGCCGGACAAGCGCTGCCTCGAACTGAAGTCGCTCAAGATGTACATGCTCGAGTACCGCAATCTCGGCATTTTTCAGGAAAACATCGTGAACAAGTTCCTTAACGATGTGGTTCGCGCCGCCAAGCCGGTATCGGCCACCTTGACCGGCCGCTTCACCGCGCGCGGCGGCATTTCCACCAACATCATCGCTAGCTACCCCAAACGACGTGGACGCTGACAATCTCAGGACCGAAGAACTGACCGCGGCCATTCGCGAGGTTCAGCAGCGAGTGCGGGCCAGGCATCCGGGCGGTTCGCTCGGCGACACGGGCGTGGCCCTCCCGGACCTGATGCCGCTGCTCCACGCGCGCGACGCGGCCGAGGCCAAAGTGGCCGCTATCGGCCGTGTGAACCCGCGCCCGGGCGGTCTGCTGAATCGAGCTATTCAGGGCGTGAAGCGTCTGATCTCGCGCGCGCTCGACTGGCATGTTCGCGAGCAGGTGGAGTTCAACCGCGCCGCCGTTCAATGCGTGCACGCGATGCTGGAGACGTTCGAGCAGAACAACCAGGCATTGTCGCGGATGGCGGGCTTTGTCCAGGAACAAACGTCGCGGCTGCGGGGCGAATTGGAAGCGGTCGAATCGTCGCTTCGCGCGGCTGAAGCGGACGCCGCGGAGCTGAAAGACATTCGGCGTCACTGGGTGGAGTGGAGGCAGGGCTGGGAAGAGAAGCTGAACCGTAGCGAAGTATACATGCTGCGCACCATCTCGGAACTGAATGCGTCATTCCAACACCGCTCCACGCTCACCGAGGACAGCTTTCGCAAAGCGATGCTCGAGCAGCACGGCGGCTTTCAGAACCTGCTGGCGAAGGCGGGCGCGGAGATCCAGGAACGCCTGTGGGCGGACCTTTCGCGCATCCGCGGCGAGTACGAAAAGCTGATCCACGACGAACTGCGGGTGATCCGGCAGCGAAGCGCCGCGTCCAGACCCGAACCGGTGGCTTCGGCGGTCACCGTTACCTCCGGCGCGCCCCAAATCGACTGGCTCAAGTTCGCCGATCGCTTCCGCGGTTCGGAGGAGAGCATCCGGCGCGCTCAGTCGCTCTATGTCGGCCGGTTCGCCGGGCTCACCGACGTTCTCGACATCGGCTGCGGGCGCGGCGAGTTTCTCGAAGCGGCGCGCGCGGCGGGAATCGGAGCGCGCGGAATCGACCTCAGCGAGGAGTGCGTCGCCCTATGCCGTTCCAAAGGGCTCGACGCCGAGGTTGCCGATTTGTTCGCCTATCTCGCCGCCTTGCCGGACCGTTCTCTGGGCGGCGTCTACTGCTCGCAAGTGATTGAGCACCTGAGCCCTGCGGCACTTCCCGAGATGATCCGCCTGCTCGGCGCCAAGGTACGGTCCGGCGGACTCGCGGCTTTTGAAACTCCGAACCCCGAGTGCCTGGCGATCTTCGCCACGCATTTCTACCTCGACCCGACGCACGTTCGACCCGTGCCCGCTCCCCTGCTTGCCTTCTATTTGGAAGAAACAGGATTCGGGCAGATCGACATCCAACCTTTATCGCCGGCCATCGACACGATGCCGGCTCTGGAGACTTTGCCGCCGGCCTTTCGCCAGGCATTCTTTGGAGGGTTGGACTATGCTCTTTTCGGTCAAAAACACTAGCGCCACCCTCATCGGCGGGTAAACACTTTCACACAAGTTTGTTTTGGGTGTCATGCGGTATTCACGGGCGCCGCGAAAAATGAGGGTATGAGCGGGAAGAGCATGGGCGTTACGGTCCTCGACTTCATCGCCGAGCGCGATCATCGGCTGATGACGCGCGTCAACGGATGGCGGCCGCCGCGCTGGTTCCGCCTGTGGATGCTCTATGCGACCCGGGGCGGTGACGGCTGGCTCTGGTATGCGCTCGGGCTGCTGATGCTCGTTTTCGGAGGCGAGCAGAAGTGGGTAGCCGTCGCCGCGGCGGCCATTGCGATCTTTTCCGGCGTCGGAATCTTCATCGCATTGAAACGCACCTTCCGCCGCAAGCGCCCCTGCGCTCTGGGGCCGCACTGCTGGGCCGACCTTCTGCCGCCGGATCAGTTCTCGTTCCCGAGCGGACACACCATTACGGCTTTCGCGGCCGTAACGGCGTTTGTGGTCTTTTACCCGGCGCTGCTGATTCCGATGCTGTTTTGCGCGGTGAGCGTGGCGGCGTCCAGAGTCCTGCTGGGGATGCACTTCCTGAGCGACGTTGTCGTTGGGGCGGGAATCGGAATGACGCTCGGCTACCAGGCGTCGCGGTTGTTCTTATAAGAAAGGGCGGGTTGGATGCCCGCCCCTTCGTCACTTCCTCTTACTTCTTCACGGGCGGAACGGCCGGAGGCCGGGCAGCGGGAGGAGCGCCCGCCGGTTTAGCCGGAGCGGCGGAGGGCAGCGTGCCGGCGTTCTTGTCGTAAAGGTCGATGATTTCCTTGGTTATGTCGACCGCGTCCGAGAAGTAGAGCACGGGAGTCTGCGGATTGCTGACATCCACCACCAGCGTGTAGCCGTTATCCTTCGAGTACTTGTAAATCACCGCCATCATCTTCTGGCCGAGATCCTGAAGCACCTTCTGGCGGTCCTGCTCCCACTCAGCCTGCGCATCCTCGAGATCGCGGTTGAAGGCCTTGGTCTTGGTGTCGATGTTGCGCATCAACTCGTTCTTCGCTCCTTCGGCCATGGCATTGCCGCCGCGGTTGAGCGAATCCTGAAGGGCGCGGATATCGGACTGCTTCTTTTCGAGTTCCTTGGTTTTCGGAGCGCGCTTGGCGTCGAGCTCCTGAACGGCTTTCTGGCCGTCTTTCGTGCCGCCGATAGCCGCTTCGATATTGATGACGCCGACCTTGGTGGGCGCTTGTGCAAACAGGGCCGCCGCTCCCAACAACAGGACGGGCAGCGCTTTGAACTGGCTTCTCACTTTATATATCCCTCTGTCTCTTTCCCTATCTTAGCCCCCGTTGCGCGCCGCGTTCAGCGCCAGAGGGGCGAATTTGTTCTCATCAGTCGAGGCCGCGCGTTTAGAACGTACGGCCGATCGAAAAGCGGAATGTAGAGCGTTTCTCGTAGAACGGGGCAGGCTGGCCGAACCGCGCCACTGCGCCCAGGAACGTCGCGTTATTCGGGAAGTACGACCGGTCGGCGACAATCGGCGGCTGAATGATTTCCCGCACAATCAGCGGATTATACGCCCAGTAAAGCCGGAACGGAGCATTGACGACCGGCATCAAAACCTGCAACTCGAGTCCCGTCGAAGCGCGCATGCTTTGCGTTCCGGGCGCGATCAGCGCCTTGCCCGAAAAACTCGCTTCCGGGAAGGTGCCGTTCAAATCGGTCAAGCGGGCCGGATTCAAACGAAGCTGATTGGTGAAGCTGAGTTTGTTGATGCCGGCGTCGGCGAACAGGGCAAGGTTCACCGGTCCGACAATCGGGATGCGGTACTCGAAATTGCCGACCACCTTCGTGTCGCCGCCTGGAAACACGGTCTGGTAAATCGGGATGGTCTGCGTGATGTTCTGCAGCGTGACGGAGCCGTCCGAGTTTACGACCTTCTGCTGGCGCGGGCTGCCGTCGTTGTTCAACACGTTCACGTTCGCCGAACTCGGGATGAAGCCCACCGGGCTGACGGCCCATATTTCGAATCCGCGCACGTCGTTCTCGCCGCCCATGTAGAAGCGGCTGAACGGAGGCGCCACTTTTCCGCCGTAGCCCGTGATGAACTGCCCGAGCAGGTGCATGCCGATGACATGGCCCGGTTTCAAGCCCTTGCGGAAGTACTTGGCATCAATGGTGGGCTCGATGATGTTCACGTTGCCGCCGAGGACCGAGCCTGAGAACTGCGTCGTAATGAACAGGCTCTTGCCGCCGGTGGGCGTAATCGGGTGGTTCACCGTGTTGTAGCTGTAGGACGGCGTGATCTGGCTGGTCTTGATGCCGCTCAACGCGTTGGGTCCGCCCACGCTCTGGAAATAGAGGAAATTGAAGTAGGTGGTCGCGGCGTCGGTGAGGGTGCGGATGTCCTGGACGTTGTACCCGTAGCTCAAGCCCACGCGCGCGAAGCTGCGTTTGAGCAGCGTGCTCGAAAACACGGTGAAGCCGCGCGTGTTGGATACGTAGTTCAGCAGGTTCTGCGAGCCGAGCTGGTTGTAAATCGGGATCAGGTTGCGTCCGGACAGGAGCGAAACTTCGCGCCCCTGGTCGTAGTTGAAGCGCGACGTGAACACCGTGAATCCGACCTGAATCGGCTTGTCGAGGAAGTAGGGCTCGGTGAAGCCGAATTCGATCTGGCGGATGCGGTCGCCCAACTGGCTGGTGAGGCTGAGCGTTTCGCCGAGTCCGAGGAAGTTGTTGGTGGCGTACGAAAAGCCGATGAAGCTTCCGGCGATGCCCGAAACGCCGCCGTTCAACTGCACCGAGTTCTTGCCGCGCTCTTTCACTTTGAGCGTGATGTCGACGGTGTTGTTCTTGCGGTCGCTCTTGATGTCGGCGGCTTCGTTTTCCTTCAGTACCTCGAAGTATCCGAGCTGGTTCAAACGCAGCAGGCTGACTTCCCACAGGCGCGAGTTGAACATGTCGCCTTCGTCGATGAGCAGTTCGCGGCGAATGACTTTGTCGCGCGTGGTGGTGTTGCCGCTGAAATCGATGCGGCGCACGAAGAACTGATGGCCTTCATCGAAGGAAAGTGTCAGATCGATCTTGTTCGAATTCGGAATCGGGTCGAACGCCGGCTCCGCGACGAAGTCCATGTAGCCGAATTCGCCGTAGAGCTTGCGTAGGTTCTCGAGCCCCTTGCGCAGCTTGGCGGTCGAGAAAATATCGCCTTCCTTCATCTGGAACAGCGGCGTCATCAGTGTTTCCGGAGTGCGGAACAGCTTGACGCCCTGGAAATTGATCTTGTTCAGGCGATACTGGCGTCCTTCTTCGACGGTGAGGCTGATGTCGGCATTCTTGCCGGGACGGTTCGGCTTGATGAGCGGCAGGCGGAAGCCGGTGCCTCCGACGTCGTGGATGTTCACCGTGTGATCCACCACCTTCGCCGTGAAATAGCCTTTGTCCATGTAGGCCTGGCGAACGCGCTCCTGATCTTCCTCGAGCTTGGTGGAATCGTAGGTCTTGGCGAAAAGGTCCTCGAAAAAGATCGAGTGCGGAATGCCGATGGGATGCAGGTTCTTCATCGCGCGCTTGATTTCACGAGCGCTGAAAGCCTGGTTTCCCTGGAACTTCAGCTCACCCACCTTGACCTTGGGGCCTTCGTCGATTTTGAAGGTGATTTCGAGCGAAGAAGGCGGAAGCTGCCGGATTTGCGGCTCGACCGTGGCAAATTGCCGCCCGCGCTCGGACAGGTAGTCGGCGAGCACGTTCTTGGCGCGTTGCACCTTGTTCGGGTCATACTGCTGTTCGGTGCTCAGGCCGACCTTGCGTTCCTTGAAGCGGTCGAGGATCTCCGAAAGCGTGATGGACTTGTTGCCCTCGTACTTGATGACGCGCACAACGCGGCGCTCAACCAGAACAAAGCGGATGATCCAACCCGTTTTGCCTGCCTCGCGCTCGAGTTTGATGTCGTCGAATTTTCCGGTATTCCAGAGGGTCAGAAAATCGCGGCGCAGAACCTCTTCGTCATAGCGGTCGCCCTTGCGGGTGCCGATTTGCGCCCGCAGCGTGTCTTGCGGGACACGGCGCGACCCGCGAAACTCGATGGCTTCAACCACATTTTCGGGGGGCGCGTCCGGCTGGCCCTCGGCCGGTTTCACTGCCGTAACCTGGGGCTTGGGCGCTTCCGGCTTTGCCGGTTGAGCCGTCTCCGGGACGCTCTCAAAAGGATTCGCCGGTTTGGCCGGCGCGGGTTTGGGTGGCGGCGTTTGCTGCGGGGTCGGCTGCGAAAAAGCCGACGTGATCGGCACGAGGCAGAGCAGACAAACCGGGAGGGCGGGCAGGCGACCGCGCCTGTAGAACTTCATTCTAGAACGGATTCCTTTCTACTCTGCGGCTGATGATTCCAGACGTGGTCCTTAAATCAGGGGTTTCAGAAGCCGACTGCCATGACGAACTTGAACTTTCTATTTTAGCCGATTGAAGGCGGTCTGTCAGGGCCGTCATAGGCTGCCCTCGGGCCGGGCGCCCCGGAGACCCGGTCGCGCGCCAGCCACCATCCGAGTATCAACCCGAACACAGTGTGCGCTCCGAGCAACGCCGACTCCGGCACATAAACCGGCACCAGCCGGGCGATCGTCCTCGACAGAGCCTGCAAAATATAGAACCAACTAATCCCCCAGATCACGCCTAACAACAACAGGCGAGTTACGTTCTGGATTTGTGCAAATGCGGCTCCAAACAGAATCCCCGCCAACCCGCCGGCGATCACTTGAAGCGCGATTCCGGCCACGGTCGGCCATCCGGCGGCCCGCATCGCCCGCGGTCCATATACGGATGTAGCCAGAACATTCGGAAAATCCCACCAGTGGCCGCGGCCCGCCCACGATACCAACGCCATAACGAAAATGATCGCGAATGCGCCGAAAACACCGGCCTGAATGCCGGACATTGCTCCGTGCACCCAGCGCGGCGGCACAGGATGCCCCGTGAAATCATCCATACTATGGGGAGGATCGGGAGCGAGCGAGTTCAGATGCTCTCGACTCCTTTTTGAGCCATGCCCATCCTAGCACGAGCGCGCGCCCCGCGGCCGGGGGTTGCCGTTACCGGAATCGGCGTTGTCAGCCCAACGGCATGGGGCGCGAGGCGTTTTGGAGCGCGACTCGGGAGGGCCGGAGCGGCATCCGGCGCATCACCCGGTTCGATGCCTCGGAACTCGCGGTTCAAATCGCCGGCGAGGTGGAAGGCTTCGACGAGGGCGCCTGGGTGGCGCCGAAGGACCGCCCGCACGTCTCGCGCACCGTTCCGCTCGCGATCGCCGCCTCAGCCGAGGCCCTGGCCGACGCCGGGCTCGACCCGCCATCCATGACGCGCGACCAGCTCCGCCAGATCGGAGTGGTGCTCGGTTCCGGCGGCGGCGCCGTCGAGTTCACCGAGGAACAGTACCGGCTCTTCCACACCGGGCAGTGGCGTCAATGCAGCGTCTACGTGGTGCCGAGTTCCACCATCGGCACGCTGGCCAGCGAAATCTCCATGCGATTCGGCTTTCGCGGCTTCAGCCATGTGATTTCGACCGGCTGCACGTCGTCAACAGACGCCATCGGGTATGCCGCGCGGCAGATTCAGTGCGGCGCGCTCGACACCGTTGTCGCGGGCGGGGCGGACGCGCCCATTGCGCCGCTGATCCTGCGCGGCTTCATGGCCATGCGCATTCTGTCCACCCGCTGGAATGCCGATCCGCCGCGTGCCTCGCGCCCGTTCTCGCGCGACCGCGACGGATTCGTGCTCGGCGAGGGAGCCTGGTTTTTCGTGCTCGAGAACGCCGAAAAAGCCAGGGCTCGCGGCGCGCGCATTTACGGCGAAATTGCCGGCTACGGGTCCACCTGTGAGGCTTTCCACCGCGTCCGTCTCGAAGAATGCGGCCAAGAACCGGCGCGCGCGATTCAGATGGCGATCGACGAGGCCGGAGTCACGCCCGGGCACATCGACTACATCAACTATCACGGCACGTCCACCGAATTGAACGATCGCATCGAGACCCGCGCCGTCAAGCTGGCTTTTGGAGCGCACGCCCGCGAGCTTCCAGGGTCATCGCTCAAGAGCCTGATCGGACACCCGCAAGGCGCTTGCGGAGCCGCGGGACTCGCCGCCACGCTGCTCGCCATGCGCGACGGCCTGCTACCGCCCACGGCTAACGTCGCCGAACCGGATCCGGATTGCGACCTCGACTACGTGCCCGAACCCGGGCGCCGGAAAGCGGTTGAGTATGCGGTGGCCAACTGCATCGCCTTCGGCAGCAAGAATTCGGCGCTCGTGGTGCGTAACGGCGCCGCCTGACCGGCTACCGGCGTACCGGAAACTCAGCGGACTCCGTGCGGGACGCGGTGATCAGTTCGGTGGCTCGCCGCGCGATGTCCGGGTGCTCGCCGGCTAAATTGCGCGACTCGGAAATATCCGAGGCGAGATCGTAGAGTTCGACGGGGCCGAAATTCTTCCGGAGGCCCTTCCACTTGTCGAACCGGACCGCTTGCGCAAAACCGCCCTCGTGGAACTCCCAGTAGAAATAATCCCGCTTCAGCGAGTTCTCGCCTTTGAGCAGCGGCGCGATGGAGACGCCGTCGAGGCCCTTGGGCGCCGTCGCGCCCGAGAGTTCGGCCGCCGTTGGCAACAGGTCCCAGAAGGCCCACGGCGCATCGCACGTCCGCCCGGCAGGCACAACGCCGGGCCACGAAGCGATGGAGGGCACGCGAATGCCGCCCTCGGTCAGGTCGCGCTTGATGCCGCGCAGCGGACCGCTCGAGTGAAAGAAGTTCGGGTCGTGACCGCCCTCGCGGTGCGGACCGTTGTCCGAAGTGAAGATCACGAGCGTGTCGCGATCGAGCCCGCGCGCCCGCAGTTTGTCCATCAGCCCGCCGATGTCCCGGTCCATACGCGTCACCATCGCGGCGAAATTCTTCTCCACCTGCGGCCAATCGCGATTGCCGTAGGGCGCATCGCTCGGCACTTCCATGCCGTTGCCGGTGGCCGCGCCCCGTTCGTTGTTGGCGTGCGGAATGATGTAGGCGAGATAGAGAAAAAACGGATTGGCCGCTGTTTGCCTGTCGAGAAATTGATGAGCCCGGCGGGTGAAGATATCCGGGCTGTAGTCGGTGCGGGAAGGGCCGAAGTTCCCGGCGAGGAAGAATTCCTTGCCGTTGTCCCACAACTCGGTCGGATAGTAGGTGTGGGCGTGCACCTGGTCGAGATAGCCGAACCATTCCTGAAAACCCTGCTTGTCGGGCTGCCCGGTGCCGCAAATCGAGCCGAGCCCCCACTTGCCGATGAGCGAGGTCCGGTAGCCTTGCCCGGAAAGCAGGCGCGGCACGGTGAGCGTGTTTGCCGGAAGATCGACACGGGCATTGCCGCGGATGAAGGCGTGGCCGGTGTGCAGGCCGGTCATCAACGCGCAACGCGACGGGGCGCACACGGTCGCGCCGGCGTACGCCTGTGTGAACCGGATTCCCGATGCCGCCAGCCGGTCGAGGTTCGGCGTCTGAATCTCGCGCTGTCCGTAGCAGCCGACGTCGCCGTAGCCGAGATCGTCGGCGAGGATGAAGAGGATGTTCGGCCGCGGCCGCTGAGCCGGAAGGGCCGCGGCAGCGAGTCCGCCCGCGAATGCGCGTCGCGTCAACATGCAAGGGATAATACCAGGAACGGTCAGCGGCCGATCAGGTTGGCGGTGGCCGTGATCACCAGCGCGTTGGTGAAGTCGATCAGAAAAGCGCCCACCATCGGAACGACGACGAAGGCTCGCGGCGCGGGCCCGAACCGCTCCACCAGTTCCTCCATCGACGCGATGGCGTTCGCCGTAACGCCGAGCATGAATCCGCAGTAGCCCGCCGACATCACCGCGGCGTCGCGGCTTCTTCCGAGCGCCCAATAAACCACCGTCATCGTGAGCGCGAGAGTGAGCAGAGTTTGCGCCGCCAGAATCGCGAGCAGAGGAGCGGCGAGGGCGGCCAGTTCCCAGAGCCGCAGGGTCAGCATCGCCATGGCGATGAACAACGGCAGCGCGACGCCGAACGCCTCGCCGAGCCGGGCTCCGGACAGCCTGAGCCATCCGGTGCGGTCGTCGAGATTGCGCGCCGCCGCTGCCACGATCATCGCGCCGATGTAGGCCGGCAGCACGAACCAGGTCCGCTCGATGGCCGCGCTGACCAGGCTGCCGAGCCCCATCGTGACGGCGATGAGCAGGATGTGCACAGGCATTGCCGCTCCGCCGTTGTCTGATGGCACGGCAGCTTGTACTGAATCGGCCGCGGCGCGGCCCTGAATCAATCGCGCGCCCGCGTATCCGGCCACCAGCCCCGAAACCGTGATGCCGAAGGTGGCCGAAGCGAGCGCAATCGTGGTTGCCGCGGGCACGCCGGCCTTTTCAAACGTGGCGCCGAAGGCCAGCGAAGTGGCCGGTCCGCCCGCGAGCGAAACCGCTCCGGCGAGCACGCCCACCAGCGGGTTGAGCCCGAATATCCTGGCCAGCGAAACGCCCAGCGTATTTTGCAGCACCGCGCCCGCCGTGGCGAGCGCCAGCAGCACCACCACCTGAGCGCCGCCCGCGCGAATCAGGGTGATGCTTGCGTTGAAGCCGATGATCGTGAAGCAGAACAGTTGGAAAACATCGCGGAGAGCCGGGTCCGGTTTGAAGTCGACGCCGGCGGAGTGCAGGGCGAGCGAAATCAGCGCTAGCGACAGGCCGCCGGCAATCGCCGCCGGAATGCTGAGCCGGTCGAGCACCGGCAGCCGGCGCTTCAGCCATCCGCCCAGCGCCACTCCGCCCGCAGCGAGCGCGAGCACCTGCACTGGGCCGGCGGCGACGGTCAGAGTCCCGCCTTCTTCCAGAGTTCGTCGACGCGAGCCTTCACCTCGGGCGACATGCGGATGACGTCCGGCCACCGCCGCGTAAAGCCTTCCTGCGGCCACTTGCGCGTGGCGTCTATGCCCATCTTCGAGCCGAAGTCCGGCATGCGGCTTGCATGGTCGAGCGAATCCACCGGTCCGAGAACGAACTCGATGTCGCGCTGCGGGTCGATGTTGTTGAGCGCGCGCCAGGCGACTTCGCTCACATTCTGCACGTCCACGTCTTCGTCCACCACGATGATGCACTTGGTGAACATGGCCTGCCCCAGGCCCCAGATGGCGTGCATCACCTTGCGCGCGTGCATCGGGTAGCTCTTGCGGATGGCGACGATCATCAGGTTGTGGAACACGCCCTCGGCCGGCATGCACATGTCCCGCACTTCAGGAAGCTGCATGCGCATCAGCGGCAGGAATATGCGCTCGATCGCCTTGCCCATGTAGAAGTCTTCCATCGGCGGCGGACCGACGATCGTCGCTGCGTAGATCGGATTTTTCCGATGGGTGACGCAGGTGACGTGGAAAACCGGATAGTCGTCGTCGAGCGAATAGAATCCGGTGTGATCGCCGAACGGCCCTTCCCGCCGCGTTTCGCCGATCTCGACATAGCCCTCGAGCACGAACTCGGCGTTGGCCGGAACCTCGAGATCGCACGTCTCGCACTTCACCATCTCCACCGGTTTGCCGCGCAGAAACCCGGCGATCATCATTTCGTCGAGGTCGGGCGGCAGCGGCAGGATGGCTGAGTACATCGTGGCCGGATCCGCCCCGATGGCCACCGCCACGGGCATCCGCGCGTCCTTGCCTTCGGCCTTGCGGCGGCGGTAGTGCTCGGCGCCCTGCTTGTGAGTCTGCCAGTGCATGCCGGTGGAGCGCTCGTCGTACACCTGCATCCGGTACATGCCGCAATTGCGCTTGCCGGTGTCCGGGTTGCGCGTGAATACCATCGGCAGCGTGATGAACGGCCCGCCGTCGCCCGGCCAGCAGTGCAGTACCGGAATGTCGAGCAGCGAAAACTTGTCCTTCAGCACGACCTCTTTGCAAGGACCGCTGTCGACGATTTTGGGGAAGAACGAGCCCATCTCCGCCAGTTTCGGCAGCATCTTCAACTTGCCGATCAACCCCTGCGGCATCCGCATCTCGAGGTACTCCGAGATGCGGTCCGCGACCTCCTGAACCTTGCCCACCTCGAGCGCGATCTCCATCCTTCGCGTGGAGGCGAAGGCGTTGATCAGCACCGGATACTCAAAGCCGGCCGGTTTTTCAAACAGCAGCGCCGGACCGCCGTTCTTCACCGCGCGGTCGGCGAACTCGGTGATCTCGAGCTTCGGATCAACGGGGATGGACACCCGTTTCAATTCGCCGCTTTTCTCGAGCGCTTTGATGAAATCGCGTAAGTCGGAATAAGCCATTGCGGGACTCTACAGTTTAACGTGCCGCCGCCCCAGGATTGCCTGGAGTGTAATTCCGAGCAAAATACCGCCGAGGAGACAACGGCCGAGGACGACACCACTGCTGAGGTTAGGATGCCCGGGGCGCGATGCTACGTTCAAAACTTGAATGCGTGGTCCCGCGCTTCTGTATAACGCTATCTCCACCAGTTTCAGATTGAGAAGCTGCTCCTGCGATTCGAGATAAGCCTTTCTCGCCGCCTCGTCTCCCGCATCGTGAAGCCGACTTGCCGCCATCGCCGATCTCTCCTCCTTGCCGCGAAGGGCCTCCTGGATGGACTCGTTCTGCCCCCGCATGAAGCCGGAAATCAGTTCTGAAGTAATAGCCGCGGTGGTGGCTTGGGCTTCCAAGGGATCATGCGCGGTGAACGAAACAAGCACGGTCGTTCCCTGCGCCTCAATTTTGGCGTTCCTCCGGAACCGCTCGACGTCTGCGCTCCGAGCGGACCCCTTCAGCCCGAGGTCCTTTGCCCACTCCTTAATCCGTTCCGGTGAAAAGATGTCCGCCTTTTCGAGCGCAACCCAACCGGCGGCATCCGGGGACTTCAGCGCAGGGAAATATCGGTCCGGAATGTTCGACGGAAGCAAAAGCAATGTTTCCGTCGAGGTGAACTCGGATCTTCTTAACAGCAGGAACTGGCTGCCGGCCAGGATTCCGGCGGCGATTCCACAAGCGACCCAAGGGTAGCGCATACGTTCAACTCACCGGATCCGGGACCGGCAGTCGTTTCCGCCGGAAGCGTAGCGCCAGGTGCAGGAGAACGCCAATGATCAATCCCGCCACGGTTCCCCCAGCCACGACCGCTTCCCGAGGGGGTTCCGGGTTTTCGGGAATCGTGGGCGGATCAAGCAGTTCGACCGAGGAAGAGAATTTCCGTTCTTGTAACGCTATTAAGACACTGAATTCAGCCAGTTTGGTGGTCAAGTCGATGTATTGTTTTCGAAGCAGATCGCGATCGAGCAACATGCGCGGATCGGGGTTGGCTGTGGCCCGAATCTGCTTCTCGAGGTTCAGCCAATCGGCTGCGGTGCGTCTTGCCATGTCCGATAGAAATGAAGATGTCGAAGCACTACGCTCCGACATGAAGCGAACGGATTCGTTGATAATCGCTGTGCAGATCTCGTTCAACACTTTCGACGCGATTTTTGGGTCTGAGTACGTGAATGAAGCGTGGATGGCGTGGGACTCAGTCGAACTGATTGTGAGATTCGCCTTCAATTCGTCCACAAGATCGGAAACGGGCAGATGGTCGAGTTTCGACGGATAAAGCTGGTAAGCCTGCACGATCGCACTCAGTCGCACGTGGGAGAGGGCAGTGACGGGAAATCTGAAAAAGTGCTCCTTGATGTCGATTATTTCCTGCCCTGGAGCAAAGTGGTCGCTGACTTGGGGCGAATTCATTACTAGATTGGCGGTCGACCTGTACTGGAACGGGTACCACCATAATGCGCTAATTCCTGCGCCTAGCCCCAACAACGTGAACACCCAAATCCAAAGATAGCGCCGCACTTTACCGATTCTACGCCCGACTGCCGTAGCGGCACTCGTGCCGCAGTATGATTGAAAGTTCACACTATGCCTATACGAACCGCCATGGTCACCGGCGCGAGCCGCGGAATCGGGAGAGCCTGCGCCCTCGCGCTTTCAGCTGCCGGATGCCGGGTCGCCGTCGCCGCGCGCGACACCGCGAAACTCGATGAGGTTGTGGCCGAAATTCGAGCCAGGGGCGGAGAAGCCCACGCTGTCGCGCTCGATCTTGTATCGCCTTCATCCATCCAGGAAGCGTTCTCCAAGACCGCTGCCGAGTTCGGCCGCATCGACATTCTCGTCAACAACGCAGCCGTCACCAAGGACGGACTCGCGATGCGCATGAAGAAAGACGATTGGGATCTTGTGCTCGCTACCAATCTCACCGGCGCATTTCTTTCCATTCAACAGGTGCTGCCGGGCATGATCAAAGAGCGATGGGGCCGCATCATCAACATCTCCTCGGTGGTGGGCGAAATGGGCAATCCGGGGCAGGCCAACTACGTCGCTTCGAAAGCGGGACTCATCGGCTTAACCAAGTCGCTCGCTCAGGAACTCGCAAGCCGCAGCGTAACGGTCAACGCCGTGGCCCCCGGGTTTGTGGAAACCGACATGACCGCGGCGCTTTCACCGGCTCAGCGCGACAACATGCTCGCGCACGTCGCCCTGAAGCGCATGGGGCAACCCGAGGACATCGCGGCAGCCGTTGTGTTTCTTGCTTCGGACGGCGCCAGCTACATCACCGGTCACGTTCTCGACGTGAACGGCGGATTGTACATGTAGCGTTCGGCTTCAGGCTTGCATGATGCCGTTGTGCACCACGCCGGCAACGTCGGTGAGCCGGAAATCCCGGCCGCTGTAGCGATAGGTGAGCCGGTCATGCTGTAATCCGAGCAGCGCCAGAATCGTCGCGTGCAGATCGTGCAGATGCATGCGATTCTCGGATGCGTGGTAGCCGATATCGTCGGTGGCGCCGTAGATGGACCCCGCTTTCACGCCGCCGCCCGCCATCCACACCGTGTAGCCGTAGGGGTTGTGGTCGCGCCCGTCCGAGCCCTGCGAAACCGGCGTCCGCCCGAACTCGCCGGACCAGATGACCAGCGTGTCCTTCAGCAGCCCGCGCGACTTCAAATCCTTGAGCAGCCCCGCAATCGGCTTATCCACTTCGGCTGCGTTCTCGGTATGTTTCTTGTAGAGTTCGCCGTGCTGATCCCACTTGTAGGAGTGCGTGCACTGAACGAAACGCACGTTGTTCTCGGTCAGGCGCCGGGCCAGCAGACACTGCCATCCGAAATCGCGCGTCACGGGGTCGTCGAGTCCGTATAGCTTCTTCGTCGCCTCGGACTCCTTGTCCACCTGAAACACTTCGGGAGCTTCGGCCTGCATCTTGAACGCGAGTTCGAAAGTGCGAATGCGCGCTTCTAGCTGCGGATCGTACTTGCGCACCTCCGCATGGCGGCGGTTCATGTTTTCGAGCATTTCGAGCTCAAACCGCTGCTCTTCAGCCGTGAGCCGCTGATTCACCAGGTACTCGATGGGCTCGCCCTGCACGTCCTTTACCTTCAGCCCGGCATTGCCGATGGCCGTGCCCTGATAGGCTCCCGGGAGAAACGCCGAACTCCAGTTCTTCGCTCCGCCGTGCGAGAGCGCGGGCTTGATGGTGATGAAGCCGGGCAGGTTCTGATTCTCGCTCCCGAGTCCGTACACCACCCACGACCCCATGCTCGGCCGCGTGAACGTGCTCGACCCGGTGAAGGTCTGCAACAGCGCGGCGCCATGGTCCACGCCCTCGCCCACCACCGAGCGAATCACGCACAGATCGTCGGCGCATTCGCGGACATGCGGGAACAGGTCGCTCACCGGGATTCCGCTCTGCCCGCCGGGACGGAACGTCCAGGGCGATTTCATCAGCGCGCCCGGAGGCCCGCCGGAAAACGCCAGCGGCCGCTTGAACGGCAGCGGCTTGCCGTGGTCGCGCTCCAGCCGTTCCTTCGGGTCGAACGTGTCGATGCTCGACGGTCCGCCGTGCATGAACAGGAAAATGACGCGTTTGGCGCGAGCCGGAAAGTGCGGCGCCCGCGGGGCCATGGGGTTCGCGGCGCTTGTCGTTTCCGCGCCGAGCAGCGAAGCGAGGCTCAGAAACCCGAATCCGCAACCGGCAGCGCGCAGCGCGCCCCGGCGCGTGGACGGCTTGTCGAGAGGCGGCAGAAAATCAGTCCACATAGATGAACTCGTTCGACGCAAGCAGCACGCGGCACAGGCTCTGCCACGCCTCGGCCTCGGTCCTGTTTGTGAATTTCCGCCGGTAGTTCGCCAGAAACGAGAGCGCGGCGTCCTTTTCGGCGGCCTCCGGTTGGCGGTTGAGCACCCGCAGGAAGATCTGTTCGGCGCGCGCGCCGTCTTCGATGCCGGTATCCTCGAGCGCGCGCAGCGCGATGTTGCGGGCGCGCGCGGCGGCGAACTCGCTGTTCATCGCA
>BFBZ01000320.1_pt1 | contig 52648 bp, 32 predicted proteins | sample 1888401 | NCBI WGS metagenome assembly BFBZ01 (sample SAMD00112614, study PRJDB3348) | symbiont metagenome | host: Chara braunii
TTGAAGGCCTGGGCAGCCTGCTTGATCGTGTTCAGAGCCTGGGCCGACAGGTTCGAGCGGTCCCAATCGAAGAACACCATGTAGGACGGCGGCGCGACGACCGGCGGGGCCGGCGGCGGCGGCGGCGGGGTGACGCCGAACTTCCAGGTCACGCCGGCCAGGGCCAGCAGGTTCTGGTTGGAGAAGGTCGTGTAGCCGAACGGGGTGTTCACGCTCGGGTTGGTCGTGCCCATGTAGCGGCCCTGGATCTGGAACCGCATCGACTCGCTGATGTTGTAGGCGACGCCCAGGATGGCCTGGTAGGCGAACTGGGTGCTGCCGAGCGAGTTGTTGCTGTCGACGAACGCGACACCGGCACCGGCACCGACGAACGGCGTGATGGTCGAGGTCGGCATGAAGTCGTACAGCACGTTGACCATCGTGGTCAGCTGGCCGACCTTGTTGTTGATCGCGGTGCCGGGGATGTTGACGTTGGTCGGCAGCTGGCCGTAGCCGACTTCCACTTCGACGCGCGGGCCGACGAAGTCATAGCCGATCTGGCCGCCCACAGCGAAGCCCGTCTGCGTCGAGGCGTTGCCGTTGGAGCCGATGCCCCACGCCAGGCCGCCACCGGCGCCGAGATAGAAGCCCGGCTGGGCGTTGATCTGCGCCTGGGCTGCCAAAGGCAGTGCGGCGAGGGTCGCGGCGGCCAGGAAAACCTTGGTCATTTTCACGGTTGTATCTCCCGATTGACTTACGGCGAATGGAGCGGCTGAACTCGGGACCGATAATAAGGATTTTCCCGCCTTTGTTTAGCCCAATACCGGCGAGAGCCTCATCTCTGTAAGGTTGTGTGGCATCGGGGCCACACAGTCCTGCCCCATTTCCCTCAATTCCTGCAGCGAATTTTCACGGCCGAGGCCGTCCGAGGCCCGCCATATAGGCGGAATCGATCAGTCCCGACGCAATATGCTGTCTGACGGCCCTGGGAAAGGGGCTCCCGCACGGCGGAAATCTCCGCCCCTGTCTCTGCACCGCATTTCCTGGCCGAACGGCTCATCGGCCCGGATATCCACAATGATTGCCTGTGTTGTGTGGCGCTGCAGCGGTCTCAATCCGCGGAGCCCTCTCGTTCAGGGAGGCACTCTTGTCCCCACTGTCGCTGGGCCTCTGGGGAGGGTCGACCAGGATAACCTGCAGGCTGAGGTTCGGCTGGAGCTGTTTGTTGTTGCGCTCGTACAGGCCGGCATGGCGCATGGCCCGGTCCAGGGCCTCGACCTTGGGCCAGAATTTGATTTTCACCCGGCCGTCAGGCCACACCTCGTAGCTCGCGATGGTGGCAGCCACCTCCTCCGGCAGCTCATGCAGCGGGATCGGCTTGCCGTCGGGGTCGAACAGCCGGCGCGGATCGGCATAGGCGATGCGCGCAACTTCACGCAGCGTGCGCTCTGTCTCGAGCTCAGCCGCCTCCGCTCGTTGCCGCGCCACCGCTGCCAGCTCACCCGAGGCCCGGAGCTCCTTCAGGAATTCGTGGGCAGCGAGGTAAGCCGACCGGCCCCTCCGGTAGCCGACCGCCTCGGCCGCGGCCGCGCCCTTGTGGCCGTTCGCCATGTAGACGTCGAAGAACTGCGCACGGCGTAGCGCGCGTCCCTTGTTCGAAACGCGTGTCGGCGCCCACTTCTTCCGCGCCGACTTCTTCGTTTCTGGAGTCTCCGCCACGACGTCGGGAGCGGCAGCAACAGTGGCAACGGTAGCTTGCAAGTCTTAAGCCATATGAGGCACTCCTTCGAGGGGCAAATTGGCGTCATCACGACGCGAAGAGTACATTGTAGCGCGTTTCGGCCAGACAAACCGCTGCGAGAAATACAACTATACCGAGAAAATCACTTCGCGCTGCGCGTGTGTCCCCAGCATCACAGAAGAGACTAGGATCCTCAGTAAGACTCTTAGATGAAGGTGGCGGGCATCCGTCAGGCATTGCCCTGCTATGCCTCCTGCAGCGCGTCCTGCAGTCCATCGTGCATGCCGTCACGCATCCTCTTGTCGGGCGTTGAGGCGCGAAGCGGTCGGTCGCCGATATCCCGGCTGGACAGGCCCCGGCAAAACGCGGGATAGGGGCGGCCAAGCCGTTCCGTCGCCTGGGAAATTCCTCAGGAAATCCATTGCAAGTCCGGGCGGCGGCCTCGTCTCGGTCGCTGCAGCGTTCCCGCAGGTTGTTCCAAGATATGCTCCTGGATCTGTCCGCTTACGAACTCGCCACCTGGCCTCGCATGACCCTAGAGGCCGCCATCCGCCGGCGGGTCCAGACCGCCTATCTCGGCGACGGCGTGGTGCTGGCCCGCATCCTGGGCCGGCATAAGATGTTCCTGCGCAGTGCCGACCGCGGCTTCGCCTGCAACGTCATGCTGGACGGCTACTGGGAGATCTGGCTGACCCAGTTCCTGGCCCAGCGCCTGAAGCCCGGCATGACCGCAATCGATGTCGGCGCCAACTTCGGCTATTACACCCTGCTGATGGGCGAGGCGGTCGGCGCAGCCGGCCATATCCTTGCCGTCGAACCCAACCCGGAGACGGTCGCCCTGCTGCAGCAAACCGTGAATCTCGCCGGCCATTGGACCCGGACTCGGCTGGTGACGCAGGCGCTGGGCGCCAGCGCCGGCCGCGCCTGGCTCTATGCGCCCGACGGAGAACCCAAGAACGCCGGTCTCGTTGAACAGCCGGACCTGCCCGGCGGCACCACCGTCGAGGTGGCGACCGTTTCCCTCGACGAGTTGGCGCTCGCCTACCCCAAGGTCGATTTGGTGAAGATCGATGCCGAGGGCGGCGAACAGGGCATCGTCGCCGGCATGCGGCAGCTGATCGCCCGTGACCGGCCGCTGATCGTGCTTGAGTTCAACGCTGCCCGTTATGCCGAACCGGCGGCCTTCCTGGACAGCCTGCTGGCACAGTACGGCAGCGCCGTGGAATTGCGACCGACCGGTGATATCGTTGCCTTGGACCGCACCTCTGTGCTCGACCAGGCGAGCCGCGAGGACCGGCTGCTGGTGTTCGAATGACCGACGTGCTTGCCCGCCCCTCCCCCGCCGCCAACTCGACCGCAGTTTCACCGCGCGGCAAGGTTGCGGCTGCTACCGATTCGCCACGCGGCACCATCCTCTACGAAGCCCACAACCTTACCTTCAAGGGCGGCACCGGCATCGCCACCTATGCCCGAGCCCTGGCCCAGGCCGCCGGCCGCCTGGGCTACGGGGTCGATGGCCTGTTCGGCGTCGAGCGCAGCCTGTCGCGCGGCCAGGACGCGCTCAACGAGATCCTGGCCTTCGACGCCGTCGACGACAACGAATGGCTCTCGCCTTTCCAGGTCGCTTGGCGTGTTCTCAACTATCCGTTCAACGCCCTGGGCGGCATGCGGCCGGTCGAGCTGCCGCGCAGCGGCCTGGTGACCGGGCCGATCGCCGACGCCCTGCGTCCCTTTCGGCGGGCCTACGCCTCGACTCGGCTGATCGATGTCAGCATGGCGCACTTCAAGCTCTACGGCCGGCCGGCCGGCATCAAGGTACCGGAGCGGCCGTCAATCTTCCACGCGACCCACCCTGTGCCGCTCGCCGTGCGCGGCTGCCCCAACATCTACACCATCCATGACCTGGTGCCACTGCGGCTGCCTTACACCACCCTCGACAACAAGAAATACTTCTACCGTCTGCTGACGTCCCTCGCCCGCACGGCCGATCACATCGTGACCGTATCGGAGCATTCCCGCCGCGACATCGTCGAGTTTCTCGGCATCGACGAAGGCCGCGTAACCAACACCTATCAGGCGGTCGACATCCCGGCCCATCTGCTGGACCGCACCGACGGCGAGGTGGCCGACGATCTCGCCAAGCTCTTCGGCCTCGATTTCGGCGGCTACTTTCTCTTCTATGGCGCCATCGAGCCCAAGAAGAACGTATCGCGTATGGTCGACGCCTACGCCGCCTCCGGCAGCAAGCTGCCCCTGATCATCGCTGGCGGCAGCGGCTGGCAGAACCGCGCTGACCTGCGCAAGATCCGTGACGAGCGCTTCACCAACTTCCGCATCGACGGCAACGTCGTGCGCCGCGAGCGCCAGGTACGCCGCCTCGAGTTTCTGCCGCATGACCAGCTAGTGACTCTCATCAGGGGCGCCAGGGCCCTTCTCTTCCCGTCGATCTACGAAGGCTTTGGCCTGCCGGTGATCGAGGCCATGGTATTGGGGACGCCTGTGCTCACGTCGAATGCGTCGTCGCTGCCCGAAGTGGCCGGAGATTCGGCACTGATCGTCGACCCCTACTCGGTCGACGATATCATGCGCGGCATTATAGCGATCGAAGCAGATGCGGATCTTCGAAGTGAGCTGCAGCAGCGCGGCCGTGCTCAAGCTCAACAGTTCTCACCGAATGCATATGAGACGCGGGTCAGTCAACTTTATGACACGATGCGTTAGAACTTCGCGATCGATTTGGCTACGGGACGGCATCGCTTCCTCGTCGAACCGACTACGATCGCCTCATATGCGAATGGTTTCGGAATGTTAAAAAGCATTCCCCAGGAATTAAGTAGAGACACTTAGCCTTCTGGGCAAAACGGCCATGATCCAAAGACATTCGAAGCCGTCGCTGTGCACGAAGGACGATAGCGGTCCTTGCGAGCGTGGCCGACTAGCGCATTCGGATGCCGCCAGATTTGAACCCGGAAATGACTCACGTCCCGAGGACAGTACAATCTGCACGCTCATCGAGCAGCAGTTGCTCAAGCACCAAGTCTCACAAACGATCGCCAAGACTATCGTAGTAAGGCTACGCTCAAGGAGAGGCATTTAATGGCACGACCAAACGGCCACGATATATTGCGCACCACAGTTCGCGCTCGGGCTCCGCTACGTTTGGGACTTGCAGGTGGTGGCACGGACCTATCTCCCTATTGTGAAGACTATGGCGGCGCCGTTCTGAATTGCACGATCGACAAGTATGCATATGCATTCGTTTCCGGCCGTGACGACAGCAACGTCGTCTTCCGTGCGGTCGATCTGGGTATTGAGGAGACGTTTCCTCTTGCCGCCATCACTGACAGTAGGCTTGCACTTCACGCCGGTGTCTACCGGCATTTCGTGAAAGAGTTCCACCAAGGCGTTCCCTTTGCAGCCACGATCACGACAAACGTCGATGCTCCAGCGGGTTCGGGGCTGGGCTCATCGTCTGCTCTTGTCGTCGCTCTCGTTGACGTCCTGCGAGCGTATTTGAACGTGCCGCTTGGCCCTTACGACGTCGCGCATTTGGCATTTGTCATCGAACGCATCGACCTTGGCTTCGCGGGCGGAAAACAGGATCAATACGCTGCGGCATTCGGAGGTGTGAACTTCATCGAATTCCTGGCAGGAGATCGAGTGATCGTGAATCCGCTTCGGATGCCGGACACGATTCTTAATGAGATCGAAACCTCGATTGTAGTTTGCTTTTCAGGTCAATCTAGAGAATCTGCAACCATCATCGACAACCAGACGGCAGGGATGAAGTCCGGAACCCCCCAAACAATCGATGCTCTCCATCAGTTGAAAGCCGATGCCATTGAAATGAAGCGGGCACTTTTACAGGGCAAAATCAACGAAATGGCAACGATCCTCAATCGTTCATGGGTGTCAAAGAAGGCCACCGCCAGCGCCGTGACCAATCCACATCTCGACACGCTTTACGAGGTTGGCCGTGCAGCTGGCGCATTGGGTGGCAAGGTATCTGGCGCTGGCGGTGGCGGCTACATGATGTTCATCGTACCCCCCGAGGAACGCTATCGTCTTGTCAGCGCATTGAATCAGACAGGAGCGCAGGCAAGCCCCGTAAAATTTACAAGTCTCGGCTGCGAAACCTGGCACGCGAAACGCGAAGGTTAGCGACAGAAAACACGGCGCCGATCGACCGAACTTGGCTGACACCCGACTTCACGGAACACAAATGCTCATACAGGCGATGATTCTCTGTGGTGGCTTGGGCACACGCCTTGGCCCTTTGACGGCGGCAACGCCCAAGCCCCTGTTGAAAGTGGGCTCACGCCCTTTCTTGGACGTATTGCTGTTCGAACTGGGGCGTCACGGCTTCAAAGATATTGTTCTATTGGCGTCGTTTCAGTCAGAACAGGTTGCAGAGTACGCTCACGATAATCCCGTCGCGAAGCAATTTGGATTGAATCTTACCGTCGTCGTCGAAAGGGAACCAGCGGGAACCGGAGGGGGCCTCTACAACGCACGGCATCTTGCCGCCGAGACCTTTCTCCTGATGAACGGCGATTCGTGGATCGACATGAATCTGCTTGCCGCTGTAGCAGCTACGAACAAGAAGCCTGAAGCAATCGCCTCACTAGCGCTCCGCCATCTGGAGGATCCAGATCGTTATGGGACAGTAGTCGTCAGAGACGGGAAGATTGTCTCCTTTGCTGAGCGTTCGCCGAACGCAAAGCAGGCCCTCATAAGTGCTGGTGTATACTTTTTCCGGCGCAATATCTTTTCGCACCTTTCGGAAAAATGCTCGCTCGAAGCCGACATCTTGCCGGCTCTTTGCAAGACTCACATTGTCGCCGCAACGATGCACTCAGGCTTTTTCATAGATATCGGCGTTCCCGCCTCCTATCAGCTGGCCCAAAGCCAAATTCCCCATCAGATGTGTCGACCGGCCGTGTTCTTGGATCGTGATGGCGTACTCAACTTCGACGATGGCTATGTCGCCCAGGTCGAGCGCTTTCGATGGATTGTTGGTGCCGTGGAGACCGTGCGCGCATTCAATGAGGCGGGCTATCTCGTTTTCCTTGTAACAAATCAAGCCGGCGTAGCACACGGCTACTATCCCGAAGCTGCAGTCGGTGAGCTACATGGATGGATGCAGAATGAACTGAGAATGCACGGCGCCCACCTCGACGATATTCGCTATTGCCCTTTCCACCCGCAGGGCAAGGTCGACGCCTATCGACGAATCTCAGATTGGCGCAAGCCGGCCAGCGGCATGATCTTGGATCTCTGCAAGTCATGGAACGTGGACATTCCGAAAAGCCACATGATCGGAGACAAACTTTCGGATATCCAAGCGGGACAAAGAGCAGGTGTGACATCTCACCTCTTCGAGGGGGGTGATTTGCAGAAGTTTGTGCGTGAAAAGAAGATCATTCCGTAGCGTAGACGCGATTGGACGTGGCTTGCCGCGGTTGGGCTCGGTTACCACCGACGGATGATTCCGAATCACAGGGAAGGAAGCATGGAAGATTCCGATGTTACCTGGATTTGGAAAGCGGCGACGCAAGTGAAGTTGTGGAGTCGACCGCTGGACAAGCATTGAGTAGCGCTTCGATACCTTCAACTAGACGTCCTGCGGCAACCCTCGGCTCCCGACCGTTTGAGTTCGTGCGGCGTTTGCATCTTCCCGGCTCGGATGTATGCTCATTTTGTAAAGAGCCGAGCTGCATGCGGTAGCGCTCCCCATGAGAAGCTTGATGTTTAATCTTGTGGCGCATGCCAAGCGCTGGCTGATGATCAGATACGCCCATCTGACGTTCCATCTCAGCGACTCGACTTATTTCGCGCAGCCAAATTTTTGCGAATCACCAGGCATTCTATATTGGAGAAGCGTAGGGTATCGTCGATACACTGGCAAAGGATCCAGAAAGAGCTCGGCGACTTGCTGACTTCGTGCACAACCACGATTGAGAGTACCGAACGCCGGACGTTCCGGATCACGCTACAGCCTGCCGGTGGGCTCCGAGCTTCCCTTCAACAAGCATCCTACCGCTTGCCTCAAGAACAGATTGAAGAATGCCAAAGAAACTGAAAACTAGGTCGAACAGCAAGGGTCAGGAAGCCACCTCGACGCCGCCCGTGTTCCTTCATTCTAGCTGGCGCACATCAAGTACCTGGTTGTGGCTTCGCTTCCGAAATGTTGCCTCGACGTGCTCCTACTATGAAATCTTCAACGAGCGGCTATCCTCGCTCAGCAAAGATGAAGCGCTGACAATTGGTCCGGACTCTTGGAACTCCCGACACCCACAATCAGCTCCCTACTTTTTGGAATTTGCCCCCCTTCTCAAGAGCACCGGGGGTATTGAGGGGCACCATCCTTCCATGGCCATCGAGTCATTTATCCCTAGAGACGGATTGGATGGCCATCTTTTGGATCAGGAAGCCACATACGTCGATCTGCTTATCAAGCACGCTCGCGATATTCATAAGCAACCAGTTCTAACTGATACCCGCACCCTTGGCCGTCTTTCTGCGCTCAAACGACAGTTCGGCGGCGTGCATATCTTTCTGTATAGGAATCTACTTCATCAATGGGCGTCTTACACGTCGATCGGCTTCGGTGGTGATCTCACTTTTCTGAATTCGATCAGGCTGATAGTTAATGCCTGTCAGCATGATCCATTCATACAGTCTCTTGCACGCCTGTATCCCCTGGGTGTTCCAGACTATCTCAGCGAGACCTACTTCACAGTTTTCTTGCTCCTCCATCTCTATCTTTACACTTATGTAATCGGGCACGCTGACATTTCTATCGACATGACAAAGCTGGCTGCGGAAGCTGATTATCGAAAGAACATCCGCAAGTCGATGTATCAACAAACGTCTCTCTCTATTGATCTTGACGGCGCCCGATCAACTTTCGAAATGCATTTGATAACACTTGACGATCCACTAGCATTTCGCGAGCGCCTCATGGCAGCAGTTCAAGAGTTCAATACAATCCTCCATCCGAAGAAGAAGAAAATCCGGCAGATAGATGGAGTTATTGATGACCTGTTTGAAGAAATCGACCGCCATATATTTTTCACTCAGAAGATAACAAGCGTTGTATGCCAGCCAGGAGGCCTACTCGCCCAACGAGAAGGGCTGTTGACGCAAATTAGCGCCCTTCAAAGCGAGCACCGTGCTGTCTTGGAGCAGCGCGATGAACTATCAGCTGGACGAGAAATGTTAATTCTCGATAGAGACCGAACATGCGCAGAGTTAGTCGCTACAAAAGCATGCCTTACCGAAGCGCAATTAAGTACAGAGCGTTTGACAGCGGATCGGGAAAGTGCGTTGAATCAACGAAAACATTGCGAAGCTGACCTGGTCGCAGAGCAAGAGAAAAGCGCAGGGATCATTCAGCGACTCGACACGCTTTCCGTCGTGCACGCCGCGTTAATCGAAGAACGTGAGATCAATCAGCGCAATTTGGACACTATATCTACAGATCGCGACCATCTAAGAAGCGAGAATGAACGGCTGAAAAGCGATTTAGCAGCACTACGGAATGAATGCGATAAGTTATTCTCTAGAGGGAAGGTAGATAGTGGCAGCGTAGATTTGGTGGAGAGCCGAGGAACCTCTTCCACCCCTGATCGGGAACGCCTCGAATTATCGGAATGGCGAAGATTGCTCCGCAACCTTTTCAGAGTGTCAGACAGCCAGAAAGACCGAAGATAACGTTCCTTGGATGACTCTTGGAGTTATCTTGAAATTTTGATATTCAATTTCGTCGCGCTTTAGCAGCTTCTTCCTAGAGAGGCTAATCTTATTTCTTTCCAAAGATTGTCGAGACACGTAGATGAGCACAGTCATTAATGACGTTCCGTTCGTCGTTACGCACGAGTCCGTCGCCACTTACCGGAATGGTCGAAATCCGCGCGATGGCTATGATCGGGGGGCCGGATTAAAGTACCGCGGCCTTGCTCAAAAGATAGCTGCACAACCTGATTTTCAAGCAGCGGCAGCCCTTGCGCATGACCGGAGCATAGTCAGCCCCGATCGGCTAATGAACCTCTATATGCTGATCAGGCTTTACCTGCCGAGAATTGCTCCAGGACACATTGTGGAATATGGCAGCTTCAAGGGCGGTTCAGCGATGTTCATGGCCAAGCTTGCGCAGCATTACTTGCCGGGCGTCAACATCTACGGACTTGATACTTTCCAAGGGCTGCCCGCGCCGGACAACAGCATTGACGGCCTGCCTCCTGGCGAATTCGCTTCCAATTATGACGAGGTAACGAGCGCTGCAAAGGTTGCTGGCCTCGAAAATCTCCAATTCATCCGCGGCCTCTTCCACGACACCGCGCCATCTGTCCTTACGCTCTGTAAGAACGTAGCGTTGATCCATATCGACTGCGACCTCTATGAACCAGTTCAGTATGCCTACGATATCAGCAAGCCTTTCATGGTGCCCGGAGGTTATGTAGTGTTTGATGATGCGACAGAAGCATCTTGCTTAGGCGCGACGGAGGCTGTGGAAAACGCCCTGATCCAGCGTGACGGCTTACATGCAGAGCAAATTGACCCCCACTTCGTATTTAGATATCCGCCACTCAAAGGGTGAAAGTTGTTTTCTGAGCAAGCGATGAGAACAGGCACACAACAAAAGGTAAATGCGGGCTGAACGAGGTTGGCCTAGTTGGGCAAGGCTTATCGATTGAGTTCAGGCGCAAGTGGCACTCGCGGAATCTTCCGCGAAGCCGCCCAAGACTCCGCAGTTCGCTCCCTATGTGAGACGGATCGGAGTTTGTCGCAGAGACGCTCCTGAAATGGATTGTTAATCGGGGCACCGAAACCACCCCGATCGATGACAGCAAGCGACGGCGAAACGGCGCGTTAGACAATTTCAACGGCAAGTGACGCGACGAGTGTTGGACATAAATAGTTCCTCGCGCGATCAAGACCAGTTGACGATCGAGTCCTGTCGCCAACATTTCAAGAAGATTCACTCCATTTCCGCTCCGGCTAGATACCACCGAGTTCGCCACGAAGCCAAAATATAATGATGCAGCCCCCGCTTCTGCAAAGGGCCGAGAATGGTGTGGTAGTTGGAAGGGGGGGCTCTGTGGCTCCAGCTCATTGCAAGACCGCCCCCGTCGAAACAATCACACCCCTAAGAGGCGCCTGTGTTGCCGTGGTCTGAAGCATCAGAGCAGGTCAGCAGCTCCACGTCGTTGCCGAAAGCAGTCTTCTCCCATGGTCATCATTATTCCGAGCAAACTGATGCGCGCATGCCGGCGCCAAACTCGACATTCCCCCGGTTGACCAGGCCCAAGCATTCTTAGAGCAACAGCCAGGAAGAGCTCACAGACCGAGTTATCAAGGAGGCTACGGGTGCGCCGTTTCCATTGCGACAACCACCCGCGAAGCCACGCCACTTTGGCAACTACGTAGCCGCCCACAACTTCGACTTTAGCCTCAACAACCTGAAACGTTTCACTTCCTACGAGTGCATCTTCAAGGTGCCCCCCCCCCCAGCCAAGTCCCTTCATCCCCAACCCTAGCCACTCAAATCCACACCCCAGCATCTAGAGCGCCGAGCGTTTAATCGGACGCGTAGCCAGCGTCTTTGAAGTAGTTCCAGCACTCCTGCTCGGAGTACAGGGCGCAGACGTCGCCGATGGCTTTCCAGAGAGCCTCGACGGTTCTGGCGCCGATCCGTCGAAGGTGGGTCTTGAGCTTGGCGAAGGCCATCTCGATCGGATTGAGGTCTGGGCTGTATGGCGGCAGGAAGAGAAACCAGGCGCCGCGTTGCCTGAGGATAGCCTCGGCCTTTGCGCACTTGTGGCTGGGCAGGTTGTCGAGGATCACTACGTCGCCCTGCCGGAGCGTCGGGGCGAGATGGGTCTCGACATAGGTGTCGAAGGTCTCGCGGTTCATCGGGTGGTCGATCACCCAAGGCGCGGTCAAGCCATCGCACCGCAGTCCGGCGATAAAGGTCTGGGTTGTCCAGTGTCCGAACGGCGCGTCGGCCTTCAATCGGGCGCCACGGCGAGCCCGGCCGCGCAGCCGGGTCAACTTGGTTGTCGTGCCTGTTTCGTCCTGGAAGACCAGTCGATGGGTCGCTTTGCGCATTCGCGGCTGGCGGTGCGTCTTCCATTCGTCACGCTCCCGGCGCACGTCCTCGCGCTCGGCTTCCGAGGCCAGCAGAGTTTTTTTGAACGACAGGCCAGCCTGCAATAGCACTCGTGACAACGAAGCCGGCTGCGCCGTCACAGCCCTCTCCGCCATTAATTTGGCGGCCAGTTCCGGCATCGTGATGTCGGGCCCAGCGTCGACCCACTCGAGCAAGACCGCCAGATGCGGCGCCAGCTTGCCGCCACCAGGAGGACGGCCGTGCCGGGCCGGCTCTGCCGATGCCGTCCGCGATACCCGATCAACCAGCTTCACCGCGAAGCTGGCACTGACATCGTAGCGACGAGCGGCGCCGCGTCGAGATTGTCCGCCTTCGACCGCAGCTTGGACACGGTCCCGAAGGTCAATCGAATACGATTTTCCCTTCCATACTGGCCTCCAGCCCAGCCAGTATCTTGCATCAAACTTCCAACCCCGTGGGAATCTCCTCGCGATTCTTATTTCGCGCTCGATGCTCTAGCAAATTTTCTCGCCGATTAGAGTCCAACACTAGACCAGACGAGATAACACCCTTCACGACTTCGCCGTTTCCAGGCTGCAGGACCAAGCCTCGCTCCGACTCTAAACACTCAACCCCTACGCCGCTCTCGAAGCCACTGACGTTCTGAAGATAAATACAGGCATCCTGCTGCCTCGCGACTTTCACGTTTTTCATGGTGACATTCTACACTAGCAGCGGCTTGGCCAGAACGGAAGGTCCAATCCACACTCCCCGCCAGCCAGCACCAATCTCAATGTCCTCCAACTGATAGTTGTATTGTTCGCTACCCCCTTCGAGCATAATCCCAATGTGGCTATTGATACCGATAAAGATGCGCTGCAGCGAAATGGTGTGACCATTGCGAGTTACAATAGATGCACCAGCCGACTGAGGCCGGGCGAAGCCAATCGCTATGTCTTGAACATAGTTAAAGTTGGGATTATCAGAGCCAGTACCGATTCGAATCAGAATCTGACCACTACTTCCAGTTCCCAGCAGGAGAATGTCGATCGCTCCATTGTCCGTTTTGGATCGAAGGTTGCCACAAAGTCCGAAACCGCTGGGCAGTACGATTGTGCCAGCGATCCTATAGGTTCCGGCGTTGAAACGAATGCAACCACCGCCTGCTACATTTGATGAAACAGCGGCCACTGCGTTGTTTATGGCTGCAGTATTGTCGTTGGCCGTTTGACTCGCCCCAAAGTCCTCTGCGTTAACAAAATCTCTCAGCTTAGCCTGGATGTCTCGCCTAACAGCATTGGGAAAGGTCGCCATGAAGCTCGAGACAGCTTCCGAATGTCCAAGCTGTCTTCCCCCTACGAAACTCGCCACACCCAGAGTTAGCAGTATTGTGACTATCGCAATAGCGAGGCCAAACTTCTGCTGCTTGATCACGGTGCTTCCTCCACGATCGGACCAGATTTGCTGTCACCACCTCACCCTCCTCATGTGAACTCGGCCCTATCGCAAATGAAAGGCGTCGTTGGCTATCTGGACCTGCGCTTGTCCGATACTGCAATAGGCTAATCTACGAGGTTAGCAACGGAGCAATAGGCAACGAAAGCTTCGAACTAGCCCTGTTTGCCCCCCGAAAAATCACTTGATTGACGCTACTTGCTAGCTTCCCCAAACGACAAGCTCCGCAGCAAATCAATCGATTCTCCCGAGCAACACCCCCAATAGCTCATGGTGCGCTTCGAACTTCCTCGTCACGGCATCTAGCTTGCTCAGGGCCAGCACTAACCATTTACAGTCAGCGCTTGAGTAATCGCCAAAAGCCGCTTGGCTGAACGCTCCCAGCTATTCTCATTCAACCACTCCGAGGCGAGTCTTTGCTGCTTTGCTCGTAGCAACGGGTGACGTAACAGATCGATGATGCCGTTTGCTATTTCATCTACACCATGGCCATCGAATCGCGTCACAGCCTGGCTCACATCATCGAAAATTCCGACAGGTGTTACTGCTACTGGAATGCGGCTGGCAATGGCTACTCGTACTGCTCCACTCGCTGACTCCTTTGACTCCTTATAAGGAAGAATAAGGAGATCGCACTGAGAGAGTAGATATAGGGAGCTCTCATCATCCAGAAAGTCAGTATGCCAGTCGATAGAATCGGCAACGCCGAGAAAGTCAGCAAGATTCTTGCACCTCTGAATCTCCTCCGCTGATACAGCCGCCGGAAATTCTGCCGTCACAAACCGTAGACGAGCTTGCGGCCACTCCCCCTTCACCCGAACGAAGGCCCGCAGCAAGACATCAAAGCCTTTCGGAGGAAGAAAGAAACCATAGGCTCCAAGAAGAGGGCCACTGTCCCTCGGCAACGCTCTCGGGATTGGTACATCCCTTGCGTGTCCTGTTACGCCGACCGGCAACAAGGCGACATTGTTCACGAGGCCCATCTGCTTCATGAGATTGAGATCACGAATACTATGTACGAGAAGCCTCGCGGCTGCCGCGAGCCCGCCAACAATCTCCGTACGCTGCGAAGCTTCCAATTCGAACAGCTCACGTACGTTGTGGAGCTCGACGACTGTGTAACGTCGTGAAACGCGATGATCATGCAGAAGCGTCACAAGGTCAGCGAATCTAATTAGACCGGGCTGATGCTGAACGATGACGGCATCTGCTTCCAAGATTTCTATCTCCTGGGCCAGACGTTCGACACTCGTCGACTCTGAGACTTTCCAAGCAACACGCGCAGCGGGCATGCTTGCGACCTTCAGGTCGCGTCGATCGGTTCGCTCATCGCATAGAAGCGTGATTCTGGAATGCGCACTTTGCAGGTGCTCCAACATAAGATGCGAGTGAGTGGCAATTCCGCAGCGAACTTGCCAAGTCGAAATCCACGCAATCTTCGGCAGATGGAAGTCGCCCTCAAGAGCCACGTCCAACGTACCTTCAATAACACGCGATGCTGTTGGGTTACCTGCGACAAGACCCTTAGCGGTTTCTCGGCCATTGGCAATCCGCTCCCTGGTTCTCGATGAATGTCGATCAACAAAGGCCTCTCGCATCGCGAGTCGCAAGTCTTCAACACTTGGCTCGGCCCATACAGACCAAGCCGGACTCACATGTGCACTCGACTTTGCAAGTGCGAAATCAATCAAACGCGCATTCTTCGCATTTGCGAAATCGAGATGTGCTCCCCACCCCGTCACGATTAGTTGCAGTCCTGCCGCCAAGGCTTCCGCTGCGCCGAGATTGAATCCTTCTCCACGCGCGGGCAGTACCATGGCATCGCTACCTGCGTAGAGACGTGTCAATAAGGGAAGAGCGAGATCCTGGTTTATTAGCTGAATCTCTGCCATCTCTGGCTTGGCGCTACGCAGCCTAGCAATTTGCTCAGCGGCAGTATTATGCGGGTTAGGAAAAGTCTTAATTACTAGTTTTACTTTGTCAGAAAGAGAAAATTCCTCTGCATAAGCCCTGAGCAGAACGTCCACGCCTTTTCGAGGAAAGCATGACGAAACATGCAAGAAAGTGAATGGCTCCTTTGAGGCTTTCACTGCAGATCGTCGACTTTCGCGTTCTTCACCTATTTTGAGAAAATGCTCAAGATTAAGGGGCATCCCAATGCACTTGATCGGCGTAACGACCCCAGAATCCACTAAGGCCTTCTCAACAAAGGTCGTGTGCACAAAGACGCAATCAAATTGCTCGTTTAGCGTTTGAACCAAAGGCTCGGCAACAAGGCTTTCCTCCCAAGGCACGAGCGCTACCTTCATGTCTGCCGTATCGCTGGGGATCCAGTACGGCCAATGCTGAGAGATGACAATTTCGCGTTTGCTTTGTCTCGAGCTGCGCGCGGAGAGCGCAATGATACTCGCCCTCTCTACTGACGGAATTTCCACCAAATTGCGAGTCGGCTCCCCATCTTCCACTTGCATAACTCGCACCGCTCCCGGCAGTGCCTCTTCTATGGAAAGCGCCAATTGCCGATTGACGGCAGCAAGGCTGTAGCTGCCCTTGATATGGCCTGCCACAGTAAATCGAAGATCTTCGCGCACAAGATCTCGAATGATTTCGGGATCGTCGTCCTCATTTCGTTGGAATGCTAGAGTCTCCGCTAGAGACAGCCTTCCATCCTGCGCGTCACTTGCGACATATGCTACTCCTTGCAATTCAACATCGGGAGCGCCTTTTGGGTGTGTCGCAAGGTCTACAATGGACCTAACCGCCATGCTGACAACTAGATCGAGTTCAATAATTCCACCTTCGCCGGCTGCGCATTGCGGTACCCGCAATGCCAGATCAGCCCCACTTCTCAACACCACCTTTTCCGATGTGGCACCACACACCGAACGTAGCTCCACAAATACCTCATGCTGCTGGGAGCGGCTTCGGACCTTTGCAGCCACGTTGGCTTTGGCGCTCCGTTTCAGGCTTGACCTGAAGCTGATGGCTCCTTTGTGATTAGTGACCCACGTCGACCCTTGATCGGTCGTACGCCAGCCACGCCCCAAGGTGGCATGTCTTTTCGATAGGGTACTGCCAATAGCATTCTGACCAAGCTGGAAGCGAACAGCCGTAAGTTTTGGTTCAACACTCGACACACCAAAGAGCTTGGATTCGCCGAGTACCAGTTTCTCATGGTCAATAGCTCGGTAAACAAGCTGAAGTAGGCCCACGTAGATTGAGCGAGACTCACCCCACCATGGCGCGGCAAGGTAGCCGCCGACTTCCAAAGAGAGTGTGATGTACCCGTTAGCATCGGGTAAGCAATCTAGTGAAACTAGAACTTTCTTGCACAATTTCTCTCGTCTGCCACCGGCAGGCCACGTTGATTCAGTGAAGTTGCTACCCGGCACCGCAACCGTCGCTTGAGCACCGCATGAGGAGCGTACGCTCAGCATGTTTTTTTGAGCCCACGGCGTAGACCAAAATTGCAATGCTACGCGGAAAATGCCGCTGCAATTCCCGTCGACACGAAACCGGATATCAGCTGAACTGCCATCGATCCATGCGCCCCAGTGCTCTGGTTCACACCACCCCTTGGAAAGCATCAACTCGCCAGCGATGGATTTTGTTTGAGCGCCATACGGCGGGAGCGAATCTCCCCAAGGCCACTCATACATGCGAACTTGCGGTTGAAGTACTTCGTCCTGCGGCGCCGTGAGAGTTCCCAGCCTTTCGAGCTGCCCGAGCTCCGCAGCGCTTTGCAAAAAATCTTCCGCAAAATCACTCAATGTCCGCGGCTTGAATGAATCCCGGATCCGCTGCTCCCGTCGCTGTATCTCTTCTCGATTGAGTATCAATTTCTGCAGAATTTCCGTCGTAGCGCGGACATTGTATGGATCTACATAGACGGCGAAGTCTCCGCCGACTTGCGGCATCGATGTGGTCTCGGAGGCAACGCATAGCTTCCCCCGAGATAGACTTTCACCAACCGGCAAGCCCCACCCTTCAACGTACGAAGGAAATGCTGTAAATAGACAGCTTCTGTAAAGTCCCTCGACTTCCTCGTCTGACGGTCCGTCGACGATGTGCACGTGGCCGCCTAGATAGTCTGTTTGACGTAGAAGGCGCATCATTCGATCTATGTCATGTCCTTTGCGACCAGCCAGCACTAGAACCGGCACTTGCACGCCCTGATCGAGCAAAAGGCGCCAAGCGTTGACCAGCAGTTCTTGGTTCTTATGCGCAGAGATAGTACCGACGCATAGAACGAATTCACGACCGGCTAGATCTTCCAAAGCGTTATTCGGCTCCTCGCGTGTCATCGCGGCCGGCTGCTTAAAAGAATGCGCAAGCGGAACTGTTCGGATTGGAATCTCCGGATAGTTGCCTTTCTCTCGCAGTCGCTTGGTCTCACGCGCCACATGGTCGGAGTTCGTGATGACGAAATCAATTTGCGGGAAAGCATCTGCAATTGCGGAGCCAAACTGCAAAGTAAGGATGGGATCAATCAATTCCTGATGCGTCAATGGAATAAAGTCATGCATGAAAACGCCAAGGCGCATACCGGCCTGCTTCAGCCTATCGAAACGAGCACCAAGCTTAGGCTGTCTGTAGAGCACGCCGGTTGAAACATAAGTGCCATTCGCGCCGGGTTGCAGCAGGACTGATCCTTCGCGCGCGGCGTTCACCACACGTCGTTGGAAGCCAAGATCTCCTTTTCCATCATCAAAGACGCTTGCGAGATCAGGCAGCACATCCCCAGGTAGATGCCAAAGGACATCGTGTTGCCAAAAGGCGACATCGTAACGAAGTTTTGACGTATGCTGCCGAGCCAGAAACTCCAGAATTCCTACCTGCACTCGCTGAATGCCCGAGACTGTCGTAGTCTCTGTCATCACCTCAAGCAGATCGCTTACGTCAATACACAGGCTGCTACCCTTGATTGGCTCCAGAACGACTAATTCGTCGAGCTTCTCTAGTGGTGAGAGCCGACGCAGCTCGTGAGCCGCGCCGAACAATGGCTTCAAAATGAAAGAGCGACGATAGGCTTCAGCGGCTTCATGCAGTCGATTCTGGAGTTTAAGAACATGCCCCAATTGTAAATGAAGATCTGCGTCCTCGGGGACAATTTGGAGAGCCTCCCGGTAAGCGCCTTCACCCGCAGCGAGATCGCCACCTTCCTTTAGACAGTGACCGTATTGAATCCAAATTCCAGCGTCTTTGGGTATCGAACGAAGATACTCCCCGTAGTAAGCGCTAGCTTCCTTCCAAGCTTTGCCATCACGCGCCCTGTCGCCAAGGTAGCGAAGCTCTTTTGGCTTTCTTCTCGGAACAGCAGCGTCAACAACTTTACTATGATTGTCAGTTGGTAGCGGTTCCTGCCAGTGGCTCCTTATAGCCTCAAACTCCAACGCGGCGTTTGCGTTCGTTGGATTCAAGGAAAGCGCTTGATGATAGGAGGCTGCCGCTTGCGAAAAATTCCCCATCACTTTGTGCAAGTGCCCAATTTGGAGATGGAGATCGTCATCAGTTGGCGTGACTTCTTTAGCAGCCTGATATGCCGCGGCCGCCTCATCGTATTTGCCCATCTCCTTGCAAGCATGACCGAGCTGTATTGCGGCGCCGATTTCAGTTGGAAAGAGATCGACAATCTGTCGGTATCTAGTTGCTGCGCTAGGCCAGTCCTTTCGATCGCGGCAAGCATCGGCTTCCAAGAATAGAGCTCGCAATCTGTTGCGCTGCCGTCGGCGTCCGTTCCAAAGCGCAAGCAAACCAGCACCCTTCTTGGTCAACCGAATATCAGTCATCGAAACCGCATCCCCGCTTTTTTCCTACAACGGCAACGGCCTTTTAGGTTTGGCCAACGTGCCGCTAGTTCAGTGTTGTGTGTCTTGCCAAGCCAATCGAAAGGTCGAGGCTTTCGACCGACCTGACCGCTAGTGTATCAGCAATGGCATGAAAACCGCTTCCTTCATCGCACAGTGTTGTACAATGACAAGACAGTTCCAAGATACTCGCGCCCGGCCAATGTGTGGTTAACCCATTAGTCGTCAGGCAAGGAGGAATCATTTACCGTCCATCTTGCGAGCGCTACACGTCTCACTAACATTTCTATGGACCTCCCGGAATACACGACGTTCTTTACGTCGGGACGTGGAGCTAGCGCATTGACTACTGCCAATCTGGCGCCTTATCGTAGGCATCAGCTGTTCTCTTGAGTGTCAGGAAATCGGGCAATTCTGGTAGCTTCAAGCTGAGACTATTCAATGTTCTGGGGAAAGCTAGGCCGCTCCACTAGCGCACACGCCAAACGTAAACGCACAGGGAGATGGGGACGAAGTCCCAAGCCTCTAAGTTAGTCGCACGTGGGCACGAATCCGCAAAACCGAGCGTAAAGCCAAAAAAGTAAAACCAAAGGCGCAGGCTGTATAATAGCTAAGGTTGTAGTAGCTAACGATCGCATCTCCGAAGCAGCCCGCCCGGAAAACGTCCCAACAGTGCGCCAATGGATGGAACATGATTACGTTCTGTGCCCAATGGGAAGCCAATAGACGAGGAAGAACGCACCTGAAATTGGAATATTAAGATACTGAAGCAGCTGTATGAAACGCTCAGTCACTTCATAGCGTTCAGTCCAGCAAGCAAGTAGTGCACCAAAGGCAACACCGATCCAGGCCATCATAAGCCAGCCAAGAATGATAAGGTCTAGCCGCTTGAAGCCATCGGCGAGACCAGTGGTAATGAGAAACAGGTAAACGACGAGCAGCGCAGTTGTGGTGCCGATTATCTCCAGGAGCTGTCGAGAAAGCAGGAGGTCAAGAAGGCTCACTCGCCTACGATAGATCATGCCAACACTGCTTCGAAACATCCCCAGTACTGGTCCGGTAAGATGCCGCCAGAGCGTAAGCGGCATGTAACCTGTCAGTACAAGCTCCACGACCTTGATGCCTGCTTTGCCGTGACCGCCTAGTATCGACCAAATAAACATCACCCCGACGCACAAGATCATCGGTTCTAAAATTACCCAGACAAATCCAATGTTGCTACGGCCGTAGCGCATCATAAGATCGCGCACGAGCAGCGCATGGATTGTTCGCCCCTGCACGCACCAACCACCCAACAACTGACTAGTTTCTCGCGTCATGTTCGCGGATCCCTGTAAAGACCAGCCAAGCAATCAATACCAGGAGCAAATTGGCTGCAAAGACTGTCAGAACGCTGCGCAATCGTTTCGGTTGAGTGGGATAGTCGGTTAGGTTGGACTCGACGACCGTCTCAAGATACAGGAGCTGCTTAGCGGCTTCCGCCTTCGCCCGAACCAGATCTGCCTCGTTGGTACCCAGCATCTTGTTAGCAAATTCGCGCTCGAGCACGAGACGTTCGTAGGTGGCGATCCGCTCGGCCAGGCCATCCGAGCTGCGCGCAACCCTCGTCCGTTCAGATGTGATCTGCTCGTCAAGAGCGATCGCCTTGCGCTCAAGAACAGGGAGTTGCGGCCCACTCGACGAGTTCATTTTTGCTTCGGCGATCTGGGCGCGGGTCGACGCCAGCTCTGTCGACAGTTTGGCAATGAGTTCGGCTAGTGCCACGGCGTTGCTTGTCGGATCGATTACAAGTTCCTTGTTTCTAAATGCCGTTAGGGTGGCCTGCGCAGCGATGACCCGGTTTTGCGCTTCTGTCACTTCCGCTTCAGCTCGTCCCACGGCATCACGCAGAAGCCGCTCGTTGAGGCGATTAACCAGCTCCTCACCCAACTGCAGGAGCGTGTCAGTTATCTTCTTGGCGTTCTCGGGTGAAAAGGCCCGTACTTTCAGCGTCGAAATTCCCGTCTTGTCCGTATGCACCACCGACACCATAGTCAGGAAGTACTTGTAGAACCGCTCCTCGCGCGGGCCATAGAACAGCGATGGATAGCCAGCAATGAAGTCGATCGCATCGGTCTTGAACATCTCACGCAAAGGCAAATTCTTCTGAAGCTCCCGCACGGCATCACGGGATGCCATGAAGTCCTCCACGATGAACGAATCATCCTGTGAGCGCTGCAGACCGAGCTGGACGAGAAAAGACAGGCCACCCAAGTTATCGGGCCGTTGGGCCGAGCGAACTACGAACCTTGCTTCCGATTCGTACTGATCCGACGCCATGAAGAAGAAATAAACAACCGAAAGTAAGGTTGGCAGGAACAAAAGCAGCCAAGCGCGCCGACGCAGCCAGAGAGGCAATCCCAACGACGCGATCCGACGCCGGATCTTACCAGCGCCCTGAATTGCAGCGCCCATGAAATGACCGACGCCAGGGAATGAATGAGATCTGGACAACATTTCAGAATACTATAGTCACGCCCCTTCCGCGGCGATATGGGGTCCGCCTGCGGCAGGGTGCACATGCGGTCCCTCCCTCAAAACTTAAGACTTCGACTTCCTGGGCGGCCTGCGTAGTATCTCTACTCCCAAATTAGGTTCCTAATGCCCGACGCTACCGAATTCGCCACTTATGCTCGCCTGCTGCGGCTGACGCCGGTCTCGGACGTGCAACTGGCCCCGGCTACCGTCACGGTCGATGCGCTGGCCGCCGAAGCTCGGCCTAGGCCACGCCTGAGGCTCAAGGGTGTTGTTTCCTTCCTGCTGCTGGTCATGCTGCCGACCTGCTTAGCCGTGACTTACTTCGCCTTTTTTGCTGCCGACCGGTATCAATCGGAGGCGCGCTTTATCCTTCGCTCACCTGGCCGCACCATATCGGCTCAGTTGCCGAGCCTGCTCCAAGCCGCCGGCATCGCCCGGGCCAGTGACGACGGTTATATTGTGCAGGAATTCCTCGAATCGCGCGACGCCATGGAGGTACTGGAGAAGCACGCCGGCCTCAAGGCAGCCTATGCGGCAGGCGGCCATGACTTCATCTGGGGGTTCCCTAACTTCTTCACGTCCAAGACAGATGAGGGCCTTTACTGGCACTATCAGAAAATGATGTCGGCCGAGTTCGACAATACCACCGGCGTCAGCATCCTGAAGATGCAGGCTTTTACACCCGAGGCGGCGCAGCGGTTGGCGGCAGCGCTCCTGGATTCAGCCGAAGCGCTTGTCAATCGGCTCAACGAACGGGCTCGCCAGGATGCGATCAAGATGGCCGATGGCGAAGTGGAGCGCATGAAGACACGGGCGCTGGCGGCGCAGGCGGCGCTTACGGCCTTTCGTGAGCGGGAACGGTTGGTTGATCCCAATCAGGTGACGCTCGCCGTGCTGGAAACCATCGCTAGGCTCTCGGTGGAAGTGGCCACTCTCAGCGTGCAGATCGGCGAGCTGGAAAAGACTTCGCGCAACAGCCCACAGATCACACCGCTGCGCAGTCGAAGGAGCGCGATCGAGGCGCAGATCGCAACCGAACGCCATCGCCTGGCTGGCGACGCCCATGCCATCGCGCCGCGGATTGCCGAGTACGAGCGGCTGATGTTGGAGCGTGAGTTTGCGGCCAAGGCACTGATCACAGCGATGACGGCGCTGGAAACGGCGAGGGTCGAGGCGCAGCGGCAGCAGGTCTATCTGGAGAAGGTCGCGACTCCAGCCCGCCCGGACTATCCTACCTATCCCTGGCGCGTTGTTTGGTGCGCCGTCACTCTGGCCGCGGGCTACATGACGTGGCGGATGTGGCGTATCCTCGTCAAGGACGCCGTAGAACATGCAAAACCTTGACACTGCGAAATTCGACGGCGGGTTCGCTCATCGCAGTTTGAGCGAAGCAGCAGTTACCGCTCGGCGAGTCGAAGCAATCAACATTGTGAAAGTCTTCGAAGGCGACCACGGAACCGTGCGTGCCCTGAACGGCGTCTCGTTCGGCATCGGCGCTGGCGAGCGGATCGGCATCCTCGGCGGCAACGGCTCGGGCAAGTCGACGCTAATCCGCATCCTTGCCGGCGTGCTGCAACCGACCTCGGGCGAGATCCGGCGCGGCCTCAGTCTTTCCTGGCCGTTGGCGCTGGGCGGCGGATTCGAGGGCGAGCTCACCGGCTACGACAATGTGCGGTTCCTGAGCCGACTTTACGGTCTGCCGTTTCGCGAGACGCTCGATTACGTCGCCGATTTCTCGGAACTGAGCCGGCATATGTATATGCCGGTGCGGTTCTACTCCGATGGCATGCGTATGCGACTCGCCTTCGCGCTATCGCTGGCAATGAACTTCGAATGCTACCTGATCGATGAGGTCATCCTGGTCGGCGACCGGCGCTTCCAGCTGAAATGCCACGACGAATTGTTCGGCAAACGCAGTTCTTGCGGCATGATCATGGCGGTGCACGATGCCGGCACGATCAAGGAATTTTGCCAGAGCGCCCTGATCCTGAAGGGCGGACGGGGGCGCGTGCTAAACGACCTTTCACTGGCCGAACGCATCTACGGGACCCTCTAACGCGAACCCATGCGGCTCGCACTTACGCCCCGGTCGCCGGCGATTGCTCCAGCCTGATCTCGATCAAGGAGGCGAGCCCTTCCAATGCCGAGTCCTGACTGACCAGGCGAAACTCCACGGGATGGAAAGGGTCGGTCACCTCGAACTCCAGCTCAAGGGTGAAGATGCCGCCCTGCTTTACTTCGAAGAAGCCGCGCGTGATGCCGGCATCGGTGTCCGCTTCCAGGATGAACGGCATACTGCCAATATCTGCGCTGAAGCCAAGATAGGCCGTCGCTCGCCAGCGACCTTGGGGCAGCGGCATGTAGGGCCCGTAAGCCAGAATGCGCCCCCTTCCGGCAACCTCGACCGTTGCCGGTAAGCCTTCGCCCGGCGCATCTCCGTAAAGGAAACACTCGCGTGACCAAGCCACCACGATCGACGCCGGATGCTCGGCCGCCGCGAGGAGCGGTGCAAGGTAGGTTCGTAGAAGCGATGGTGATGGCAGCTGCGATGCAGAGGCTGCGGCGCTGCCGTTTCCTACGATCGCCTCTGTCGGCACAGGCTCGGCGGCTGGCAGGACGTCGGAATAGTTCACTCCAAGCAGCTCGGCAATCTGCCGTGGCCATTCCGCCGTTTCCGCCAAACGCAAACGTAATGTCCGCGGGATGCGACGCGCCAGCTCGATGGCGAGGATAGCCTTTTGCGCCTCGTGGCGCACGGTATCGGCAGAAAAATCGGCCAGTGCACCGTCATTTGCATAAGACACGTGATGCGCCAGAATAAGTACGTCCGTCGACTCGACGTTCAGTGCCGCGAGGACATCATGCGGCGCCAGTCCATCCACGACAACGATCTCCGGCTTGGCAACGAAGGCTGCCGACACCCTGTCGAGAAAGGCGTGCACCCACGCTCCCGTTGGCCCGCTGCCCAAAAGATATATCTTCATGTTGCACAGTCGGCGACGAATGGACCGCTCAGGGTATGCTCACTCAAACGCGCCTTCTCGTTATTCATCCTTGGCTCGCGGGCTCTTCAATGGCATCAAGTCTACTATCGGTTCGGACGGCATCGAGACAAAGCGTTTTTGCGCCTCGCCCGATTTCGGCCGCAGTCGACACGGGATCTGCCATCCCGCATGAAGTCATCGAGCCAATATCCGTCGAGCGCCTGCGTCGTTGCCCGAACCATTCGTCCCTCCTCCTGCCTCCTCGGAAATTTTCAGAAGCCCGGAGCTGCTGGTAAAGGGCCTGCAGCGACATGCCAGCGCCTGCTGCGTCGTGACGTTCGAGTCCTACACCGACAACCGCACGCTCGACCGCCCCGGTTTCGGCGAAGTCTTCTTTGACGCGAACGGCATCGACGCGATCCACATCATTCCGCGCAACAACGACTGGTACCAGTACCACGAGATCGACGAGGCCTGCCGCCGGGTTAGAGCGTTGACGGCCCCCTATCCGCATGTCGTTGCCTACGGCCAGAGCATGGGCGGCTATGGCGCGATTCGGCTGGGCGGCCGCGTCGGCGCGCAGGTGGCGCTGGCAATCTCGCCGCAATTCTCCATCGATCCGGCTGTCGCGCCCTTCGAGTCACGCTGGGTCGGCGATGCTGGCCGCATCGATTTTGGGATCGAACGGAGTGCCGGCCACACCTTCGTCGCCAAGGCCTATGTCGCCTACGATCCGCATGACCTCGATGCAAGGCACGTGGAACTCTATCGGCCGCATACCGAGATCGTCGACCTCAGGCTGCTCAATTGCGGCCATCCGGCCTCGGGTTTCATGGTCGATACGGGCATCCTGCAGCCGGCTATCCTCGGTTTGTGCCGAGGCACGTTCGATATCCCGGCGCTGCGCGCCCAGGCGCGCCAGGCCCGGCATGGCTCGGCGATCCTATACGCCAACCTTGCCGCACACTGCCGTCACGTGCCGCGCCGCGTGCGGCTGTCGGCCAAAGCCAGTGCGCTGTCGCCGGGCGACCCGTCCCTGCTGGGGCAGTACGCCTTCACCCTGGCTCACGCCGGCCAATTCGACGAGGGCCTGGCGATCTTCGAGACGGCGCGGGCCGACGGCTCGATCAATGCCCAGATGCGCTACTGGCAAAGCGAGGTCCATCTCCTGCATGGCGATCTCGCGAAGGCCATCGCGGTCGCCGAGGAGGCGCTGGCCTTGGATCCGGAGGCCTCCGTCTTCGTCGATCGCGTCCAAAAGCTGAAATCCCTCGAGCTCCCCTCCGAGCCTGCGCCGCCTTCGACAGCGCCCTCCCTCGGCGGGCGTCTGCGCGCCCTGCTGCAGAAGCCGTTCAAGCTCGGCGCGAAGAAGGCATAACCTTCCGGCTTCCTCGGGAGCTGTCGCCTATTTCGCCTCGTCGAGCCGAAACACCACCAGCTGCTTCACCGCCATCGCGAATCCGATGCCAGCATAGAGGCGCAGTTCGAAGCGGTCGGTCGGCTGCGGCAGGGCGTGAGAAATCCGTATCAGGCCGCGCTGCAGCTCCCATTCGAAACAGCGGCGCAGGTAGAAATCGCGATGGCCGCCGGCCCGTGTGAGGTCGACAGTCACCATGCCCATTCCACGGGCTTCCAGGTCGAAGGACAGTTCGAAACGGAACAGTCCCGGCGGCAGCGAAATATGTGGCCCGAAGAGAACCCGGCGCCCCTGATCGGGTATCCCCGAAATCCGCAGCAGATCGCCGTCACGCGTGCCGTATTCGGACTGCAGCCGCGGATCCGATCCGGGAATGATCATCGACGTGAACAAGCCTTCGCGGGGACTCTCTTGGGAAGCCCCGTGTGGACCGTCGCGGCGATCACGCTCCAAGTCGGCCCCTGTCATTGACTACCGAGCCACCGCGGCCACCGCCACCACCGTCGCGGCAGCACCGATGAAGCCGATCAGTACGCCGACCGCCTTCTGCATCTCCGCGACCGGCGCGTTGGAGACGAAGATGATGTCCTTGTTGCGGATCGGGAAGCTCCGCGCCAGGAAGAAGCCGTTGGGGTCGCGCATGTTCACGCGATAGATCACCGGCACTTGCCGCAGCGCGCCCGGGTCGGGGCGGCGGAAACCGAGCTGGTCGTATTCCTCCGGACGTTCGTAGCGGATCACGAACACGCCGCCGGGGTCGGCGCGCGTGTCGTTGAGGCCACCGGTGCGGCCGATCGCCTGGTCGAGCGTGATGCCGATGGCGTCGAACGGCACCACGGAGTTCTGCCCGGTGGCGCCGGCCGAGGTGAAGGTCTGCGGCTCCTTGGCGACGCTGATCACGTCGCCCGGCCGCACGAACACGTTCTCCGTCGGGCTGGTCAGCAGCGCCTGCATGGGGATGCGCACCGACTGGCCGCCGCGCACCAGGGTGACGAAGGTTTCGTGGGCCGCCGCCTTGGTGCCGCCGGCGGTGGCGATCACGTCGAGGATGCGGTCGCCGCGCGTGGTGAGCGGCACGCGGGCGCCGCCCGTCACCTCGCCCACCACCGTCACGGTGTTGGCAATGTTCTTGGTCACCGTGACCAGCGCCTGCGGCTCGATCGCCTTGGTCTGCAGGGCGGCGACGACCGCCTCCTCGACCTGCTGCGGCGTGCGGCCGATGACGCGCACCCGGCCGGCATAGGGGACGGTGATTGCGCCGTCCGGCCCCACCACCTGCTCGGGGATAGTGGCCGTGCGCGAACCGGAGCCGGTGAGCTGGGCGTTGGTTGGGGCCGAGAACAGGCCGCCCGACGCGGCCTCCCAGATCGTCACCTGGACATAGTCGCCTTGACCGATGGCCTGGGTCGAGACGGCGCCCTGCTTGCCGAAGGTGCCCATCAGCGAGACCGCCGACCATTTCTCCATCTTGGCGACCACGTTGGGGTCGACGTCGATCAGGGCGAAGCGGGTCTCGCCCGTCGAGGTCGGCTTGGAGGCCGCCGTCACCTCGGCCGTGGTTGGGCCGGAGGCCGGCAGGCCCGAGCAGGCGGCAAGCGAGCTCACCGCCATCGAGGCCGAGACGACCAGGCCAATCCCTTTGCGGAGTACCGAAGGAAGAGCACGCACATAGGCGCCGTGCCCCGCTTCCATCGCCGATGCCGCGAGGCCCGGTGCGTTTCTGTCCAATGCCATAACGGGCCGGACGTTAGGCGAATCTCCGCCGTGTTCCTAGGCGGGAGCCTGTGAATCCAGCGAACTTGTCGAATCCGGCGAAGTTGTCGCAGAGCGGCCGCCAACGCTCCGTTGCCTATCAATTCCGGTGTGCCGCCTGCGGTCCGCGACCGATCCCCAAGGTCGCCGCGATCAGACGGACGGCGAACCAAACGTGACAGAGCCGCACCCCCGCCCGCCGCGCCGCAGCCGCCTCGGCGCTGCTGGGAAATCCGCGATACTGGCCCGGCCCAGGCAGCCTGCCCGGCCGGCCGGCGGCAAGGTCATCCAGCGCATCGCCCACAGCGCCGGCGCCGGCCAGGAACAGGCGGGTGTTGATCTCGGCCACCGATTGGCGCCGGTCGATCGGCTGCTCGGCCTGGCGCAGGATGGCGCCGGCATCGATCTTCGCGTCCTCGATCCGGTGCAGGGTGGCGCCGCTGCGGGGGCGCCCCTCGACCAGCGCCCAGAAGACCGGACAGGGCCCGCGCAACGCCGGCAGCAGGGAGGGGTGGATGTTGAGCGCCCCCCGCCGCGGCACGGCAATCGCCGTCGGCTTCAGGATCTGGTCGAAATTCATCACCAGCAGGGCGTCGGGCGCGTAGGCGCGCAACCGGTCGAGGGTGGCCGGCGCGTTGATGTCGCCGGTCTCTATGATGACCGCGCCATGGCGCCGGGCCAGTGCCGGCAGGGTCTCGAGCGCCGGCCGGCGGCCCAGGCAGAAGAGCAGCCGCGCCGCCTTGCCGACGGGGCCCGCCACCACCTGGGCCGAGATCAGGTCGAAGCCTAGCCAGAAGGTCATCCCCACGCCGGACTTGCGCACACTGGCCGTCAGCTGGGCAAAGAAGCCGCCATGGTTGGTGTCGAAACGGCGCGATACCAGCACCAGCCCGATCCGGTCGCCATGGGTCTCGAACAGGCGATTGAGGGCCGGCAGGCAGGTCAGGCTTTCGAGATGACAGAAGGCGATGCGCTTCATACTTTCTGCAATGGACTGATTTTTCACGTTTTTTTCGCGGCGCCGGGCAACATTTTCGCGATTTCGGGGTTCTATTGTGCAGTGCAGCAGTTGCAGGATTTTGCCACGTTCAGTATGGTGAATGCCAGCCCGCGGCTGAACTGAACTGGTTGTGTAGAGAGATTGATCATCAAGTCGTTCGCGAGTGCCGACTCATGGTGGAGAGGGGGCGACTGGCGTTCGGTTGGGGGGCATGAACGTCGATGAAGGTGCATGACGAAGTCGCGATCGTCGGCTATGCCGGCCGTCTGCCCGGTGCCAACAATGCCGAGAGCTTCTGGCGCCTGCTGCGCGACAACCGCTCTGCGGTCAGCTGGATCACCCCGGATCGCTTCCCCACCGGGGCCTACTACCATCCCTCCACCGACCAGCCCGGGCGCGCCTACACCTTCGCCGCCGGCCTGATCGACGATGTCTGGGGCTTCGACGCCTCGGCCTTCGGCATGAGCCCGCGCGAAGCCGAACAGGTCGATCCGCAGCAGCGCCATCTCCTCGAAATCACCCACGATGCCCTGGCCCATGCCGGCATCCGCCCCTCGACCCTGGCCGGCAGCCATACCGGCGTCTATGTCGGCGCCTCCTCGGTCGACTACGGCGCGCGCTTCTTCGCCGATCCGTCCGCCGCCGACGTGCACATGATGACGGGCAACACGCTCAGCATCGTGTCCAACCGCCTGTCCTACAGCCTCGACCTGCACGGGCCGAGCTTCACCGTCGACACGGCCTGCTCGTCGTCGCTGGTCGCCCTGTCGCTGGCCGCCGACGCCATCCGCAACGGCACGGTCGAGACGGCGATCGTGGCCGGCGTCAACCTGCTGCTCTCGCCCTTCTCCTTCGTCGGCTTCTCGCGCGCCTCGATGCTGTCGCCGACAGGCCGCTGCCGGCCCTTCGACGCGGCGGCCGACGGCTATGTCCGCGCCGAGGGCGCGATCGTGCTGGTGCTGCAGTCGGTGGCCGCGGCGCGCAAGGCGCGCAGCCGCATCCATGCCACCATCGTCGGTTCGGCCATTGGACAAGACGGCCGCACCACCGGGCTTTCCCTGCCGTCGGCGGAATCGCAGCGCCGGCTGCTCGAGCAGGTTTATGGCGAGTTCGGGGTCGATCCCAGCGACCTCGCCTTCGTCGAGGCGCACGGCACCGGCACCCAGGCGGGCGACCCGCTGGAGGCCGACGCGCTGGGCAAGGGCCTGGGGCAACGCCGCTCCCAGCCGCTGCCGATCGGCTCGGTGAAGTCCAATATCGGCCATCTCGAGCCCGCCTCGGGCTTGGCCGGCGTGCTGAAGTCGATCCTGGCGCTCAATCGCGGCGTCCTGCCCGGCACCCTGCACCAGGTCTCGCCCAACGAGAACATCCCGCTCGACGAGCTCAACCTCAAGGTGGTGGGCCAGAACTGGTCGCTGCCGGAACGCCGCGGGCCGTCCCTGGCCGGCGTGAACTCGTTCGGCTTCGGCGGCACCAATGCCCATGTGATCCTGCGCGGCGAGGACACCTCGGTCAGCGTCGCCCATCCCAAGACGGAAGCCGGCCCGCCGCCGCTGCTGCTGTCGGCCCATACGGCCGAGGCGCTGCCTGAGCTGGCGCGCGCCTATCTCGACCAGTGGCCGTCCGACCGGCGGCTGAGCGGCGATTTCATCGGCGCCGCCGCCCATCTGCGCGATGGCCTAGCGCATCGCCTGGTCGTGCGCGGCAAGACGGCCGACGAGACCCGGCACAACCTGCAGCAATTCGCCAACGGCGAGCCCTCGCCCGCCGCGCTGAGCGGCCAGGCGCTCGGCAGCAACCTGCCCGTCGCCTACATCTTCTCCGGCAACGGCTCGCAATGGGTCGGCATGGGCCGCACCGCCTGGCACGCCAATCCGCGCTTCCGCGAGGCCCTGAAGGAAGTCGACGGCCATTTCTCGCGCCGGCAGAAGGAATCGCTGGTCGACCTGCTGTTCGCCGACGACCTGGCGCAGAAGCTGCGCCAGGCGACCTACGCCCAGCCGCTGCTGCTCGCCTTGCAGATCGCCACCGTGCGCTGCCTGGAGGCGCTGGGTGTGGCGCCGGTCGCCACCATGGGCCACAGCGTCGGCGAGATCGCCGCCGCCTGGTGCGCCGGGGCATTGAGCCTCGATCAGGCGATCGATGTCGTGATCGCCCGCAGCCGCCATCAGGAATCGGTGCGCCACAGCGGCACCATGGCGGCCCTGATGCTGGGCGAGCGCGACGCCCGCCGCTTCCTCGCCTCGGCCAACGTGCCGGGCGTCGACATCGCCGCCATCAACAGCTGGCGCAGCGTCACGGTCTCGGGCCCGGTCAAGCAGATCGAGATGATGCTGACGGCCGCCTCCGACCTGCGCATCGGCGCCCGCCGGCTCGATCTCGATTATCCCTTCCACAGTTCGCTGGTCGATCCGGTGCGCGCACCGCTCTTGCGCGAGCTCAAGGGGCTGAAGCCGCTCGAGGCGCGCCGCCGCTTCGTCTCGACGGTGAGCGGCACCTTCGCCGGCCGCGAGATGCTGGGCGCCGAGCATTGGTGGCACAATGTGCGCGAACCGGTGCATTTCGAGGCCGGCCTGAACTGCCTCCTGAAGGAAGGCCTGCGCCTGTTCGTCGAGATCGGGCCCAAGCCGATCCTGTCGAGCTACCTGCGCGACACGATGCGCGAAGCCAATGTGCGCGGCGCCGTCGTGGAATCCCTGACCGAGTCGCTGGAGCAGGACGACAGCGATCCGATCGAGCGCGCCGTCTCGCGCCTGGTGCTGCTGGGCGGCCAGGTCGACACGCAACGCTTCTTCGGGCCGCCGCCGGTGACGGCGCTGCCGCTGCCCGCCTATCCGTGGCGGCATGCGCAATTCAAGGTGCGGTCGACGGCGGAGGCGAACAACACCTTCGCCGGTCCCTCCCATCCGCTGCTGGGATCGCGGCCGCGCCAGGACGGCGCGACCTGGTTCTCGACCGTCGATCCGGCGCTCTTCCCCTGGATGGCCGACCACAAGGTCGGCGGCCTCTCGGTCTTCCCGGGCGCCGGCTATGTCGAGGTGATGCTGGCGGCAGCGCGTGAAGTCCATCCCGACGGCGCGCTCGAGCTGCGCGACTTCGACATCGTGCGGCCCCTGGTGTTCGACGGCGCCTCCTCGTTCGAGACTTCGGTGCGCTTCGATCGCGAGACCGGCATCGCCGAGTTCCTGTCGCGGCCGCGCACCGCCGACACCGAATGGGCGATGAACGCGCGCGGCATCATCGGCCGCTCGCCCGCCATCGAGGTCCAGGCGCCCGAGAAATCCGATGCGATGGGCACCGTCGTGGTGCCCAAGGCCAAGGTCTACGACGTGTCGCGTGGGCTGGGCTTCGACTACGGCCCGACCTTCCAGCGGATCCGCCATGTCTCCTTCCCCGAGCCCAAGCTCGCGGTCGCGGCGCTGGAGCCGACCGAGGCCACGGCGCTGGGCGGCCGGGTGATCGACCTCACCGCGCTCGACGCCGCCTTCCATGCGCTGTTCGCCTCGGAAGAAGCAGGCGTCGCCGACATGCCGATGAAGCGCATGCTGCCGGTACGCTTCGGCCGGGTGCGCGTCTTTGTGCCGGGCGCCACGGCAACCCGGGCGATCGCACGCACCAGGCGCCAGTCGTTCACCTCGATGCTGGTCGATATCAGCCTGCTCGACGAGGCCGGCAAGGTCGTGGCCTTCGCCGAATCGGTGCGCCTGATCGAGGCGCCGGTCGGCCTGGGGGCAGATCCGCGCTCCTTCACCTACCAGACGACCACCTGGTCGCTCGAACGCGCCGGCAAGCCCTCGCTCGCCCATTTCCCGCAGCAGGACGCCGCTCAGCTTCAGGACGGCCTCTCTGACGCGGCCGCCCTCAGCGAGGCCCTGCTGCTGCTCGATGCCGGCTGCCTGCGCGCCACCTGGAGCGCCTTCCGCAGCGGCCCCGCGGCACAGAACCTGCGCGACATGCCGTCGGCGCCGGACGGGGATGCCGACTGGGCGGCCCATCTCTGTTCGGCTCTGCTCTGGCACCTCGAAACCAAGAACCTGGTGATCGAGCAGCAGGGCACGCCGGCTCTGGCTGAAAGCTGCGACCTGCCGTCCGTCGATTCGCTGGTGCGGTCGCTGATGGCTCGCCACCCCACCATGGCGAGCGAGGCGGCCAGCCTGTCGCGCCTCGACGACGTCATGGAGCGCGTGGTCGCCGGCGACGCCTCGGTGCAGGCCGAGCTGCAATCCTCGCATTGGCGCCAGCTTGACACGGCCTCCCGCCAGATCGCGCTGCTGCGCCGTGCCGTGTTCGACGAGCTCTTCCGCGCGATCGCCGCGCGGCCGGCCGGCCGCCTGCTGCGGCTGCTGTTGATCGGCGCCGAGCATGCGATTCTGGCCGCCGAGCTGCTGCACGACGTGCCCGGCCTCGACGTCGTGATCACCGACCTCGACACGGACCGCCTCGACCAGGCGCGCGCCACCCTGGACGACGACGCCCAGCATATCCGCTGCGTGCCCTGGAGCGACCTCGAGACCTGGCCGGGCGGCACGTTCGACCTCGCCGCTGCCGTCGATGCCTTGAGCGAGATCGCGGCATCGGGCGATGGCCTCGACCGCCTGCGGCGCCTGCTGCGCCCGCGCGCGCCGTTGCTGGCCGGTGAGCCGGCCCCCAGCCTGTTCTGGGACATCGTGCGCGGCATCCGCCCGAAATGGTGGGCACGTTCGGCCAACTCCTCCTTCCCGGTTGGCGCCCTGCTGACGGCGCGCGAATGGACAGACGAGCTCGAAAGCGCCGGCTTCAACACAGTGTCGGGCCGGCCGCTGCTCGGCGACGAGAGCGTCGGCGTCATCGTCCACGGCCTTGCCCGCGCCCCCGAAGCGGGCACCGAGGCGGTTTCCGAGCCGCCGGTCTTCGCCTGGGAAGGCGACGAGACGGCCAACCGCAAGGCCCTGCAGGCCGCCCTGCCGAATGCCGGCACGATGGGAGCGGCGGCCGCCGAGACCGCCGCAACGACCGACGTCGTCTGGACGATCGATGCCCAGCGCGCCGGCGCCACGGTGCCGCAGATGGGCGCCCTGCTATCGCGCCTGGCCGACCGGTGCCGCCACCTCGGCGCCAACCCGGCGCGGCTGTGGCTGATCCTGGATTTCGGCGACGCCGCGACGACGGCCCCACTGGCCCCGCTGGCCAGCCCGCTCTGGTGCGCGCTGACCGCCGCAATGCGCGTCGCGCAGAACGAGTACGCCGCGCTCGAGATCCATTGCCTGGGCCTCGCCGGATCCCCGACATCGACCGCGCCGCGACGCGTCGCCGAGGAACTGGTCGCGCCCACCGACGAGCGCGAAATCTTCTTCCGGGGCGAAGAACGCCTGGTCTTCCGCCTGACCCGTGGTGCTGCGCCGCTGCCGGCGCCACCGGAGCTGAGCGACGACCTCGCTTTGAAGCTCGTGCCGCGATCCAGCTCGAACCGTGGCGCGCTTGCCTGGTCGACCGTGCCGCGCGCCGTGCCCGGCCCCGGCGAGGTCGAGATCGAGGTGGTCGCGACCGGCCTCAACTTCCGTGACGTGATGTGGAACCTAGGCCTCCTGCCGGAAGAAGCGCTGGAAGACGGCTATGCCGGTCCGGCGCTGGGCATGGAATGCGCCGGCATCGTGAGCGCCGTCGGGCCCGAGACGCTCGAATACGAGGTCGGCGACCGCGTCGTCGCCTTCGTGTCCGGCGGCTTTGCCAGCCACGTCGTGACCCCGGCCTTCTCGGTGAGCCCGCTGCCGGGCAACCTCACCTTCGAGGCGGCCGCCACCCTGCCCGTCGCCTTCCTCACCGCCTACTACTCGCTGGTGCATCTGGCGGGCCTGAAAGAAGGCGAGACTGTGCTGGTCCATGGCGGCGCCGGCGCGGTGGGTCTCGCGGCCCTGCAGGTCGCGCGCTTCTGCGGTGCCAAGGTCATTGCCACGGCCGGCACGGAGGAAAAGCGCGCGATGCTGCGCGATCTCGGCGCCGACCTGGTGCTGAATTCGCGCTCGCTCGCCTTCGCCGACGAGGTTGCCGCCCACACCAAGGGCCGCGGCGTCGACATCGTGCTGAATTCGCTGGCCGGCGAAGCGATGATCCGCTCGCTCGACTGCCTGCGGCCGTTCGGCCGGTTCATCGAGCTCGGCAAGCGCGATTTCTACGCCAACACTCATGTCGGCCTGCGGCCGTTCCGCCGCAACCTCAGCTACTTCGGCGTCGACGTCGACCAGCTGATCATCGACCATCGCGAGCTCACGCAGCGCCTGTTCAGCGAACTGATTGAGCTGTTCGCGACCGGCGAATTCCAGCCCCTGCCGCATCGCGTGTTCGGCGGCGAGCGGCTGGGCGACGCCTTCCGGCTGATGCAGCGCGCCGGCCATATCGGCAAGATCGTGGTCACGCCGGCCCGCCAGGCCAGCGAGGATCCGCGGGCGACCGGCGCCTTCCCCGTCGCTTCGGACGGCATCCACCTGGTGATCGGCGGCACCAGCGGCTTCGGCCTCGCCACCGCTGAATGGCTGGCCGCCCGCGGCGCCCGGCATCTCGTGCTGGCGAGCCGCTCCGGCCAGCTGGCCGACGGGGCCGGCGCCCGCGTCGAGGCGCTCCGCCGCACTGGCGTCGATGTACGAACGGTCGCCCTCGACGTCACCGACGCCGGCACCCTGCAGCGCACGGTCAAGAGCCTGGCCACCCGCCGGCCGCTCAAGGGCATCGTCCATGCCGCGATGGTGCTCGACGATCGCCTGATCGACGGCATGGACCAGGAAGCCATCACCCGGGTGCTGCAGCCCAAGATGGGCGGCGGCCTCAACCTCGAGGCCCTGGCCGCCGAGCTCAAGACGGCTGGGCAGCGCCTCGACTACCTGCTGCTCTTCTCGTCGGCGACGACCCTGCTGGGCAATCCCGGTCAGTTCAACTATGTCGCGGCCAACGGCTTCCTCGAAGGCCTGGCGCGCCAGGCGCAGGACAAGCACGGGCTGCCGGCCCTGGCCGTCGCCTGGGGCGGCATCGAGGATACCGGCTATCTCGCGCGCAACATCACGGCCAATACCAGCCTGAAGAAGCGTTTCGCCTCGAGCCTGATCGCCTCACGGCCGGCGCTCGACGCGCTCGACCTCGCCTTCGACGCGGCGGGCAAGCCGGCGACGGCGTTCCTCTCGATCGGACGCATCGACTGGAGCATGGCCAAGCGCGAGCTGGCGGTGACGCGTGCGCCGATGTTCGGTGCCGTGATCCCGGCCGCCGGCACGCGCCAGACGACGGATTCGGCGGCGACTCTCGAGAAGCTGCGCGGCATGACCGTCGACCAGGCGAGCGAGGCGCTGCTCGGCATCATCGTCGAGGAGATCGCTCGCGTGCTGCGTCTGCCACCCAAGGAAATCGACCGGCATCGCGCCCTGGCCGAAATCGGCATGGATTCGCTGATGATGCTGGAACTCAGGACGACCGTCGAAGAGTCGCTGCAGGTCGACCTGCCGATCATGTCGCTGGCCAACGGCATCACGCCGGTGGACGTGGCGCGACGGATCGCTACCCTGGTCGTCGGTGACGGTCCGAAGGAGGCGATGCCGGGTCAGCTCGCCGCCCTGTCGGCCAGTCACGTCGCCGCCGACGCCGAGTCGATGGATGCCACCGACCGGCAGGCCGCCGTCCGCGCCGTGCTCGACCGGTCGCGTAACCTGGAAGGACTCTGATGCCCGAAGGCGCCCGCTCCTCCGACGAAGCCCTCGATGTCGTAAACCGCGTTCGCCAGGCCCTGGCGCAGCCGTCGGCCGGGACCGAACGGCCATCCCAGCGACCGCCCCAGGCGGCCGCTTCGGAAGAACGGAGGCGCTTCGATTTCGGCACCCTGCCGGAATACGAGATGCTGAAGCTGCAGAAGGCGGCGGGCGAGATCGCCGGCATCGACAATCCCTTCTATCGCCTGCATGACGGGCGGGCGGCCGAGACGACCTCCGTCGAAGGCAAGGAAGTCGTCAACTTCTCGTCCTACGACTATCTCGGCCTCAACACCCATCCCGACGTCGGTGCCGCGGCCAAGGCGGCGATCGACAAGTTCGGCACCTCGGTCGGCGCCAGCCGGCTGACCGCCGGCGAGCGACAGGTCCACCGTGACCTCGAGACCCTGCTGGCCGAGCTGCACGGCGTCGAGGACGCCCTGTCCTTCGTGAGCGGCCATGCCACCAACGTCTCGGTGATCGGCGGCCTGCTGGGGCCGGACGACCTGCTGGTCAGCGACGCCCTGATCCACAACAGTGTCGTGGAAGGCGCCAAGCTGTCGGGCGCCAAACGGATCCTCTGCCCGCACGGCGACCTCGAGGCGATCGAACGGGCGCTGCGCCTCAATCGCCGGCGGCATCGCCGGGCCCTGATCATCGTCGAGGGCCTCTACAGCATGGACGGCGACGTACCCGATCTCGCGGCCCTCGTCCGGCTGAAGCGGCGCTACGATGCCTGGCTGATGGTCGACGAGGCCCATTCGGTCGGCGTGCTCGGCGCCACCGGCCGCGGCATCGCCGAGGAGCAAGGCGTCGATCCCGTCGATGTCGATATCTGGATGGGCACGCTCAGCAAGTCGCTGGCCTCGACCGGCGGCTATGTCGCCGGCAGCCGCAAGCTGATCGAGCTGCTGAAATACACCTCGCCCGGCTTCGTCTACAGCGTCGGCGGCTGCCCGTCGGTCGCTGCCGCGGCCGGCGCCGCCCTCGACGTGATGCGCCGCGAGCCGTGGCGCCTCGAGAGGCTGCGCCAGAACGGCCGGGCGTTCGTTGCCGGCGCCAAGGCACGCGGCCTCGATGTCGGTCTCAGCATCGGCGCCTCGGTCGTGCCGATCATCGTGGGCAACTCGCCCAGTGCCGTGATCCTGTCGCACCGGCTGCTGGCGCGCGGCTACAACGTGATCCCGATCATCTTCCCGGGCGTTGCCGAGAACCAGGCGCGGCTCAGGTTCTTCATCACCAGCCGGCATACCCAGGCCCACATCGACGGCGTGCTCGACGCCATCGCCCAGGAGCTGCCGGAAATCCGCAAGGCCCCCTCGTTCGTCAACCTCGTCGCCGGTCGATAGCGGCGGCGAGAGGTAACTACGAGGGACTCGAGCCGCTTTAGAGTCAAAAAAAGAGCGCGCCCCGCTCGACCAGTTATGGCCGAACGGAACGCGCTCCAGCGATCAAGCTACGCGATCTGGTTACACGATCAGCAGTCCGTCCTTGTTGGTCTTCACGCTGATCAAGACGTCCTGATAGTCCTTGTCGCTCAAGGCCATCTGCTGATCGTCGAAGCCCATCAGCAGTTCATGGCCGCCTGGTGCCGTACCGGACAGCACATGCTGCTCGTTGCCGGCATTCATGGTCGAGAAGGTGTGGAAGACGGCAGCATTGCTGAGATCCCCCAAGGTGGCGCTGTGCAGCACCGGCGCAACGCCGCTGTTGGCGTTTGCCGCGTTGGTCGTGCCGGGCGCCACGAGGGTGAGGTTGTCCGGCAGGTTTCCATAGACGTCGTGACCGTCCTGGATCAGGAAGAATCCGATCTTCTGGTTGTTGCCCGGAACACCCAGGTCGACGGTCGTTCCCGGCGTCACGGCGCGCGTATCCGAGAAGACGATGTGGACGTCGGAGATCGTACCGTCTTCGGCGATCCGGTAAGTGCCGAGCGTATTGTGGTAGTCCGATACCGCCTCCTTCAGCTCGACGCTGAAACGGACGGCTCCGTCGCCCTCGAAGAACGGCTGGTTGATGACACCATTGACCGCCGTCGGATTGACGCTGACGCCCTCCTGCAGATTGGGCAGGAAGTTCTCGAACGTGACCAGCGTATGGGCGTCGGCACCGCTGCCGCGCGCCACCGCCATGAAGTCGCCGCCCGAGAAGTCGCCGCTCAGGTGGAAGCTCGAGTCGCCCGCCGTGAGCGACACGCCGTCGCCCACCTTGGTGACGCCGAGATTGTCGCGACCGATCAACGATCCGGTGATGTCGATCGTGTTGCCATGGCCAAAACCGGAGATGGTGTCGCCGTTGAGGTCGGCCAGGGTGTGGTGCAGGACGTCGTCGTTCGGCCCCAGCGTGATGTGGTCGCCGGTCGGTGTCTTGCCCGGTGTGCCCGTGCCGGGAGTGTCCGTGCCGGGCGTGCCCGTAACGGGGGTGTCGGTACCGCCATTGCCGGGCAGATCGGTGCCCGGCGTGTCGGTGCCCGGTGTCCCGGTAACCGGTGTGTCGGTGCCGGGCGTACCGGTGACCGGCGTGTCGGTTCCAGGTGTGCCCGTGACCGGGGTGTCGGTGCCGGGCGTACCGGGTTGTTCCGTCACCGGGTGGTCGGTGCCCGGCACATATCCGCTCGCATGCGGCGTGATCAGGCCTTCGAGGCCCACCACCTGCGTAGACGGTCCGGCAATGACCTTCTCATGGCCGTAGACGCCGATCTGTCCATAGCCTTGCAGGTTGGCCAGCGCCGTCGGATCGTTGCCGGAGCCCGTGTAGGTGCTGGTGTTGTTGATCAGAGCCGACGGGCCGTTCAGCCACGCCTCAACACCCGTGAGCTGCGACCCGGAGGTCACGAACTGGTTGTTGATGAAGCTGCCGTAGTTCTGGAACACCACGCCAATGCCCTGATTGTCCTGGATCCGGCTGTCGGTGACCGCCGTGATGCCGTACGGCGCCACGATGCCGGGGCCGTGATTGTTCGCGACGACAGCCCCGTCGACGACGAGATCGCGCGCGCCGTTGGCCAGGATGATGCCGGCGACACCATTGTCCTCCACGCCACCGCCGTACCAGCGCAGCGCGCTGGCCTGACCGTCATTGACGCTGTGTGCAAATCGTGCGCCGCCGTCGGCATTGCCGATCATCCAGGAGTTGGAGACCATGCCTTCGAACACGCTGCCGATGATGTCGAGGCCGATACCGCCAACCCCCTTCACCGTCACGTCGCTCACCGTCCAGTTGTAGAGCCAGCTGGTCGGGCTATCCGTGACGATCTTGATGCCGTCGCCCTCCTGGCCGTTGCCCTGGAGGGTGAAGTTCGAGAGCGTCAGGTAGCGGATGTCGGTGTTCGACGCGACGTTGATCTGGATGACCGGACGGCCATCGGTGATCTGCGACACGATCGTGGCGCCGCCGAGATCGATTCCCTTGGGATAGGGGTTGTCGGCGGTGATGTTGATGACGATGGGTTCCGTCACCACGTAGGTCTTGGCCGCCAGGTTGGCGATGTAACCGGTCGTCAGCGCATCCCGCAGGGCCGTCTCCAGCTCGCTGCCGCTGTGGCTGTCGGCCACGGGAGCCGAATCAGCGGCCGTGATCGGAGTCACCGACGGCATCTGGAAGTCGACCTTGCTCGACACGATCTGGCCCGAAAAAGTGCCCGCGCCCTCGACCGCAACATTGCCGCCCGTGGAGATGCCGCCACCAACCTCGGCGAGGTTGCCGGCACCCTGGATATAGGCCAGCAGGGCACTGCCGCCCGAGCCGTAATACTCGCTGATATTGCTGACCAGGCTCGCCGAGCCTGACAAAGAGCCGTCGATGCCGGTCGCCTGTGGACCAAAGGTCGAGAAGGTATTGGCCCAGAAGTCGCCGTGGCCGTTGAACTCGATGGCCGAGCCGACATTGTTCTCGAAGCCGCTGGTGGTCACGGAGGTGATGCCCGAGGGCGCCACGATACCGGGGGCGTAATTGTCGACGAAGTAGGCGCCACTGACCGACACGCCCTGCGCACCATGCTCGAGAACGAGGCCACCGACATCGTTCTTGCGGAAGCCGCCGCCGGCCCACTCGATGTCGCTGATCGTGCCGCCGGCATCGCCGTTGGAGAAGAGCGCACCGCCGCCGGCGTTGCCATGCATCCAGCTGTTGAACACGGTGCCGGTGCTGACATTGCCGATGACATCCAGACCGGCGCCGCCGACATGCTGAATGGTGACGTTGCTGACCGACCAATCATGGACGAGCCGGTCGGTGCCATTGGCCACGATCTGGATGCCGTCGCCGTCGCTGCCGCTCCCCCAGATCGAGAAGTTGGTGAGCGTGAGATTGGCGAGGTCGACGCCGGCCGCGACGTTGATCTGAATGACCGGCGCGCCGTTGGTGATGTTGGAGACGATTCTCGCACCACCAAGATCGATGCCGATCGGACCTTGAGTGTCCTTGGTGACGTTGATGACGATCGGCGCCGAGACGGTATACGTGTGGTCGGTCCCGACGACGAGGGTACCGTTGTTGAAGGCTTGCTGCAGCAGGGGGGCGAGTTCACTCATAGAACTTCCCCCGCAAGCTTGGTGGTTTCAGCGCCGTTCCGAAGCTGGTTGCCCTGCTCCTTGGCCAAGAATTTGCACAAAGCGTTGCTCTGCCGGTGCGCGCGCGCCCAGCACGTTGCCGTGTCGATAATTGTCATGCCCCCGCCGATGCGTTGTTGAAGGGTCGGTACTACTGACGATCAATTTGGACGGCGCATCTCCGGTGCGCCGTTACGCTCGTCGACCTCGAAAACATGCATCCGGCTCTCTCCGGAGATCCTTCTGCAATGTCACGAAGCTTACGCCGAAGCCTCACTGGTGTGGCTTCGCACCCTAACTAGGGGCACTCAAACTGTAAGGTCCATCGCCCATCGGTGACATTGCGGTGACCAAGATGGGACTTGCCTTGTCAAGGCGAACCGACTGCGAAATTCTGATCGGCTTACTTCCGAGAGTTTCCGCATCGGATTTTCAAACTCTCGCCGACTCTATACCCTACGTTGCGATGAATTGCACTTCGCAACGAACCATCAAGTCGCCTCAAGAAACTAAAACGCTGTCCTGCCTCTCAGCCAGCGCCCACTTTCAGTGCGCGCGAGAGGAATGCGCGCTCCAGCCCTGTCAGGCTCGGATGCCAGAAGGTGATCATCAGCGTGTAGCGCACGGCGGTGCCGCTGTTCTCGACCCAGTGAACGAAGCTGTCGTCGAAGACCAGAACCTCGCCATCGCGATAGTCGACGGTCTTTTCGCCGACGAACAACTTCGCGCCGGCACAGTTCCTGAGACCGAGATGCGCCGTCAGGCTGACATTGGTTGGGCCGGTATGAGGATGCAGCGACCCGCCCGGTTGTATTGCCGAGAAGCATACATGCAATCCGTTGTGCGGCAGCGTGTCGAGCAAGGCCGCCGTCCGCGGACAAGCCGCCAGATGTTCGGCGATCGGCTTGCCTTGCAGGAAGAAGTAGTAGGTGTTCCATTCGGTAGGATTGGCATCCGAATCGTAGCGGGCACGGGCGAAGCCTGCCCGCACTGCATCCATCTCCGCCAGGATCTCATGACCCGCGGCGCGGACACGTTCGGTCCAAGCGTGGTCGCGATCGAGATGGACGGGTTTGGCGGCGAGCCCCGGCCACCGCGGCAGCCACGGCCATTGGAAAGGCGCCGGTCGCGATGGCTGCAGGCGGCCCGACAGCGCGGCCAGAGCAAGACGTGGCCCCGCCACGAGATAGGAGACGAGCCGAAACAGGCCGATCTTGAACGGCCCGATCCCGCGGCGGAAATCGGCGTTGCTCGCCTCGATCTTCGGCAGCCAAGCCTGTAGGTCTTGCATCCCTCGACGTCTCAAAATAGACAGGTCGAAGCCAATGGACGTGACTTTGCTGGGAATTGCAACGCCAGTTACCCTATCGGCGCCTGAGAGGGCCGGTTGCCCTGAGAGGATCGGTTGTTAGGTGCGTTGCTGGCCGGAGCAGGCCTCGCTTTATGCCTCTATGTCGGCGTGCTCGTCCTGGCCGACCTCTACCTGATTGCCGTCCATATCCGCGCGAGCCGTCGCAGGAGCGGCAGTGAAACCATGCTCCACAACGACGAACCGTTAGTTTGCGTGCAGCTTCCGGTGTTCAATGAACCGGCGCTGGTCGCGGCTGCCATCGATTCCCTCTGCGCCCTCGACTGGCCGCGCGACCGGCTGGAGATCATGGTGCTGGACGACAGTACGGACGAGACCACCTCGATCGTGGCGCAGAAGACCGCGGAATGGCGCAGCAAAGGGGTCGCCATCGATCATGTCGTCCGTCCCGATCGCGACGGCTTCAAGGCCGGCGCCCTGGCCGCCGGTCAGGAACGCAGCGCCGCGCGCTACTTCGCGATCTTCGATGCCGACTATCGGCCCCTGCCGTCTTTCCTGCGCCAGACCGTACCCGCTCTTCTGGCCGACCCGCAGCTTGCCTTCGTGCAGGCCCGGCTGGGCTATCGCAACCGCGACCGGAATTGGCTGACGCGGGCGCAGGCGCTCGAGTTCGACACCCAGTTCGGCTTCGACCAGGCGGCGCGCAACTGGGCCGACATGCCGATGACGTTCAACGGCACCTGCGGCGTGTGGCGGCGCGAGGCCATCGACCAGGCAGGAGGCTGGCGCGGCGACACCGTCGCCGAGGATCAGGATCTGAGCTTCCGTGCCTTTGCGCTGGGCTGGCGCTCCCGTCTGTTGCTCGACGTTTCTGCGCCCGGCGAACTCCCTGAGAGCTTCGACGTCCTCGTTCAGCAACGCCAGCGATGGACGACGGGCACCGCCCAGGTCTTCCGTAAGCTGCCGTGGCATCTGATACGCGACATGGGATGGCTTCAGGCCACCGCCTTCGTCTTCCTGACGCTGTTCAACTCGACGGCAACCGCGGTGCTGGTCGCGATCCTGGCCCTTGCCGCCGCCTGCATCCTGGTCGCACCGGCCTGGGCGGTCGTCATAGGGCTGGGCTGGCTGGCGACGGTCGCGCTGCTGGTCGGCTTGCGGACAATCGGCGCGGCCCTGGCGGCGCAGCTCCTGGGCCGGCGCTTGGACTTCACCTTTATCTGTGATGTCGCCGCCCACTGGATCCTGCAGTTCGCCCTTCTTCCCTCGGCCGGCAGGTCGCTGCTCACGGGTCACCTTGCGCGAGCGGTTCCCTTTGTGCGCACGCCCAAGCAGGGGCAATAGGCGCCATGCCCCCCGCTTCACCGCGCGTCCTGTTCGACCTCTCGGGACTCGTGCAGTGGTATGCTTTCCTGCCCAATCCCTCGGGCATCCAGCGAGTCACCGAACAAATCCTCAGCCAGCCGGCGCTGCAAGACAATTCCGCTGTAACCTTCATCGCCCGCGCATTGGGTTCGGACCGGTTCTACCTCATCGAACGGGAGATCATCGCCGGCCTGGTCGATCCGGTACGGCAGCGCGCCTCGGTGAGCCGCTTGCGCGGCCTGTTCGGCGCCAGCATGCGGCTGGCGGAACCCACGCGCCTGCGGCGCGAGATGCGCCCCATTCATCTGCCCTATATCGGACTGGGCGTTACCTTCACGGAGCGCTTCTTCGAGAGTTACTGCAACGGCAGTTGGGCTGCCCCGGCGCCGCCCCTGAAAACCCTCGACGCGGACGCGCGCTATAGCCATCTCGTAGGTCTCGGCGACTTCTGGTGTCACCAAGGGCACGTCGATGCGCTGATCTCCCTGAAACGCCGCAGCGACGCCCGGTTCATCCATCTCATCCACGACCTCATCGCTGCCGCCAACCCACAATGGGCCCATCCCCATTACGGCAAGCTGCTGGTGGATCAGCTCGATCGCATGGCGCCGGCGATAGATCAGTGGCTGGTAACCTCCAACTACGTCGGCGGCCAGCTGAAGAGCTACCTCGACCGCAAAGGCCTGCCGCCACAGCCCGTCAATACCATGCCGATGGGTTGGCCCGATCGGTCACTCGCCGCGCGGGGCAATGATGATGCAGCCCTGGCGAGGCATGAACTACGCCGGCAGGGCTTCCTGCTACATGTCGGTACCGTCGAGCCACGCAAGAACCTCGATGGGCTATTCGATGCCCTGGCCCAGCTGCGCACCGAGCCGGCCATGGACGCCCTGCCATGCCTCCTGGTCGGCCGCGACGGCTGGCGCTCGGAGACCATACACCATCGCCTCAAAAACGATCCCTGGCTCGCCGGCAGAATAAAGTGGATCAGGGATGCCACCGATGCCGATCTCGCGGCGCTCTACAGGAATGCGCGCGCGACCGTGGTGCCGAGCTTCGACGAAGGCTGGGGGCTCGCCGTCCAGGAGAGCCTGGCCCATGGGACGCCCTGCATTGCCACACGGGTGGGCGGCATCCCGGAGGCCGGCCGAGATCTCGCTACCTACGTCGAGAGCGGCAATACGGCGGCATTGGCCGCTGAAATCCTGCGCTTTGCGCAGGACGACGCCGCAGTCACCGAGGCGCGTGCGCGCATCGCTTCAGGGCTTGCAGCGACAGCGCTGCCCACCTGGCAGACCTCGGCGCAGTGGATTGCCGAATTGCTGCAACTCCAGACCGACTAAACCTCCTCCGCCAAACCGTCGTCCGCGGATTGATCCCGTTCCGCTCCCTCAACCACCGTGATAGTTTCTTCGCCGAATTGGCACACGGAAAGGGATCGCAATGCCCTTGCAAGTGGTAACCGGAACGCAGCTCACCTGCTCGTTCGGCATGGCGCCGTCTAGCTTGACGGCGCTGCCGATCGACCGGACGCCGTCGCCATCGCCCAGCAGCCGGCGCTCAACGACACATCGATATGTGTCTGCCAATGGGGCGGCATGACCACGATCACGAACCCGGGGCGGCAGGCCGAGAACATTCCGTGACGAAGCTACGGCGCCGTCGACGCAGGCTCCGCACCGGGCTGACCAGGTTGGTCCGCAACAGCGCGCCCCTCGCATGGCCAAGCTGTAGCCGTCTCCGCCCCTGTCGAAAAGGAGGCCAACGATGCCGCCACTTCTGACGATCGATACCGTTCTGGGTGCCGCCACCAACTTCGGCGGCGAACGCGACAAGGACGACCCCGACCCGTTTCTGCCGACCAGCTTCGACGGGCAGGAGGGCGTTTCCATGCCCTTCACTTACGATCTCGTCATGTTGTGCCCGCTGAAATGGATCCAGGACCACCACGAGCCGACGGCGCTGGACATGCTCGGCACCTCTGCGCGTGTCGGCCTGCTCACCTCGAATCAGCTCGCCCAAGGCAGGCCGACCTACCTCCATCGCAAGGGCACCTTCTCCCAGTTCGAAAAGGTCGGGTTGCCGATCAAGGCCCAGTTCCAGCTCTACAAGGCACGCCTCATCCCTGCGGTGATGCTGTGGGGCGGCGACGTCACCTTCCGCGTCTTCGAGAAGATGAGCGCCTTCGAGATTCTCTCTGAAACCCTGGGTGATATCCGCGAGAAATCCAACGACGTGTTCTTCGACATGTCGCGGTTGCGAGCTGCTGACTTCCCCAAGCTGCCTTATGTCGTGCAGTTTCGCGAAAGCAGCTTCGGTTTTGCCTGCCGCCTGATGGCCGAGCACGGCATCTCGTATTTCTTCGATCGCGGCAAGCACAGCCACGCTCAAGGAAATCCCGGCAGCGAGATCGCCCAGAATGACACCCTGGTCTTGGCCGGCCCCCGTGATACGGCTGCGAAGTCCTGCACCACGGCGAAATTCAAGATAGCCGCCGGCGACGCCCAAAGCGGCACTGGTGAAGCAAACACCATCGCGAACTTCACCCGCACCTTTCGTGCATCGCGGCACGAGATATCAGCCGGCAACTTCGATCCGCTGACACCGACCAAGCCAGTCCACGCCGATGAGAAAATCGGTCCGCAATATGATCTCATGCACGGCAACTCGCCCGAGGAAGCGAGGCTCTCGTGGGAGGAATTCCCCGTGCCGGTGGACAGGGCGCCCGAAGGCAAGGAAATGGGCCCCATCTCCCAGTACGCCGAGGAGGCAGTGCAGGAAGAACAGCACCCGGTCATCGAGATCAGCGGCACAGTCAAAAATCCTCACTTCGTTGCCGGCCGCACGTTCCAGCTCGACCAGAGCGAGAAACTCGGACGGATGAGCCAGAACGTCTTTCAGGTGACGGTGCTCAGGATCCATGCCTTCGAGAACAGCCATCTCAGCCAGAGCATCGGCGACTTCCTGCTGGGCCTCGGTCTCGACGTGCTGAACTCCTTGGGGCTGGGTTTCCTCAAGGGCGACAGCCCCGGCAAAGCACTCGACACGTCTGGCGCCATGGTGAGCGATGCATGGTCCAAGTATGTGCAGAGCCAGCAAGGGATCGCGCAGTCCGAGTGGCTGTATCCCGGGAATGCGATGGGCAACAAGGCCGTCGACATGCTGCTGCTGCCGGCCCTCAAGGGCGCGCTCGGCCCAGCGGGGGCAGCTCTGCTGCTCAGCAGCATCGGCACGACACTCGCGGACTTCCTCAAGGCGGGCAAAGGCGGCTTCTCCATCCAGATCGGCGCGGTCCCCTGGGGAGCGTTCTTCTTCCAGCGGCCACCGGTTGTCGCGCCGCGGCCGGTCGCCAATGGGCCCCATCTCGCTACCGTGATCGGGCCGCAGGGTCGCAAGGAAGGCGAGATCTTCGCCGACTTCCAGCTCGGCCGCGTGCGCGTTCGCTTCCCGTGGCATCGCGAGATCTCGCGCCGACCCAATCGGGCCGGGCCGTTCGAGGACGACTGGCGGTGCGCCTGGGTGCCGGTCTCGCAGGCATGGGCCGGCTCGCGTTTCGGCACTCAGTTCCTGCCGCGCATCGGCGATCAGGTGCTGGTCGAATATGTCGACGGCGACCCGCAACGGCCTATCATCTCGGGCCGCGTCTATCACGCCGACAAGGGGCACTCGAACCTGCCCTTCCTCGATCAATCCATGGCCAGCCAGCCGGTCGACGTGAAGTCGGTCTTCAATGCCGTCGGCAAGGAAAACCTGACCTTGAGTGGCATCGAGACACGCAGCGTGCCCAAGCCTGACAAGGGCGATGTCCGCTATCATCTGCTGCGCTTCGACGACCACTACAACGACGAGCAGCTGCTCCTGCGTTCGCAGGGGCGCCTCGACGTCACCGCCAAATGCTCGCACTACGACACGACCGAAGGCGACCGCCATGTGCGCGTCGTCTCCGGCAAGGACGCCAACGGAAAGAAAATGGGCGGTTCGTCCTTCACGACAGTGGGGGGCGAAGTCGACACCCATATCGGCACCAACCGCTACGAAGCGGTCGACGGCGACAACGAACTCACCGTGAAGGGCGACACGCAGCTCGACCTCAAGGGCAAATGGACCACGGTCGTCGGCGGCGATTACAGCTTGAATGCCAGCAATATCGTGCTCGAAGCTTCGCAGAAGCTGACGCTCAAGGTAGGCGGTAGCACCGTGGTGCTGAACCCTTGCGGCGTCTATGTCGACGGCCCGATGATCTACCTCCAGTCCGGTGGCCCCGCCGGCACGGCGTCGGACGCGACCATGAAGGACGTCGCCGATGCCGTGAAGGCCGATCCAGGCGAGCCGGCCTTCATGCGCACGGAAATGGAGGGTGGCTGCCGCGGCAAGCGCGGCGGCGGTGGCCAGCGCCACGAGCGCACCGTGCCGGCGCAGCACGCTCCGCCATGCACACAGGATTCTTCTCAGATGATCTGCATGCCCCTGTCGTTGCTTTGCACTCCAAGCGGCAACAATCAATGAGCACGCCGCAGCTCCGGCTCAATCCTGCCGATCCAAGGTTCGCCGATGCCGTGATGGCCGATATTGGCCGCCTCAGGGCAACCGCGGCAGGCCGGGCGCTGTTCCGCCGCCTGCTCGAGGCGGGATCGAGCGTTACCATCGACAAGCCGCAGCCGCCGACCAGGCCACCCAATGCCTGGACCCAACTCATGAACCCCGAGCAGCGCCGCGGCGACACGGCGATCCTCTACGACCCGGCCGACTGGCCGCCCTCCGCCGATCAGCCGAGCGACGTCGTGCTGTTCGGCCGGCTTCTCGATGCGGTAGCCCTGGCGACCGGCACACCACTACCGGATCCCTTCGACGGCGGCACGCCGCCCGAGATCGAGGCCTACCTGCGCGAGCGCAACGCCAAACGAGCCGAACGTACGAGCATCGAACCATGAATACAGCCGCTGGTGTCGCCGATTTGAAGCTTGCCTGTCAGCCTGGCAAGGAAGGTAACCTGCTGGTCTTTTCCTACAAGGTCGAGAATCTGGGAACCGTCGAGACTTATGTGATGGACGCCGTTGCGAGCGTCGACGGCGAATCGGGCACATCGACGCCAGATCCGCAATCGGTCGTCGTGTTGGCCGGCCCTGGCGAAGATGCGACCGTCGGCAAATTCATGGCGCCACTGCCGACCGACCGGCGGGTGGCGCGGCCTATTGTGCCGTTGGCACGCCGACTGGCGCCGGGCGAGATTCTGCAAGGCCAGATCGAGATCCCCTTGCCCTTCGCGGAAGGCAGCCCCTACTTCGCCGACCTACCGCTGCGGCGTTACGAGGTGGTCGAGCTAAAAGGCGTGTTCTTCACCATCGGCTACTGGGCGGCCGGGGTCGACGGTCTTGCGGCGTCCCCTGTCGACGATGCGCCCGACTTCTTCAATGTCGTGACCCGCAACACCCTGCGCAGCGCGCGCCGCGTAACACAGCGCTTTCCCACGCATTCGTTGCAGCTCCTGAAACGCACCGACCAGTTCCCGCGCGCATAGAGCGGCTTGCGTTCAAGAAGACCTCACGTCGGCAGATGAGTGCTTCTCCTCCGAGGTTCCTACTACTCGTTTGCCGGACCCGCGATCGGGTCCCATGTCTGGGCATATGACAGACACTTCCATCCTCCTCACCGATACCGTGCTGTACCGCGCGTCCGACGGTATTGCCGTCCTCACGCTCAATCGCCCCGAGAAGCTGAACGCTATCGACTACGACATGGCCGATCGGCTGCTTGGCCTGCTCGACAGGCTCGAGATCGACAGCAGCATCGGCGCGGTGATCCTGACCGGTGCCGGCCCCAAGGCCTTTTCCGCCGGCGCCGATATCGCCCAGTTCTCGGAGAGCGTGCGCAAGGGCCCTGTCGTCGCCGTCAGGGATTTCGTCCGCCGCGGCCAGTCCATGACCGCCCGTCTCGAAGCGTTTCCCAAGCCGATCATCGCCGCCGTGAACGGCCTCGCCTTCGGCGGCGGCTGCGAGATCACCGAAGCCGTGCATCTGGCGGTCGCCAGCGACCAGGCGACCTTCGCCAAGCCCGAGATCAGGCTCGGCATGCCACCGACCTTCGGCGGCACCCAGAGATTGTCGCGCCTGGGTGGCCGCAAGCGCGCGCTCGAGCACCTGCTCACCGGGGACACGTTCGGACCCGAGCGGGCGCTCGAACTCGGTCTCGTCAACCGCGTTGTCCCTCATGCCGAGCTGATGGCGAGCGCCCAGGCGCTGGCCCGCCGCATCCTGCGCCATTCGCCCCTGGCCGTGGCAGGCATCATCACAGCCGTCACGCGCGGCCTGAACATGGGGATCGCCGAAGGCCTTCTCGCCGAAAGCGAGCAGTTCGCCCGTATAGCCCCGACCCAGGATCTGCGCGAGGGCATCGACGCCTGGCTCGGCCGGCGATCGCCGAGCTTCTCCGGCGCCTGACGTCGACGCCTGACCGTCGGGTCAGGCCAGCCAGCGCTTGCGCCGGCGGTAGTGCTTGACGTTGCGGTAGTCCACGCGGCCGACGCCGCCGAGATAGAACTCCTGGACGTCGGGGTTCTTCTTGAGCTCGTCGGCCGTGCCGCTCATCACCACGCGGCCGTTCTCGATCAGATAGGCGTGATCGACAATGTCGAGTGCCGCGGTGGCGTTCTGCTCGACGAGGAGAATGCCCATGCGCGTCTCGCGGTTGATGCGCTGGATGATGTCGAAGATCTCGTCGACCAGATTGGGAGCGAGGCCAAGGCTGGGTTCGTCCAGCATCAGCAGCTGCGGCTCGGTCATCAGCGCCCGGCCGATCGCCAGCATCTGCTGCTCGCCACCCGACAGGTAGCCCGCCTGGGTCGAAGCCCGCTGCTTCAGCCGGGGGAAATAGGTGAACACCCGCTCCGTCAGGTCGGAAATCTTGGCCCGGCTGCGATGCATCGAGGTGGCGGCGATCAGGTTCTCGAGCGGCGTCAGGTGGCCGAACACCCGCCGCCCCTCGAGCACTTGCGCGATACCAAGACCGACCCGCTGCGGCGCCGGCAGCGTGCCGAGATTGCGGCCGCGGAAGGCCAGCTCGCCGCGCGTCACCTCGCCCCGCTCCGGTGCCAGCAGGCCCGAGATCGCCTTCAAAGTCGTGCTCTTGCCGGCCCCGTTCGAGCCCAGCAGGGCGACCGCGCCTCCCTCGCCGACCTCGAGCGAGACGCCCTTGATCGCGAGGAAGACGTGGTCGTAGACGACCTCGATGTTCTCGATGGTCAGCATCGGGAGCGACCCGCCGTCAGTTGGACTTCTTGAACTCTTCGGCGTTCTTCTTGACCAGCTCCCAGACAATATCCTGGTACGCGGCGTACCAGTCGGTCTTGGGAACCCACTTGGCGCCGTCCCACTGGGAGATGCGGCCGCGGCCGCCGCCCTGGTGGTCCTTGGGCGTGATCGTGATCGCCGGCATCAGCCCCTGGGCATCGAAATCCTTGATAGAATCGAAGCCCTGCTTCAGCGACTCCGCCGTCACGGCATTGCCCTTCTCGAGGGCGAGCCGCGCCGCTTCGACGGCGATCGCCATGCTGGCGACACCGATATTGTAGTAGCTGCTGCCGACCTTCTCGGCCGGGCCGGCGCCTTTGCCCTTGGCCACCACCTCGTCGAGGATCGCCTTCACGATCGGCGTATCGCGGCCGTGGCTCACGCCCTCGAAGCGCAGCACGCCCTTGGAGGCGTCCTTGCCGGCGATCTCGGTGTCGGTCTCGGAGAGCCAGATCACCGAAAGCAGCTTGTCGAGCTTGATGCCGTTGCGGATGGCGTCGCGCAGCGAGACCGTCTGCCCGCCGCCGGCGCCCCAGATCACCACCCAGTCGGGCGCGAAACGGCGCACCGCCGTCCAGGACGAGGACTGCTCGTTGCCCGGCGAGGGGTAGAAGAAGGTCTGCAGCTCGAAGCCCTCCTTGGCGGCGATCGCCTGGAAAACCGGCAGCGGCTCCTTGCCGAACGGCGAATCGATGCCCACGAGAGCGATCTTCTTGCCTTTCAGCCCCGCCTTCTCCTGGTCGGCGATGTATTTCAGGATCACGGTCGCCTGCGACCAGTAGAGGGCGCTGGCCGGAAAGATGGTCGGGAAGACCTCGCCGTCGGCGGCGTCGGAGCGGCCGTGGAAGAGCGTCAGGACGTTCACCTTGTCCTTGAGCGCCCGCGGCACGATCGCGCGCGAGACCGGCGTCGACAGGAAGTCCATCAGCACCGCGCCGTCGGACTTGAAACGGTCGTAGGCCTCGATGCCACGCTGCGGCTCGTTGCCGGTATCGACCACGGTCGCCTCGAACTTGTGGCCCTTGATGCCGCCACGGCCGTTGATCAGGGCCAGGTAGTCGCGCTGGCCCTGATTATATTCGGACGTGACGAAGGTGTAGACCTTGGTGAAATCCTCGGCGAGGCCGAACTTGACGACCTTGTCCTGGGCCCAGGAACTTGTCGCACCGAGCGCCAGTGTGCCCAACGCGGCAATGGTTGCTAACGTCTTTCTCATCGGTTTCCTCCTGATGCGGTGTTCGGTTCGTTCCATTTTTCAGTGCCGCGCATGGCGGAAGGGCCACACGTAGAAGTAGTTGCGCAGGTTGTCGTAGATCTTGGCGAGGCCGAGCGGCTCGAACAGCAGGAAACCGACGATCAGGCCGCCATACAGAACGAGCGGAATGTGCGACAGCACCTCGGGCCCCACCGGCAGGCTGAGCGTCGCCGCGATCCAGCCCACCAGATTGTTGAGGAAGATCGGCGCCAGCAGCACGAGCCCGGCCCCGAAGAAGCTGCCCAGCACGCTGCCCAGCCCGCCCACGATCACCATGGCGACGGCCTGGATCGAGACTTCGAGGTGGAACTGCTCGGGCGTCACCGCCTGGTAGTAGCAGAAGGCCAGCACGGCACCGGCGACGCCGCCGATGAAGGACGAGCACCAGAAGGCGAGCAGCTTGTAGCG
>BFBZ01000018.1_pt79 | contig 52628 bp, 58 predicted proteins | sample 1888401 | NCBI WGS metagenome assembly BFBZ01 (sample SAMD00112614, study PRJDB3348) | symbiont metagenome | host: Chara braunii
GTCGTGGGGACGATCATCGGCTCGGCCGTCGGATTTGCCTTCGCAAAGATCAGCGGCTGGACATTCAGCCCGGCATGGGCCGCCCTGCCTCTCGGCGTCGGGATGAGCGTCTGTGTCGGGCTGTTCTTCGGTCTTTATCCGGCCGTCAGAGCCGCCAACCTCAATCCCATCGATGCGTTGCGAGCGGAATGACATGGTGCTCAGGCCGCCAGCCGCGCCGTTCCGCCATCCCCGCAGCCGGCGCGCGCCGCATGGCTTTGCCCGGCTTGGACTCCGCGCGCTGGTTCTGGGCGTGACCGTCAGCGCCTGGTGTCAGGCGGCGCCGGCCGAGGGGGCGGGAGCCCAGGCGCATCGGTCCAGCCGTCCACCTCCGATGCCGCAAAAGCGCGCCGCCGATGAGCAGGACAGTCCGATCAAGGGCGCCACGCTGACGCTCGCCGACGCCGTCTTTCTCGGACTGCGCGACAACCGCGCCATCAGGAGCGCCTATATCGACAGGATCGCGCAGAAATTCGATCTTCGCGTCGCTGAGGATCGTTTCTCACCGCAATTGGGCGTGTCCGGATCGGCGGTACGCCAGTCGATCGGTGCGATCGGCACCAGCACCGTTCAAGTCTCGCCKGGGGCCAGTATCTTGCTGCCGACCGGCGCGACTCTCGGCTTCGCATGGAACACCTCCTTCACCGACGTCGCGGGGACCCAGACGCGACGATCGACCGCCGACGTGACGATCAGCCAGCCTCTGCTGCGCGGCGGAGGCACCGAGGTCACCATGGCGCCGCTCGGAATCGCGCGCCTGACCGAACGGATCAATCGGCTCAATCTCAAGCGGACGGTCTCGAACACGATCGGGCAGGTCATTCTTGCTTACCGCAGTCTGCTGCAGGCGCAGGAAAGCTGGCAATTGGCGCAGAATTCGCTGAAGCGCGCCCGCGAGCTCGTCGACGTGAATCGGTCGCTGATCCAGGCCGGCCGCATGGCGGCGGTCGAGATCGTCCAGAGCGAGGCCAATGTCGAGAACCAGCAGATCCGCGTGCTCGCCGCGGCCAGGAGCATCGAGATCGCGCGGTTGAATCTGCTGCAATTGCTGTCGATCGATCTGGGGACTGCGGTGATCGCGGGAGAGAGCACCAGCCCTGAGCGCCTCCGCCCCGATCTGCGCAACGTCATGCGGATCGCGTTGTCGGAGCGACCTGACTTCCTCGGGCAGCTCTGTGTGGTGGAGCAGAACAGGCTCGGTCTCACCGTCGCTGAGAACCAGAAGCTGTGGGACCTCTCGGTTTTCGCCAGCGGCAGCTTCGGCGGCAGAACAGTCACCAGCGCTGCGGCCAANGGAGCCTGTCCGAATAGTCGCTGTTCAATTCTCAGCGAGTCTGATTCAACCTCGGGCTATGAGCAAGTATTTTCGCCCCTGGAATATCGATCAGACACTGCTTCTGCCGCCGAGTGTGCAGGACTTCGTGCCGAAAGGCCATGTCTCGCGGTTTATCGTTGAACTGGTGCGGGAGAGCCTCGATCTCAAGGAGATCACTGGCAGCTATGTGAGCGGGCTTGGGCAGCCGCCGTTTGACCCGCGGATGATGGTGGCGCTTCTGCTGCACGGCTATGCGAGCGGGCTGTATTCGTCGCGGCGGATCGCGAAGGCCTGCCGGGAGCGGAACGATTTTGTGATGATCGTGGCGCTCGATCCGCCGGACTTCCGGACGATCAGCGACTTCCGCAAACGGCATTCGAAGGCGCTCGGCGCGTTGTTCCTGCAGGTTCTGAAGCTGTGCGAGACGGCAGGATTGGTCAAACTCGGCCACGTCGCGCTGGATGGCACGAAGATCAAGGCGAACGCGTCGAAACACAAGGCGATGAGTTATGAGCGCATGAAGAAACGCGAGGCGGAATTGAAGGCCGAGGTCGCTCGCATGCTGGCGGCGGCGGAGGCTGCGGATTGCGAAGAGGACGAGACCTTCGGCAAGGACAAGCGCGGCGACGAGATGCCGGATTGGGCCGGCGACAAGCAGAAACGGTTGGCGAAGATCCAGCAGGCGATGGCAGCACTGGAGGCCGAGGCCAGGCAGGCGGCGGAGGAAGAGCGACGGATCGAGGCCGAAAAGGAACGGCAGCGCCAGGCCGAAGGCCGCAAGAAGCCGGGCAAACCGGCGGCGCCGCCATCGGAGGAGCCCAATCCCAAGGCGCAACGCAACTTCACCGATCCGGAAAGCCGCATCATGAAGTCGAAGGATGGCTTCGTTCAGGCCTATAATGCCCAGGCCGCCGTCGACGCAGGCGCCCAGATCATTGTTGCGCACGAACTGACGCAGTGCGGCAGCGATCAGGGCCAACTGGTGCCCCTGGTCGAGGCCATCGAGAACAATCTCGGCCGCAAGCCGGCGCAGGCCTCAGCGGACTCCGGCTACTGCAGCGAAGCCAATCTCGAAGCGCTGGACGCACACGGTATCGACGGCTACGTCGCGCCCGGTCGCGCCAAGCACCCGACCGCCGCGAACGGAAAAGTCGGCGGACCGTTGACCCAAGGGATGCGAAAGAAGATCGACGATGGCAGCTTCGAAACGCCCTACCGATTGCGAAAGCAAGTGGTGGAACCGGTGTTCGGACAGATCAAACAGGCACGCGGCTTCCGCCAGTTCCTGTTGCGGGGCGTCGAGAAAGTGCGTGCCGAATGGGCAATGATCTGCACCGCCCACAACCTGCTGAAGCTGTTCACCCTCGCAAAGGCCGCCTAAGACGGATACCCTGCAATAAACACCCGTCACAACACCCTATCTGGACGGGCTCCTAGAACTCCGCGACCCAATCGCCGGACCTGTTCCGCTGCTGCACGATGCCGATCCGGGGACCCGCTCCGGGCCATTCGCCGCAAGCGCGAGCTCGCYTCGGGGCCGGCACGGCTTGATCATGGCCGGCGCTGCGCTGCTCATCCTGAGCGCCGCTGCCGCATGGCTGGGAGCGCCCTGGGGCAACAAGGCTGGCAGCACCGCGCCGCCATCCCCGGCGCTGCGGTCGGTCCGGGTCTCGGCCGGGACGGCGACCCGACAGCTCGTGGCCATGGGCACCGTGGCGCCTGCGCGGAGCGTCGCCGTTACGGCGCCCTATGACGGTTCGATCGCTGAGAAGAAGGTCGCGCTCGGTGACACCGTCGCCGAACGGGACGTTCTGATTGTCATGAATGCGGAGGACATCCAGAGCCGGGGGCGGGAAGCCAGGTCGGCSACCTTGAAGGCTGCCATTGCGCTCGACGCGTTGACGCATTGGGAGGCCGGACCCGAGGTGACGCGCGCCAGGCGAGGCGTGGAGGCTGCTCGGACCGTGCTCGCCCGGCTCGAGCGCAAGGTAAACGACACCAGGCAACTCTACGACCGCGGGATCGTCTCGCGGGTCGAGTTCGAGGCGGCCGAGCAGGAGCGCGACAATCAAGCATTCACCGTCGCGACGGCGGAGCAGGACCTGACCGCGACCCTGGCGCGGGGCGGGGCCGATTCCCGGCGTCTCGCCGAACTCGAGCTRGAAAATGCGAAGGCGAGATTGGCGGACGTTCAGCGTCAGGCGGACGGCACGATTGTCCGTGCGCCGGTTGCCGGCGTGATCGTGAAGYCGCCAGCGGTCAATGCGAGCGGAGCGGTGCCGCAGACCGTCGAAACCGGCGCACGCGTCCAGCGGGGCCAAACGCTKTTCTCGGTCGCCGACCTGTCGAGCCTGATCGTGGACGGCAAGGTCGACGAAATCGACGTCAATCAAATCCGCATCGGCCAATCTGTCGCCATTTCCAGCGATGCATTTCCGGGTCTTCCCCTGCGAGGACATGTTGTGGGCGTCAGCTCCGAAGCARCCCAGGACAGCGYCAATCAAACCGCGATGTTCAACGTTCGTGTTCTGATCGACGACACCAAGAAGGACGACATCCGGATCGGAATGTCCGCGCGCATGACCATCGAGCTGGATGCTCGGCCGGGAGCGCTGTTCGTTCCGATCGGGGCCGTCCGGCGCGGCCCATCCGGCGCAACAACCGTGAAGCTGATCGATTCGACGTCAGGACAAGCGCAGGAGCGTTCAGTTCGGCTCGGGGTGACGACGCCGACATCGGTGCAGATTCTCTCCGGGCTGGAGGACGGAGATGTCGTGGCGGTCGAGTGAGGCAGCCAACGAGCTCATTGCGCGGAGGGAGCCCGTTCGCGAGAAGAGCCTGCTCGCAATGTCATGGTCTGCAGMGCGGCTGTCGATACGGCCCAGGTGCCCAGYATGAGACGCCCGAATTCCGGCTTGGCAACGGCGATCTCACGGGGCTCCCAGCCGACACGGCGATAAATRCGGGTCATCCCGGAGGTGTACAGCCCGATGAYCTCGCGAATGCCGTTGGCAAGCGCGAATTCACAGAGCCCGATCATGAGCTCTGAGGAGACTGCATTTGGCTTCGATGACGTCTGGTCGCCGTGAACGCAAAACCGGGTGCATTCCAGGATCTCCGCGCTCCGAATGACAATGGGAGGTGAGAAGAAATCGCGGAATTCGTTGTCCAGCATCGTTTCGCCGACAGCGCGGAGCAGGCGCAACGAGCCGACCACCTGTCCGGCGGTGTCGATGGCCATGAGATAGATGGTCCGCTCGTGCTCATCGTAGCGGTCCATTTCGCGGCCGTCTCTGACGACCACCCGCCATCGGAGGCGTTCATGGAACACTTTGGCGCGGCCGCGAAACATTTGATCGAACCAGGCGGGAACGCGCGGCTCATCTGCTCTCGTGAGAATCTCGATCATCAGATACTGACCAAGTCCTGTCGTGACCGAGTCCTGTCGTGACTAAGTCCAGGCGTGACCAAGTCCAGGCGATAGATGGGGTCGCGTTGCCGGATCGGACCAAAGAGCAATCGRTTGAATCGGTTCGTTTTGGCAACGGTCGACACATCACGCGTCCGAGGTCTGCTCGTCGCGCCGTTGCAGCGGATCAGGCGCGGATGAGATCGAGGCTGATGGCTTTGGCAATCCCCTGCGTCAGCGTGGTGCATTCGAGCTTGGTCCGCGCGGTCTGCAGATAGAGCCTGACAGCTGTCGTGGAAACGCGCAGRTCGGCGGCAATCTGCTTCGGTGCGAAGCCGCGGGCCGCCAGCTGAAGCGTCTCGCGTTCTCGGCGCGATAGCGGGCGTCCCATCCCCGGAAGATCGCGCATGCCGCTGAGCCGCACGGCCTGATCGTGAAAGAAATACGCGATGATCATGAAGTCACGCATCATCGCGAGACGCGTGGTCTGCCATTGGCCAGCAGAGAGATTGCTCGTCAGCGAAAACAACGCGCGCTCTCCATGAGGACCGCGGATCGGAATGGTCATGCCGTTGCGGCCGACGCCGAACGATCGGGCTTCACGGAAGAACGCGCGCACGTCGGCCTCGCCGCTCTCGAGGTTGCTCCAGTCGAGCGGAAGCAGGCTCGCCAGGCCGTGTTTGATCACGGGATCGATCTGGAAGTAGTCCTGGGTCTTGTAGCGTTGGACCCATTCGGCGTCATAGGTGAGCAGCAAGAGCGGATTCGGTTCCTCCGTCCGGGGCAAGTGTCGCGCATTGTAGACGAGATGTGCGAGCTCATATTCRTGACGGGTTTCTGACAGCACGTTCGAGAGCTCGCTCAAGGAGGTGGTCCGCACAATTCGTTCACATGCCGATTCGCATTTGCAACTCATCGTTTTCCTGCCTGTAAGCGCATTTTTCTCAAGCGTAGATGTGGCTCAGCGCTGCTGAATGCAATGTTAGTAGATGAAGCTTTGCGGTGACAAGATCGAACGGTGATGACTTCTGCGTTAGACTGCAATCGATCGGAGTCGCGAGCACRGTTGMTTCAACCRTCGGTTGATTATTTATGGAGCTGTGCCGGGTGCGAGTTTGATGCGGATACAAGGGCGTTGCGATAGGCGAACGAACGCGTTGGCATACAAGATGATGTCGATGTCGGAATCACAAGCGCTGAATGCGTGTATTGAACTGTTCAGCTTTGCAGAGGAACCGCGTTCCATGGCRCCGTTTGAGTGTCAAGTTGATAAAACCTAAGATTGAGTGATGAAGGTCCGGCGTGTCTATTCGCCGCGTCGATTTGAAGGTCTTGGTGTTGGTCTCATTCTCTTTCTGCCCGCGTCGGCCAATCGAGTCGATCAGATCGGCGAAACGCCGGGTGGCAGTTCATGGAATGGCGTTTTCTCCGAGGTCGGATATCGACATGAGATCAGCGCAAGGTGGACCTTAGGAGAGTTAAATGAACAAGTATGGATCGAGACGGGCGTGCGTTGCAGCTCTGGCGGCTGCGATCGCAGTTGCCGGTGCTGGCAGCGCGTCGTCACAATCGGCGCAGACGGTAAGCGTCAACTACACGGTGACGAATTCGTTTGGGGCGGCTATTACTCTGGATACGTCGAGYTGCACGCCGAGCACCACCTTCTCCCCGCCGGCAAGCATCGCCAGCGGCGCCACGGTGACGTTCAGCGCATCAGCAGCTTCGAGCGATCTGCAATGTTCGGTCAGCTATCAGAACGGYGCGAACGGTTGTCGGTTCGACTTGCAGTATCAGTCCCAGGGGCCATTCGGACCMTTCCCGGTCGCCCTCGTGTCGGTCTCCGCTTATAAGGGGACCGGTGGTCGTCCGAATTGCAGCGGAAATGGAACGACGGGCACCAACGCGGCGTCCGGCACCTTCACGATGCAGTAGCGTGCACGATTCAGTAAGCGTGCACGTACAGTAGCGCGSACGAGTCGTTCCGACGCTGGATTGAAGTCAGGGAGCGCGGCAAGGTCTGGCCTGCCGCGTTCCGCTTGTGGAATTTGCATGCAACTCCAAACCGCGCCACATTGCGTGCACGCGCTATATGGCGGCTATATGGCGTGAATTGCCTCTCGGCGCCGATCTCTGAGTGGTGGCAATCCTTGTTCGGTGTTCGGTGATTTCTTTTGAGAGATGCCTTTATCTGCGTTTCGAAAGTCTCTGTTCGAAATCTCTCTTCGAAGCCCGCAGCGTGTGTCAGCGATCTCAGCTCATGCTTGAGCGTCTGTGCGGGTCATCTATCGCGCGTCGTTATCTGTCGCGCGTCTCAGGCGTGCTCGCGGCAATCCGGATGGGTGGCTGCGCCGCCGCCATTTTCGTCAGTACGTCCTTGATCGGAAGTCGCGTCCACGCCTGCGTGACATAATCCCGATGCGTCATGGCTTCATCGGTCTCGACAAAGACGACGCTGCCCGGACGCAGTGGCCGATCCTGCCCCTTGAGAACGTCGCCTTCGAGAACGTCGATGCCCCKGCTGCGSAGCATGGCCATCAATTCTTGATCGTGGTGCGCGGTATAGCGGGTGTAGGAGCTGATAAAGAAGCCTGAGCGATGGCGCTCGATCCAATTGGCGAATTTATCGAGTTGGCCGTACACCGCGTCGAGCAGCACAACGCCGCGCACACGGTCGCTGATGCCGCCGACCTCGAGGCTCCAGGCCGTCGGCAGGAAGCCGCCGCTATAGCCGACGATCACGATCGGCATGCTGGCGAAGGTCTTGACGTTCGCCGGATCTCCGGTCAGGCGGGCGAGATGCACCGCGGCCTCATCCATGAAGCGCTTGAAGCCGCCGGGCTGCCAAAATTTGCCAGCGCTCGAATCGGCGGCGTCGACGGCCATTTGCGGGGCGAGCAGCACCGCATTGACGCCGGAGTCGGTGATCTGCTGCGGCACCATCTGCCGGTCGCGCACGTCGCGCTCCAGCGTGGCCCCATTGCCGTGGAAGAACACCACGATCACGCCGGGCTTGCGGGCGTCGAATCGTTCGGGGACATGCACCAGCACGCGGTTGTCGTTGTAGGTCTGGTCCTGCCAGTAGACCCGCCCCGAAAAGCTGCGGTGGCCGCGGCGGTCGCCGCTCGACACGTTGAGGAAGGGGGCGTCGGAGGCCGGATTGTTGCCGAAATAGGGAAAGGCCGACGACGCCATGCTGACGAGCGTGGTGACGTTGTCGCGCTGGGGAGGCGCCGGCGCCTGCGGTTCGAGCGACACAAGCTGAGCGGGCGGCGGCTTGGGCGCAAATTCAGCTTGTGTGTGAAGCGCGAGGCTTTCGCTCGCCGTTGGAAAGCGATCGCGAAATTCGGGGGGCGGGAAGCGCTGTTCGAAGGTGAACTCGCTGGCTGGCGCTGCATTGGCGGCCAGCGCTGCGGGCTCGGGCGCCTGGCTGCCTTGTGTCAACGAGAGGCCGAGTGTCAGGCCCAGGCCGAGCGCCGCAGCAGCGGCGCCAAGGGTTGCGCGTCGAGAGGGGGGAGTCGAGCGGGGGGCACGTAGACGCGGCCGCGCTGCGGCGCGCTGCTGCTGACATCCCGACGATCTCGAACCGGTCCCGATCATGCGTCCCCAGGAAACGGGCCGGATGTCGGCCCGCAGACAACGGTTTCGCTCAATTTGCGCCGGCGTCATTGAGGTTGCGTTAAGGATACCCTGGCGCAGCACCGACGACACACCACGCGATTGTGTCGCGATTGTGGGAGGCATCGCCCGATGCAGGGCGCCGCGCCCGGCGAGCGCCATCGGTTCGCCATGACCATTCAACGAACGAAGCCCGCCATATTTAACGCGCGTTAACTATGCTTGAATGCTTCGGCCGGAACATGGGCCCGAAAGCAGGGGAAAGGGACGCTTGGCGTCCCTGATCGAGATGGCTGCATCCGAGATGGATCAGGCGACCTGGGCGGGCCGGTCAGGCAGTTCCGTCGTGGCGTCCGTGTCATGGCCGGTCGCGACCGCCGTCGTGATCGCGGACATGATCGGCGTCGGCGTCTTCACCAGCCTCGGCTTTCAGGTCAAGGACATCCCCTCCGGATTTGCCATTCTGGTGCTGTGGGCCGTCGGCGGCCTCGTCTCCCTGTGCGGTGCGCTATCGTACGCCGAGCTTGGCACCATGTTTCCGCGGTCGAGCGGCGAGTACAATTTCCTGACGCGGGCGTTCCACCCGGCGGTCGGCTTCATGGCCGGCTGGGTGTCGGCGACCGTTGGCTTCGCAGCGCCGGTCGCGCTCGCGGCGATGGCCTTCGGCGAATATGGCCGCGCGGTGCTGCCGGGCGTGTCCCCGCTCATGCTCGCGGTCGGCGCGGTGTGGCTCGTGACAGCCGTGCAGCTCGGCGGCATCCGCCGGTCCGGCCATTTCCAGCTGCTGTCCACGGTGCTGAAGCTCGGCCTGATCGTGGCCTTCCTGATCGCGGGCTACGTCATCACGGTCCCGCAACCGGTCTCGTTCCGGCCTGCGGCGGCCGATATCGGCCATGTCACCAGTGCCGCGTTCGCGACCGGCCTGGTATTCGTGATGTATGCCTTCTCGGGCTGGAATGCGGCCACCTACATCATCGGTGAGCTGCACGCGCCGGAGCGGACCTTGCCACGCGCGCTGCTGGTCGGCACGGCGGTCGTCCTGGTGCTCTATATGGCGCTGAACGCGGTGTTCCTCCGCGCTGTTCCGATGCAGGATCTCGCCGGCCAGCTTCAGGTGGCCAGCATCGCTGGCGCTCACATCTTCGGCGAGACGGGTGGGAGGTTCGTGGCCGCGATGATCTGCGTCGGGCTCATTCCCTCGATCGCCGCGATGATGTGGATCGGTCCGCGCGTGCTGATGACCATGGGCGAGGACGTTTCGGCGTTGGCGGTCTTTGCGCGCCGCTCGCGCGACGGGGCGCCGACTTACGCGGTCCTGTTTCAGCTCGCCGTGGCCACCCTGATGCTGTTCACCGAGAGCTTCGAGGCGGTTCTCGATCTCGTCCAGTTCTCGCTGTTGTGCTGTTCGTTCCTGACGGTGCTCGGCCTGATCACATTGCGCGTCACCAAGCCCGATCTCGCGCGCCCGTACCGGGCCTGGGGCTATCCGATCACGCCGTTGGTCTTCCTCGGCGTCACCGGCTTCATGATCTACTACCTGGTCACAGCGCGGCCCTGGCAGGCGGGGCTCGGCGCACTGGCCATGGTCTCGGGACTGCTGATCTATTGGTTCGCTCACGCGCGACCGGGCCGGGCCGCCGCCGCAGCCGTGTCGGGATCGGAGTGAGCATGGGCGTGCTGACGAAAGCCTGGCTGGTCCTCGCCTGTCTGCTCATCTCGATGAGCGGTCCGGTGCGGGCGCAGACCGTCACGGCCGACGACACCGCGCGCGTGCTGGCGGGGATGGCGCCGTCAGCGGGATCGCCGCTGGCCGCCGTGACGGAGGACCCGGCGTGGCGGCGCCATGCGGCCTTCCTCGACAATGCCTTCAACCTGCTCGAGCAGCGGCAATTGTCGCGAATCCGGAGCTGGGCCGATCTCAATCTCGCGGCACCGCGCCCGGCCATGTTCTATTTCTTCTCAGGCCCGGATTTTCTCTACGCCGACGCCTTCCAYKCGAAGGCCACGACCTATGTGATGGCCGCGCTCGAACCGACGGGTCCGGTGCCSGACCTCACGAGATTGCCGCCCGGCAGCATCGGACCCGCGCTGTCCTATGTCGAGCGCTCCTTGCAGTCGATCCTGAGCTTCTCCTTCTTCATTACGAAGAACATGAAATCGGATCTGCGCGACGGCGAGATCGAGGGGACGCTGCCGATCCTCTACGTGTTCCTGGCGCGCACCGGCAAGACCATCCGAAGTGCGAGCCTGATCTGGCTGGATGAGAGCGGTGGATTGCATGCCGGCAACGAGCCGGCGACACGCAACGCGACCAGGGGCGCCCGCATCAAATTCGCCGGCGCCGATGGCGTCGAGAAGACACTCGATTACTTCTCCACCGACCTGTCGGACTCTGGAGTGAAAGCGAGCGGCTTTCTCAAGTTCTGCGAGCCGCTGGCGCCAGCCAACAGCCTGCTGAAGAGCGCCTCCTATCTGCTGCACGAGCGCAGCTTCTCGCAGGTCCGCAGCTGGCTGCTGAAGAACAGTGCCACGATCATCCAGGATGATTCCGGCATTCCGCTTGCGAGCTATGATCCAAGGGCCTGGCGGTTCTTTCCGTTCGGCCGCTATCTCGGGCCGATCGACAAGTTTCCCGACAAATATCAACCGGGCTATGCCGCGCTGTTCGAGCACGCGCCGCCTTTGGATTTCGGGATCGGTTATCGCTGGCGGACCCGGGAATCGAACCTGTTGCTGTCGGTCAGAACGCCGTCGAGCGACACGACGATCTCGGCCGAGGCGACCGGCCCCGCGGACACGAGCTATCAGCCGCCGCGTGCGCGCCGCGCGCCGCGTCCGCCGGAGTTCATTCCCATGTATCCGCCGCCGCCGCGCCGCGACGATTTCATGTTCTGGCCGCGCTGGTGAGGGCGCGTCGCCTCCTCATGCACGCCTCACCAATGCACGCTCTGACTCGGAACGATGTAGGATGTCGTGGTCGGGGGCAGGGTGGTGCTGTCGGCCAGATAGCGCCAGGCGCCGATGATGACGATCACAAGGGCGATGATGCAGAGCATGTCCARCTGGCGCGGGTCGTGCTCCGTTCCGTCATGGCCCGGGCTCTTGTCGGACCGGCCAGGTCCAGGGCTGATTGTCCAGCGCATCGTTGTTTCCTCCCGACAGGAAGTGTCACATCAATGCAGAACCGAATGGCGGCGTTCCTCTTGGCGGCGCCGCCTCTCATCTCATCGCCATCATCATAGCGCGATTTTTTGCCCAACTGACTTGCTGCAGATCAAGCAACGCGGAGGCCGCCTGCTGCGATGCACATCAAGTCGGCCCGTTGACTCCGCGCCAGCGCGCATAGCGCCAGGGCAGGTACCAGCGGGCGCGGGGAGGCATTTCGGCCGGGATGTTGTCGATGCCGGAGGTGCCGAACGGCTGGCAGCGCAACAGACGGGCGAGCGTCATCCAGCCGCCGGCCCATAGTCCGTAMGCYTCGATGGCCTGATCGGCATAGACCGAACAGGTCGGCAGATGCCGGCAGTTGTAGCCGACCAGCGGCGACAGGCTGTGGCGATACAGCCAGATCAGCCCGCGCGCGGCGCGTCGCGGGAGTCGGGCCAGCAAGGCCGGAGACGGTTGCAGCGGATGGCCGTCGGGATGAGAACATGAGGGCTTCATGAGCGCCGTGCCGGATCGATGAGCGAACGTTTGATCGGTTCCCGGGCAAGGAACCTCAGCTCGCGCGCTTTTGTGGTGACGTGATGCAACAATGACAGGTTTTCAGCGGCGCTGCAGCACACCGCAGCTGGACGGTCGGGGATTGCCCGGATACGTTTCTCGACAAGGATGTGACAGACTAATAACGGATTTGAGGCCAGTCTGTCAGGTCTTGCCGCGAAGGAAACGATGAACTGCGTACCGAGCTTTGCGAGGGGGGCGGATTGGGCGTGAAATTGCTGCGGTCGCGTGAAATGCGCTGGATGCTTCTCGGTGTCGCTGCGCTTGGGACGGTGCTCGGTGGGGCGATTACCGTCATGTCCAACTCGGCGCGCGCCGGGGGCGCGCTCGAAGAGCGCAAGCTGCCGATGCGGTTCGAGTGGGTGGCCTGTGAGCCCAATTGCGGCTGGGTCAGCGCGGTCGGCATCGTCACCGGTGACACGCCCAAGGATTTCGAGGAATTTGCCAGGGAGCGTGATTTGAGCGGGGCGAGCCTCGTGCTCGATTCCAGCGGCGGTTCGGTCAACGACGCCATCACTCTGGGACGGCGGTTCCGCGCTCTGAAGCTGCGTACCACGGTCGGCACGACGTTGCGGCCGAGCCGGACCAATGACCGGCCGCGGGTGGCATCGGAAGCCTATTGCGAGTCGATGTGCGTGTTCYTGCTGCTGGCCGGCACCACGCGCTACGTCCCCGACGCGGCTCATGTGCGCGTCCACCAGATCTGGATGGGCGACCGTGCCGACGACGCCAAGGCCGCGAGCTACACGGCGCAGGACCTCATGATCGTCGAACGCGACATCGGCCGTCTCGCCAAATACACGTTCGACATGGGCGGGGCGGGGGATCTGCTGTCGCTGGCGCTGAACGTGCCGCCGTGGGAGGATCTCCATGAGCTGTCGCGCGCCGAGCTGCGGCTGACCAATCTCGTCACCACCGACATGATTGCCGACGTGCTGCCGTCCAAGGGGACGGTGCCGGTGGCCGAACTCGCGCCGAAAGCACCCGAGAAGGCCAAGGACAAGCAGCAGGACCGTTTCCCGGTGGCGACCGATCGCGACAAGGCACAGCTGTCGCGCACGGCGGAAGCCTTGCCGCCAGCCACGGTCGCGGCGACCCCGCAACAATAAGCGGGCCCCTCAGGCTCTTTCGATYCGTCGTACAGACAGAAGCGAGGGCCGGGGCTGTCGTGCYCCCAGGACTTGAGAAGAAACGGTCCGCCGTTGCGCTTTCGTGAACTGCGCCASGGCTCCATCCAATGGGCATGAGCGACGTGTCACATTTGTCCTTGCCCGCGGCGTTTGCCGTCGTCATGGTCGCCGGCTTCGCGGSTCTGGGCATGCCGGCAGCATTCGCGGCTTGCGATGCTACGTTGCGCGGAGAGCTGCTTCCGGACCCCGGATCACAGTTTCGAGGCTTTCGAATCCGGCCGACAAAACTGCTGTTCTTCTCGCTTGATGAAATCCGGGAAGATCGCGGCGACAGGGGCGCCGTGACCTTTCAGTCGTTCAGGGTCACGAACGCCAGGACAAGATTCCCGATTCCCTTCGAATTGACGATCCATTCGTCAAAAGATTGCCCGCAGGAGCTGAGATTGAGKGTCGCCGGCTCCGACCGCGACGGTCTTCATTACGAGTACCCGTTGTCGGGTTCGAAGCAGATTCGGTTGGAAAAGCAGGAATTTGAGAGGGTGATCGTCCACTGGCCGAGCTTCTGAGCGCCAGGTCGCGCTCGGCTGGGCTGGATGCGGCCTCAGCCCTGGGCTGTCGCCGCCKCCGTGCTCTGCGTCCTGTCCTGGGCCTTGTCCCCGGCCTTGGCTTCGATCTGGTTGATGGCATCCACGACCGCGTCGAACGTCAGCAGGGTCGAGGCGTGGCGSGCCTTATAGTCYCGCACCGGCTCGAGCAGGGCGATATCGGCCCATTTGCCTTCCGGGGGGGCGCCATTCTCCTTGAGCATCCGGCGGACGGTCTCGCGCAATTCGCGCAGCTCGGCCGCGTTGGAACCGACCACGTGGCGGGCCATGATCGAGGAGGAGGCCTGGCCCAAGGCACAGGCYTTCACGTCATGGGCGAAGTCGGTCACCACCGGGCCGTCCATCTTGAGGTCGACCTTGACGGTCGAACCGCACAGCTTGGAATGGGCGGTTGCGGTCGCATCGGGGTGGTCGAGCCGCCCGAGCCGCGGAATATTGCCGGCAAGTTCGATGATCCGCTTATTGTAGATGTCGTTCAGCATGTGCCTGACGTCCCCGGAATTACCGGCGGTCGGCCTTGGCGGCCGGGTTTCATCGCCCTATATTGCGACTATATGGAAACGATTGGCAGGAATTCCAGCCACATCCACAGGCGTCCGGCGCGACAAGCGCCAAGCCTGCGGGTCACACCTCTGCAGGTGACGCCCTCAAGGTGACGCTCTGCCGGTGACACTCCGGTCGGATCTCCGGCCGGTCGAACGGAGATGAGATGGACACTTTGATCAAGACACTGCGCGCGAACAAGCCGGAGACCAAGCCGTCCGAGGCCAACGCCCGAGCTGCGGAGCTCGACCCGGCCGAGTTCCTGGCCGCSGCTGTGCGGGCTGATCGYCCCCGGCCGTCGCGCGCCGAGGCSGAGGCCGCGGTCTATACCCTGCTCAATTATATCGGCGAGGATCCGACCCGCGAGGGCCTGGTCGATACGCCGCGCCGCGTCGTCGAAGCCTATGACGAACTGTACCAGGGCTATCATCAATGCCCGGCCGAGGTGCTCGACCGCACYTTCGGCGAAACCGCYGGCTATGATGATTTCGTGCTGATTCGCGACATYGAGTTCACGTCGCAATGCGAGCATCACATGATGCCCTTCTACGGCAAGGCGCATATCGCCTATACGCCCGTCGAGCGGGTGGTGGGCCTGTCCAAGCTGGCGCGSCTSACYGATATCTTCGCCCGCCGCCTGCAGACGCAGGAGCATCTCACGGCGCAGATCGCGGCGGCCATCGATGAGGTGCTGAAGCCGCGCGGCGTCGCCGTCATGATCGAGGCCGAGCACACCTGCATGTCGGTGCGTGGCGTTGCCAAGCATGGCGCGGTGACCTTCACCAGCCGCTTCACCGGCATGTTCCGCGATAATCCGGCCGAGCAGAGCCGTTTCCTGTCGATGGTGCGCTCGCCGCAACGGTGAGCTGCGCCCGGATTTCAAGCGAGAGTTCCCTTGTCTTCATCCTCAGCCGAGCGCGAGGAGGGCRTGGCCTTCCTGCCGAAATTCGACGCGGGCGGCCTCGTCACCTGCGTCACCACCGATGCTGCSACCGGCGACGTGCTGATGGTCGCCCATATGAACGACGAGGCGCTGCGCCGCACGGTCGCGACCGGCGAGGCCTGGTATTTCAGCCGCTCYCGYAACGCCTTGTGGCGGAAGGGCGAGAGTTCGGGCCAGACCCAGCGCGTGATCGAGATGCGGACGGATTGCGACCAGGACGCGGTCTGGCTGCGTGTCGAGCAGACTGGGGCTGCCTGCCACACCGGGCGTCGCTCCTGCTTCTATCGCCGGGTCGAGCGTACCGAGGCGGATGGCGGGGCCCGTCTCGTYTTCGTCGATGCCGACAGGCTGTTCGATCCCGATGCGGTCTATCGCAAGTAGGTCAGAGACCTGCCTGCGYTGGCGCACGGCTCGTCCATTGGCCTGATCCGGCCGCCGGGTTAACCGAGCATTAACCATAACGGCCGCATTTTGCCTGATGTTTCCGGCGCGTTCGTCTGCCAAACAGCGGGTCATCTCATGTCGGTCGACGCCTCCAACTCATCGCCCACCGGGATTCTCGATGGCGTCCGCGCCCGGGTTGCCGGCGCGATCAAGCAGGCGGCCGACAGCGTCGGCGCCAGCTTCGAATATCTGCTGTCGACCGCCAAGATGGAGTCGGATTTCAACCCGACCGCAGGGGCATCAACCTCTTCGGCGCGCGGGCTCTACCAGTTCATCGACCAGACCTGGCTCGGCACCGTCAAGGAAGCCGGCCCTGATCTCGGCTATGGCCAATATGCCGACGCGATCACCAAGACCTCGTCCGGCGACTACACGGTCAGTGATCCGGCGATGCGACAGGCGATCATGAAGCTGCGCGACGATCCGCAGGCGTCGTCGGCGATGGCGGCCGCGCTGACGCAATCCAACAGCTTCCAGCTGACGGCCAAGATCGGCCGGCGGCCGACCGATGCCGAACTCTATATGGCGCATTTCATGGGGGTCGGCGGGGCGGCGAAGCTGATCACCAGCGCTCAGGAGACGCCCAACGCGTCCGCGGCCCAACTCTTTCCCAGCGCCGCTGCGGCGAACCGGTCCATCTTCTACGATCGCGACGGCCAGGCGCGCAGCGTCGGCCAGGTCTATTCGGTCCTGAACGCGCGCTATGCCGGTGCGGCCAACTCCTCGACAACCCGCGGCGCGTTGGCGCTCTATGGCGGCGGGACGTCCGCCAATGCGGCGGGCGGTGGGGCGCTGCCGACCACGGACACCGCGACCTTCCTGTCGATGTTTCCGGACGCGCGGGGGTCCGGTGCGGCCGTCACCGCCGATGCATCGCGCGCGAGCCGGCCGGCGGATCCGACATTCCGTTCGCTGTTCCAGGTCGACGGCCAGTCGAACCAAGCGGTCTCCGCGACCGTGCGCGAATTGTGGGGCCGCTCGTCGGCGTCCACCGCGGCCAATGCCGCGGGCGAGGGCAGCAATGGCAGTGCCGGCGCGTCGCGCCGGCTCGATCTGTTCAGCGATCCCAGCGGGACTTTCTCGGGCGAAGGCTAGMGGCTGGTTGGCCCGCGCGAGAGCCAAAGCAATCTCGTTCCGGTCCGCACTCGATCGCCGGGTGGGGATGTCCTGGTCCTGGCGGGACGATCGTTGTTTGGCTGATTGACGGCGCATCCTCCTGGCCGCCGGGCGCGGCGAGGGAGTTGGCCGATCGCCGTGCGGCGGCAGGCCCACTTGACCAACAGATGCTTTTTTTGTCGCTCGGTTTGCGCCCTGCGCCGCCGCTTGCAGCCGCATTTTCCCCGTCCAATTACGGCAAAACGGTGCATTGAGCGGTATCATAAGGCAGAAATTGTGCCCGGTCTTAACAAAACATCAACAAAACCAGTCACTTATGGTGAACGCTTTGTTAAGCGTCGTGGTTTATTTTCGGTGCTGTTGAGGCCCTCGTGGCCTTGTTTTGCAAGTTGCGTAAGCCGGAAAGACCATGATCGTTCGGCAGTTTCTCAGTTGGGTCAGAACCGCGCCCGCCGGTGAGCGGGCAGAGGCCACCCGGGCTCTGGCCCGTGCGTGGTTGCTGTCGGATCTCTCTGATGAGGATCGGGGCGCCGCYGARGGCGCGCTCTTGATGCTCCTCGACGATCCGTCGCCGCTGGTGCGCCAGGCCATGGCGGAAGTGTTCGCCCGCTCGGCGGATGCACCGGCCGCCATCGTTCAGGCGCTCGCCACCGACCAGCCGTCCGTCGCGGCCATCATCCTCGAACATTCGCCGCTGTTGATCGATGCCGACCTCGTCGACATCGTCGCGACCGGCAATTCTGAAACCCAATGCGCGGTGGCGCGGCGCATCGGCCTGCCGGCGCCGGTCTGTGCCGCCATCGCCGAAGTCGGCAGCGCGGCGGCCGCGCTCGAGCTGATCGAGAACGCCTATGCYGAACTGCCGCCGTTCTCCTGGGACCGCATCGTCGAGCGCCACGGCCATCTCGCCGCGATCCGCGAAGCCATGCTGGTGCTGGACGATTTGCCCGCCGCGACCCGTGCGGCGCTGGTCGACAAGCTCTCCGAGACTCTGGCGCAGTTCGTGGTCGCCCGGAACTGGCTCAGCGCCGACCGGGCAGGGCGCATCACCAGCGAGGCGCGCGACCGCTCGACGATCACGATTGCCGCGCGGTCGGGCGGCGAGGARCTGCGTGGCCTCGTCCAGCATCTGCGGGCGACGGCGCAACTGACCGCCGGCCTCATCCTGCGCGCGCTGCTGTCGGGCAATGTCGAATTGTTCGAGACCGCGCTGTCGGAGCTCGCCGACATGCCGCGCGCGCGGGTGTCGTCGCTGCTCAACGATCGCGGCCGCGCCAGTTTGCAGGGGCTGTTGCGCAAGGCCGGGATTCCCGACACCACCTTCGAGGCCTTCGCCATCGCGCTGGATGTCTGCCGCGAGAATGGGTTTGCCGATACGTTGAGCGGCGCGGCCATCCTGCGCCGCAAGATGGTCGAACGCGTGCTGACGCATTGCGCGACCGACCGCGACGCGGCCGAGCCGCTTCTGATCCTGCTGCGCCGCTTCGCCACCGAATCCGCCCGCGACGAGGCCCGCGAATTCTGCGACGAGGTGATCGCGGAGGATTTCGTCGCCGGACTGGAGTTCGGCCTGATCGCGGCCTGAGGCGTGGCTCCATGCCGTAGATGGGGTAACGGGCCGACCACCCGAGCGGCACGCTCACTCCGGCGCTATTTGGGAGCGCGTTCGCGTGCCGCTCGGGTGGTCGGCCCGTTACCCCATCTACGCAGTCTGCCCATCATCATTGCGAGCGCTGCAATCCAGAAATCTTCCGTGGCGATGCGCCGATGCGCTGCCCGTCARYCTAGGGMAGATCGCTCGGCACCAGGCTCGGGGCCAGAATCGCTTCCAGATGCTCCGGGCGGTTGCGATTCACCTGGATCAGGTAATCGTCGGCGACGCGGCGGAGCCGCCGGCTCAGCTCGGCGGCGACGGTGGGGCTGTGATATCTGGTGTGGTCATGCACGATCGCCTGGACGGCGTTGACGTGATGCTCGAACAGTTCGGCGGGGACCTTGTCGAGGTCGGGCGCATGCTCGATGATCCGGCACAGGCTGTCGGCGACTTCGGCGGCGGCGGGATAGCCGAAGGTCGCGGCATCGCCCTTGATGTCGTGGGCGGCGCGGAACATCTCCTCGCAGGCGTCGTCGTCAAAGCCGGTCTTGAGCACGGCCGCGTAGGCTTTCGTCAGGCGCTCGGCCTCGGTGTCCATCCATGACTTGAACTCGCCGGACAATCCGGCGAGCGCGGCTTCGGCGCGTGCGACGGGATCATCGAGATCCTTTTCCTCGGCGCGGCTCAGCACCTTCTTCAGCGGATTGGGCTGGGTGATCACATGATGCGTAGGATAGCTCTTGACCTGGATCGCCGGGGCTTTGTCTTTCGCCATCTCGATGTCCTGCATATGCCGACCAGCGCACTGTGAGTGCCGTGAACATTAGCCGAGGATGCGGGCGCGCTGGTCCGCGATCCCCGGACGCCGTTAACAGAGGCTCACTGCCGCGGCTTCAAACTGCGGAGCGCGCTTTATCCAGAAGTGATGGCTGCTGGAAGATCTCMGCCTCGCCGCCGACGCGGCGCTCGGGGCCGATATAGGCAGTGTTGGTGTTGCGGCGCCGGTCCGGTCCAAAATAGGTCTTGGTCTTGATGAAGGGCCGGGGATTGGCGACCACGTTGAGAATGCGCTGGTAGAGGCCCTTGGCCGAGATCGGCTTGGCCAGAAACTCGGTCACGCCGGCATCGCGCGCCACCGTCACGCGGCGCTTCTCCGAATGCCCTGTCAGCATGATGATCGGGGCATAAGGATTGCCCTTGGCTTCCGGCTGGCGAATCATCTGTGCCAGTTCCAGGCCGTCGAAGATCGGCATCGCCCAATCGGTGATCACAATATCGGGCGAGAAATGGGTGTACATTTCGAGCGCGGTGGCGCCGTCCTCGGCTTCATTGACCTCGCGGGCGCCGAACGAGTGCAACAGCGTGCGCAGGATACGGCGCATATGCGGGTTGTCGTCGCAGACGAGGAAGCGCAGCTTGTTGAAGTCGATGCGATACATTTGGCCGGCCTGAAGGCATCACCGGTGACGGTGGTCAACGCGCATTAACCATACGGAGTGCCGGGTTAACAAAGCGTTGCGGCCCGGGCTGTTTCGGGCGCGCCGGGACGACGTGCGCCGTGCTCGTCAGTGTCTTGCGACTCTCTCCCGTCATTGCGAGCGCAGCGAAGCAATCCAGAGTCGTGGGCGGGACTCTGAATTGCTTCGCTGCGCTCGCAATGACGCGTGGAGGGATTTCGGCTCGAACGAGACGCCGGCCCGGATCTCGCGATTGCCCGCGTCCTGCCGGCTCCGGCCGTCGCCCATCCGTGCCAGGGATATGACGGGTTTGCCGCTAATACCCGAACTGCTCGCTCAGGATGCGTTCTTCGAGGCTGTGACCGGCGTCGAACAGCATGCGCATCGAGATCGTYTTGTCGGAGAGCACCTCGACGCGCAGGACGTTGCGGACCTCGTCATGGTCGGCCACCGCCGCCACCGGGCGCTTGTCGCCCTCGAGCACCTCGATGATCACATAGGCGGTGTTCGGGAGCAGGGCGCCGCGCCAGCGCCGCGGCCGGAAGGCGCTGATCGGGGTCAGCGCCAGCAGTGCTGCATTGATCGGCAGGATCGGACCCTGCACCGAGAGATTATAGGCGGTGGAGCCCGCCGGGGTCGCCACCAGCACGCCATCGGCGATCAGCTCCGGCATGCGCTCGCGCTCGTCGATCAGAATGCGCAGCCGCGCGGTCTGCGCGGTCTGGCGGAACAGATAGACCTCGTTGATGGCGTGATGAATGTGAACCACGCCGCTGGCGTCGGTGGCCCGCATCAAAAGCGGGTGGATCACCGATTCCTGCGCCGCCGCCAGCCGCCCATGCAGGTCGTGCGTGCTGAATTCGTTCATCAGGAAGCCGACCGTGCCGCGATGCATGCCGTAGATCGGCTTCCCCGAGCGCATATGGTCGTGCAGCGTCTGCAGCATCAGGCCGTCGCCCCCAAGCGCGACCACCACCTCGGCGAGATCCGGATCGGCATTGCCATAGAGGGCGGTGAGCTGCGCCAGCGCGGCCTGGGCCTCGGCACTMGGGCTCGCGACGAAGGCGATCCGCTCATATCGCTTGGGCGTGGTCATGCGTCGCAGGGCTCGCTGGTCGGTTGCCGGTAAGGCGCCGTGTCGTCTAGCCGACCTTGGCGGTCCTTGTCCATCGGGAGCGGTAGGGCGGCAATGCGGCGGSGGAACGTCGGCGTGGCCGAATGACGACGCCGACGCAAGCGCGTTGAGCGCCGGCTGGCACTCATTTCGGCCAAGAGCATGTCATCGGCCTGTCATTTCGTAAGCCTGTCATTTCAAAAAACTCTCATTTCTCCTGCAGCGCGCGCACTKGGTCCCAGGCGGCGGGGCCGGCCTGACAGGCGGCGGTGACGCGGGCGGCRAACAGCGCGCTGGGCGTGTCGACCGCTGCGGCAGCAGCAAAGCACTCCCCAGCCTGCGCAAGCTCTCCGGCGCGCCAATGTGCAAGACCGGCGGCGTAGCCGTCGAGCAGGCGGCGGTCCTGAGGCGTCAGCGCGTCGGCGCGGCCATGCAGCTCGTAGATGCTCAGCGACTGCTCACGTCCTTTGACGCGGATCGTGTCGAGCTCGCGCCAGGCGAATTCGTCGCCCGCGAGCTTTACGGTGCTGTCGGAGGCGATGATCGTGGTGCCGTAGAACTTGTTGGCGCCTTCGAGCCGCGAGGCCACGTTCACGGCATCGCTCATGACCGAATAGTTGAAACGCCGTTGCGAGCCGAAATTGCCGACCAGCGCGGCGCCGCTGTTGATGCCGATGCGCTGCGCCACCTTGATGCCCTGGAACGCCGTCGATGTGCGGTTCAGCTCGGCGAGCCTGGCCCGGCAGTCGAGCGCGGCCCGCGCGGCGCTTCGCGCATGGTCGGGGTCATCGAGCGGCGCACCGAACATCGCGACYACGGAGTCGCCGATATATTTGTCGACATAGCCGTCATGGCTTTCGATCACGTCCGTGATCGCCGACAGATATTCGTTGGTCAACGCCATCAGCTGTTCCGGCGACATCTGCTCGGCGATGCGCGAGAAGCCCTCAATGTCCGAAAAGAACACGGTGACCTCGCGGGTCTCCCCGCCGAGCTGCGGCAGGCGGCGCGAGGCCAGCATGCGCTCGATCTCGCGCGGYGCCAGRTAATAMGCGAAGCTCTTCTGCARCAGCCTGCGGTCCTTGTCGGTGACCATGAAGCGATAGCCGGTGGTGGCCGCCAGCGCGAGCACGCCGGCTGCGAGCGGCTCCGCMAGYGGCARYRCATAAGCGTGRTTGAAGAGGGCGGTGGCCAGCGCGGTGTAGAGGACGGCCAGCAACGCCAGGATCGCGGCGGCAGAGGCCGGCCGCAGCACGCGGGCGAGCGCCGCGGCCAACAGCGCCAGCGCGGTGGCGATCGCGACCACCGCCGGCCGCTTCAGCTCGATCGCGGCATCCTGCCGCACCAAATTGTTCACCGCGGTCGCGTGGATGTAGACGCCGGCAATCGTGCTGCGCGCGAAGCTCTGCGGCACCGCGCGCTCGCCCAGCACGCAGCGGGGCCGCCGCGCTCCTTCCGCCCGGGTCGCGAACCGCTTGGAGGTCAGCCGGCGATCCTCGATGCCGACGGTGCCGATCAGGACGACCTTGCCGGCAAACTCGCGGCGGAAATAGTCCTTGTCACCGTTCAGCGCGCAGCTCCGCAAATCGGCGAAGGAATAGGTCGGGATATCCTGCGCGCCACCGGCGAAATTCAGCGTCATGGTGCCCGCCACGCTGCCGGGGACCGTGTAGTCGCCGAGCGTCACGCCATCGGGCGCAATGCGCGGCGCGAGCCCGAGGCTGCGCGCCGCCAATTCCAGCGCCATGCTCGGCACAGCCTTGCCTTCGGCCGACAGCGTCAGCGGGTGCCGGCGGACGACATCGTCGCTGTCGGTGTAGGTGTTGAGCGGTCGTAGATTTTGCTGCTGGCGCACCGCGATGCGCTGGCCGGGAGCGGGCAGGATCGGCGGCTCGCCGAAGATCTCACCGAGCACGACCTTGCCGCCGCCGGCGGCAGCCGCCAGCGCGCGCAGGAAATCGCGGTCGAAGCCGCGGGTCTTCTCGCCGAGCGTGGTGTCTCCGAGCGGAATTTCGGACTGCTCGATCGAGGTCTGGAACACCATGTCGAAGCCGACCACCTTGGCGCCGCCGTCGAGCAGCGCGGTCAGGACGCGGCCGATTTCGCCGGTCCAGGTCAGCAGCGGGGCGCCCTTGAACGGGGCCGCCTGGTAGCTCTCCTCGTCGATGGCGACCACCACCGCCGGACTTGTTGCGGCGTCGTGACGGTTGCCGAAGGCCTCGAAGCGCAGCCATGTCAGCGCATCCAGCGACAGGCCGCGGGCGCGCTCGAACGCCGGCGACGCAAACAACGCCGCGCAGGCCAGCGCGATGACGATCACGGCGAGCGCGTCGCGCGTCCGGCGTCCGATCGCCACCGCCACCTGCGTTCAGTCTCAGTTGAGCCGGATCAACCGCCCGACCGCAGGGCCGGGGCCCGCTTTGGCCTGTGCGTCGACCTTGAAGACGATCCGGGACGGCCCGAAGCTCGCGGCATAGATACCACCCGGAGTCAGAGGGTGGCTGGTGCCGGCAAAATCGTAGAAGCGGCCTTTGAATTGCCGGCCGGAGAGCTCGACCTGCTGACGCTCGCCGGGCTGGTCGATGCGCTCGACGATCAGGGTGCCGCGGCCCTTGGCTTCAAAGATCGGTGACGCGCCGTAGATGACCGCCTGTGCCACCGGCGCGCTATCCGGCCCGACGCTGCGTACGATCGTCGCCGCGACCTCGCTGGTCTCGCGGGAGGTCGCCTGCGCGTGGCTGGCGTCGCAATTGACGATGTCGCTCTTGAGCGTCGCGCCGTCGACCTTGCTCTCGGAGGGGCCGACCGTGACGCTGCCGGCGCCGCTGACGCTCTCGCGGCGGCAGGATTTGAGATAGCTCATGACCACCGCGCCATCGGGGCCGAGCTTGATGACCTGTCCGGGCGCGACGTAATCCATCAGCTCGGCGCCGGCGACCTCGCCCTGGACGTCCTCGACCAGAGCGGCGGCGGGCCCGGCCCAAGCCGTCGGCGGCCCGGCAAGAGCCAGAGCGGCGAGCCCGGCCAGGGCTGCGACGATGAACGTCGGTAAWTTCATGATGAGCTCCGTGATCGCAACCGGCGGCGCCTTGTCCCCAACCGCAGCTGTCCCAGTGGTGGGACGTCGGAGGGGATCGAGAGGTTCGAGCGCATAGCATACCCAGGGGAAACAGGCATCGCCCCGATGTGACCTGGATCACGGAAGAGTTGGTTGAGGTTGGTCCCAAGCCGCGGTTGATGCGTTGCATGAGGTCGCGACCGCGTTGATGCGCAGCTGAGGGAGTGAGTYGATGGCGGRTTTGAAGTCGATGGTCGTGCGGCCGAGTCTTTCGGTTTCGGGGCTGGCGGTCTCGGCTCTGGCGGTGTTGGCTCTGGCGCTCTTGGTTGCYGGCCCGGCCCTGCATGCCCAGGATGCGCCGGCAGCCGCGCAGGAGCACGCGGCGTCCGGCAGCGGCCCGCGCAGCGGTTCCGCCGGCAACCGCGCCGCCAACGCGCCGGCCTCGCCGTCGGCTGCCGAGCAGCACAAGCTGCCGGCGGATTCCACGACCAGCCAGACGATCGAACTGCCCGGCCGCACGCTGTCCTTCAGCGCGACCGCGGGATCGATCCGCCTGTTCGACGACAAGAGCGAGCCGCAGGCCGACATCGCCTACACCTCGTATCAGCTYGAGGGCACCGAGCGCGCCAGCCGCCCGGTCACGTTCTTCTTCAATGGCGGGCCCGGCGCGTCCTCGGCCTATCTGCAGCTCGGAAACGCCGGGCCGTGGCGGATCTCGATCGATGCGGCCAGCATCACGCCCTCATCGAAGCCTGATCTGATGCCCAATGCCGACACSTGGCTCGATTTCACTGATCTTGTCTTCATCGATCCTGTCGGCACCGGCTACAGCCGCTTCGTCGCGTCCGGCGACGAGGTCCGCAAGCGCTTCTTCTCGGTCGATGGCGATGTGCGCTCGCTGGCGCTGGTGGTKCGYCGCTGGCTSGAGAAGCACGACCGGCTGGCATCGCCGAAATTCATCGCGGCCGAGAGTTATGGCGGCATTCGCGGTCCGAAGATCGTGAACAACCTGCAGCACGATCAGGGAATYGGCATCAATGGYCTGATCCTGCTGTCGCCGCTGATGGATTTCCGCGACTATTCCGGCTCGAGCCTGATGCAATATGTCGCCAGCCTSCCRAGCTATGCCGCCGTGGCGAAGCAGCTCAAGGGGCCGGTGACCCGCGCCGATCTCGCCGACGTCGAGCGTTACGCCAGCGGCGATTTCCTGCTCGATCTCGTCAAGGGCGAGGCCGATCTGGACGCGACCAACCGGCTCGCGGACAAAGTTGCAAGCCTGACCGGGATCGACCCGGCGGTCAGCCGCAGRCTGGCCGGCCGCTTCGACGTCTCCGAGTTTCGCCGCGAGTTCGATCGCAAGAACGGCCGCATCGCCGGGCGCTATGACGGCTCGGTGCTGGGCATCGATCCCTATCCGGATTCGAGCCGGTCACGCAGCGCCGATCCCTCCGGYGACGTGCTGACGGCGCCGCTCACCAGCGCGGCTGTCGAATTGACGACCCGCAAGCTGAACTGGCGGCCCGACGGATCCTACGAACTTCTGAGCGGGGCGGTGAACCGGTCGTGGGATTTCGGCCGCGGCATCAGCCCGCCGGAGTCGACCAGCGAACTTCGGCAGATCCTCGCGCTCGATCCCAAGCTCAAGCTCCTGGTCGGACATGGTCTGTTCGACCTCGCGACGCCGTATTACGGCTCCAAGATCCTGCTCGATCAATTGCCCGCCTTCGCGCGGCCGCCGCGGGTGAAGCTCGTGGTCTATCCSGGCGGCCACATGTTCTATTCGCGCGAYGAYGCACGGCAGGCGTTCCGCGGCGAGGCCGARGCGCTGATGAAGTAGGGCAGGCAGGTCGCCAATGCGGGAGGGCTTCGTCCATCGTCGTTGCGAGCGCAGCGAAGCAAACCCGAATCCCGCGCACGACTCTGGATTGCTTCGCTGCGCTCGCAAGGACGGTGGAGAGAGYGTCGCGCACAGCATGACCCCGGATGCCGCGATCGCTCTGCCGGTGATCGCGGCTATATCGTCTTCTTGCGGCGGCCTTTCGGGTATTTGCGTTCCATCTCTGCCCGGAGCACGCGCTCCGGCCGGACCCGCGCACCGGCCAGCCAGATCTCGCTGATGCCGGACTTGGTGCGGACACGTCTYACCGCTTCGCCATGGCTGGCATAGCCGGCGGCCTGCACGATGCGGCCGGCATCGCGGCCGGTGACCTCGATGCGGGCGGCATCCAGGAATGGGTTGATGAACACCGGATTGGCGACCATCACCTGCGTGTTGAAAGGCACGAGATCGACGGCGCCCCASAGCGTCCACCAACGTCCGGTCCAGTCACGGGTGGTGCGCGAGGGCGCGCCATGGGTGGCGAAGGCCTGCAGGATGAACTTGACGCCGTTGGCCCAGCCGGGCGCCCAGCCATCGATGGCGTTGGTCAGCACGGTGATCGCGATCTCCCGTGCAGGGATCACCGAGGTCCGCGAAATATAGCCCTGGAAGCCACCGCCATGGCCGAACCAGTCGAAGCCCGCGGTGGTGCCGCTCATCAGCGCGAGGCCGTAATAGGCTTCCTCGATATCCTGCGGGACGCGCCATTGCCGGCGGATCATTTCGCGGCGGCTTGCCACGGATAGCAGGCTCTTTTTTGAGTTGGGCGCGAGCTGGGCGAAGAAGCGCGCGGTGTCGGCGGCGGTGGCGACCACGCCGGCGGCGGCCATGATGGCCTGGGTCGGGTTGTCGCCGGGAATGACCACGCGGCGGCCCACCGGCACGGTGCGCGAATGACCGCGGGCGAACGGGACACCTTTGCCAAGCAGCGTCATGTCGGGCGCGCTCTCGCGCAAGCCCAGTGGCGTCATGATCTCGCGCTGCAGCCAGGAAGGGTAGGGCTCACCGGTGATCTGCTCGATCACGAGACCGAGCAGGCCATAGCCATGGTTGGAATATTTGAAGCGGCTGTTCGGCTCGATCGCCGGCGCGAGCCTCAACTCGGCGAGCAACTCGTCCTTGTCGAGGTAAGGCCGCCCATTGGTGAACTGCCCAGAATCGTTTCCATCCCGCAGCAGGCCCGCGGTATGCGACAGCAATTGGCTGAGGGTGGCCGTGGCGACGTCCGGATGCAGATCCTTGACGTAGTCGCCGACCGGATCGTCCAGCTTCAGCCGCTTCTGCTCGCGCAGCCGCATGATGCCGGCGGCCGTGAACGCCTTGGTGTGCGAGGCGATCCGGAAGCGATGCCGCGGCGTCAGCTTCTCGCCGCTGTCGAGATTGGCGTGGCCATAGGCCGCCTCCAGGACGATCTCGCCGCGATGAGCGATCGCGAGGATACAGCCGGGCTGGCCGGAGACCTCGACCTGGAAMGCCAGCCAATCCTTGATGTAACCGAGGGCGGCGCCGAGCCAGGGCTCCACGAGGCAATCTCCCGTTCAAAGGACGAAATGAAAATGGACTGCAGCCATCCCCCATCCTTAGCCGACAAGTGGCGATCAACAAACGAAAATGGCGCAACCCTTTCGGGTTGCGCCACTGTCGAGATCGGCTCTGGTCCGATCGCGTCTTAGTAGACGAGGCCGGTGCCCGGCTGCTTCTCGAGCGCGTCGGCCAGCGAGCGATATTCGGCGCTGTTGGTACCGGCGAGCTGCGCCACCTTGTCGAGGTGGTACCTGGCCTGCTCGCGGTTGCCCTGCTCGAGCTGCCACAGGCCGTAATACTGCCAGGTGCGCACATGGTTCGGATCATCCGCCAGCGCCTGCTCGTAATACTGCTTGGAGGCCTGGTAGTTGCCGAGCTTGCGGTAGGAGTAGCCAATGAGGTTGGCGACGTCGGCGACGTCCTCACGGTTCAGCGCCTTGAGCTGTTCGATCGCGGTGGCGTAGTCGCCGCGGTCATAGATCGAGGTGTAGGCCGTGCGATAGGCTGCGAGGAACTTCGGATCTTCGATGCTCGAGCTCTTGTCCTTCTTCTTCTTGGACGAATCCGAGGCCGGCGGCGACGACGGGGTGTCGCTGCCCGCGGCATAGGCCTTAGACAGAAGCAGCGGCCCGGAGGCCACGGCCATCGAGAACAGCGCCAGCGTGGCGATCCTGATCGCAGACTTTTTCATTCGTATCTCCCGAGTTGTCGATCCAACAGGTGACTGCATGCGGAGAAGAACTTCCGCAGCTGCGAAATATTCCCGGCCATTTGCGCGGATTTTGCGCCGCGATCGGTGCATTATACTGGCCACTTGATGACAGGCTAGTCATCTCGATGACCATCCCTTCATGTCGATGAACCGAAATCCCCGCTTTACTTCAGGGTGGGTTCAGCGCCGGTTCCTTATCGTCGTTTCCATGATCACGAGCCCATCCAGACGGGATGGTGCCTCCAGATCTTCACATCACGGAGACGACCATGCTGAAGAAAATGTCCGTCGCGCTGCTCGCCGCTTCCATCCTGGCTGCGCCTGCCTTCGCCGCTGGTCCTGCAAAAACCGATACGTCCGCGAAGTCCACGCAGACCACGGGCACGGCCAAGCCCGATGCAACGAAGACCGAGGCGACGAAGACCGAGGCGACGAAGACCGATGCCTCCAAGACCGTCGGCGGGACGCAGGCTGGCGACAAGAGCAACGAGATGAAGCCGGCCGTCGACAAGGCGAAGGGCAAGCCTCATGCGTCGCTGCTCCGCCACAAGCATCGCCACGTTGCTCACCTTCGCCATCACCACAACGTGAAGGTCTCGCACGCCGCCGTGAAGAAGTCGGCCCACGCCAAACTGAGCCTCAAGCGTGTGACCCCGGCGACCCGCCGCGGGTGAGCGGCGATCCCTGGACACGGATACGGATAGAGTGGAGTCTGCCGCCGGAGCGCCTTGGGCGCGGCCGGCGGCAGCCGGCTGACGCCGGTGTGAGGCGTGACGGATAGGCTCGCGGCCTGCTTTGGGCTAGAAGCACCCGTGGAGAGGTCTTCAGGGTCGGGCGCTGTGGGCATGGGGAAAACGAGCTGGTGGCCGGCGTTGCTGGCGCTGCTGCTGATGGGATGTGCGAGCGGCGGTCCCGCGGCGTTCATGAGCGAGGATAGCCGCGGTATCTCCTACACGGGCGATCGCGGCGTCGGCAGCCAGCMTTTTCCGCCGAACTACCGCAGTGAAATCCTGGCCTATCTGAAAACCTATCTGAACAATCCGGTCGGTGTGCGCGACGGCGTGATGGCAGAGCCTGTGCAAAGGACCGTCGGCGGCCGCCTGCGCTATGTCAGCTGTCTGCGCTTTGCGGCGCGCGAGTCCGACGGGAGCTACCGTTCGCCGCGAGAGCGCGCGGCGGTGTTCGTGGACGGCCGTTTCGATCGCCTGATCGAGGAGGCCGGTGAGCTTTGTGCCGGATCGACCTATGTTGCGTTTCCGGAACTGGCCAGCCTGACCCGGTAGTGCGCGCCCAATCGCCGCCGTCGCCCGGATGAGCAGGCGCCGATCGGCGCCGGCGGAAGCAACATGAGGGGGCCGCGGGCAGACTTGGCGGGCTGCTCGCTCCCTGCAGCTTTGCATCTCTGCCACGTCGTCGCAGGGGCTTGTCGGGGCGGCCTGTCGATCACAACTCCGAGACGGGTTCAAACGCGTTGCCGCCTCATCTCGACCAAATGTCGGGCGAGGCGTGCAGCTTCACGAAATATTCGGGAAGCCTATGGAACAAAAGGCCTTTGTTGCTCGCTGGTGACATGCGCGGACCAATCACAGCTGCGTCAGCGCCATCGGGCAACCCAAATGCGGCCATGATGTTCGATAGATGTCGCAAACGAAGAACGGGGACGTCCCATGAAGCGCGTTTTTTTGAGTGCAGTGGCTTTGACTGTTTTGGCTGCGCCGGCATTCGCCGCGGACATGCCGGCCCGCACCTACACCAAGGCGCCAGTCTACACCCCGCCACAGGCGATCTATAACTGGACCGGCTTCTATATCGGCGGTCATCTCGGCGGTGCCTTCGCGGGCAACAACAGCCTGGAGGGCAACAACGGCCGTTTCCTCGGGGGCGTCCAGGGCGGGTTCGATTACCAGTTCGCGCCGAATTGGGTGCTGGGTATCGAGGCCCAGTACAGCTGGATGGATCGCAACACGACCAATTTCGGCTTCCCGGGGGCCACGGTGGTGAGCTCGACCGGGGCCAACCAACTCGGCTCGGTCACCGGCCGGCTGGGCTACACCTGGGGACCGGCGCTGCTCTACGCCAAGGGCGGTTATGCTTGGCGTGACGGCAATGCGCTCGGCGTGAACGTCGCCGGCGTGCCCGCCGGGTTCACCACCAGCGGCAACACCAAGGATGGCTATACCGTTGGCGGCGGCCTGGAATACATGTTCGCGCCGAACTGGTCGGCCAAAGCCGAGTATCAGTACTATAATTTTGGCAATACCACCTTTACGGGAGGTCCAGCCCCGGTGGTGGGGAGCCGCTTCAACAGCGACGAGCATACCGTCAAGGTCGGTGTGAACTATCGCTTTGGCTGGAGTGGCCCAACCAGCAAGTACTGACCGCGTCGCGGACCCCCAGGGGGCGGCGATATGGACTTCAAAGAATTGGAAACGCCCGCGCAAGCCGCGGGCGTTTTGCTGTCCGGCGGGGGCGCGGGGGCGGTGGTTTCGAAGCCGCTCACGCACTGCAAAAAAATTTTCACACCGTCGTGAAACTTTCGACACGAGTTGTTATTATGAGTCCGCCGGTTTGATGGATCATCCCACATGCGTATCTTGGTGTCCGTGCTGTTGTTGTCCGCGGCTGCTTTGCCGTGCTCCGCCCAGACCGTCTTGAAGTCCGAACCGTTGATGCTGGCGCCTTACGAGGTCGCGCTGGTGCAAGCCGCGTCCTGCCCGTCAGGGAAGGTGCTGAAGGTGACCGGGGCGATCCGCGGCGTCAGCCGCAAGCGTTCCTGTGTTGCCCTCCCGGCCGAAACCGCTTCGCTGGCAACTGCGACGCCGTAAGGTCTGCTTCGTAACGGTCTGCTTCATGGCGACTATCCGGCGGGCTGCTCCCAGGGCTGCCCGGCGGCTAGCTTTTATCCCGATTACAGGCTCCATCCCGCTACGGGGCTTCGGTGCGCGATCTCCTGCGTCAGGACGCGAACGGGATGTTGAACTCCTGCTCGGCTTCGGCGCGGTTCTGCCAGGGATCTTCCTCCGGCTCCGGCGCGCAGGCCCGGATCTCGTAATCATTGTCGAGCTGCAGATGCACGGATGACCGGCGGGCGCTGATCGTCACGTCAACCACCAGCCCGCTCTGCCGCGCCAATCTCCAGACATCCCCCTCGGTTGGATAGGCCTTGCTCAACTTGGCTTCGTTACAGAACAGGGCATAGGGCATTCCAAACAGCTCCAGAGAGGCGAAGGATGAACCGAGGATGAATGGCGGTTGCAGCAAGAGACGGGCGTGTTCTGGGCCGGAAAGCGGCCTTTTCGGTTCGTCCGAGTCGTAAACGAGTCCTAAATTTTTGGAAAAATAAACCGTGGGACTCCCGGGCTAGAATCGCCAGATGGTTAAGCCATGGGAACCGATCTCCACATCTTTTGCGGGCGGATCCAGCTCACGCTCGCCTTTGGGCTGTTGCTCGCCTTTGTCGCCAATGTGGCGCTGCTGTGCGCGTGGCTGTAGTGCAAGCACGTCGATGTCCGGCTTCATTTCGATCGTCATGGTGGCGTGGTGGTTCAAGACAGGCGGCTCCGGGCCGCCTCAATCCTCGGGGATCACGGTCCCGGCGGCCGAGGCCTTCAGCCGTTCAAGCGTCGCGCTGAAATATTCCTGGCGTTCACGATTGAAGCGCTCCTGGTGAGCCCGGAAACGGGCGACCCGGGCGCGAATTTCCGCCTGCATGTCGCGTTGCAGATCGAGCTGTGAGGCGATGCTGGTGAAGGCCTCGCGCCGCGGCCGATCTGCCCGCGTGAGATCGAGGCGACGCGTCTCGGCGTCCGCTGTGAGGTTGAGGTCGGATGGCTCAGCCTGGCCCGATCGCTCGGGRACCTCACGCGGCGGCTCGCGCCACTCCGGAGCCGGAGCCAAGGACGCCAGTGCGGCCGTCGTCGACGCGGTGCGCGCCGCATCGGGCAACGGTGTGACGGGCAGTGCGGTGACGGGGAGTCCGGTGACGGGCGGTTGTGGTGAGACCGCTGCTTTCGTCGCCGCAGACGGCAGTTCGAACTGCGAGAAGTCAGCCGGCTTGCCGGTGACCGCCTGCACGAACGCCATCGTCTGCGCGATCAAGGCGTCGCGATCTTCCTTCCAGGTCATCACGCTCGTCCCCCGTCGCTGCCACAATTGCAGCAAAGCCAGAGATTCAAATCAAGCTGATCTACCAGCAGCTTCTGGGGACAAATGAGAGTCGGCTATGAGATGTGGCAACAATATCGCCACAGTTGAGGCGGCCATSGAGGCCGCCTACCCAAAGCGGTATGCCCAACGCAAAGCGCGTTGAGATCGTTCCCGTGCATATAGGCTTTTTCTGCTTGGCTTGACAGAGCAGGGTGGCTCTCGTCATGACGTGCCAGGCAGCCCGGACGTCGGGAGGCCTGCAGCTCGCAACCTGGACGCCTCCGGCGCACCCCGCAATTTCCCAATGGACAACCCGTCGCGCTCCGAGCGGTCGCGCAAGGCCGCGCTCACCGCCGCTCTCACCATCATCGCTCGCGATGGGCCGGGGCGGCTGACGCTCGACGCGATCGCGCGCGAGAGCGGGCTGAGCAAGGGGGGGCTGATGCACCAGTTTCCCAACAAGGAGGCTGTGCTTAAGGCTCTGCTTGAACAGCAATTCGCGCATTTCGACGAATTCGCTCGCAAGTTCAGGGCTGAAGCAGGACMAGCGACGAACCAGCCTGAACTGGCCACGCAGATCGCGATTTCGCGCGAACTGATCGCCCAGCAATATTCGGTGGCGCAGGCCATGCTGGGCGCGCTCGCTCAGGAGCCCGGTCTGCTCGCCGACGCCCGCGCCAAGGATGGCGAGAGGGTGGCCGAGATCCGCGGTGAGGCTCAAGACGCCGATCTTGCCGTGCTCCGCTGGGCCGCGGCGCGGGGGCTGGCGTTGATGGCGATGCTGCGCGTCTCGCCTCTGGAGCAGGTRGATCTCGACCGGCTGTTCGCGCGCCTGCTCGATGACACCCAATGGGCCGGATTCGCGCAGGCCGATCGCCCGCGCTGAGGCCGCGCTCGGCCCGGGAGCCTCCCGCAATGTCGCCGGGATGCAACCGGGGCCAGAGCGAGACGAGCCTGTCCCCGGAGGAGAGYKGATTTCGCACCCGACATTGTTTCCCTTTACAAACCGTCTGGTCGGTTTTATTGATGGCAGTTGTTGTGCTACGCAACATCCAGAGCACCCGAGGGAGATGATGATGATGACGGTTCGAGTCCGCGCGTCCGGTGCTGCGGCGCTCGCCGTGGCAGGGCTTTGCGCCGGCTGCAATACGGTGACGCCGGTCGCTTATTCCGAGGTGGCTTCGGCGCGCTATCTCGCGCCGAACGCCGCCGATGCCTCGGGGCGGATGCCTTATCGCTACAGCGCGCCTGCCGACTGGCGCAGCTACGACAAGGTGATGCTCGATCCCGTCGTGATCTATCGCGGCAGGGACCACCAGTTCGGCGACATGTCGGAGGCAGACAAAGCGAGGCTCGCCGGCTACATGCGGACGCGCTTTCTGGACAGCCTGTCGGCGCGCTTCCAGCCGGTCCATCGGCGCGGGCCGAACACGCTGCGGGTGCGGCTCACCTTGACGGGCGCCGTCGCCAACACGCCGGTGCTCGGTACGGCCTCGCGCTTCGATCTCGCCGGCGCCGTCTACAACGGCGTGCAGAGTGCGCGCGACGGGGAGGGACTGCTGACCGGATCGGTGTTCTACGCCGCGGAGATCTTCGATGCCGCGGATGGTCGGCTGCTGAACGCCTTCGTCAGCAAGCAATATCCCACCCCCTACGACATCAAGGCCAGTGTCGGCGCGCTCGCGGCCGCCGAAGCCGGGATCGACAAGGGCGCCGATGCCCTGGTCGCCCAGCTGCAGTGAGCGGCCGCCGGGCGCCGGCRCGCGCATGTCAGTGCCTGCCGCGTCGTGCCGYGCCTGGGCTCGCAGGGGTTCGGGCASGGCTTGGAGCGGGGATTGGAATTGAAGGCRCCGGCATCGCGACCGACCGTCCGCGGAGCAGCCATGCGGCACGCCAGCCGCACCATCGCAAGCGCCGCCTGAGTGCSTGRCTCGAGGCGGTGGAGACCATGAGGGTCCTGGACATGACATTGAGATTCGTCTTGCGCGTCGGCCTGCGCATCGTCGTCAGCCTGCTCCTGTCCATGGCGGAGGGCCGCGGTCATGCTGCGCCCGTCAGCGAYCCGCTCGGCACCTGGCTGACGGAGGACGGCCGCGCCCGGATCCGGATCGAACGYTGTGGCGCGATGACGGACCGCATTTGCGGCTACGTGGTCTGGATGAAGGAGACGGCCGACGCCARGGGGCAGCCATTCCGCGACCGGCTGAACCCTGATCCAGCGCGGCGCAGCCGGCCATTGCTCGGCCATCAGATGCTGCTGGGCTTGAAGTTGAACGCAGACGGTCGCCATGCCGGCGAGGTCTATAACGCCGAGGACGGCAAGACCTATAGTGTCTCGATCTGGCGCGWGGGCCCGAAGATGCTCGCCGTCAAGGGCTGCCTGCTYGGCCTGTTCTGCGCCACCCAGGGCTGGGCGCTGACGACGGACCTGGTGCCGGGTCAACTCGTCGCCGCAACCGGCGAGGGCGGGGGGCCGGTGGCCGATCCGGAATGGGCCGCGCCAAAGCTGTCCCCGGCCGTCAAGCCCCCGGCGGCGGCACCGATCAAGATGAAGGCGAATTGAGCACGARCTGCGGGCCGAGCCCTGATCCGACCGCGCWGGGCGATGGTGCCGGCTGAGGGGATTGAACCCCCGACCTTCGGTTTACAAAACCGCTGCTCTACCGCTGAGCTAAGCCGGCGAATGGCGCCAGGAATCGCACCATGAGAGGTTGCACGACTGGCGCGGAAGTCTCGCGCTCAAATCGCGGGTGCGAGGCTCCGAAGCGCGGTGTTCCTACCAGAGTTGTTCGGCGGAGGCTACTGCCGTCGCACCGGCTTGGCGGTCGCTTGCAGGCCATAACTTGCGGGTCATAAAAAGGGCGGCCTCGCGGCCGCCCTTTACGACGCTGTCCGTGGTGGACGTTATTGGCAGATGTGCATGGCGCCGTCGCTGCCCTTGAACATGGTGCCGGGACGGCAGACCAGGCCGTTGCGGGTGGCGTAGCTGTTCCAGTCGCCGTAATAGCCGTTCGGACCGCGATCATAGGTCGGCTGGCCGTATCGGTAGGGACCGGCATCGTAGGCATAGGCGTCAGCGGTGCGGAACGGCGCCGTGGCGATGGCGCCAGCGGTTCCGATGGCCGCGCCAGCCACGCCGGCGGCGGTGCCAACGGCCCCGGCCGCGATATCGGCCGGCCAGAAGCCGGTGCTGCGGCGGTTCCAGTCATTATTCCAGCCGTTGTTGTTCCAGCCCTCATCGCCGCGSCGTTGCATCATCCCGGCATCGCCGCGGCGTTGCATCATCCCGGCATCGCCGCGGCGTTGCATCATCCCGGCGTCGCCGCGGCGCTGCATCATCCCCGCGTCGCCGCGGCTTTGCATCATTCCGGCATCGTCGTGCTGCTGCATCATCGCGGCGTCGTGGCGGGCCATGTGACGGTGGTGCATGTCGCGCGCMATCGCGGGGCCGGCCAGGGCCGTCGCGACAAGGGAAGCGCCGAGAATTGCTGATCGGATCATTTGTAACTCCGTCGTTGCGCCCCGACTCCTAAGCACGTGATCGTTGCGATGTTCCGCCGCACCCCGATGTTTTTGATCGGCCACGCGCGCGATCGGGCTGCGCAAGGTGTTCACCACGACGCGCGCATGATGGTGAGTCGTTAACCGTCCGTCGTGAAGCCGCCTTACGCTTTAACTCGGATGAATGGCCGACGCGTTAGGCTTACCGGCAGATTGAGCCGTGCTCTTAACCCATCGGAGCGCGCGCTGCGGTAATTCTGGTAGGGCAACCGGGGCGTGAATTCATGCGTTTTGCAACAGCTATTGCAATTCTGATCGTCACGGCGCCGGTCGCGCTCGCCAGCGAAGGCTTCGAGATCGTGATTCCGCAGCGCCCCGGCGTGCCTGTCGTCATCAATGGCATCGACGCGTCTTACGCCGTGGTCGAAGGCCAGTACGGTCTCGGCCGAGGCAACTACATGCAGCCCATGATCTATGGCGGCCGGCCGGTCGAGCCCGAGCCGCATGTCGGCCACTACTACCCGAGTCTCGGATCGAAGCCGGGCTATGGCCGGATGGAAATCGAGCCGCCGGCCGAGCGCAAGCTGCCGAAGCCGGCCGAGAGCTATTCCCGCTCATGGGGCGCCGAATCCATGATGCAGCCGGCTGAACCCCAGGTGCCGATGTATCCGCCCGCCGTCATCCTTGCGCCGGAGCGGGGCGGGCCGCGCGGCTACGACACGCCACCGCGGCCCTATCGACGTTAGCGCAGCCTGATGCGCCGGTTGAGTTGACGAAGTTCGAAACAAAAAAGCAGATCCAGGAGAAAATRATGCGTCGCGTGATTTCAGGACTGATCGGCATTGCCGGCCTCGCTCTTGCGGGCAGCGCGCCCGCGATGGCCTGCGGCTATTCCTCATGCGCGCCGTGCGGCTATGCGAGCCCGTGCGCGCCGAGCGTCGCCTATCAGCCGGCCTACACCTACCAGCCGGCCTACAGCTATCATTACGGCCACGCCTATGGCGCGGCGGGCTGCGGCAGCTGCGGCGTGCGTTACGAGCGTCTCGCCGAGCCGACGCATCAATACTACTACGTCAACCAGGGGCCGACCTACACCGGTCCGGGCGCGTTCGCGCCTTATCCCGTCTACCAGGAGAGCGCGATCCCGGTTTATCGCTATCACCATCGCCACCACGCCTATGAGGAGACCCGCGTCGCCCCTCCCATGGTGTATGGCCATCCYCGCAGCGCCTATCGCTGGGGGGCCTCGTCCTATTATCACGGCCACCGCGTGCTGCGCCGCTACTACTGAGCTTTTCGGCTGAGCTGATCGCAAACGCCCGTGCGCTCCGGCGCGCGGGCGTTTCGTCATTTGGGCATCAATCCAAGCCGGCTCGCGCCGATATAGAGCGCGAGCACGGCGGCATTGGAGACGTTGAGACTCTTGATGGCGCCGGGCATGTCGAGCCGGGCGACCACGCTGCAGGTCTCGCGCGTCAACTGCCGCAGGCCCTTGCCCTCGGCCCCGAGCACCAGCGCCAGCGGCTCGCGCAGCGCCACCGCGGCGATGTCGGTCGGGCCGGCGCTGTCGAGGCCGACCGTCTGGAAGCCGCGCTCGTCGAGCCGGGTCAGCGCGCGGGCGAGGTTCTGCACCGYGATGATCGGCACCAGCTCCAGCGCCCCGGACGCGGACTTCGCCAGCACGCCGGTGGCCTCCGGGCTGTGGCGCGCGGTGGTCACGATCGCCTTGACGTCGAACGCCGCCGCCGACCGCAGGATGGCGCCGACATTGTGCGGATCGGTGATCTGGTCGAGCACCAGGATCATGCCCTCGGCCGCCAGCGTGTCGATGTCGGGCGAGGGCAGGGGATCAGCTTCGGCGAGCAGGCCCTGGTGCACGGCGTCCGGGCCGAGCCGCTGGTCGATCTGGCTCGGACGCACGATCTCCGGYGTCACTYTGGTCTCGATCCGCTCGTCGGCGAGCCGGCGCGCGGCGTTTTCGGTCAGATACAGCTTGCGAATCCTGCGYTTCGGATTGCCGAGCGCCAGCGTCACGGTGTGCCAGCCGTAGAGGATGACAGGGCCGTCCGACCCCTGTTCGCGGTCCCGCCACGGCTGCGGACGCTCGAATTTGCGCGGCTTGCCGGCGAATTTGCCGGAAGATTTGCCGCCTTGGCGGGGAAATGGGGGCTTTCGGTCGCGGTCGCTCATGCCAGAGCTTCTGTCACGGCGAACGGATTCTGGCAATTTGGCACCGCCAAGGCGGGAAAAATCGTTGTCCTTGGTTGACTTTGAGGGGCCGGTTCGATCATAAGGGCCCCGGCCGCGCACGCCCCTCATTTGGGCTCCGCGGTCTTACCGTCTCCATGGCGCTGATGGTCCCCAACCGCTGTTCCGCGGCCGGCCTTCAACTGCCATCGACACGGGGGAGTGTCCCGAGTGGCAAAGGGAGCTGACTGTAAATCAGCCGCCTCATGGCTTCGCAGGTTCGAGTCCTGCCTCCCCCACCATCTTGTTTTCCTTCAGAAATCTGGATTTTGCGAGCGCAGCCGCACGCTCGGTTTGTTTTACGAATGCAAGCCAGGGTACGGGTTGGGGTACGGTCATTTCATCGCTTCAACGAACCGATGTGTGTCTCCGCGCTGAGAAGCTTCCTCCATGCCGATTTGGGGTTGAAGCCTGGGGCCACGAAGCCCTTTAGTTTGTGGCTATTTCGTGCTCAGGTCTCTTGCGGGGGGACGGCGCATGACGGAATACGCTCAGCCAAAGCCGCAGTTCGGCGAGGAAGCCCATCGAGCTTCAATGAGGCCCGGCAGGCGAGCGCGGCGCGCGGCTCATTCTCCCAACGGTCCAGCTTCCCTCGTCCGGTTCTTCCCAGGCCGACATCACGGCTGTGTTGTGTTTCTTGCGTGATGATGGCTTCCGATTCGATGGACAAGCGCTCACTAAGCGAACGGGACATCTGCACGAAGTTCATCACGCCGGCACTGCGCCAAGCCGGGTGGGATGAACTCCTGCAGATCCGGGAAGAGGTTGGCTTCACCAAGGGCCGCATCATCGTGCGCGGCAAGCTGGTCACGCGCGGGCGCGCCAAACGCGCTGATTACGTGCTTTATTACAAGCCGAACGTCCCGCTGGCGCTGATCGAGGCCAAGGACAATTCCCATAGCGTCGGCGACGGTCTGCAGCAGGCGCTCGACTACGCCGCCACGCTCGACATCCCCTACGTGTTCTCGTCGAATGGCGACGGGTTTGTGTTCCATGATCGCACCGGCGCCAGCGCGACCCGCGAGGCGAACGTTGCACTCGATGCTTTCCCGTCGCCCGCCGACCTGTGGGCGCGCTATCGGGCCTGGAAGGGCCTCGATGCTGATGCGGAACAGATCGTCCTGCAGGATTATTTTGATGACGGCAGCGGCAAGGCGCCGCGCTATTATCAGGTCAACGCCGTCAACGCCGCGATCGAGGCTATCGCCAAGGGGGGCGACCGCGTGCTGCTGGTCATGGCGACCGGCACGGGCAAGACCTACACGGCGTTCCAGATCATCTGGCGGCTTTGGAAAGCCGGACGCAAGAAGCGCATCCTGTTTCTGGCCGACCGCAATGTGCTGATCGACCAGACCATGGTCAACGATTTCCGCCCCTTCGGCGCGGCCATGGCCAAGCTGTCGACCAACGCCAAGACGATCGAGCGGCAGGACGGCACGACGATCGATCTGACCCTGGCGCTCGACAAGAAGCGACGGATCGATACCGCCTTCGAGATCTATCTCGGGCTCTATCAGGCGATCACCGGGCCTGAAGAGCGGCAGAAGATCTATCGGGAATTTTCGCCCGGCTTCTTCGACCTGATCGTGATCGACGAGTGCCATCGCGGCAGCGCGGCCGAAGACTCCGCATGGCGCGAGATCCTGAGCCATTTCTCGGGGGCGACGCAGATCGGCCTCACCGCCACGCCAAAGGAGACGGAATATGTCTCGAACAGCGACTACTTCGGCGATCCGATCTTCACATACTCGTTGAAGCAGGGCATCACCGACGGCTTTCTGGCACCGTATAAGGTGATCAAGGTTCATATCGATCGCGACATCGAAGGCTACCGCCCCGAACTCGGACAGCTCGATCGGGACGGCAATGCCGTCGAAGACCGGATCTACAACGCAAAGGATTTTGACCGGAACATCGTGCTCGATGACCGCACGGTGCTGACCGCCCGGAAGGTCACCGAGTTCCTGAAGGAAAGCGGCGACCGCTTCCAGAAGACCATAGTGTTCTGTGTCGATGAGGAGCACGCGGCCCGCATGCGGAAGGCGCTGGTCAACGAGAATGCCGATCTCGTTGCCGAGAACCAGCGCTACGTGATGCGCATCACCGGCAGCGACAAGGAGGGGCAGGATCAGCTCGGCAACTTCATCGACCCCGAGTCGAAATACCCCGTGCTCGTGACCACCTCGCGACTGCTGTCGACCGGCGTCGACGCGCAGACCTGCCGCCTGATCGTGCTCGACCGGCCGGTCGGCTCGATGACGGAGTTCAAGCAGATCGTCGGTCGCGGCACGCGCATTCATGAGGACACGAAGAAGTTCTTCTTTACGCTGATCGACTTCCGCGGCGCCACCAACCATTTCGCCGATCCCGAGTTCGATGGCGAGCCGGTGCAGATTGTCACCGTGGAAGACGACGAGCCGATCACGCCCATTGAGGAAGAGGAGCAGGCGACCTATGAACCGACGCCCGACGAAACGATCGTCGATCAGCCCAATGCGCCGGAACCGGTCGGTGAGCCGATCCGCAAGATCTATGTGGATGGCGTCGGTGCGCGGATTGTCGCTGAGCGGGTGGAGTATCTCGATGAGAATGGACGGCTGGTCACCGAGACCTTGCGGGACTTCACCAGGGCAGCGTTGAAGAAGCGGTTCGCCAGCCTCGACGATTTCCTCAAGCGCTGGAAATCCGCCGAGCGCAAGAAGGCGATCATCGACGAGTTGGAGGCCGAGGGCCTGTCACTCGACGCCCTCGTCGAGGAATTGGGCAAGAACCTTGATCCGTTCGACCTGATCTGCCACGTCGCTTTCGACAGGAAGCCGCTGACTCGCCGTGAGCGCGCGGAGAACGTCAGGAAGCGCGATGTGTTCACGAAGTATGGCCCCCAAGCCCGAGCAGTTCTCGACGCGCTGCTCGACAAGTATCGCGATGAAGGCGTGCTCAATCTCGACGATGCCAATGTGCTGAAGGTGACGCCTTTTACGACCATGGGTAGCGTCGTTCAGCTGATCAAGGCGTTTGGCGGCAAGGAAGAGTTCGAGCAGGCTGTGCATGAATTGCAGGATGCGCTTTATGTGGAGAGCGCTTGACCATGCCCGTCCGACAGATCGACGGGCGGCTCTGTATCGTAAGGATCGAGCTGTCACCGTCCGAAATTCCGAGCCTGCTAGCCAAGCATGCTGAGAATTACCCCGGTGTCCCGGCCTGCGAGGCGTTGGGACAAGAGCTGATCCAGAGCGGCTTTGATCCAGATGCGTCGGTCGAGTTTGTCCAGCAAGTATGCAAATGGGGCCGTGGCGATCGGAACATCAGCCGCGTGCGTCGAAACAATTCTGCCTCGGAAGTGGCTCTCGCGCTGTCGGAGGGGCTCGATCTGGCGCGAACTGGGAAGGTCGCGCATGGTGTCGAGCGCATCCGGTGCTTGCGAAACCTGGGCCAGTCGTTTGCATCGAAGCAGATGCGCTTTCTGGACCCTGCCCGTGCCGTAGTCATGGATAGCGTCATCCGCAATCGACTCGGCTATGCAGAAACCGCCAACGGATACGCGGAGTTTCTCTCTGATTGCCAAGCCATTTTGGTCCACGTCCGTAAATCGGACCAGCTGCCGGAACCAGAGCGACTGCGCATTTCCGACATCGAGGCCGCTCTCTTCACGAAACTGCAAGGCTCTTCAAAATGATCGTCCGGACCACCGTCAAATCCATTCAGGACATCATGCGCCAGGACGTGGGCGTGGATGGCGATGCACAGCGCATCAGCCAGCTCACCTGGCTGTTTTTCCTCAAGATCATCGACGACCAGGATCAGGAATTGGAGCTGACCAAGGACGGCTACCGTTCGCCGCTTCCGAAGCGCTTTCAGTGGCGCAACTGGGCAGCGGACCCGGAAGGCATCACCGGTCAGGACATGCTCGATTTCGTCAATAATGAGCTGTTTCCGGCGCTGAAGGGCCTGAAGCCCACCGGCCAGTCCGGCGATCGCCGTCGCGTGGTGCGCGACGTGTTCGAGGATGCCTACAATTACATGAAGTCCGGCCAGTTGCTGCGGCAGGTCGTCAACAAGATAAGCCAGATCGATTTCAACAATCTCGACGAGCGGCGCCACTTCGGCGAGTTCTACGAGCAGTTGCTAAATGATCTGCAATCTGCCGGCAATGCCGGTGAGTATTACACGCCCCGCGCCGTGACAGCCTTCATGGTCGATCGCATCGATCCGCATCCTGGCGAAGTCCTGTTCGATCCCGCTTGCGGCACTGGCGGCTTTCTGTCCTGTGCCATCAACCACATGGAGAAGAACTACGTCCGCACGCCCAAGCAGCGCGAGAAGATGCAGGGTGCCTTGAGGGCGGTCGAGAAGAAGCAGCTGCCGCACATGCTTTGCGTCACCAATATGTTGTTGCACGGGGTCGAAGACCCAAGCTTCGTGCGCCATGACAATACGTTGGCCCGCCCTCTGATTTCGTGGAGCAAGGACGAGCGCGTCGATATCGTCGTCACCAACCCTCCCTTTGGCGGTAAGGAGGAGGACGGCATCGAGAACAATTTTCCGACCTTTCGCACTAAGGAAACTGCCGACCTGTTCCTTGCGTTGATCGTGCGCCTGCTCAAGACGGATGGCCGCGCTGCGGTGGTGCTCCCTGACGGCACGCTGTTCGGCGAAGGCATCAAGACCCGGCTGAAGGAGCATCTGATGGAGGAGTGCAACCTGCACACCATCGTTCGCCTGCCCAACTCCGTGTTCAAGCCTTATGCCTCGATTGGTACGAACCTGCTGTTCTTCGAGAAAGGCACGCCGACCAAGGACGTCTGGTTCTACGAGCACCGCCTGCCGGAGGGCCAGAAAGCCTATTCAATGACCAAGCCGATCCGTCTAGAGCATTTTCAGGACTGCATGGACTGGTGGGGCGGTAAGGAGCGCAAGGGCCGCAAGGAGACGCCGCAGGCATGGAAGGTGACGGCGGAGGACGTCAAAGCGCGTGGCTACAATCTTGACTTCAAAAATCCGCACGCGGAGGCGGACGATCACGGCGACCCGGAAGCATTGCTGGCCGACTTGGCTACCGCCGAGGCTGAGACGGTCACTTATCGCGACCAGTTGAAGGTGATCCTTGCCGAGGCACTCGCCCGATGAGTGCGCAACGCTTGCTGACCCACTACGACAAGATCGCMGATGCGCCCGATGCGATTGAGCGCCTGCGACGATTCATTCTCAATCTGGCAGTCCGTGGAAAACTGGTTCCGCAGGACAAGAGAGACGAACCAGCTTCTGAATTGCTGGAGCGGATTGCTCAGGAGCAGGCAAGACTCGTAACGGCTGGCGAGCTTAGGAAACCGAAGGAGTGTGAGCCAGTTCGAGAGGACGAGCTTCCGATTGAGCTTCCTAAAAATTGGGCATGGGCACGCCTATGCGAAATAGGCAGTCTATCGGGAGGCATGACGCCCTCTATGACACGTTCTGAGTTTTGGGGCGGTGACATTGTCTGGTTATCGCCGAAAGACATAAAATCGGACGAAGTTTTCAATTCTGAGCTGAAGATCTCGGCGCTCGGGCTGGCTGAAACGCGACTGGAGCTTTTTCGGCCGGGTTGCCTCTTCATGGTCGCTCGAAGCGGCATCTTGAAAAGGACGTTTCCTGTAGCGATCAATCGCATTCCAGCTGCTGCAAATCAGGACATGAAGGTGCTGGTTCCTTTCGTGGATGGGCAGGAGCGTTATCTACAAATCATGTTCCGAGGACTTACCGAGTTCTTGCTTCGGGAATTAGTCAAAACTGGAACGACTGTTCAAAGTCTTAAATATGCTGAGTTCGAGAGGCAGCCTTTCCCTCTTCCTCCCCTCGCAGAGCAGCGCCGTATAGTAGCTAAGGTCGATGAGTTGATGGGTCTGTGCGACAGGCTGGAGGCGGCGCGGTCGGCCCGCGAGGCCGTGCGCGATCGGTTGGCGGCGGCGAGCCTCGCCCGCCTCAATGTGCCCGATCCCGAAACCTTCCAGGCCGATGCCCGCTTCGCCCTCGATGCGCTACCAGCACTCACCACGCGCCCCGACCAGATCAAGGCCCTGCGCCAAACCATTCTCAACCTCGCCGTGCGCGGCAAGCTCGTGCAGCAGGACCAGAATGACGAGCCGGCGGCAAACTTCGACCCAGCTATCCCGGACACCCTGGAACGTCCGTTTGCAATTCCGAAGAACTGGAATTGGGCACGGCTTGCTATGATCGGGAAACTCAAAGGCGGCGGAACCCCATCGAAGGCTCGTGATGATTTTTGGAATGGTAACATTCCTTGGGTTTCTCCCAAGGATATGAAAATTGACTACGTAGCCGAGGCTCAGCTGAGCATAACCGAGACAGCAATAGCCGGTTCGGCTGCCAACTTGATCGATGCTGGTAGTGTACTTTTCGTTGTTCGCGGAATGATCCTTGCACATAGCTTTCCCGTAGCAATCTCGGGCGTACCTCTCACCATTAACCAAGACATGAAGGCGCTCACCTTGAGGAAGCCGGAGATGGCCGAATACATCCTTCGAGCGCTTAAGGGCCTTAAGCCGGAAATGCTGAAGCGAGTTCAGCGGTCGAGCCATGGAACATGCCGACTTGAGGGAGCCGACTATAGCGATTTTCTAGTTCCGATCCCGCCGCTCGCCGAGCAGCGTCGCATCGTGTCCAAGGTCAATGAGTTGATGAGGGTATGCGATCTGCTGGAGACAAGCCTTACCACGACCGTCGCCACTCGCTGCCGTCTGCTTGACGCACTGCTCGTGGAGGCGCTGGCGCCGTCCAATGATCGCGAGCTTGAGGCGGCGGAATGAGCCGCATCCCCAAAAATCAAGCCGTGGACAGCCTCGACCCCGAGAAGGTCGCCTACTGGTATTTCCGTCTGAACGGCTTTTTACAGATTGAGAACTTTGTAATCCATCCAGAGGGGAGCGGATCGCAGCGGACGGATGCCGATTTGTTGGCAGTGCGATTTCCGTATCGCGCCGAGCGACTGTTCGACGATCCTGACGATGTGATGGCCGATGATGTTCAGCAGCTCGCGCTCTCCGCCAATTTGATTGACGTCGTTATCGCTGAGGTGAAGACCAACCAGCCCTGCACTTTGAACGGGCCATGGACGAGGCGGGATCTGCAGAATGTTCATCGCGTGCTTGCAGCGATAGGATGCTTGTCATCCAATCAGATCGACGCTGCAGCCACGGCCATCTATCGGGCCGGGGTCCACCAGACGGAAACCCTTCGCATTCGTCTGGTCGCGGTGGGGCGAGACCGAAGTGAAGACATCACGGCAAGCTATCCGCAGGTGACCCAATTGCGCTGAGTGGAAATGTTGGCGTTCATCGGTGAACGCTTCCATCGTTACCGGCGGCAGAAGACGCAGGTTGATCAATGGGACTCCGAAGGCCTTAAGGTCAAGCGGCTTGCCGACAGCTCTCGCGGGCCTGCAGAGTTTGTCGGGGACGCTTTGCGGCTCATGGGGATAGATGGCTATAGCTAGCTTCGGTTGGGCATTTTAAGACGGAGATTTTCATGACGCTGGCGATTGCAGAGGCTGAATCAATCCTTCGGGCGCGGCTAGGCGAGCCCGCGAAGACGCCCACCAACTATATCGTTGGCTTTTTGACTCCGAGCGGCAAGCCTCTGGCGATCCATCGGGAAGCGAGCGAGACGCGCATTTGGTTTGAGCCACCGGCCCCTCCTAAGCTCGATGGCCTACGGTTGATGGACGGCGCCTCAAGCGGAAACTCCAATATCAACGGTCCGCTTCTCCCGCTGCGGGCGCCCACCACACTTCGTGTCGAGGTCGCTAGCAGCGGCGCGTTGAACAGGTTTCTGGACTGGTATATCGATCCTGAGATCGGACATCGGCCGTTGGCCGCCGCCATTGATCCAGCCGCCTTTCGTGAAGCGTTTGCGCGTTTTCAGAACCTCGTCAAGGCCGAGTCTGGTCACCCGTTCAATGGGTTTCACGAGGGGCTTGTTGCCGCGCGGGAAAACTACAAGCCACGTCTGCGCGATCACGCGATCGCGTTGCTTCGCGCAGACGAATGGACAGAAGGCAAAATTGGTTCGGGAGCGATCCTTGAACGCGTGATCGATGCCATCGAGATCCAGGATAGCAGCCTCAATCTGACGAACAATCTCGTCTTCTGGCAAAACATCTATGGGCATGCCAATCGCGACCATCGCGAATTGTTGGAAGCCCGGCAGAAGCCGAAGCTGCGTCGTGAACTCGAAAGCCTGTTCTTCGGTCTCTATCGAGGTGATGCCGACGAGAGCATGACGTTCGATCGCCTGCGGGACTTGATCGGCCGCAAGTACCCATTGTTGGCCTATCTTTTCTTCCTCAAGGATATGGATCGGTTCATGCCGATCCATCCGACCGGGTTCGACCGTGCGTTTTTGGCCCTCGGCATCTATTTCTCGACCATCCTTCAGTGCGGTTGGACCAATTACTCAAGATACAATGCGACACTGGCTGCCTTGCGCCCGCTCATCGAGCAGAGCGCAGGCGTGAAAATTGTCCGGCTCATCGATGCACACACCTTCTGCTGGGTCTTCTCCACGCTATTGAAGGATGAAGCTCAGGGCGGGGTTGCGAGGGCTTCTCGCAGCGGGAATGACGGGCGTGTCGTTGGCGGTCGCGAAAGGTCTATCCTCGAAATGCGCCTAGCTGTCGAAGACACGGTCAAGAGATCGAACGGGCAGATCGTCGAACGCGTCGTGAAGAACAAGGAATTGCGGATGACCCCAGTCGAGTTGGAGAAGCTCATCGGGTCTCTGCTCGATCTGCAGGAGAACCGCTGTGCTCTGACCGGTATTCCATTCCACTTTTCCGGCCCCGATGCAGACAAGAACCTATTGCCGTCGCTGGATCGGAAGGACAGCAGCGGTCACTACGAATCTGGCAACGTTCAGCTGGTGTGTCGGTTCATCAACTTCTGGAAAGGCGACAGCGACGACGACGAGTTTCGCCGGCTCCTCAAGGTGGTGCGGGGGCAGGAAGGTGACAATTGAGCGGAGCTACACCAAAAAGGCAGCCAAGACTTGGGAATCGGAGCGGATAGATTGTCGTTGATGGACACCTCCGTCGCCGGCTATTTTCGCGGTGTCGGCCAACACTGACCTTTTTTGACCTAGACGAACCTTGGGTTGCAATGACACAAAGGGCGTCTGGGTTATCGTGAGGGCTTGCTATGCGGAAGGTTGTCGTTCTAGCCCTTTACTTTCAATGGTCGCTCTCGGCTCATGGGCGGTCTACGAATGGCTAGTGCTAGGAGGACGCGGAATCGTCTTTGAGGCGGGGGGCTTCTTGGCTGTGTTCGGCTTGTATCTCATCTGGCTCGACTTTTTGTCACCTGAACCTCCTCCGAATTGATGGACACCTGTAGTAGGCTCAAGGAGCCAGGAGGTGTTGGATGGAAGGACGTCAACGTCGGTCGTTTACGGACGACTATAAGCGGCAAGCGGTTGATCTGGTGGCATCGAGTGGTCGCTCGGTCGGATCGGTGGCCAAGGAACTCGGCCTGCGCGATTCGGTATTGCGGCGCTGGGTGGAGCAGCGTGGGGCGGCCCGGCTGGAGCCGACGGCGGCGGCGCGGCGCCCCACAACGCAGGCGACGCTGCCGTCGGCGGACCACGCGGCGGAGATCGCTCGTCTGCAGCGAGAGAACGAGCGGCTGCGCATGGAGCGCGACATTTTAAAAAAGTCGATTGCGATCTTTGCTGGAGCTCCGAAATGAGATTCCGCTTCATCGAAGATCGCCGTGCCGACTATCCGGTGAGGGTCCTGTGCGACGTGCTCGGGGTTTCGCCGGCCGGCTATTATGCCTGGCGCAGGCGCCCGGAGAGCCGGCGAACAGCCGCCAATCGCGATCTCGTCGGCGACATCCAACAGGTCCATCGCGAAGCCCACGGACGCTATGGCAGCCCGCGCATCCACGCCGAGTTGAGGGCTCAGGGCCGTGGAGCGAGCCGCGGCCGCATCGAGCGATTGATGCGCCGTCACGGGATCAGGGCCATCATGGCCCGGCCACGCCGGGTGCGCACCACCGATAGCCGCCACGACTTCCCGATTGCTCCGAACCTGCTCGAGCGGAACTTCACAGCTACTGCGCCGAACCGGATCTGGCTCGCCGACATCACCTATGTCGAGACCGATCAGGGCTGGCTCTATCTGGCCACGGTCCTGGACCTCTACAGCCGAAAGATCGTCGGCTGGGCCATGTGCGATCACTTGCGTGCCGACCTGCCGTTGGCAGCCTTGCGGATGGCCATCTCGGCGCAGCGGCCGGACGCAGGCCTGATCCACCATTCCGATCGCGGTGTCCAATATGCCTCGGCGGAGTATCGCAAAGTAGTCCAGTCCGCCGGATTCCAGGCATCCATGAGCCGCAAGGGCGACTGCTACGACAATGCCCCGATGGAGAGCTTCTTCCACACGCTCAAAACCGAACTCGTCCATCACCGGAAATATGCAACACGGGCAGAAGCCACACGTGACATCTTTGCTTACATCGAAGGCTTCTACAATCGAACTCGGCGCCATTCCGCCATCGGCTATATCAGCCCGATCGCGATGGAGCTAAAAGCAGCTTAACCCTGTCCATTTTTTCGGGGGAAGATCAACCCAACCGCTCTGAACTCGGATGAACACGGGATAGGCCATCCAAAAAAGAATGCATCGTAACGTGACCGACATAAGCGGCCGGATAGAAGAAATGCGCGATAGGGGCTTAGGAAGATGACCGAAAGGACGGAAGAGCTTTCCGCATATCTGACGGAGAGTCGTCGCGTTGAAATTAAGGACAAAGCGGTCCGCCAGAACGTAGGAAAGTCCGATTGGTCAAATCTTCAGATATTGCGGTTGGTAGCTATCGGGAAGCAATTCAGAGAGGTGGACTTTTCTAACTCGACGTTCGATTCTTGTTATCTTCCGCGCTGCTCGTTCGATAGCTGTGATTTTACTGGGGCCAAGTTTGCCGCGACAAACCTGCATGCCGCGACTTTCACCGGCTGCAAATTCGAGTATGCAACATTCGAGCGAACCTTAATCGACGATGAGATACTGAAGACCAATTGTCCTGCTCACGAGAACCAAAAACTGCGATTTGCACGAAGCCTACGAACAAACTACCAACAAATTGGAGATGCGGAGGCGGCAAATCATGCGATCCGGGTTGAGCTCGATGCAACTAAGATCCACTTGTATAAGGCGTGGCGATCTAACGACCGTTACTATCGAAAGAAATACCCTGGTCCTCTGAACCGCAGTAGATGGTTCGCCTCTTGGTTCAAATTTAGGATGTTGGACTGGATTTGGGGAAACGGTGAAAGCCCTAGCTCGCTTTTGCTAACCGTCATTGTTCTGATGGGAGGCATCGCGGTTCTCGACGTCACGAAGAATCCAAGTCAAATGACAGCGGATAGTTTGACAGATGCTATCTGGCGTGCGCCACAAATATTCTTTGGCGTCTCATCTCCCGGATATATCTCACCATTGTGGCTTACCTCAATTACAGTGTCACGACTGGTGGCGCTTGGCTTTTTCATGTCGATTCTCATCAAGCGCTTCAATCGCCGATGACCCGCCAGTTGCATATCTATGCATTTGGATCGATCTGCAGAGGCGAGTTGTCTGCAGGGTCAGACGTTGATTTGCTGGCCATCACCACCGGCGCCGGCAACCAGCTATCCCGTTCGACGTTCTCGATTTACTCACATTCGAAAATCCAGCGCATATGGGATGAGGGAAATCCGTTTGCGTGGCATCTTCACCTTGAGTCCAGGCTTGTCTATAGCGGAGATGGAAACGATTTCATTCAATCTTTGCGGGCTCCGGCTCGCTACGCCAAAGCGATCAGTGACTGCGAACGCTTCCTCGCTATCTTTAGACAAGCGCGATCGTCGGCGGAAAACGATCGAAGTTCCATCGTTTTTGACTTGTCGGCCGCCTTCCTCGGTCTTCGAAATTTCTGTAGTTGCTACCTTCTTGGACGTGGCAGTCCTGATTTTTCGCGTGGAGTGGCGCTCCGCTTGATGGCGGACATGCCGCCAATAGACCTGACACACTATCAGACTCTTGAAAGAGCCCGTCTACTCAGTACCCGCGGACACGGAACGCCGCTCACAGCCATTGAGCAAGAACGAGCACTTCATGCGCTCCCCTCGCTCGAAGACTGGATGGCGGAATTGCATCAAAGGCAAAAACATGGACGATAGCTTCTTAAACAGGATGGATGCTCAGCGGGTGATTTTAAAGGAAATCAACCGCGTCCCTTGGCCATCGGAGGAACTGTATGCCCTTTCCGAAGCGGCTATCCGTCGTTGGGCTTCTGTTAATCGGCTGGGACCCGACGATGCAGTCGTGCGACTTGCAAGAGAGGCCGGCGACGCCTTACTCTTTCTGGCAAACGCCAGCCAAGAGCAAGTATCGCCCGAATACGCTTCGCGGTCTGCTAACGTTGCAGCAATCCTTCCGCGCCTGAAGCTGGCATTGGCTGGTATGGCTGCAAGCGCCCAGTCGCTATGAACTGCCGCGATGGGTAGGGAGCGCTATGTTGAGAGGGCCGTTCGGTCTAGAGTGACTTCACGCGGGAGACGTCGGCTGCTCCACCCGGCGCGCCGCCAATCTTTGAAAGCGGATACCACGGCCTCGCTCTCGGCCTTCTTCAGGGGTTTCGCTCGGCATTCGACCAGAATCACCGACACGCGCGCCGAGTCCTGTCTTTAGCCACCCGCGATTGTAGGCAGAATGTCGATGGCCTCGATCACCGGCTGCTGCGGGTGGCTTATGTCGCCAGCGACGTGCCCGGGATCTGATCCTTGATGCCGCCTGCTTGCCAGGATGTGTCCACCCTGGCGCGCTTGAATAGTCCGTTTACCGCAGCAAGAGCAAGGTGCGGGCTAGGGGCGGCATGTTAGCAGCGCGGCCAGTGGGCGCAACCGCCAGCGAAGCCCGGAGGCAGGTGAATCGCCGAAAGGGGTGCCTCATAGGGGCCAGGCCGAAAGCGGGTGCGACTGATCACAATTTCACGGCGATCAAGCACCGGCTGGGGATAGTGACCGAACACGCGATCGAACTCGCGGGGCGGTTTGATAAAGTGGCCCTCCTTGTCCGTCTTGGCTTCCGTGACACTCCCGTCATGGTGAACCCAAACATCCCGGAGCTCGCGTTCTTCGCTTTCCTCCCGATCAGGGCTCTTGCGATGCACGGTGTTGTAAAGGTTGACAGGTTCAGCGACCGGGCTCTTGCGAAGCTCGGCGTTCACGGCAGCCGCCTCGGCCACGATCTCGTTCAGGCGGGTGAGGATGTCCCCGACCTGTGCGGCAAGCTTGTCGTATTCGGTGAGAAGCTTCGCAGCCTCCTTCGTATTGGCCTTGCGCGCAGCTTCAGCGCGTTGCCGCAGCAGCTCGTTTGCGGCGGCATGCTCGGCAGCTTGCTCGGCACGGACAAATGCCGGAAGCTTTTCTTGCAGATTCGAAACACGTGCTTCGAGCCGTGCGATCGCACGCAAGGTGGTCGCGCTTTTGGCTTCGGCAGCAACGTGCTCTGCATCTGTCATGGTGGCGAGGTCAGCCAGTGCACGGCAGTGCTGTTCGCGCAGCGTGTCGATTTCTTCCTGGCTGCGAGCGATGTCGTCGCGAATCATGGCCGAAGTGACTGCGGACCTTCCGCCGAAGAAGGTGTCGATGATTCCCATTTTAGTGAATCCTTTAGCGCGTTGCGGTGAATGCGGCGCTGGCACGGAGCCAGCGGTGGTATGCCGTGTGCTCGACCGACGTAGCGAAGGTGAGAGTGTTGGTCATACCGTTCCGGGCGAGGAACTGCGCGTCCTCAACCGATTGCCGCGCAACGGCGAGATCGGTGGTGGCAGCCTTGAGGTCGTCCAGCAAGCGACTGCAGCTCACGCTCCGGCCTCCACCTTGTGCTGCGCAAGCCAGGCATCGAAGGCCGCAACACTGTAGATGCACTTGCCATTTCCCGGCAGTTTCGTGAACTCGGGGCCGAGTCCACGGTCGGCGTAGTTCTTTAACGTGTTGGGCGAGAGGCCGCCCCGCGCTGCAATCTTGCGCCTAGAGAGAAAAACGTCGGGCATTCCATTCCTTTACGAAGGGCAGCGGGTGCGGAGAAGACCCAAACCACACCCGCTGCGCTTGTCGTTTTTGCCTTGTCAGAGCGATGATGACCCGAGCAGCATGCGCAAAGTGCGCAAAGCTGTCGGGACTGTTTTGGTATCCCTTTCGATCGGACTAGGCGACGCAGTGTTCAGCCGATTCCTTGGAGTTGTCGTTTGCGGTGTGTGCCGACCGCGCTTTGAGCATCGCGCGTTTTTCGGCAACGCTCAAATTGAGAAGCGCCTGCTCAACGCCGATCCCGACCACGGCAGCCCATGTCATAGGAATGTCCTGCTTGAATTTCAGGGCGTGATCTTCCCCCGAAAAAATGGACAGGGTTAAGCTGCTTTTAGCTCCATCGCGATCGGGCTGATATAGCCGATGGCGGAATGGCGCCGAGTTCGA
>BFBZ01000321.1_pt1 | contig 52555 bp, 51 predicted proteins | sample 1888401 | NCBI WGS metagenome assembly BFBZ01 (sample SAMD00112614, study PRJDB3348) | symbiont metagenome | host: Chara braunii
GCCACTCGATACGACAAGCTCGCGGCAAACTTCGCCGCTGCTATCGCCATCGCTTCAATCGTCATCTGGTGGGCCTGATTGAGTCTGGAGCCTAGGGGCAAAACCCATAAAGTCGTGGGCGGCGGAGTGTGCTTCTGAACCGCCTTCAGACATCGCCGACGTCGAGCGATCCGTCAGAGAAGGGCCAATAACCGCCGTGAAAGCTGGTCACTCCACCTTGATGCCCGCGGCCTTGATGATCGGCCACCATTTTGCGATTTCGGCCCTGTGGTGAGCGCCAAGGGCCTCGGACGTCTGTTGTGAGCGCGGGGGTATCTCCTGGCCGAAGTCGGCAAAGCGCTGTCGCAGCGTCGCATCAGCCAGGGTGTCAACGACGACGGCGTTCAGCTTTTCGATGACGTTCTTGGGCGTGTTCTTTGGCGCCCATAGGCCTTGCCAGAGCGAGAAGTATAGGGGCACACCAGACTCCGAGATCGTAGGAATGTCCGGAGCGGCGGCCCAGCGGCTCTCGGTTGTCACTCCAAACACTTTGATCTGCCCACTGCGCACATACGGCAACGCCGCCGATGCGCCGACAAACAACAAGTCAACGTGTCCGGCCACTAGATCTTGGATCGCCGGCGCACCACCACGATACGGCACGAGTTGGAATCGGACTCCGGCAGCGTTTTGAAAAGCCAATCCTGAGACATGTCCTCCACTGCCCAATGTCCCAGGCAACGCAAGCGAGGCTTGGTTGGGTTGCGTCTTGAGCCAATCGATCAATTCCGCGAGGTCCTTGGCGGGGATTGTGCTTCTGCCCACGAACAGCTGAGGCCCGCTTGCGAGCAGTGCCACTGGCTCAAGTTCACTCATCACGTCGTACTGAACAGGAAAAATCGCAGAGCTCGATACGTGGCTGGTCCAGTCGCCGAGGCTCAGCACGTACCCGTCAGGAGCTGCACGAGCAACACGAGCAACGGCAATCGTGCCGCCCACGCCGGAGATATTCTCAACAACGACGGGCTGGCCGAGCGAAGTTTGCATACGTTCGGCCAAGATACGGGCGGCGACATCTGTTGCCCCGCCCGCTGGGAACGGCACCACAATGTTGATGGGGCGCGACGGGTACACTTGCGCCGAAGCGATCGGGAAAGCAGCCACAACCGTCGTCGAGATCGCGGCGAGACCGATGATCAATCTCCCGAACTTCATGACCTTCTCCTCTATTCCTGCCTATGACAGGGGGCCGGCACATCGCGGGATCGAACAGAGATTAAGGACCAAGTGTGCTATAGGGGTAGCCTGAACTTGCCTTGAAGGATAAAGGACAATCCTATGCCGCGCCTGGTCTTGGAGTGGGAAAGGAGTCTCGGCCGGCGGCTTACGCTGCGCGACCTTCATATCCTCAAGACGGTCGCACAGTCGGGCAGCATGGCGAAGGCCGCGCGCAGTCTGGGCATGTCGCAACCATCAGTGTCAGAGGCCGTTGCCAAACTCGAAGCTGTCTTGCGTGTTCGGCTGCTGGATCGGGGTCCGCGAGGCGTCGAGCCGACGATCTATACAAATGCCCTACTGCGGCGCGAGCAAGTCATCTCCGACGAAGTGCAGCAAGCTATCCGCGACATCGAGTTTCTCGCGGATCCCGCTGCCGGAGAGATACGAATCGGCTGCCCTGAAAATCTTGCATGCGGATTCGTTCCCACTGTTATTGATCGAATGTCGCGCTGCTATCCGAAGGTTACTTTCCATGTCACTCCTGTGGAACCGGCCGCGATGGGCTTTCGAGAGCTACGCGAACGCAGCGTCGATCTTATGATCGGACGAATCCTGGCCCCTCCGCTGGACGACGATCTGGACGCGCAAACCCTGTTTGAGGATCGGTTGCTCGTCGTTGCCGGCGCATCGAGCCCATGGACGCGGCGGCGCAAGATCGCGATGGACGAATTGCTGGACGAGCCCTGGGTCCACATCCCGCAAAACAACCTGGTCAATACTTACTATGTCGCAAGCCTAAGGGCGCGCGGGTTGACCCCGCCCACGCCGGTCGTGAGCACCTATTCGATGCATGTGCGCAACCATCTTGTCGCCACCGGGCGATACCTTGCCGTATTCTGGGAATGGACGCTTCGTTTCAATACCAACGGCCAATCGCTGAAAGTCTTGCCGGTCGATCTCGGAGTTCCCTCACGGCCGGTAGCGACCGTGAAGCTCAAGAACCGGACTCTGAGCCCGGTCGTCGAACTCTTCATCGGACAAGCGCAGGAGCTCGCGAGGTCGATGTCGATGCGCTCGGCCACTCGGGCCAAGGCGCCGTCAAGCAGAGGCTGAACGTCCGAGGTGGGTCAAATCTCTGACGAACCGCTTGACGTTCGCCGATGTCCGGAAATCGCCCGGAAGGAGACACGGCGTGGCCGACTTCATGGGTTTTGGCCCTGAGGACTCGTCGGACCGCGGTCCAGTGAGCGCCGTTCCGGAAATCTCGGCCTTCGGCCTCAGGCCGCTGCGATCGCCTCGAGGTGCTCGACCAGCTCTTCGGGGTTGCTGAAGAAGGGCGAGTGGCCGCATTCCATCGTGATCACCTTGCACGGCGTCGCCTTGACCATGAGCCGCTGCAGCTTGACGCGGATGGCATTGTCGAAAATGCACTCGATGTACCAGCGCGGCACCGAGCCGAAACGGTCTTCGGTGAGGGTCACCGGCGTGGTCGAGATGGAGATAGGCTGCGGCCGCAGCCGCTCCATGGCCCGGTAGCGGTCCTCCGGCGAGACGTCGGCGTAGAACAGGGCAGGTAGCTTGTCGCGGGAGAAGGTGTAGGTCTTGCCGTCGGGACTGACCTGCCGCGACAGGCGGAACATCGCGTCGGGCTCGAGGTTGGTCATATCGCGGCCGGTCTTGCCCGTCGTCGGCAGCAGGGCACATAGATAGACCAGGGCCTTGAGCTTGCGCCGCCGCGCCTCGGCGAGCTGGCTGATGGTGATGCCGCCCAGGGAATGGCCGACGAGGACCACCTGATCGTCCATCTTGTCGAGCAGGCGGGCGAGCTTTTCGACATTGTCGGCCAGGGTCACCACAGCCGGGGGCGTCTGGTCTTTGCCGAGGCCGGGCAGGTCGGGGGCGCAGACCTTATGGCCTTTGGCTTCCAGGAGCGGCACGACCTTTTCCCAGGCCCAGCCGCCGGCGCAGGCACCATGTACGAGCAGAAATGTTGCCATGATCCGCTCAGCCTCGGCCGACGACGGTACGCGCGCCGGCCGCAGGCACGAAGAAGTCGGGCATCAACGGCGTGCCGGGCGAGACGGCATATTTGTCGAAATCGGTCACGCCTTCGGCAGTCAGAACTTCGTCGTCGATGAAGAAGTTGCCGGTGCACTGGCGCGCCGGCCGGCAGAAGATCGCATGTGCGGCGTCGGCCATGATCTCCGGCTTGCGGCAGCGCTTCATGCCGTCCTCGCCGCCCAGGATGTTCTGGATTGCGGCCGTCGCGATGCCGGTGCGCGGCCACAGGCAGTTGAAGGCGATGCCCTTGCCTTTGAATTCCTCCGCCATCGCCCAGGCGAAGACGGACATGCCGTACTTGGCGAGCGTATAGGCCGCATGGTTGGCGAACCACTTCACGTCAAAGTCGAGCGGCGGGGAGAGGTTGAGGACGTGTGGGTTGCCGGCCTTCTCGAGGTGCGGGATGCACTTCTGCGAAACGAGGAAGGTGCCGCGCGCGTTGATCTGGTGCATGAGGTCGTAGCGCTTCATCGGCGTCGCGAGCGTGCCGGTCAGGCTGATGGCGCTGGCGTTGTTTACGAGGATGTCGATGCCGCCGAACTTCGCAACGGTTTCCGCCACCGCCTTCTCGACGCTCTGCTCGTCGCGGATGTCGCAGGCGAGCGGCAGCGCCTTGCCGCCGGCCTTTTCGATCTCCTCGGCGGCAGTGAAGATCGTGCCGGGCAGGCGTGGATCGGGTTTCACCGTCTTTGCCGCAATCGCGACATTGGCGCCGTCGCGCGCCGCACGCAGTGCAATGGCAAGGCCGATGCCACGGCTGCCACCGGTCACGAAAAGGGTCTTGTTACCCAGACTCATGGCGCCCCCAAGAAATCCTTGGGCTCTATAGCCGGCCCGAGTCTTGGCCGCTAGTGTCGCCACACAGGGGAGGCATGCATGAAGCCGTGTTTTGAAACCGCTACGCGGCTCGCCCGTGCAATTCGCAGCGGGCGACTGAGTTCCGTCGAGGTGACCGAGGCGCACTTGCAGCGGATCGCGCGCGTGAACGGGCCGATCAACGCCATCGTGCTGGTCGATCGCGAGGGTGCCCTGAAAGCCGCCCGTGCTGCGGATCGAGCGCTCAAGAAGCACAAGGTGAATGGGAAGGCGGGAGCATTGGGGGCCCTGCACGGCGTGCCCATTACGATCAAGGAGGCCTTCGACGTCGCCGGCCTGCCCACGACGTCCAGCCATCCGCCGCTGAGAGATAACATTGCCGCGAGCGACGCCACTGTCGTGGCCCGACTGCGTGCGGCCGGCGCGGTGATCCTGGGCAAGACCAACGTGCCCGAGCTCTGCGCCGACTTTCAGACCGAGAGCCCGCTCTTCGGGACGACCAAGAACGCCTGGGATGCGCGCCGCACGGCCGGCGGTTCGACCGGCGGCGGTGCTGTGGCCGTCGCAGCACGCCTGTCGCCGCTGGAGCTCGGCAGCGATATCGGCGGCTCGGTGCGCAATCCAGCGCATTTCAACGGCATCTTCTCCTTGAAGCCGACGGAATGGCGGGTTCCCTCGCACGGCCATGTGCCCGACCTGCCGGGCGCGACGCGCACGGTGCGTTACATGGGCACCTTCGGCCCTCTGGCGCGTTCGGTCGACGATCTCGAGACGGCGCTCCGGATCGTTGCCGGCCCCGATGGGCGCGAGGCCGAGGCGCCACCGGTGCCGCTCGGGCCCACGACCAAGCTCGTGGCCAAGGGGCTACGGATCGCGGTGCTTGCCGGCAACCCGCTGGTGACGCCCTCGGCCGATACGGGGGCGGTGGTTCAGGCCACCGCGAAGCTTCTCGCCAAGTCCGGGGCCAGGGTGAAGCAGGCTGCCCCCGAAGGCCTGGACTGGCAGCAGGCCTGGGACGACTGGTCGGATCTCTTCCAGTACCTGATCCGGGCCCTGCAGCCGCTCGCCGAGCGCGAACGCTTCTTCGGCAAGACCGAGGCGGCCAACCCCTCGACCCGGTCGGTGGCCCGCGCCGCGCGCCTGGATCTTGGCCAGTTCCTCGCTGTCCTCGATCGGCGCGATCAGCTCATCCGGCGCTGCGAGGCTTTTCTCGACGACTACGACGCCTGGCTGATGCCGGTGATGCCCGACGTCGCCTTCATTCGCCAGTCGCCGAGCCAGCCGCTCCGCATCGACGGCGTCGACCATCCGTATTTCTTCGCCGGCACCTCCTACAACTTCCTGGCCAACGTCACCGGCCAGCCGTCGATCGTGCTGCCCTGCGGCTTCTCGCGCGATGGCCTGCCGATCGGCCTGCAGCTTGTCGGCAAGCGCTGGGGCGAGGCGAAGCTGCTGGGTGTCGCCAAGGCCCTGGAACAGCTTCTGCCGCCCTGTCCCGTGCCGCCGGATTACAAGGACGCGTAGCTTGCTGGGAGCGCGCCACTCCAGTGGCGCTCATAAGTTGCCGGCGACCAAAAAGACGCGCCACTGGAGTGGCGCGCTCCCAGCAAGACCTCTGCCCGGCGCTACTCCACCTTCACGCCGGCCTTGTCGATGATCGCTTTCCATTTGGCGAATTCGGCACGCTGAAAGGCACCGAATGCCGCCGGCTGCATCTGGGCAGGTGTCGGGATGTCCTGGCCGAGATCCTCGAGCTTGCGCCGGACCTCGGGGTCTTTGAGGGTCGCGACGGCGGCGGCATTGAGCTTGTCGATGATCTCACGCGGCGTGCCCTTCGGCGCCCAGAGGCCGTGCCAGATCGTGACCTCGATCCCGGGAAAGCCTGCCTCCGCCGTGGTCGGAATGTCGGGTGCCGCGGCGGTGCGTTGCTTGGCGGCAACGGCATAGACCTTGAGCTTGCCGGCCCGGATATGGGGCAGCGAGTTGGAGGATTGATCGATCATGATCTGGATCTGGTTGGCGATCAGATCCTGCACCGCGGGCCCCGTGCCGCGGTAAGGCACGAGCTGGTACTTCGTGCCGGTCACTTCGAAGAAGGCGAGCGCCCCGATATGCGAGCCCGAGCCCATGCCCGCGGTGCCGCCCGAGACCTTGTCGGCATTGGCGTTGAGATAGGCCACCAGCTCCTTCAGGTCCTTGGCCGGGACCTGAGTGGAGGTGACGACCAGCAGCGGGTTCGACGGCAGGAGCGCGATCGGCACGAGATCTTCGATCAGGTCGTAGTTCAGGTTCTTGTAGATGGCGCCGTTCACCACATTGGTGCCGAGATGGCCGATGCCGATCGTGTAGCCGTCGGGCGCGGATCGCACGAGCTTGCCCATGGCGATGGAGCCTGCCGCGCCGGTCACATTGTCGATCACGATCTGCTGGCCGAGCTCCTTCGACATGCGCTCGCCCACGATGCGCGCCATCACGTCGGTCGGGCCGCCGGCCGAGAAGGGGACGATCAGGTTGATCGGCTTGCTGGGATAGGGCTGGGCCAGTGCCGGGCTTGCGGCAAGGGCCGCCAGCACGGCGAACGCTGTTCTACGCAACATTGCAAAACCTCCCGGTGCTTCTCATTGCCGGTGAGATTAGCGGGGCGTTTCCGTCAGCGCCATCGCAGGAGGAAACGGTCCGCCAGGGGAGCTGGGCGAGACCCTCTCAACGCCCAGTGCCATCGAGGGCCATGGTAACCAGCACCGCACGGTTGGACACCTGCTGACCTTCCTGCACGGAGATCGCCTCGACCTTGGCATCGAGCGCGGCCTTGAGCTGGTGCTGGATCTTCATGGCTTCGAGGACGATCAGGGTCTGGCCACGGCTCACCTGGTCGCCGGGGGCCACCTTGATCGAGACGATGCGCCCGTCCATCGGGGCGCGCAGCTTGCCGTCGCTGCCGGCCGCTGCGGCCTCAGGCGGCGCGTAGGTCTTGTCGGTGAAGCGCACCGTATGGGCGTCGAGATCGACGATGATGTCGTTGCCGTCGATGTGGAAGGGTGCATCGTGTGCCTCCGGAAGGCCCTCGACCTGGAGAAGGCGCTCGGTGCCCCCGGCTGCCAGCCTGATGGGCGTCGGCTCGGGGTTGGAGTTGCGCCACCCGCGCAGGGGCTCGGGATAGTGCGCCGCCGATGCCCGCCACAGGCAGTTGGCCGCCATCAGCCAGTGCGCATCGTCGATCGGCGGGGCCGCGAAAGTATGCCTCGACAGGAAGGCCGTCGTCGCGTGGCCGGCCGCGAACTCAGGATGCTCCAGCAGGCAGATCAGGAAATGGCGGTTGGTCGTCGGCCCCAGGACGACGGTCTCGCGCAGGGCCCGCACCAGCCGTGTCCGGGCCTCCTCGCGTGTCGCGCCGTGGGCGATCACCTTGGCGATCATGGGATCGTAGAAGGGCGAAATCGCCAGCCCGTCCTTCATGCCGTGGTCGGTGCGCACACCCGGACCGGCGGCCGGCCGCCACACATCGATACGGCCGGTCTGCGGCAGGAACCCGCCATAGGCATCCTCGGCATAGAGGCGCACTTCGATCGCGTGACCGGCGAAGGCGATCTGATCCTGCGCAAGCGGCAGCTTCTCGCCGCGGGCCACGCGCAGTTGCCATTCGACGAGGTCGAGCCCGGTGATTGCCTCGGTGACCGGATGCTCGACCTGCAGGCGGGTGTTCATCTCGAGGAAGTAGAAGGCACCGTCGCCCCCCAGCAGGAACTCGACGGTGCCGGCGCCGCGGTAGCCGATCGTCTTGGCGGCCGCGACGGCGGCGGCGCCCATGCGGCGGCGCAGGTCGGCGTTGACAGCCGGCGAGGGCGCTTCCTCGATCACCTTCTGATGGCGGCGCTGCACGGAGCAGTCGCGCTCGCCGAGATGGACGACATTGCCGTGGCTGTCGGCAAAGACCTGGATCTCGACGTGGCGCGCGTCGACCACGGCCTTCTCGAGGATCAATTCGCCGGAGCCGAACGCGCTCTCTGCCTCGGTACGCGCTGTGCGGATCGCCTCAAGGAGGTCGCCCTCCGCCTCGACCAGCCGCATGCCGCGGCCGCCACCGCCGGCGGCCGCCTTGACCATGATCGGCAAGCCGATCTTGCCGGCTTCCCTCTCGAGGTGTCCGTCGCTCTGATCGGCCCCCTGGTAACCCGGCACGCAAGGGACTCCGGCATCGATCATGCGCCGCTTGGCGGCCGCCTTGTTGCCCATGGCGGCGATGGCCGCAGCAGGGGGGCCGATGAAAACGATGCCGGCCTTCTCGCAGGCGGCGGCAAAGCCTTCGTTCTCGGAGAGGAAGCCGTAGCCCGGATGGACTGCATCGGCGCCGCTCTTGCGGACGGCGTCGAGGATGCGGTCGATGCTGAGATAGCTTTCACCGACCGGCGGCGGGCCGATGCGGACGGCCTCGTCGGCGAAGGCCACGTGGGGGGCTTCCTTGTCGGCATCGGAGTAGACGGCGACGGTGCGGTAGCCCATCGCCTTGGCCGTACGCATGACGCGCCAGGCGATCTCGCCGCGATTGGCGACCAGGATCTTGCTGTAGCTCATCACTCGGGACCCATCATTCGACGGCCCAGCGCGGCGGCCGCTTCTCGGCGAAGGCGCGCAGCCCCTCGGCCGCTTCCGGTCCGCGGCGTGCTTCGGCGAACTTGTCGGCGGCGAAGTCGAGGACCGACGACAGCGGCTCGGTGCCGACCTTCATCACGACCTGCTTGGTGAGGGCATTGGCGATCGGCGCGCACTTGTCGATCTGCTTCAGCACCTCTTCAAGCTTGGCGTCGAGGGCGGCCGAATCCTGGACCAGATAGTGCACGATGCCGAGCCGCAGCGCCTCCGGCCCCTTGAAGCGGGCCGCCGTCAGGGTGAGATGCCGGGTCTGCGGCACGCCGATGCGGGCGGCCACGAACGGCGCGATCTGGGCGGGAACGATACCGAGCGCCGTCTCGCTCATGGCGAAGCCTGCGCCTTCGGTGCAGATCGCCACGTCGGAGACGCAGAGGATGCCGAAGCCGCCGGCAATGGCGAAGCCTTCGACGGCCGCGACCACGACCTGCGGGCTGGTATTGACCATTTCCAGGAACGTGCCGAAGCCGCGATTCCAGACGGCGATCGGGTCCTTTTCGCCGGGCTTGGGCTTCTCGGTGAAGCTCTGCTCCATGTTCTTGAGATCGGCGCCCGCACAGAAGGTGCCGCCGGCGCCGCGCAGGATCGCGACCTTGATATCGCGTCGGTCGCGCAGCACCTCGAAGACGCTGCGCAGCTCGCCGATCAAGGTGGGGTTGAGGGCGTTCTTGACCTCAGGCCGGTTGAGCGTGACGTGAAGGCGCGACCGCTCGCGGTGCAGCAGCAGGGTTTCGTACTTCTCGGCGAACTCGGCCATTGGGGGCTCCAAACTCGTGTCAGCGATCTAGATCAGCGATTTTCCAGCCGGGGCAGGGTGCCCATCAGCTTGGAGATGATCTGCAGCATCACCTCGTCGGCGCCGCCGCCGATCGAGGCCAGGCGGGAATCGCGGAAGGCGCGGGCGGTGGGGGACTCCCAGAGATAGCCGGCGCCGCCCCAGTATTGCAGGCAACCGTCGGTGACCACGCGCACCATGCGACCCGCCTTGAGCTTGGCCATCGATGCCAGCATCGTGACGTCGGTGCCACCGAGATAGTCCTCGCAGGCGCGATAGCAGAGCGAGCGCACCAGCTCGACCTCGGTGCGCAGTTCCGCGAGCTTGAAATGGATGACCTGGTTGTCGAGCAGCGGACGGCCGAACACCTTGCGCTCGCGGGTGTACTCGATCGTCTGGTCGATCAGCCGCTCCATGCCGACCACGGCGCTGATGGCGCCCCACAGCCGCTCCTCCTGGAACTGCTGCATCTGATAGACGAAGCCCATGCCTTCCTGGCCGATCAGGTTGCGCACCGGCACCCTGACGTCGTCGAGGAAGATCTGCGCGGTGTCGGAGCTGCGCATGCCGAGCTTGTCGAGCTTCTTCACCACCTCGACGCCCTTGGTCTTCATCGGCAGGCAGATCAGCGACTTGTTCTTGTGCACCGGCCCTTCGCCCGTGCTGGCGAGCAGGCACATCCAGTCGGCCTGGGTGCCGTTGGTGGTCCACATCTTGCCGCCGTTGATCACCCAGTCGCCGCCGACGCGGCGGGCCGTGGTCTTGATCGAGGCGACATCCGAGCCCGCACCCACCTCCGAGACGCCGAGGCAGGCGACATAGTCGCCGGCAATCGAGGGCGTCAGGAACTCGCGGCGCAGCTCGTCGCTGCCGTAGCGCGCCAGCGCCGGTGTCGCCATGTCGGTCTGTACGCCGATCGCCATCGGCACCGAGCCGCAATTGATGTGACCCAGCTCCTCGGCCATCACCATGGCGTACGAATAGTCGAGCCCCATGCCGCCATATTCCGTCGGCTTGTTGATGCCGAGCAGGCCGGCATCGCCCAGCTTCTTGAAGACCTGGTGGGCGGGGAAGATGCCATCCTCCTCCCACTTGTCGACATGGGGGTTGATGTCCTTGTCGATGATGGCCCGGAGCGTGCGGCGGATCTCGTCGTGTTCCTGCGTGAACTGCACAGAGCTTCTCCTACGTCTTCGGACCGCGGGTCTCCAGACCCGCATCAGGATCATGAGCGGGCCTGAAGGCCCGCGGTCCGGTATGAGTCACTAGCGGTTGCCCAGCCGGGGCAGGGTGCCCATCAGCTTGGAGATGATCTGAAGCATGACTTCGTCGGCGCCGCCGCCGATCGAGCCCAGGCGGCCATCGCGATAGCTGCGCGCCACGGGGCTGTCCCACAGGTAGCCGGCGCCGCCCCAGTATTGCAGGCAGGAATCGGCGACCTCGCGGCGCAGGCGGCCCGCCTTGAGCTTGGCCATCGAGGCCAGCATGGTCACGTCCTTGCCGGCGAGATACTCCTCGCAGGCGCGGTAGACGATGGAGCGCAGCGCCTCGACCTCGGTCTTGAGCTCGGCGAGGCGGAAATGGATCACCTGGTTGTCGAGCAGCGGCTTGCCGAACACTTTGCGTTCGCGCGTGTACTCGATGGTGGCATTGATGATGCGGTCGCAGCCCATCAGCGAGCCGGCGCCTGCCCACAGACGTTCCTCCTGGAACTGCTGCATCTGGTAGACGAAGCCCATGCCCGGCTGCCCGATCGTGTAGCTGACCGGGACCTTCACCTCGTCGAAGAAGGTCTGCACGGTGTCCGAGGCCCGCATGCCGAGCTTGTCGAGCTTCTTCACGATCTCGATGCCTTTGGTCTTCATGGGCACGACGATCAGCGACTTGTTCTTGTGGGCGGGACCGTCGTCGGTGCTGGCCAGCAGGCACATCCAGTCGGCCTGGGCGCCGTTGGTGGTCCACATCTTGCCGCCGTTGATCACCCAGTCGCCACCGACCCGGCGGGCCGTCGTCTTGATCGAGGCGACGTCGGAGCCGGCGCCGGTTTCCGAGACGCCGAGGCAGGCAACGTAGTCGCCGCTGATCGATGGCGTGAGGAACTCGCGGCGCAACTCGTCGCTGCCGTAGCGGGCGAGCGCCGGCGTCGCCATGGAGATCTGCACGCCGGTTCCCATCGGCACCGAGCCGCCATTCACCAGGCCGAGCGATTCCGAGCAGATCATGGCGTAGGAGAAATCGAGGCCCGAGCCGCCGAATTCGACCGGCTTGTCGACGCCCAGCAGGCCGGCATCGCCCATCTTCTTGAACAGCGCGTGGGCGGGGAACTGGCCTTCCTTCTCCCACTCGTCGACATAGGGATTGATCTCGCGATCGATCAGCGTCTTCCAGGTCTGACGCAGGGCCTCGTGCTCGGGTGTGAACTTCATTGCGCTACATCCTCGCGACGCCGAAGGTGATGGGATTGAGCGGCCGCACAATCGATTCGCGGGCGATCGAGAGCGTGAAGGCAAGCACGCGGCGGGTGTCGCGCGGGTCGATGATGCCGTCGTCCCACAGGTGTGCCGTCGCATAGAGCGCGGTGGATTCGCGGTCGAACTGGTCGACGATGCCCTTGAACATCTTGTCGATCTGCTCGCGTGGCGGCTCCTTGCCCTCGCGCTGGAACTTCTGCTCCGTCACCGTCTTCATCACGCCGGCCGCCTGTTCGCCGCCCATGACGGCGATCCGGCTGTTGGGCCAGGCGAAGATGAAGCGCGGATCGTAGGCGCGGCCGCACATGCCGTAGTTGCCGGCGCCGAAGCTGCCGCCGATCACGATGGTGACCTGCGGGACCGTCGCATTGGCCACCGCCTGGATCATCTTGGAGCCGTGCTTGACGATGCCGCCGCGCTCGGCCTCGGTGCCGACCATGTAGCCGGTCGTGTTCTGCAGATAGACGATCGGCGTGCCCTGCTGGCAGCAGAGCTGGATGAATTGCGCGGCCTTGACCGAGCCCTTGGTCGTGATCGGCCCGTTGTTGCCGACGATCCCGACCGGCTCGCCCTCGATTTCCGCCCAGCCGCAGATCGTCTGCTGATCGAACAGGCCCTTGAATTCCAGGAAGTCCGAACCGTCGACCAGGCGCGCGATCACTTCGCGGACGTCGTAGGGATCCTTGTGCGACGGCGGAACGACGCCGCAGAGCTCGTCGATCTCGTAGAGCGGCTCCTTGAAGGCCCGCGCCTTGTGTGGCGGCAGCTTGTCATTCCAATGCCACTTGGCGATCACGTCGCGCGCCATGCGGATGCCGTCGGCGTCGTTCTCGGCCATCCATTCCGCGACGCCGGAAACCGTGGCGTGCATCTCGGCGCCGCCCAACTCCTCGTCGGTGGCAATCTCGCCGGTTGCCGCCTTGAGGAGAGGCGGGCCTGCCAGGAAGACCTTGGCCTGATTGCGTACCATGATGACGTAGTCGGACAGGCCCGGCAGATAGGCGCCGCCGGCCGTCGACGAACCATGCACCACGGTGACCTGCGGGATGCCGCGGGCCGACATGCGCGCCTGGTTGGCGAAGCCGCGGCCGCCTGGCACGAAGATCTCCGCTTGATAGAGCAGGTTGGCGCCGCCCGATTCCACCAGGTTCACGACGGGCAGCTTGTTCTCCATGACGATCTGCTGCACCCGCTGGCCCTTGCGCTGCCCCGAGGGGGCAACGGTGCCGCCCTTGATCGCCGAGTTCGAGGCGGTCACGACGCAACGCACGCCCTCGACGTAGCCGATACCCGAGACCGAGCCGCCGCCCGCGCTGGAGCCGTCCTTGTCGTCGTGCATGCGGTAGCCGGCCAGCGGCATCAGCTCGAGGAACGGTGCGCCGCGATCGAGCAGGAGCGCGATGCGTTCGCGCGGCATCAGCTGCTTGCGTTTGCGGAAACGCTCGCGCGATTTCTCGGAGGCGGCCTGGACGCTGGCCTCGGCGTCGCGGAACTCCTGGATCGCCGCCAGCATGTGCTTGCGGTTCTTCAGGTACTCGTCGCTGTTGCGGTCGATCTGGCTTTCGATGATGGGCATGTGGTCAGCCACCCAGCACTTTCGGGGTCTTCGCGAGGTGGAAGCCGTTGAAGGCCTTCGATTTGTCGGTGATGGGTAGCTCGAACGAGCGGTTGCCGAGCGGCACGCCGCCGTCGATGCGGATCTCCGTGCCGGTGATGAACGCCGCAGCGTCGCTCAGCAGGAAGCAGACCGCGGCCGACACTTCGCTTTCGGTGCCGAGGCGGCCGAGCGGGCAGTAGGTCTTGAGCTTGGGGATCTGTTCCTTGAACTCGCCGGTGTAGGTGTCCATGCCGGACGAGGCGATCCAGCCCGGGGCGACCGAGTTCACGCGCACGCCGGCCGATGCCCATTCATGGGCGAGCGTCATGGTGAGATTGGCCATGCCTGCGCGGGCGGCCCCGGTATGCACCATGTTGGGAAAGCCGTTGCGGTAGTCGGCCGTCATGTTGACGATCGAGCCGCCGTGATCCTGCATCGACTGGACGAAGACTTCGCGGCTGACGAGGAAGCCGCCGGTGAGGTTGTTGCGGACCACCACGTCGAAGCCCTTGGCGCTGAGCGACGCGGCGGGCGAGGGGAACTGGCCGCCGGCGTTGTTGAACAGACCGTGGATGCGCCCGTTGCGGGCGACGATCGCCGCCACGGCGTCCTTGACCTGGGTCTCTTCGCGGATGTCGAAGGCATGGGTCTCGCAGGTGCGGCCGGCTGCTTCGATCTCGCTGCGCACCGTGTCGAGTTTTTCCTGCTTGCGGCCGCAGATCGCGACATGGGCGCCGAGTGCGGCAATCTCATGCGCCGTACAGCGGCCGATGCCGCTGCCGCCACCCGTCACGACGATGGTCTGGCCATCGAACAATCCCGGCTTGAAGACCGAGCGATACGACATGTTTCCTCCGCCTTTGACACGGCAGTTATCGGCCGTCCGCCGGTGCATCCAAGCATCTTGTGATGTGCGGTTCGTTACTCGGGCTGTATTTGACGTTTACGTAAAGGTCAAGTAAGCCGGGCGCAGCCAATTCCATTTGGCAATACGACCTGGGAGCTAGGCATGACGTTGCAGGAAATCACCGCCAAGATGCAGGAAGGGGCTTCCAAGAAGTCGGCCTTCGGCAATTCCGTGAAGTTCGCCACGGATCAGGGCGTCGTCTACATCGATGGCAACCAGAACCCGCCGTCCGTCAGCAACGACGACAAGGCCGCCGACTGCACGATCAAGATGGATTTCGGCGATTTCACCGACCTGATCGGCGGCAAGCTCGACGGCATGACGGCGTTCATGACCGGCAAGCTCAAGATCGAGGGCGATATGGGCGTCGCGATGAAGCTGCAGAGCATCCTGCGCTAACTGCTGCCTCACCTCGGTACAGATCGGGCCCCTTGCGGGGCCCTTTTTGTTGGCAGTCCCGTCAGCCCTCTCGGCTCTTATGATAGTGTCGCTTTGCCTTGGCGCGGTTGCCGCAACTCTGCATCGAACACCAGCGGCGTTTGCCGGCCCGGCTGTCGTCGAGGAAAACCCAGCCGCATTCTGGGTTGGCACAGCGGCGGACCCTATCCAGACGCGGCCCGGCCAGCAAATCGCCGGCTGACCACAACACGGGCGCCAGCAGCGCCAGCGCCGTTCCCGACTTGAAGTCGACATCCCAACTGTAGCCGGTGCGCTCGCGATGCAAGGTCGTGCGGGCAGGGGCCATCGCCAGGGCCTGATTCAAGGCCTCGATGTCCCGTACCGGCGGAGCCTTGCCCTGGGCGTGCGTATCGAACAGGCGATGGATCAGTTCACGCAGCTCGATCGCTCGGTCGAATTCGGGGGAGGCGAGCGGCCTGGCCGCCTTCGGGCCGCCATTGGCGCTGCTCCAGGCCGCGAGGTCTTCGGGCCCGTTCAGGGTCTCCGTCGGTGTCGGCTGGCCGCGCCAATACCGTGTGTTGGCGAATTCCAGGCAGAGATCGGCGCGGATCATAGGCGGGACTTACTAACCGGTTGTCAGGTTGACAAGCTCAGGCTGCCATCTTAACCATATAACCAGTTATATAGTTAATGAGGAGGAAGTGCCATGTTCGACCATGTTTCGATTGGCGTCGCCGATATCGCCCGGACGCGGAAGTTCTACGACGCGGCGTTGAAACCGCTGGGCTACACGCTCCTGAGCGACGGCGAGAGTTCGCTGGGTTACGGCGACAAGGCGGTGGAGCTGTGGATCAGCAAGACGGCCACGCCGGTGAAGGCCGACGTGAACTCGGGCCTGCACTTCTGCTTCGTCGCCAACGATCGCAAGGCCGTCGATGCCTTTCACGCCGCGGCGCTGAAGGCCGGCGGCAAGGACAACGGCAAGCCCGGCGTCCGCGCCGATTACAGCCCGAACTATTACGCCGCCTTTGCGGTCGACCCCGACGGGTACCGCCTCGAAGCGTATTGCGGGAAGTGACCGAAGCCTGCCTTGCGGGCCGCACCTTCAAGACCATCTTGAAGGTGACGACACAAGACAAGGCGACCATGGCCACTCATTCAGTCCACTCTGCAACGGCTGCCGAGATCGCAGCCGTTGCCGACGTTCTCACGCTCGCCTTCGGCACCGATCCGGCGGCACGGTGGAGCTGGGCCGACCCCCGAGTCTATCTCGCGAGCTTCCCGCGTTTCGTCCGGGCGTTCGGCGGCGCTGCGTTCGAGCGCGGCACGGCGTACGTCGTCGACGACAACAAGGGAGCGGCACTCTGGCTGCCGCCCGGCGCCGAGCCGGACGAAACGGCGATGGGTAGCCTGATGCAGGAGACGGTGCCGGAGTCTATCGGCAAGGATGGACTCTCCGTCATGCAGCAGATGGAGAGCTATCATCCTGGAGAGCCGCACTGGTACCTGCCGCTGATCGGCATCGACCCGGCGCATCAGGGCAGGGGACTGGGCGGCGTCCTGATGCGGCACGCGCTGGCTGAATGCGATCGCGACGGCTGCCTTGCCTATCTCGAATCGAGCAACCCGCGGAACGTGCCGCTCTATCAGCATCTCGGCTTCGAGCTGCTGGGCACGATCCAGGCCGGCACCTCGCCCAAACTCTTTCCCATGCTGCGCAAGCCGCAGCGGAGGTCGTGATGCTGAAAGGACGCTGTTATTGCGGCGCCGTTCGCTACGAGACCACAGGCACGCCGACACAGGAAAGCGTGTGCCATTGCTCGATCTGCCGACGGACGACCGGCGCTCCCTTCGTCGCCTGGTTCAGCGTGCCGCTGTCGTCGTTCACCCTGTCCGGTGACACGACGACATTCCAGTCTTCAGCGGTAGCGTCGCGCCGCTTTTGCGCCAAGTGCGGCACGCAACTCACCTTCTATTCATCGCACCATCCCGATCTGATCGACATCACCACCTGCTCGCTCGAGCATCCCGAGCAGGTGCCGCCGGTCGATCACATCTATGGTGCGTCCCGCGTGACCTGGGTGAAGCCCGGCGACGGCCTTCCCATGCATCCCGATGCGCGGCCGGCCTAGAAGCCGACCGCCGCACCGTCGCGGCGGCTCTCCGAGGCGCCGAGATAGGGACCGCCCTCCGGGAAGCGCCAGATGATCTGGCTGGAGCCGAAGTCGAAGCTCGGTGCCTTGGTATGGGTGAGCCGATGGCCGCGCTTCTGCAGGCCCTCGAGCGTAGCCGCTGGCATGTGCTCCTCGGTCCAGACCGTCTCGTCGGATTCGTGAACGCGCCAGCGCGGCGCGTCGATGGCGGTCTGGGGGTTCTGGCCGTAGTCGACGATACGCGAGAGCACCTGCATGTGACCTTGCGGCTGCATGCCACCGCCCATCAGGCCGAAGGTCGCGACCGGGCGGCCGTCCTTGGTGATGAAGCCGGGAATGATCGTGTGGAAAGGTCGCTTCTTCGGGCCGACCTGGTTGGGATGCCCCTTGGTCGTGACGAAGCCGGTGCCGCGGTTCTGCAGCGAGATGCCCGTGCCGGGCACGACGATGCCGGAGCCGAAGCCGTTGTAGTTGGACTGGATCAGCGACACCATCATGCCGGACTGGTCGGCGGTGCCGAGATAGATGGTGCCGCCCATCTTCGGCGTGCCGGGGCCGAAATGCTGGGCCTTCTTGGGATCGATCAGCTTGGCCCGGCTCTTGAGGTAGTGCTTGTCGAGCATCTGGGCCGGCGTCACTTCCATGAAGCGCGGGTCGGCGACGTAACGATGGACGTCGGCGAAGGCCAGCTTCATCGCCTCGATGCGCAGATGTGCCACCTCCGGCCCGTCGCAGTCGTGGCCGGCGATCTCGAAGTTCTCGAGGATGCCCAGCGCCATGCAGGCCGCGATGCCCTGACCGGACGGCGGGATCTCGTGCAGGGTCGTGCCGCGATAGGTGAGGCCGATCGGATCGACCCAGTCGGCCTTGTGCGCGGCGAGGTCCTCCTTGCGCAGCATGCCGCCGGTCTCGCGGGAGTACTTGTCCATCGCCTCGGCGAGCTCGCCACGATAGTAGGCCTCGCCCTTGCTCTCGGCGATCTTGGTCAGCGTCTTCGCCTGGTCGGGGAACTTCCAGAGCTCGCCCGGCTGCGGCGCGCGGCCCTGCGGCAGGAAGGCCTTCACCCAGCTCTCCTGGCCCTTCAGCCGTTCGATGGCGCGCTGCCACTGATGGGCGATCATGTAGGAGACGCGGAAGCCGTCCTGCGCGTACTTGATCGCCGGCTCGAACAGGTCGGCAAAGGGCAGCTTGCCGTAGCGCTTGTGCAGCTCCATCCAGAGCGAGACGGCGCCGGGCGTGGTGACCGTCGACCAGCCCACGTCAGGCATCTTGGCCAGGCCCTCGTACTTGTCAGGGGTCATCAGCGCCGGCGAATGGCCCGAGGCGTTCAGCCCGACGAGCTGCTTGCCGTCCCACAGGATGCAGAAGGCGTCGGAGCCGATGCCATTCATCGTCGGTTCGAGCACGGTGATGGCGGCCGCTGTGGCCACCGCGGCATCGACGGCATTGCCGCCCTTGGCCAGCATCCGCAGGCCGGCCGTGGAGGCGAGATGCTGGGAGGAGGCGACGACGTTCTCGGCGAAGATCGGCAGCTTCTTGGTGCTGTAGTGGAAATCGTACGTGAAAGACGGCACCTCGGAATCCTTTCTACTTCTGTTTCGAGGCCGTGAGGGCCTCGATGCGCGCCACGAATCGCGGCGTCTGCAGGAACTGCCGGTGTTCGGTGGTGCCTTTGCCGAGCAGACGGCTGAGGTCGAACAGGCCCGAGCCCGCGATCTCCCCCATCCGCCCGGAGAGCGTCACGCGTTCGCCAAGCCGCAGGGTTTTTAGCGCCGTGACGGCAGCTTCGGAAAGGCCCGGCGGCGCGGTTGTACGCGATCGTGTGGAGAAAAGGTCGGCAACGGACCCGGCGAAGGCGAGCGCCCAGTCGTTGAACGCGTAGAGCGAAACCTGGCGGCCGACATCGACGGTGATCGCCACATCCTGGGCGTTGCCTTCGATCTTGGTCAGGGTGCCGCACCAGTCGCTGAAGGTGCCGGTTTTCTCGGCCAGGACGATGCTTTGCTTGGCAGCCTCCTCGATCTGCAATGGATTGTTGGAGGCAAGCGCCGGCTTCGCCAGGGCCTGCAGCCCGTCGAGGAAAGCCTTCTGGTCGGGATTCCGCTCATGGCAGGGGCGGTCGAAACAGCCGCCCAGGACGAGGCCGGCGCCGCCGAGGAAGAGTGCTCTGCGCTTCACGCCGCTATCTTAGCTTCCCTCATCCTGCCGGTCGAAGGGCGACTGTTGGGTTCGCAATCTTCTCCTCCCCATTCAAATGGGGAGGTGGCGTCGTCTTACGACGACGGAGGGGGCATATTCGGCCGGCGCTTTGCGGTCATGACCCCTCCGCCCGCGAAGACGCGAGCCCCTCCCCATTTGAATGGGGAGGGGAAAGTGTGACTCCGACAGCCGACCGAAGGCCGGAAAGATCACGCTGCCTTGGCCTGTGCCTTGGCCCGCTCTTCTTCCTTGAGTTCCTTCTTGGAAAGCTTGCCGACCGGTGTCTTCGGCAACTCGGCGCGAATCTCGAGGGCGACTGGCATCTCGTGCTTGCCGACGCGCGTGGCGAGATGCGTTTTCATCTCCTCGAAGGTGAGCGACGCGCCGGGCTTCAGCTTCACGAAGACTTTGGGCGCTTCCTGGCGATAGGGGTCGGCAATGCCAATCACGATACATTCGTCGACGGCCGGATGTTCGTACATCGCCTCTTCGATCATGCGCGGATAGACGTTGTAGCCCGAGGAGATGATCAGGTCCTTGGAGCGGTCGACCAGGAACAGCCAGCCGGCTTCGTCCATATAGCCCATGTCGCCGGTGCGCAGGCCCATCCAGTTGCTCGCGGGATGACGGAAGAGAACCTTCTCGCTTTCGTCTGGCTTCTTCCAATAGCCCTTCATGACCTGCGGGCCGATGATGCAGACCTCGCCGACATTGTCCTTGCCGGGCGGCAGGACCCGGTCTGGATTCTCCATGTCGCGGATCTCGATGATGGTGCCCGGCATCGGAACGCCGCACGAGCCGACTCGGCGCACGCTCTTGTCGACCGGGCAGATCGCACCGGTCGGCGATGTCTCGGTCAGGCCGTAGCCTTCGATCAGGGTCGCGCCGGTCAGCTTCTCGAAGCTTTGCTGCACCTCGACCGGCAGCGGTGCGCCGCCCGACATGCAGATCTTGAGCGACTTGAGGTCGAGCCCCTGCGCCTTGGGATGCTTGTTGATCGCGGTATAGAGCGTCGGCACGCCGGGCAGGAACGTCGGCTTCTTCTTGCCGAGATCGTCCACGATCATGTCGATGTCGGGCCGCGGATAGAGCAGGAGCTGGTTGCCGTTGCGCACCGCGCCCAGCATGATTCCCGACAGGGCATAGATGTGGAACAGCGGCAGCACGCACACGACCTTCTCGGTGCCGGGCGTGGTGTAGGGGGTCGTCCAGGCCTGGCCCTGGCTCATCGCGGCCATGATGCAGCCGTGGGTCAGCATCGCCGCCTTCGGCAGGCCCGTCGTCCCGCCGGTATATTGCAGCAGGGCGACCTCGTCCCACAGGTTCTCGCTCGACGGCTTGTAGGGCGTGTATTTGCCGTCGTTGGCCAGAAGATCCTTGAAGGACATGTGCCAGTCGTCCCGCGGCCAGGGCGACAGCTCCTTCTTCTTGGCGATCGGGTAGAGCCAGTTCTTGGGCCAGGGCAGGTAGTCGGCGATCGAGCCCACGATCAGCTTCTTCAGCCGGGTCTTGCCGCGCATCGCCGCCATCTTCGGGTAGAGCGCAGCGACGTCGAGCGTCACCAGGATGTCGGTTTCGGAATCGCCGATCTTGAATTCCAGCTCACGGGCAGCATCGAGCGGGGAGTAGTTCACCACCTTGCCGCCGGCCTTCAGGACACCGAAGAAGGCAATCAGGTAGTGCGGCGTGTTGGGAAGATAGAGCCCGACATTGACGCCGGGCTTCACACCGAGCTTCTGGAAGCCGGCGGCGGCCTTGTCGGAGGCCTCCTTGTAGTCCCGGAAAGTCATCACCTTGTCGAGGAAATCGGTGAACGGCCGCGCATCGTACTGTGCGCAGCACTCATCGAAGATCTGGTGGATGGTCTTGTTCGGGACCTCGAGCTCCCACTTCACGCCCGGCGGATAGCTCTTTTCCCAAGGGTAATTCGCCATTTTTATGTTCCTCCCTGAAGCAACTATGGGAGGGGCACGGCTGGAGGGTCAAGGCGAGGATGTCACTCCGGCGGTAGCCAGTAGTTGTAGGCGTAGACTGTGCGGAAACCTTGCGCCTCGTAGAGGGCGAGTGCCGGTGCATTGGTGGCGACCACTTGGAGGTAGGCAAAGCGGGCACCGCGACGCCAGGCCCAGGCATAGAGGCTTTCGGTGACGCGTCGCGCCAGGCCCTGCCGCCGCGCATCGGGCATCACCAGGACGTCGAACAATCCCATGTGATCGCCCTCCAGGGCGCCGATTGCCATGGCCATCGGTTGACCATGACGATGGACCAGGGCGAATGCCTTGGGGGTGGCGATGGCCGAGAGCATCCGTTTCATGGTCTCGCGATGTTCGGGCCGGACCGGGCTATGGGTGCAGAAGGCATCGAGCCAGGCGGCACTCGGCTGGTCGGCAATCTCCACAGCGGGGTCGGCCGGAAAACCCTCCCGGAGAGGGCAACGCTGGACGAGGCTGCGCTCGATGCTGCTGTAGCCGCGATCAGCCAGCAGACCGGCCATGGCGGACGGCGCCAACGGGCTCAAACGCCAGGCCGGGCGCTGGCCTCTGGAGCGGTAAGGCGCCTCCAATACTTCGATTTCAGTCGAAGGATTGTATCCTAATGCATTGATAGAATTGGCTCTTTTTGTATATCCGTTGGCAAAGCGAAGGCGCCAGCCGTCGATGTCGCGGCTATCTAACGCAGGCCAGCCTCGAAAGGCCAACTGCTCCAGTCGGCGAACTTCATCCAGTTCATGAAGGGGTGACATTCGGATCGGCCTGTGCTATTTTAATAACCAATAATAACAATCATTTATTTTACATACTGCAAGTCGCACATGAAGTTCGACTGCCCCTTCGTCGACTTTCGTGTTTGCTGGCAGCCGCCCCGCCGGTGCTCCTCCCATGCGACGGATTTCCGGCTGCCAGCGATCCTTCCGATCGTCTTTGCCATCTGCCTGGCCCTTGCCGGATGCGGAAGCGCCAGCCGTACGGGGACAGGCTATGCCGACCGGCCGCCCACCGATAGGGTCGCGCTGATCGCCTGGCAGGAATGGACCAAGTTCGGGCGGGCAACGGTCGTCCAGGGAGGCCATGCCGGCGGCTACGTCAACAGACCGGGTATCACCGAGCGTAGCGAGCCGCTGTCCAGCAGGGTGGGCGACTACTGGGGCGTGTGCGGCCGGCCCGAGTGGAATGGTCGAACCTCGAGCCGGCCATGGTCGGGTGCCTTCGTATCCTGGGTGATGGTCCGGGCGGGCTACAGCGCCGCCGATTTCCCGCGCGACGGCCGGCATGGCGCGTACCTTTCGGCGCTGTATGACCGTGAGCGTGCATCGCGAAGTGCACCTTTCCGTTTGCATTCTCCTACCGAGTATTCGCCCAAGCCCGGCGACCTCATCTGCACAGGGTCTGCCGGTCCGAGCTGGCGTTATGCAGACCAGCGCACGGCACACCGCCGCATCGACAACACCGCCAACCACTGCGATATCGTCACCGACGTCCGCGGGGGCTATGTCCAGGCAATCGGCGGCAACGTGAAGGATAGCGTGGCCATGACGCTCTATCCGGTCGACTCGCGCGGCCGGTTGCAGGCGGTCTCCGGTCGCTCCTGGCTTTTGGTCGTCGAGAAGCGCTCCTAGCCGCTGTTTCGTCGATTGATCTGGCGTTTCCGTCGATTGCCCGGATGAAACATTTCTTAAAGTTGACCTACGGGCAATGTCCCCCGCAGTCAGCCGTGTAATAGAGTTGGCCGTCCTCGTAGGGCAGCGGGGACTATGGAGAAAGGCGCGCTGAGTGGCGGGGATAATGCGACCTCCGGTGATCGGAGACCCACGTTCTGAACTGGCGAGAGTCCTGGCGGCGGCGCGATCGTCCTATGCCGGCGTTGCCGTGTTCACCGGTCTGCTGAACATTCTCTACCTGACCGGTTCGTTCTTCATGCTGCAGGTCTACGACCGCGTGTTGCCGAGCCGCAGCGTCCCGACGCTGGTCGGGCTGTGCGTTCTGGCGGCCGTGCTCTATGGCTTCCAGGCCGTCCTCGACATCCTGCGCAATCGGGTGCTGATCCGCATTGCCGGCGGCTTTTCCGAGCAGCTCGACCCGCGCATCTATCAGCTTCTCGTCAGGCTGCCGCTGCGGGCGCCCGGCATGGGCAATTTCGAGCCGGCGCGGGACCTCGAGCAGATCCGCGGCTTCATGTCGGGCGGTGGCCCGGCGGCGCTGTTCGACCTGCCGTGGCTGCCGCTCTATCTCGGCATCTGCTACCTGTTCCATCCGCTGATCGGCGTCACGGCGACAGTGGGTGCGCTCATCCTGATCGCCATCACGGCGCTCACCGAGATCAAGGTGCGCAAGCCGTCGATCGAGCTATCGGCCCTGTCGGCACAGCGCAACAGCCTGGCCGAGGCAAGCCGGCGCAACACCGAAGTGCTGCATGCCATGGGCATGGTTGGCCGTTTTTCGTCGCTGTGGACGGAAACCGGGCGCCGCTATCTCGCCATGCAGCAGCAGACCGGCGATATCACCGGCGGCATGGGCGGCCTTTCGCGGGCGCTTCGCATGATGCTGCAGTCGGCCGTGCTCGCGGTCGGCGCGTATCTCGTGATCCACCAGCAGGCCTCTGCCGGCATCATCATCGCCGGGTCGATCCTGTCGGCGCGTGCCCTGGCGCCCGTCGAAGTCGTGATCGCGCAGTGGCGGGTCTTCGTGTCGGCACGTCAGAGCTGGCGGCGTCTCAACAACCTGCTGGCCCGCATGCCGGCGGATCCGGCGACGATGGAGCTGCCCAGGCCGCATAACACCCTGGCGGTGGAGGCGATCAGCGTTGCCCCGCCGGGTTCCAACAACCTGGTCATCCAGGACATCGCCTTCAATCTCAAGGCCGGGCAGGGGCTGGGCATCATCGGCCCCAGCGCCTCGGGCAAGTCCTCGCTGGTGCGTTCCATCGTCGGCGTGTGGATGATATCGCGCGGCAAGGTGCGGATCGACGGCGCGTCGCTCGATCAATGGACGCCGGAAACGCTCGGCCAGCACGTCGGCTACCTGCCGCAGGACATGGAGCTGTTCGCCGGCACCGTGGCACAGAACATCGCCCGGCTGGATCCCGATCCGCCGTCGGACAAGGTCATCGCCGCCGCGCAGGCTGCCGGCGTCCACGAGCTGATCCTCGGGCTGCCCAACGGCTACGACACGCAGATGGGCGAGGGCGGGGCAGCCTTGTCGGCCGGCCAGCGGCAGCGTGTCGGACTGGCGCGTGCCCTTTACGGTGACCCGTTCCTGGTCGTCCTCGACGAACCCAATTCGAGCCTGGACCACGACGGCGACGAAGCCCTGACAAAGGCCATCCTAGGGGTGCGGGCACGCGGTGGCATCGCCATCGTGGTGGCGCACCGCCCGAGCGCGCTGGCGGGCGTCGACAACCTGCTGATTATGCGAGGCGGGCGCCAGCACGCCTTCGGACCGAAGGACACGGTGCTGCGCGAAGCCATGAAGGCGGCGCCTGCGCCAGTAGGTGCGGGGCCGGGAGCCGTGGGGCCAGTCGCCGCGGGGCCGGCAGCTGCCGGGGCGCCGACCACCGTGCCCCCAGTCGCCGTTGTTGCCCAAGGCGGAGCCGCTGCCCAGCCGCTTCGCGCTCCCGGGAAGGTAGTACCGTCATGACCGATCCGAAACCCTCTCAGCATTCGACGCGACAACCTCTGATGATAGGTTTCGTCGCGACCGCGCTGCTCGTCTTCGGCATCGGTGGATGGGCGGCCGCGACGCAGATCTCGGGCGCCGTGATCGCACCAGGCAAGCTCGTGGTCGATACCAACGTCAAGAAGGTCCAGCATCCGACCGGCGGCGTTGTCGGCGAGCTGCTCGCCAAGGACGGCGATCGGGTCAAGCAGGGCGACGTCGTGGTGCGGCTCGACGGCACACAGGCGCGCTCCAGCCTCGCCGTGGTCAGCAAGGCGCTCGACGAGCTGGTGGCGCGGCAGGCGCGCAACGAAGCCGAGCGCGATGGCGACAAGGCCGTCGAGTATCCGGCCGAGCTCGTCGCCCGCAAGGACGACCCCGAAGTCGGCCGCCTGATCGCGGGCGAACAGAAGCTTTTCGAGATGCGCAAGGTCGCGCGCGAAGGCCAGAAGGCGCAGTTGCGCGAGCAGATCCGGCAGCTTCAGTTGCAGATCGAGGGGACGCAAGCCCAGGAAGCGGCCAAGGCCAAGGAAGTGACGCTCTTGATGCAGGAGCTCGAGAGCGTGCGTATCCTGTGGAAGCAGAACCTCGTGCAGATCAGTCGCGTCACGGCGCTCGAACGCGATGCCGCGCGCCTCGAAGGCGAGAAGGCGTCACTCGGCGCCACGGTCGCACAAGGGCGCGGCCGGATCGCCGAGCTCGAACTCAAGATCCACCAGATCGATCAGGATCTCAGCACCGAAGTCGGCAAGGAACTCGCCGAGATCCGCGCCAAGAAATCGGAACTCACGGAGCGGCGCGTCGCGGCCGAAGATCAGTTGAAGCGCATTGATCTGATCGCGCCGCAGGACGGCAAGGTCTTCCAGCGCAGTGTCCATACGGTGGGCGGCGTCATCCAAGCCGGCGAGCCGGTCATGCTCGTCGTACCGGAGGCCGATTCGCTGATCGTCGAAGCCAAGGTCGCGCCGCACGATATCGACCAGATCCATGTCGGCCAGCATGCCGTGCTGCGCTTCGCCGCTTTCAATCAGCGGACGACGCCCGAGCTCAACGGCGAGGTGACCCATATCGGCGCCGACGTCGCACAGGAAGACAAAGCCAGCGAGCCCTTCTACTCGGTGCGCATCCGCGTCAGCGACGGCGAGCTGGCGCGCCTCGGGGGCCTGCAGCTCCTCGCCGGCATGCCGGTCGAGGCGTTCATCCAGACGACGCCGCGCACGGTCGCGTCGTTCCTGGTGAAGCCGCTCAGCGATCAGATCACGCGCGCCTTCCGCGGCCGCTGACGATCTTGCCGACGACGGCCTCCAGGATGCCGTCGATCTGGTTACCCGAACGCATCGCGGTGAGGGCGCATCGGGTCATGCCATCGAGCTCTTGCAAGGCATGCCGGAGGGCATTGGCGAGGCCGGCCGCGCTGCGTTGGGCGATCTCGGCGCCTGACCCATCGTCGAATGCTGCCTGGGCAAAGCCGCAGCCCCGTGTCGCGAGTACGGGAATGCCGAGGCGCCTCGCTTCGAAGAACACGCCGGAGCCCCGGGTTCTGTAGACCGCAGGGTCGTAGGGCAGGACGACCAGATCGATCTGGCTCAGCCAATCGAGATAGGCGGCAGGCGACAGGATCTCGCTGCTGACCGTGACGCGTGGGCCCAACGCCGCCAGCGCCTCGAAGACAGTGCTCTGGTCGGGCGCATCGGACCCCTGAAAGATGCCGTGAATCATGAACCGCACGGCGGCCTCATGGCCGAGCACGTCGCGCACGGCCTCGGGCAGCAGCCGGTAGCCCTTGGCTTCGTTGGCAAAGCCGATGCAGCCCACCACCGGCGGCCCCCTGCGGTCACCGTCGCGAGTGCCGGTCCGTCGACCGCCGACGAGACCGGGGCCCGGCGCTACACCGACCTCCAGGCTCGCGACATCGCGGTAGAAGGTCGCCATCTCGGTGGTTTCGCAGAAAGCGGAGATGCGCTGCAGGCCGACGACCCGCTGCAGGGCCGCGAAGGCGTCGCGCGTTTCGCGGCGGAGGAAGGTCGTCGACGGGTCGTCGAACGCCTTGTTGTGATGCGGCGCGTACAAGGCCCAGAGCAGCAGGTGCGGCGCTCGGCGGAAGCGCAGATAGCGCGCGAGGGCGAAGGCCAGGACCTGATCGCAGCAGGGCAGGATCAGAAGGTCGGCTCTCGGACGGCGTTCCAGCGCCCGCGACAGCTCGTCGAGCGTCGTTCGGACTTGCTGCTCGAATTCGTCGGGCGTCGCGTAGCTGCGGCCGTAGACCGATCGGGTGAAGCAGGGTGTGCAGTCCAACTCGCGGACCGCCTGCTCGCTGGCATAGGCCGAGGCGAGGCAATCATGGTCGATTCCGAGGGCACCGAGCTTCGCCTTCAGCGCCAGCGTGGCGTTGTAATGGTGGCCGCCCATCGAATGCAGGGCGGGGTCGATGATGAGCGCCCTCATGATCGTTCCCGCAAGAGAGTTCGCCAGGGCGGACGCAGGCGCTCGGCCAGCCGATGCATCCGCAGGCGAAGGCGCCATCGCCGCGGAAATTCGTCGGCGCGGTAGAGGTGCTGAAGCGGCGCGTGCACCATCAGCGGCGGAAAGATATGGAGCTGGCCGCCGGCCTCGCCGACGGCGCGATTGAAGGCCACATGCTCCGAAACCGGACGGTCCTGTTCGTCGAGGCCGCGATAGCTGGCATGGCGCGTGAAGGGCAGCTTGTAGAGCGCCAGGCCGCCGAAGGCCGACCTGACGGCGATCGGCGGTAGGTCGGGCGGCAGCTCGAATTGACGGGAGATGGATTCCTTGAATTTCGCCGCTTCGAAGCTCTGTTCCGGCGGCCGTCCCCAGATGGCGTGCCAGCAGTCGCCCGGGCACCAGGTGTCGTGACGCAACGCCCAGATATCGTAGTAGCGCGGGGCGGCATTGGCGAACACGCCGGCCCGCGCCGGCGCACCATCGAGCCAGTCGGCGGCCTGCCGGACCATGTCGAGGGCGAGGGGGCCGTCGAGGATTTCATCCAGGTCGACGACGATCAGATGATCGAAATCGGTAGCCGTCGAGCGGCGAACCTCGTCCAGGCAGGCGTTGCGGGCATGGGCGATGCGCGCCGTGCGCTCCGGCAAGGTGGTCTCGAGAACCCCGAGGTCGAGGACCTTACCGTTGCGCGGCGGAGCTAGCCAAACCTGTAGCTGTGCCAATGTGTCGTCGGTCGAATCGCTCGCGGCAAAGACGAAGAACGTCTCGGCATAGAGCTTGGCAATCCGGTCGAGGTTGGCCAGCACCTGCGGCAGGTGCCTGGCGCAGTCGCGAGCGGCTCCGACGATGACCGCTCTTCGCCGAACGATCGCCATATCGGCCTGCTAGCTGCAAATCCTCCCCCGTCTTTGCGGGGGAGGTGCCGCCGTCATCGGCCGCGGAGGGGGGGCTTCGAGGCGAAGATCATGACCCCCTTCGCGCCGTAGGACGGCGCACTTCCCCCGCGAAGACGCGGGGGCAGAGGAGGAAGCTCCGATCAACCGATCGTTCAAAATCACCGTGCTGAGCTTCTAATTGGTCAAACCCTGCTCGTGCATGATCGCCGCCGTGCGCTCGGCGATCATCATGCTGGGCGCGTTGGTGTTGCCGCCGATCAGGCTCGGCATGATCGACGCATCGACCACCCGCAGGCCCTGGAGGCCGTGCACCAGGAGCTTGTCGTCGACGACAGCCATGGGATCGGACGCGGGACCCATCTTGCAGGTGCCGACCGGGTGATAGATCGTCTCGCACTTGGCGCGGATCCACTGCTCGAGCTCGGCATCCGTCTTGGCCGTGGCGCCGGGCTGGAATTCGTCGGCGCGATAAGGATCGAGCCCGGCCTGAGCGAAGATCTCGCGACCCATCTTCACACCGGCGATCAGCGTGTCGAGATCCTGCCGTTCGGCGAGATAGTTCGCATCGATCAGCGGATGCTGGGTGGGGTCCTTGCTGCGGAGGCGGATCGTGCCCTTGCTCTCGGGGCGCAGGGCGCAGACATGCAGGCTGTAGCCGTTCTTCTTCATCTTGGTGCGGCCGTGATCGACCACCAGCACCGGCAGGAAGTGGAACTGGATGTCGGGCGCGGCGAGGCCCGACCGCGTGCGGGCGAAGCCGCCCGACTCGGCGATCGGTGAAGTGCCGGGGCCCTTCTTGTTCACCACGTACTGGAAGAGCGAGGCCAGCTTATTGGCCGTATCATAGGTGTCGCGTGTCTTGCAGAACTGCAGCAGGGCGGCATCGAGATGGTCCTGCAGGTTGCCGCCCACGCCCGGAAGGTCGTGGATCGGGCGGATGCCCACCGATTCGAGATGCGCGGCCGGCCCCACACCCGAGAGCATCAGGAGCTGCGGCGAGTTCACAGCGCCGCCGCAAAGGATGATCTCGCGGGTCACGCGAGCCACCTCGTCGCGGCCGTCCTTCGAGTAGCGCACGCCCATGGCGCGATCCATGTCGAAGATGATGCGTTCGGTGAGGGCGCCGGTGACGACCTCGAGATGCGCGCCGCTGTTGGCGACGGCAGGGCGCAGGTAGGCACTGGCGGCGCTCCAGCGCTGCTTGTCCTTCTGGGTCACCTGGTAGAAACCGACGCCATCCTGCTCGGCGCCGTTGAAGTCGGTTACCCGCTTGTGACCGGCCTGCTCGGCCGCTTTCAGGAAAGCCTCGTTGAGGCGGCTGGGATCGACCTGGTCGGCGACGTTCAGCGGTCCGCCACTGCCATGGAAGGAGTCGGCGCCCCGTTCGTTGTTCTCCGACATCTTGAAGTAGGGGAGAACGTCTTCGTAGCTCCAGCCCTGATTGCCCAACTGCCGCCAGTGATCGTAATCCCAGGCGTGGCCGCGCACATAGAGCATGGCGTTGATCGACGACGAGCCACCCAGCGTCTTGCCGCGTGGCCAGTACATCTGGCGATTGTTGCAATGCTTCTGCGGCGTTGTCTGGTAGCTCCAGTTAAACGGCGAGTTCTCGCCCAGGCTGGCGAAGCCGGCGGGCATCTTCAGCAGGAACGACTTGTCGGGACCGCCGGCTTCGAGCACCAGGATCCTGAGCTTGGGGCGGCCCCAGGCCAAACGCGCAGCGAGCGCACAGCCGGCCGATCCGGCACCCACGATGATGTAGTCGTACAGCGAAGACATGGTCCTTCCTAAGGGAGTCGGTTTTCGATGACGGCGAAGAATGGTCGGCCGGATAAGGGCGATAAAAAGCCGTTCGCGTCCAGTGGAAAGACACTGCGCGTGACGGAGTCGCCGACGTTGCCGCCGATTGCAGCAAGCTGACCTTGCCAGACATCGACAACGATATCGCAATGTCCGGCGCCGCGATTGAGGTTCTGCAAGGTCGTGCCACTGCCGTTGCGCGAGGCGCAGATGAGGTCTCCGACCTTCGGGGCGCGTTCGCTCGGTGCATGCGGAATGAAGACGGCGCCGGGCTTCTTCGTCCGTTCGACCATCCTCTCCACGTAGATCGTATGGGTAGCGTTCGGGCAGAAGAGATCGCGCGGCACACCTGCGCTCTCGATGGTCCATGAGATGAAGGCCGCCGACCAGGGGATGTCGTCGAGGCCGGTGCGGCCTGGCTTGTCGACGGCATTCCAGTAGTCGCCGATGCGCTGCGGCGCTTCGCGTTCCTTGATGCCGAGTTGCTCGGTGCGCGGCGGTGCATTGTCGGCATAGGTGATGACCTGTTTGCCGAAACGGCCCCATTCGCCGACCGCCAGCAGGACCATCGACGTCTTGGCGCTGGCGGTAGGGGGCGGAGCCTCTGGCCTCCAGGAGGAGGCGGGGCACGGCCCGAGCGGCGGCAGATCGGCGGCGGAGACGACAGGTTTGGCAGGGGGCTTGCCCGACGGCGGCGCTTGAGTGCAGGCCGCGACGATCAGGACGAGAAGGCTGGCAACAAGGACGCGCATACCCAACCCTACCAGCGCCCGACGCCGCCGATCACGATGGTGGGAACGCCTTCCGTCCGAGTCTTGACCGTGAAGACCTGGCTGCCCGGCCGGCGGCCGTCGCGTGGCTCCGAGACCTCAAGGCCTGCTGCCTTCAGGCGGGCATTGGCCTTGGCGATGTCGGGCACTCGCCAGGAAAGCCCCCACAGATCGTCAGGACCGTCTGACACGCCTTTCTTCAGATCGTGAGCGATCTCGACCACAAGGTCGCCGCAGCGAAAGAACAGAAGCCGCGACCCCCATTTCGGGTTGCTGCGGTCGAGGCGGAGATCGAGCCCGAGCCGTCCGGCATAGAAGGCGACGGCGCGCTCCGGGTTGGGCGTGCGGATCACGACATGGTCGAGGCCGGACACGCAGGCTGCTTCATCGTCGATGCAAGGGGAGGGCGCAGCCATTGCCTCGGCGGCGATGGCGATCGCCACGCCATGTCCTTCGAAGGACAGCCTGTCGTCGTCCTGGACGAACGATACGGCCCGCCGCTCGAGCAAGGTCGCCGCCTTCGCGAGGTTACCGGTCGAGAAGATCATCGATCGAAGGCCGGGCGGTCCATCCGCGAAGGCGAGCCCGACATTGGCCGTGCGCAGCTGCCCCTCGATTGCACGGCGCCCGAGCAAGGTCTCATAGACCTCGAGGGAACCGCCGATCGTAAGGTGATCGAGTGCCGTTATCATGACCGTACTTCTGTCACCGCTTCTGTTACCCAATGCGCTTCAGGCTCGCTTTGAAATCCCGGCCGCGCCTGACGTAGCTTTCCGCGCTCATGGCGAGGCGGGTGGCGTTCTCCTCGCTGAGTTCGCGCACGGCCTTGGCGGGTGAGCCGAAGATCACCGATCGATCGGGAAAGGTCTTGCCTTCGGTCACGACAGCGCCAGCACCGACCAGGCAGTCCTTGCCGATCACCGTCCGGTTCAGCACCACCGACTGGATGCCGATCAGCGAGCCGTCGCCGATCGTGCAGCCATGCAGCATCACCTGATGGCCGACCGTCACGTTCTTGCCGATGGTGAGCGGGGCACCGGGATCGGTGTGCAGCACGGAGAGTTCCTGGACGTTGCTGCCATCGCCGATCACGATCGGCTCATTGTCGCCGCGTAACACGGCGCCGGGCCAGATGCTCACATTCTCGCCCAGGATCACCGAACCGATGATCGTCGCTTCCTCGGCGATGTAGCAGGACTTCGGAATCACCGGTACGCGATCGTTCAGCTGATAGATGGCCATTTCATTCCCTTCCGTTTACGTTAACTTGGATTGACGTTTACGTAAACGTTAACTATGACTTCGTTACCATGTCCGTCGCCGCTTCCTCTTCGGCCAAAGGCGCCGTGCCGCGCGACACCCAGCGCATCTATAGCATCGCCGAACTGTCGCGCGAGTTTGCGATCACGCCCCGCACGATCCGCTTTTATGAGGATGAAGGCCTGATCAAGCCGCGCCGCCAGGGGATGACGCGTCTCTACAGTGTGGGCGATCGCACGCGGCTCGGCTGGATCCTGCGCGGCAAGCGGCTGGGCTTCTCGCTCGCCGAGATCCGCGAGCTGCTCGATCTCTACCAGGTCGATCGTACCGGCGTGCAGCAATTGCGCGAGCTTCTGCGCCGCAGCCAGCTCCATATCGCCGATCTCGAGCGCAAGCGCGCCGATCTCGATCAGCACATCAACGAGTTCAGGGAAGTCGAAAGCCAGGTCAGCACCGAGTTGCGGCAGCGCGGCGTCGATCCCGAGGGTGATTAGCCCGAGCGTGATTAAGTCGAAGAAACGTCTGAGGAGGCAGCGATGGCCGTCTACAAGGCCCCGATCAAGGACATCCAGTTCGTTCTGAACGAAGTGCTCGACGTCTCGTCGCTGGCCAAGCTGCCGGGCTACGAAGAAGCGACGCCGGACACTGTCCACGCCATCTTCGAGGAGGCCGCCAAGCTCTGCGAGAACGTGCTGTTCCCGCTGAACCGCACCGGCGACGAAGAGGGCTGCCACTACGAGAACGGCGTGGTCCGCACGCCCAAGGGCTTCCAGGAGGCCTACAAGCAGTTCGCCGAAGGCGGCTGGACGGCCGTGACCTGCGATCCCGAGTATGGCGGACAGGGGCTGCCGGCCACGGTGGGCTTTGCGTTGCAGGAAATGTTCACCGCCTCGAACCAGGCTTTCGCCATGTATCCGGGGCTGAGCCACGGCGCCTACGAGGCCCTGTCGCGGCACGGCTCCGACGAGCTCAAGAAGCGCTACCTGCCCAAGCTCACCGACGGCACCTGGACGGGCACGATGTGCCTGACCGAGCCCCATTGCGGCACCGATCTCGGTATGCTGCGCACCAAGGCCGAGCCGCAGGCCGACGGCAGCTACAAGATCACCGGCACCAAGATTTTCATCTCCGCGGGCGAACACGATCTCGCCGAGAACATTCTCCATCTCGTGCTGGCGCGCTTGCCGGATGCACCGGGCGGCACCAAGGGCATCTCGCTCTTCCTTGTACCGAAATTCCTGTCCAAGGCCGATGGGTCGGTGGGGGAGCGCAACGGCATCCGCTGCGGAGCCATCGAGCACAAGATGGGCATCAAGGCCAACGCGACCTGCGTCATGAACCTCGACGGCGCGACCGGCTGGCCGGTCGGCGAGCTGAACAAGGGCATGTCGGCGATGTTCGTGATGATGAACGCGGCCCGACTGGGCGTCGGCATGCAGGGGCTGGGCATCGCCGAGACCTCCTATCAGAGCGCCGTCGCCTATGCGCGCGACCGCCTGCAAGGCCGGTCGCTGACCGGTCCGAAGAACGCCAGCGGCCCCGCCGATCCCATTATCGTGCATCCCGACGTGCGGCGCATGCTGATGATCCAGAAGTCGTTCACCGAAGCGGCGCGCGGCTTGTCGCTGTGGGTCGGCATGCTGATCGACGAGGCGAGCCGCCACCCCGACGCCGAAAAGCGCGCCGCCGCCGACGACCTCGTCCAGATGCTGACGCCGATCATCAAGGCGCACTTCACCGATATGGGCAGCGAATGCGCCAATCTCGCCGTGCAGACCTACGGCGGCCATGGCTTCATCCGCGAGAACGGCGTCGAGCAACTGGTGCGCGACGCGCGCATCACTCAGCTCTACGAAGGCACCAACGGCATCCAGGCGCTCGACCTGGTCGGCCGCAAGCTGCCGATGAAGGGCGGGGCGGCGGCGCAGCGCCTGCTGGGCGAGATTTCATCCTTCATCGCCAAGCACAAGGCCGACGACAAGATGAAGGAATTCGTCGAGCCGCTCGAGAAGGCGTTGGGCCGCGTGCAGGACTCCGCCCTGTTCCTGATGCAGAACGCCATGAAGAACCCCGACGAGGCGGGCGGAGCGGCGACCGACCTGCTGCGCCTGATGGCGCTCACCGCCATGGCCTTCATGTGGAACCGCATCGTCGTCGCGGCTCACAAGGGACTGGCCAACGGCAACGACAACGCCTTCTACGAGGCCAAGATCGCCACGGCGCGTTTCTACCTGGCGCGCGTGCTGCCGCAGACCGTATCGCTCAACCATCAGATCAAGGCCGGTGCCTCGACCCTGATGGCGCTGCCGGCCGAAGCCTTCTAGCCGGCGCGGTCGTGAACGACCGTGCTGACCTCGCGTGACTTGCTGGCGTTGCAGGCTTTCGAGCTTGCCGCGCACACCGGGTCGTTCAAGGCGGCAGCCGAGGAGCTGCACATCACTGCCTCGGCGGTGAGCCACCGCATCGCCGGTCTCGAGCGCCAGCTCGGCGAGAAGCTGTTCGAGCGCGGGCCGCGGGGTGTCGCCCTGGCGCCGGCCGGCCGCCAGCTCGCCGCCACGACCGGCCGTGCGTTCGGCGAGCTCGTGCGGGCAATGGCGCAGCAGGGGGCGGGGGCGCGTCGGCTGCGTGTCTCGGCCGTGCCGATCTTCGCTTCGCACTGGCTGCTGCCACGGCTCGGACAGTTCCTCGATGCCCATCCCGCCATCGAGCTGCAGGTCGAAGCGAGCCCACGCATGGTCGACATGGAGGCTGGCCTGGTCGACGTGGCGTTGCGCTATGGCGACGGCAGCTGGCCCGATGTCGCTGCAGAAAAGGTTCTGGACTTGCACGCTGTCCCGGTCACGTCGCCGGCCTTGGCGCAACGCCTGAAGCTCGAGGAACCGGCCGACCTCCTGCGGGCGCCGCTGGTGCGCGTCTCGCCGTTCGGCATGCCGTGGCCGGAATGGGCGCGCGGCGCCGGCCTCGACGCCGCAGCCTTTGTCGAACGTCGCGGCGCCGCCAAGGGCATGCAGGTCGACGGCATGGGCGCGGCCGTGCGGGCCGCCGTGCATGGGCTCGGCGTTGCGCTGGCTTTCGAGCCATTGATCGAGAGCGAGATCGCTTCCGGTGCGCTGGTGCGCGTCGGGCCGGCAGTGCCGACGCAAGGCCAGATCTGGTTCGTCTGCCGACCACGCGAAAGATCGGTGCCGGCGATCCGTGCACTGCGCCGCTGGCTCGTGGGAGAAATCGCTGCCATGAGAGCGGCATGAAATCGCTTCTCGCTTCGGTCGGCGCTGCCTTCCTCGAAATTGCCGGCTGCTTTGCCGTCTGGTCCTGGATGCGCCTCGGCGCTTCGGCCTGGTGGCTGCTGCCCGGTGGCGTGGCGCTGGCGCTCTTTGCCTGGCTGCTGACCCGCATCGAAGTCGACGCTGCCGGCCGGGCCTATGCGGCCTATGGCGGGGTATATATTGCCGCCACTCTGGTCTGGCTCTGGCTGGTCGAAGGCACGCGGCCGGACCGCTGGGATCTCACCGGGGCGGCCGTCTGCCTGCTCGGTGCTGGCATCATCCTGTTCGCACCCCACCGCACGCCGGGCTGAATCCCATTCAGGCCGGACGTAGGCCAATGCGTTTGTCGCCGCCATCGCGGCGCGCTGCAGTGGCGGCATGGACCTGCTTCTCGCCGCCCGCGACGGCATCAAACTCGCAGCGACACTTTTCGAGCCTACGCAGCCGAACGGCCGCGCCGTCCTGCTGAACAGCGGCACGGGCATTCCGCGGCAGTTCTATGGCGCCTTCGCCCGCCATCTCGCCGATCGCGGCTTCACGGTGCTCACCTACGACTATCGCGGCCTCGGCGGCTCGGACAAGCCAGGCAGCGCGACCATGGAGCAGTGGGGTGCCATCGACCAAGCCTCGATGATCGACCATCTCGCGGCACTCGTGCCTGGTGCGCCGCGTGCCCTGATCGGCCATTCGCTGGGCGGTCAGGTGCTGGGCCTTGCCGACAATATTGGCAGCCTCGACGCGGCCGTGCTGATCTGCAGCCAGAGCGGCCATTGGCGGCATTGGCCGGCCGGCCGCCGGCGCCTGCGCATGCTGGCGCTGTGGTGGCTGCTGATCCCGAGCCTGACCGCCATGACCGGCCGCTTTCCCGGCTCGTGGATCGGCACGGCCGATCTGCCCGGGAGCGTGGCGCGCAGTTGGGCGCGCTGGGGCCGTTCGCGCCACTATGTTTGCGACGGCGCCGGAGCGCCGCTCCGGCCACACAATGCCGACGTTGACTTCCCGTTGCGCTGGATGAGCTTCACCGACGATCCGCTGGCGCCGTTCGCGGCCGTCGAGGCGTTGTGTTCCTATTATCCCAACGCAGCAGTCGAACGGCGCCATCTGGCGCCGGCCGATCTCGGCGTCGACGCGGTTGGCCACTTCGGCTTTTTCCGCAAGTCGATGCCACGACAGCGCTGGGACGAAATTGCCGATTGGCTCGACGATCGTTTGCGGCAAACTGAGCCCGCATCATCGTCGAAGGAAGCATCCGCATGTCCGCACCGCACGTTCTCGCCGAAGTCAAAGACGGCATCGGCTGGCTGACCCTAAACCGTCCGGAGCAGCTCAATGCGCTGTCGATGGAGATGCGCGATCTCCTGATCGAGCACAGTGCGGCTTTCGAAAAGGATCCCAAGGTGCGCTGCGTGGTGATCCGCGGCGCCGGCACGCATTTCATGGCGGGCGGCGATATCCGCGGCTTCCACAAGTCGCTGACCACCGAGCGCGAGGCCCATCTCGCGGGCTTCGAGATGCGCGTGGTGAAGGCGCATCAGGCGATCTACCAGATCCGCCGCATGAACAAGCCGGTGCTGGCCTCGGTGCAGGGCGCCGCTGCGGGCTTCGGCCTGTCGCTGATCCTGAACTGCGATCTGGCGATCGCCAGCGACGATTCGTTCTTCACGCTGGCCTACCGCCATATCGGCCTTTCGGCCGACGGCGGCGCGACCTATTTCCTGCCGCGCGTGGTGGGGGAGCGCAAGGCCCTCGAGATCGCCCTGCTGGGTGAGCGCTTCTCGGCGCAGGAAGCCAAGGACAACAACATCCTCAATTGGGTGGTGCCCAAGGACAAGCTCATCGCCGAGACCGAGAAGATGGCGCGCAAGCTCGCCGACGGCCCGACTTTCGCGCTGGGCGTCGCCAAGAAGCTGATCCGCAATTCGTTCGACAATTCCTGGGACGAGCATTCCCACCGCGAGGCCGAGGGCCTGGCCGCCTGTGCCGCGACGGAGGACCATTTCGAAGGCCTCAACGCCTTCCTCGAGAAGCGGAAGGCGAACTTCAAAGGGAAGTGAGGGACACGTAACAGAGCCCTTCTCTGGGAGAGCCAACAACATCCTCATCCTGAGGAGCCGCGCGTAGCGCGGCGTCTCGAAGGATGGGGCCGAGCACCACGCCTGAGGCCCATCCTTCGAGACGCGGCCTGCGGCCGCTCCTCAGGATGAGGAATCTTCGTACGCTAGCGCTCATGACCGCGACGCTCCAATGCGTCGCGGTCCTTGCTATTTAGATGATTAGCATACTATCTTTATCCATGCCTTCGACCGAGCCCTTCGATTTTGCCTTCAGCGTCGCGCGCATCGCGCGGCGTCTGCGGCAGGCCGTCGATGCCGAGCTGCGGGTGCTGGGGCTGACCGAGGCGACGTGGCGGCCGCTGGTACATGTGCGCCGCCTGGGCGACGGCGTGCGGCAGAAGGAGTTGGCGGCGTCACTGTCGATCGAGGGGCCCTCGCTGGTGCGCCTGCTCGACAATCTCGAGCGCCGTGGCCTGATCGAGCGGCGCGAGGACGAGACCGACCGTCGGGCACGCGGCATTCACCTGACCCGCGCCGGCCGCGACCTTGCGGTGCGTGCGGCCCGGGTCGGCGTATCGATCCAGAAGAGGATGCTCGCCACCGTACCGGCCAAGGATCTCGAAGCCTGCCAGCGCGCCTTGATGCTCGTCGAGCGTCAGCTCGAGGAACGGCTCGACCTGGAGGCGCCGGCATCGGGCTGACATCGACGAAGAAAGAAGGAGGAAGCGATGAACCGGATCGGGAGAAGGCGGTCATGAGCGCACGTACCTTGCGCGGCAAGGTGGCGGTCGCCGGTGTCGGCGAGACCACCTACTACAAGCACGGCAAGGCGCCGGTCTCCGAGTTCAAGCTCGCGCTGCAGGCGATCCTGGCGGCCTGCGAGGATGCCGGCATCGATCCACGCCGCATCGACGGCTTCGCCTCCTACTCCAACGACCGCAACGAGCCGTCGCGGCTGGCTGCCGCGCTCGGCCTGCCGGCCCTGCGCTTCTCCAACATGAACTGGGGCGGTGGCGGAGGCGGGGGCTCCGCTGCGATGGGCAATGCGGCGGCGGCCGTGGCCTGCGGCATGGCCAACTGTGTGGTGGTGTTCCGCGCCCTGGCGCAGGGGCAGTTCCAGCGCTTTGGCGCGGCGCCGCCGGGCGGAGCGGCGAGCGGTGAGGCGGCGCTCAACGCGCCCTACGGGGTGATGTCGCCGGCACAGCGCTTCGCCATGCGCGCCATGCGCTTCCTGCACGAGAACGGCATCGGTGCGGGCGCGCAGCGGGCGATTGCACTCGCCTCCTACCATCATGCCCAGGCCAACCCGCGGGCGGTGATGTACGGCCGGCCGCTCACCGCCGAGGCCTACGACGCCTCGCGCTGGATCGTGGAGCCCTGGCGGCTGTTCGACTGCTGCATGGAGAATGACGGCGCCGCCGCCCTGATCCTGGTGCCGGCGGAGGAGGCACGCGATTTCCGCCATGCACCGGCCTATCTCCTGGGCTCGGCGCAGGGCTCGGAGTATCGCAACGGCGCCCGCGGTCACAACGCACCGCTCTATGCGACCTCGAGCTTCACCACCGTCGCGCCGCAGCTTTACGAGATGGCCGGCGTCAAGCCTAAGGACGTCGACGTCGTGCAGAGCTATGAGAACTTCACCGGGGGCGTGCTGATGAGCCTGGTCGAGCACGGCTTCTTCACGGCGGCGGAAGCCAACGAGTTCGTGACGCCTGAGAACCTCCTGGCGCCGACCGGCAAGCTGCCGCTCAACACGTCGGGCGGCAATCTGGCGGAGTGCTACATGCACGGGCTCGAACTGCAGATCGAAGCAGTGCGGCAGTTGCGCGGCCAGTCGACCTCGCAGGTACCCGACGCGGAAGTCTCCATGGTGATCTCCGGCCCGATGGTGACGCCGGTCTCCAGCATGATCCTCGGGACGGAGGCCACGCTATGAGCTACCTGCCAAAAGGCCTGCCGGCGCCTGCGCCGGAGAATGATGGTCTCGACAAGCCCTACTGGGAGGCGACCCGTCGCGGCGAACTCATGGTCCAGCGCTGCATCAAGTGCGGCACGTTCCAGTGGGGCCCGGAATGGATCTGCCACAAGTGCCTGTCGTTCGACATGGGATGGCACAAAGTGTCGGGGAAGGGGCGCATCTATAGCTGGGAACGGCCCTGGCATCCCGTACATCCGGCGCTGAAGGATCACGGCCCCTACATCGTGGTCCTGGTCGAGCTGCCGGATGCCGGCAATGTCCGCATGCTGGGCAACCTGCTGGGCGATCCGCGGCAGGAGGTGAAGATCGGCGCCGAGGTGGAGGCGGTGTTCGAGCCACACGACGACGCGAACCTGCCCTTCACCCTGGTGCAGTGGAAGCTCGTCTGAAGCGCCCTACTGCGTGGTGATGTTCGCCGTCGCGACCACGCTCTTCCACTTCGGCACCTCGGCCGCGATCATGGCGGCGAATTGCTGCGGCGTGCTGGCCGTGGCGATGCAGCCATAGCCCATGAATTTCTTCTGGATCTCGGCATCCGACAGCACGGTGCGGATCGCCGCGTTCAGTCGGTCGATCACGGGGGCGGGCGTTCCGGCCGGCGCCAGGATGCCGAACCAGACCACGGTCTCGTAGCCCGGCAGCGACTGGCCGATGGTCGGCGCGCCCGGCATCAGCGGCGAGGGCTGCGGGGTCGAGACGCCGAGCAGCTTCAGCTTGCCGGATTTGACCGCGGCATCCTGCGTATCAGACGAGGTGGTTAGCAGGAGCTTCACCTCGCCGTTCAGCACCGCCATGGTGGTCGGCGCCTGACCCTTGTAGGGCACGTGGTTCAACTTGATGCCGGCTTCCTTGGCCAGCAGCTCGGTCGCGAGATGGCCCAGCGAGCCCGCGCCCGCCGACGCGTAGTCGACACCGCCGGGCTGGGTCTTCGCCCAGGCGATCAGCTCCTTGATGTTGTTGGCGGGCACGCTGGGATGGACCACCAGGGTGAGCGGCGCGATCGAGACCAGCGACACCGGCGCGAAATCCTTGATCGGGTCGTAGCCGGCATCCTTCTGGATCAGCGGCGTGATGGCGCTCGGCCCGTTGTTGCCGAAGATCAGCGTGTAGCCGTCGGCCGGGGCGGTCGCGACCTGTCGCGTGCCGATGGCGCCAGCAGCGCCCGCCTTGTTGTCGACGATCACCGTCTGGCCGAGCGCCTTGGACAGCGGCTCCTGCAGGGTGCGCGCCATGATGTCGGTCGTGCCGCCCGGCGAGTAAGGCACGATCAGCTTGATCGGCTTGTCGGGATATTGTGCCAGAGCCACGCCCGGCAGCAGCATCGTGGCCGCGGCCGCTCCCAAGAGATTTCTTCTTCTCACCCTCATTGTTCCCTCCCACTTGACGATTGATTGGTTATTTCAAGCGCGCGAGCACCTCGTCCGTATCGGCGCCGAGCGCGGGAACCGCCGGGGCGACGCCCACGGAGTGATCGGCGAACTGGAACGGCGGATTGGGGACGCGGAAATCGCCGGCGCCGTCGCTCACCGTCGCCAGGGCCCCGCGCGCCGCGAGCTGCGGATCGGCCAGCGCCTCGGCCATGCTGAGGTAGCGCGAGCAGGGCACACCCGCTTTCATCAGTCGATCTTCGCAGGCCCGCGCCGTCTGCGTCGAAGTCCAGCCTTCGACCGCTGCCATCAAGGCGTCCCAATGGGTCGTACGCGCCGCGACCGTGGCAAAGCGGGGGTCGCTTTTCCATTCGGAGTGGCCGGTCGCGTCGGCCAGCTGCTCGAAGTTGCGCTGGTTCACCGGCGCCACGATCACGAAGCCGTCGCGCGCCTGCATGGGTACGTAGAGCGGACGGCGCTCCTTGGACGGGAATTGCGCCTCCTGGCATTCGAAGACCAGCAGGTTGATCATCGAATCCATCAGCGCCACGTCGATGAACTGGCCGTTGCCATGGCGCAACCTGCCGACCAGTGCCGTCTGCACCGCACCGAAGGCGTAGACGGCAGCCAGGACGTCGGCGACGAAGATGCCGGTCTTTGCCGGCTTCGGCTGATCGTCCTGATAGGAGAACTGGACCTGGTCGAAGCCGCTGGCGGCATGGACCACCGGCGCATAGGCCGGCTGCTCGGCGCGCGGGCCGCTCTGGCCGAAGCCCGAGATCGAGCAGTAGATCAGGTCGCGCCGGAGACCGGCCAGCGTCGGATAGTCGAGGCCGAGCCGGCGCATCACGCCCGGCCGGAAGTTCTCGACCACGACGTCGCTCGACGCCGCCAGCCGGCGCGCGGCGTCACGGCCGGCATCGCTCTTGAGGTCGAGCACGACGCTCTTCTTGCCCGCGTTGAGATGACCGAAATAGGTGCTGTGGCCGTCGCGCAGCGGCGGGCGGCTGCGCATGTGGTCGCCGTGCGGCTCCTCGACCTTCAGCACCTCGGCGCCGCAATCGGCCAGCAGGCGCGTGCAGTAGGGGCCGGCGATCATGCTGGTGAAGTCGAGAACGCGCAGGCCGGCGAGGGGGCTTATCGAGGGAGCCATTGGAGGCTTCATCGCCGCGCCCCCGTCTTCATGCGATCGCGGTAGCGCACCTGCAGGCTTTCGAGATGCTCGGTCATCGCTGTCACCGCACCGTCGGCGTCGCGCGCCCCGAGTTTCGCGAGGAAACGCCGCCGCGCCCTGATGGTGAGATCGTTACGCTCGCCGCCGGCACTGTGGGCGAAGTCGCGCATCACCTGCATCAGCGCGTCCATCAGCATGACCATGACGGCGTTGTGGGTGGCGCGGCCCAGCAGCCTGTGAAATTCGATATGGACGTCGATCTTGTCGTTGTAGCGCTTGGCCAGCAGCAGGCGCTCGGCCTCGTCGACATTGGCGGTCAGCGCGGCGATGTCCTGGTCGGTGGCACGGGCGCAGGCGATGCGCGTCACCGTCGTCTCCAGCCACAGCCGTGCCTCGGTGAGCTCGTCGAGCGAGACGCTGCCGAGCTGATAGAGGTTGCGGAAACTGTCGCCAATCAGTTCGGGATTGCCCTCGCCGATGAAGGCGCCGCCCTGAGCGCCGGCCTGCAGCGCGACGAGGCCGGTACGCTCGAGGCTTCGCAGCGCCTCGCGCACCGCGCCGCGGCTGACGCCGAAGCTCTCTGCCATCTCGCGCTCCGGCGGCAGCTTGTCGCCCGAGCGCAGGTCGCCGGACGCGATCCGCGCCTGGATCTCGGTCGAGACCTGATCCGACAGCCGATGACGCTTGAGGGGCGCGAAGGCCTGGGTCATGACGCGGCCCCTCTATTGCCGCCATCGCCCGCGGTCAGGCCGGCAAGTGCGGCGGCCCCGATCCGCTCGCGATAGGCGGCCTCGCCGCCGCGCGCATGGGTATCGAGATAGGCATCGAACGACTTCTGGTCGCGGCTCGCCGCCACATAGGCCTTGAGATGCGCCTCGTCCTGATCGTAGAGGCCGGGGCTGCAGCCGGGATGGGCGCCGAACGGCGTCACCACGATGGTATCGACGAAGGCCGACGGGATCTTCGTGAGCCGTGCCGACTGCCGGACCGTGCTCGTCGGCACGATGCGATCGACCGAGCAGATCACGTGCTTGGACGCCTGCGCCATCAGAAGGTCGAAGTAGCCCGCGCCGAAATACTGCACGTTGCCTTCCTCGTCGGCCTGCTGGCCGTGCAGCAGCAGCACGTCGGGCTTGATCGCCGGCACTTCGAGCAGCGGTCGGCTGCCTTCCTGCACGCGCGCCTTGCGGTAACCCTGGGGATTGACCTTGGGCAGGTCCGTGCCGAGATCGGGGATCAAGCCGTAGGGCAGGTCGCAGGCACCGGCGCGCAAGCCGCCGGCGATGCCCGGCCCATCCATTTCCAGCACCTTCACGGCGCCAGATTGCGCGGCGCGCCGGAAGTTGGGAGCGAGCCCCAGATGCTCGAAGCTGATGAAGACGCAAGCCGTCTCCTTGACGCAACCGGCACCGATCAGCATGTCGGGCGCGATGCTGCCCGGGGCGGGCACCAGGGTCAGGTCGCGCACGCCCTTGGCGATCAGGCCGCGGATCAGGGCCATCGGCTGGCCGTGGAAGATCCAGCCGCCGATGCCCACGGTCATGCCGCTTTCGACGACGGCGAGAGCGTCGTCGAGGCTCTTGATCTTGGCCGAAGTCGTCATGGAGGTCGTCATGGGGGATCAGCCTCGCAGCATGTGGCGGGCGATCACCAGGCGCTGGATCTGGTTGGTGCCCTCGAAGATCTGGTTGATCTTGGCGTCGCGCATGAAGCGCTCGACCGGGAAGTCGCGCATGTAGCCCGCGCCGCCGAAGATCTGCACGGCGTCGGTCGTCACCTTCATGGCGGTGTCGCTGGCGAAGCACTTCACCATCGATGCCTTGGCCGAGAAGCCGTCCCAATCCTGGCGGTCGGCCATGCGCGTGCAGTCGTAGAGCATGCAGCGCGCCGCTTCGGTCTGTATCTGCATGTCGGCCAGCATGAACTGGATGCCCTGGAACTCGCCGATCGGCCGGCCGAACTGCTGGCGTTGCCGCGCATAGTCGGTGGCAACGTCGATCGCGCCTTGCGCCAGGCCGACTGCGGTCGCGCCGACCGTCGGGCGGTTGAGATCGAGAATGCGCATGCAGGTCTTGAAGGCCTGGCCTTCGGGCCCGATCATGTTTTCGGCCGGCACCCGCACGTTATCGAAGAAGATCGGCACGTTGGGCACGCCGCGAATGCCCATCTTGCGGTCCTCCTTGCCGAAGGAGAATCCCGTGCTCTTGGTGTCGACGATGAAGGCGGAGATGCCGTTGGCACCCTTGCCTTCGCTGGTACGGGCGAACACCAGGATGAAGTGCGCGACCGAGCCGAAGGTGATGTAGATCTTGCCGCCGTTCAGCACCCAGCTGTCGCCGTCCTTCACCGCACGCGTCTTCATCGAGGAGACGTCGGAGCCGGTGTTGGGCTCGGTGATCGCCACGGCGGTCAGGGTGCGGCCCTTGGCCGAGAGGCCGAGATAGTGCCGCTTCTGCTCTTCGGTGCCGAAGTTCAGGATCGGCAGGATCAGGCCGAAGGAATTGTTGGCGGCGAGCAGGGCGGCCGACTCGGAGACCTTGGCGATCTCCTCCTTGACCAGGCAGACCGAGGTGAGGTCGCCGCCCGGGCCGCCATATTCCTGGGGCACCCAGAGCTGCAGCAGCCCCATGTCGCCGAAGATCTCGACCAGCTCCTCGGGAAAGCGGTTGTTCTCGTCGATCTCCGAGGCGATCGGGGCGACGTGTTTCTCCACCATCTTGCGCACCTGGTCGCGCAGCAGCAGGTGGTGCTCCTCGAAATGATAGTTGTGCATGATGGCGGACCTCAGTTGGCTTTCGGCCAGGGAAACTTGGCGGCGAGCACGCCGGTCGTGTCGACGGCGCGGCGCAGGACAAACAGCTCCTCGGCGTCGGGCGGGGACGTGCGCTGGATGCTGTCGGGCACCACGAGGTCGAAGCCGGTATTGTCGCGCACCTCCTCGATCGTCACGCCCTCGTGCAGGGAGTGCACGCGCATGGCCTTGCTCGCCGGCTCGAAGTCGAAGACGCCGAGCGGTGTGACGACCAGGCGAGGGCCACCCTCGGGCAGGCCGGCGTCGGTGCGCGAGCTGCCGCCGCTCATGTGGCCGGCGCCGCAGACGAAGTCGACCTTGGGGACGAAGGCGCCGCGGTCGTGGCGCGTCATCATGATATAGAAGCGCTTGGAGAGGCCGCAGAGCGCGCTGATGCCCACGGTGCCGGGGCCGCGCAGCTTCGGCTTGGCATGGTCGCCGACGCAGACCGTGTTGATGTTGCCGAAACGGTCGGTCTGCAGGGCACCCAGAATGGCGAAGTCGAAGAAGTGCACCTGCCAGTCGATGAAATCGATCATCTGCGGCAGGTCCATCACCGCCTGGGCGACCGCGATGTTCTCGGCATCGGCGGCGGGGCGGACGATGCCCTCGGTCGGGTTGGTCATGCCGCCTGGACCCGACACCCACCAGAGGTGAGGGGCGTGGCGCGCCCGCGCCAGGTTGCAGGCGGCGACCTGGATGTCGGAGTTGGTGCCGACGATCGCCTTCTCGCCATCGGCCATATCGCGCGCCAGCAGCACGGCCAGCATTTCGCCCAGGGCGAAGCCTTGCGGGACGACGGGCATTTCCTCTCCTTGGTCGTTTTTCGAGTGTTGGTAAGAATATTCAATGGTCCGACCAAGCGAGTCAAGCGACTGCGAGGCGCGAATTGGGGGCGGTGGAAAATCAGCCCTCGTTCTGCGGAGCGGGGCGGCGCCGGTTGGCGAGCAGATCCAGGAAGCCGACCAGGCCCTTGGGCCAGAGCAGTAGGATCGCAGCGAGGACGGCGCCCAGCACGATCTTGTCGCCGTCGCCGCCGATCGAGAAGAAGTTCTGCTGCACGATGATCAGCGCCGTGCCGATCAGCGGGCCGAGCAGCAAGCGCCGGCCGACGATGACGATCGCCGTCAGCATCAGGACCAGGAAGTAGGTCTCGAACATGTCGGTGCCGACATAGGCGCGCTGGTAGGCGTAGAGCCAGCCGGCCAATGCCGAGATCGGCGCGGACGTCACGAACACGGCGAGCCGCACGCGACGCGCGTCGACACCCAGCGCGGTCGCGAGGTCGGGATTCATCTGCACCATCAGCGCACTGGTGCCAAGCCGCGAGCGACGGAAGCGGTGGATGAACAGTAAAGTCGCCATCAGCAGCAGCCAGGCAATCGGCCACAGCTCATCGTTGGTGGCGCCGCCGAACTTCCAGCCGAGAAGCGGCAGGTCGAGCGGCGGGATGCCGACGACGCCGTCCGAGCCGCCGAGATAGGACCAGTTGAAGGCGATCTCCATGGCGACCACGGCGGCGGCATAAGTCACCAGCGAGAAGACGAACTCTCGCGTGCGCAAGGTGGCGAGCCCGAGCAGGCAGGCGAAGACGAGGGACACCACCACCGCGCCGCCGGCCGTCGCCCAGCCGTTCCAGCCGTAATTCACCGCCAGGATGGCGGCGCTGTAGCCGCCGGCCGCCCAGAAGACGGTGTGGCCGAGACTGACCTCACCGAGATAGGAGAGGACGAGGTCGGCGCCGTAGGCCATGACGGCGAGGATGGCGATCGTCGTGCAGGCCGTGTAGGCGGCCGGTGCGCCGCCCGCCACGCTCGGCACGAAGTAGGCAAGGCCTGCCAGCAACAGGGCGAAGGAGGTGGCGTGACGCTTGATCATTTCGCCGCCAATCCGCCAGGCCGCAGCACCAGCACCGCCAGCAGCACGAGGAAGGCGGCGGCCGTAGTATGGGCCGGCGACACCAGGGCGCCGAACAGGGCGGTGAACATGCCGAGGCCGAAGCCGGCCAGCAGGCTGCCGCCGACGCTGCCAATGCCGCCCAGCACGACGATCACGAAGGTCAGGATCACCTCGTCGAAGCCCATGCTGGTCAGGATCGGGCTGCGCGGCGCCACCAGGCCGGCGCCCAGTGCGACGGCGGCGCATTCGAAGACGAAGACACCGATATAGACGAAGGCTGCGTTGATGCCGAAGAGCTGCGCGAGCTTGGGATCCTCCGCCACTGACCGGACGATCGCCCCGGTGCGCGTCCGGTTCAGGACCAGCCAGAGCAGCGCGAAGAGGATCAGCGTGCCCACCAGCGTCACCACGTCGGCCCAGGTGAACCAGACCTCACCGAAGCGGATGCTGGCAGCCGTCAGCGGACTTACGAAGGATTGCGGATCGCCGCCGAAGATCTTCGAGGCGCCGCCGGTGAAGACGTAGCCGAAGCCCAACGTGACGATCATCAGGCTGGTGAGGTTCTGCTGCATGACCAACGGCAGCATCATCACCTGCAGGAGCACGCCCAGCAGGCCGAGTGCCAGCACCGCGAGCGGCACGGCAAGATAGTAGCTCACGCCGAGCTTGTGCATGACCGCCCAGGCGACGAAGGCGCCCAGCATGTAGAGCTGGCCGTGGGCGAAGTTGACCAGCCGGGCGGCCCCCAGGAGCACCGTCCAGCCGATCGCCACCAGGGCATAGCCGGAGCCCAGGACCAGGCCGTTGATGAGCTGTTGCGCGAGATTCATGGCCGCCGGTTCATGATGCGGTGAGGCTTCCGAGATAGGCTTCGAGGATGCGCGGGTCGTTCTTCATGGCAGCGGCCGTGCCCTTGGCGACGACCTTGCCGCGCTCCAGCAGGTAGAGTTCGTCGACCAGCTCGAGCGTTGCACGCACGTTCTGCTCGACCAGCAGCAGCGACAGGCCGCGATCGACCAGGCCACGCATGGTTGTCAGCAGTTCGAGCACCAGGCGTGGCGCGAGGCCCGCCGACGGCTCGTCGAGCAGCAGCACCTTCGGTGCGGCACGCAAGGCGCGGCTCACCGCCACCATCTGGCGCTCGCCGCCCGACAGCATGCGTCCCTTGTGACTGCGCCGCTCGGCGAGCCGCGGGAAGAGGTCGAAGATGTCGTCCATGGTGAAGGCATGGCGCCCGGTCGTGTCGGCGGGCGGCTTCACCAGTGCAAGATTCTCCATCACCGTCAGCTCGGCGAAGATGCCTTTGCCTTCGGGGACGAGCACCAGGCCGTCATGGGCGCGGCGATGCGGCGGCAGGCCGTCCATTGATTGCTCGCCCAGCCGCACGGCGCCGCGCACGGTCGGGGCTCCGCGCGACCAGCCGGCCAGCGCATTGATCAGTGTGCTCTTGCCGGCACCATTGGCACCGACCATGCCGACCATGTGGCCGGCGCCGACCGTGACATCGATGCCGTCGACGGCAAGATTGCCGCCGTAGCGGACGGTCAGTCCTCGGGCTTCGAGGGCAGCGGTCATGCGGCGCGGCCCAGATAGGCTTCGAGCACGGCATCGTTGCGCTGGATCTCGGCCGGCGTTCCCTCGGCCAGCTTGCGGCCCTGGTCGATCACCACGATGCGATCGGCGATCGCCATGATGAGGTCCATGTGGTGCTCGATCACCACCACCGCGACGCCGCGGCGCCGCAGATCGATCAGCAGATCGGCGAGGATCTTCATGTCGGTGCCTCCGGTGCCGGCCGCCGGCTCGTCGATCAGCAAGGCGCGTGCGCCGGCGCCGTAGGCCAGCACGATGGAGAGCAGGCGCTGTGTGCCGTAGGCAATGTCGCCCGGCCGCTTTCCGTGTTCCGAGGCGGCGATGCCGAAAGAGGACAGCAGCTCGGCAGCGGCCGCTTCGCCGCGACGGCGCGTTGCCGTCTCGCGCCAGGGCAGGGCCAGCGACTGGGCGAGGGGAGTCGAATGCTCGCGCAGCATGGCGGCGGCGGCATTCTCGAGCAGCGACAGCTCGCCGAAGAAGGCGTTGTGCTGGAAGGTACGCCGCAGGCCGAGGCGCGCCAGCTCGTGCGTCGGCATATCGCCGACGTCGCGGCCGTCGAGCTTTACGCTACCCTGGCGGCGCACGGCGTTGGTCACGGCTGCAAAGCACGAGCTCTTGCCCGCACCATTCGGCCCGATAATGCCCAGCACTTCGCCGCCGGACACCTGCCAGCTCATGTCGGACAAGGCCGTCAGCGCGCCGTAGCGCACGGTCAGGCCTTCGACGGCGAGGTGAGGGCGCCCGTTGCTGATCGTTGCCGCGGTGTTCAACTACTTCAGGACCTCGAGCTTCGCCGTCTTGCCGTCGACGACCTTGAACACGGTATCCTTGTGCTGCGCCTGGCCGTTGGCGGCGAAGGTGAGGTTGCCCAGGATGGTGCCCGGCACCGTCTTGCCGCGGATCGCGGCAGCGACGGTCTTGCGATCGAGGCTCTTGGTCGTGTTGGCGGCACTAGCCCAGACTTCGAGGGCTGCCGCACCCAGAGCCGCGCCTTTGTCGGGCAGCTCGTTGTGCGCCTTCTTGTAGGCAGCGACGAACTCGATGTTCTCCTTGATGCCGTCGAACGGCGGCAGGTCGGGGAAGTAGATGTCGGCTGAGACCACGCCGGTCATCGCCTCACCCGCGATCCTGAACACGGTCGGCAGGATGGTGCCGACGGCGCCGACCAAGGTGCCCTCGATGCCGGCCTGGCGATACTGCTGGATCAATGCCGGCATGCCCGAGGACTCCGCCGAGTTGATCGCCACGACGGCGTCGGGCTTGGCCTGCTTCACATTGGCGAGGCTGACGCGGAAGTCGGTCTGCTTGAACGGAAACTGCTCGGTGACGACCTTCTCCCACGGCTTGCCGAGCTTGGTGAGCTCGGCCTCGATCACCGACTGTGCGCCGTTGCCGTACGCGTCGTTCTGGCTGAGGAAGCCGATGCGCTTGGCATTCAGCCGGTTCGCCAGGATGTCGGCGATCACAGAGCCGTCCTGCCCGTTCGAGCTGTTGATGCGCACCGCGAAAGGATTGGCTTGGCCGGCCAGGATCGGATCGGCCTTCGAGACGGCCGTGATGTCGAGGATGTCGGCGCGCGCCAGCACGGGTTGCATGGCGAGTGTCACCGGGCTGTTCCAGCCTTCGATCACCACCGCGACTTTTTCGTTGGCCATCTCGTTGGCCCGCGTCACGCCCACCGCCGGCGTGCTCTCGTCGTCCTTGCTGACCAGGACGATCTTGCGTCCCAGGACGCCGCCCTTGGCGTTGATCATTTCAGCCGCGACCTGCACTGCATGGGTGCAGGCCTGGCCGTTCGGACCGGCCGGCCCCGACAACGGGAAGATCGTGCCGACCTTGATCGGCTGCTCCTGCGCCCTGACCAGCAACGGCGTGGCGAGTGTCGCCACGCCCATCGTCGCTCCCATCGTGACTTGGCGGCGGCCGAGCAGCTTGGAAGACATGGCGTTTCCCTTCATCAATGAGCGTTTATTAAGAAAACCTCTTCATTGATGAAGGATTGCGAGTCAACGCGGCCCGGCCGCTGTGCAAATGCAGCCTGCGTTTCTTTTTCAGCGCCCCTTCCAGTTGGGCTTGCGCTTCTCGGCGAAAGCCTTCGGACCCTCGACCGTATCCTCGCTCTGGGCCATGGCGATGAAGGCCGGATAGTGCTGATTGCGCATCGAGATCTCGAGCGACGGCGTGTCCAGCGAGCGCATCACGACCTGCTTGGTGGCGCGCACCGACATCGGCGAGCAGGCAAGAATGTCGTTGGCCCATCGCTTGGCCGCCGTCATCAGCTCGGCGTGCGGCACCACCTCGGTGACGAAGCCCAGCTCGTGACCTTCCTTGGCTGGGACATGCCGGCCGGTCAGCATCATGCCCATCGCCTTCTTGAGCGGGATCATGCGTGAGAGGCGCTGCATACCGCCGGCGCCGGCGGCCAGGCCGACCTTGGGCTCGGGGAGGGCGAAGGTCGCCTTGTCGGAGGCGATGACGATGTCGCAGGCCAGGGCGATCTCGAAGCCGCCGCCCATGGCCACGCCGTTGACCGCCGCGATCACCGGCTTGTCGAGGTCGAAGCGGTTGGCGAGGCCGCCGAAACCCTTGGCCGGATGGACGGGCCGCTTGCCGGTCTTGGCCTGCAACTCGGCGTGGTATTTCAGGTCGTTGCCGGCCGAGAAGGCCTTGTCGCCGGCGCCCGTGATGATTGCGACCCACAGATCGGGGTTGGTCTGGAATTCGTCGAACGCCTCGACCAGCTCCTGGTTGGCCATGGGGTGAAGCGAATTATAGACCTCGGGTCGATTGATCGTGACGATCATCAGGCGGCCGTCGGTCTCGACCTTGCTGTACTGGCCCATACCATTTCCTCCATCACTGTGGTGAATGGCGATTTACCTCAGAATGACTGGGGGAAGCATCCAAAATGCCGCGTTGGAAAGCCCGGCGAAATGCACCATCTGCAAAGTGAAATGAAATCGTCACCTTGCAGGTACGCCGTCGCGCTAGCGGCCGGGGCGGTCGCCGGCCTATTGGCCGTGTGGGCCCCCGTCGCAGCGGCCGAGCCGCCCTCACCCCTCTCGGCATCGGCCGGCTCACCATCGGTAGTGTCGACGCCGCCCGTGGTGGCCGCGCCGGTTGTTCGCCCGCGACCGGCCTCTTCGGCTGCGTCCAAGGCGCCGCCGCGTTCCTCGCTGACCTCAGTCGAGACGCAGCCCAGTGGCGCCGAAATCGTCGGAAAGTTGCTGGCGCCAGGCGCTTCGGACCCCGATGTTCCGCTGCCGCACCCCAATCTCGCAGAGCGGCATGATGCGGCGCCGGAATCGCTCAGCGGCCCAAAACTCTATGGCCGAAGCGAGACGGGTGGGGGTGTCATCGGCCTCAGAATGCCCATTCCGGTCGACCGCAATAGCGGGGCTGCCACCACTAGATCTAGTAGTGACAGCGGCTACGGTGCAGCGCCTTCACAAGGTGTGCTGGAAACCCGATAATACGGCACTGTTGCCGGCTCGCCACAGGGGCCGGATGACCGTTTGATGGCAGGCGTGCCTTGGTTGCGCCTCACCAAACGTGGTGTGTATATAAGACCTCGTGAGGCTAGCGATATAAGCCCGCCTGAACACTCGATAAAAAGTTTCGGTTTCGACCAGTTTTTCGACTACGAGGGGAAGTTCTCATGAAGAAGGCTCTTCTGGCCGCCGTGGCGGCGGTTGCGCTGCCGGTTGCGGCGCAAGCTCAGTCGCCGCAGCCCGGTATCTACATCGGTGCTGAAGGCGGTGTGAACTGGCTGCTCAACACCACGATCTCCGGTGTCAACGTCAGCCCGCAGACGGGCTGGGCGGTCGGTGGCGTGATCGGCTACGACTTCGTGGGTCCGCGCGTCGAGATCGAAGGCGTGTACCGTCAGAACAACACCAACCTGTGGGCCCCGGGCGCGGCGGTCAACGGTCAGGTCGGTCAGCTCGGCATCCTCGCCAACCTGCTGTACGACTTCATGCCGGGTTCGGTGATCACCCCGTACATCGGCGCCGGCGCCGGTGTCGCGTTCGTCGACAGCAACAGCTCGCTCGGCAGCACGCAGTTCGCCTACCAGGGCATCATCGGTGTCAGCTACAACGTCGACACCAACTTCCGCATCAACCTGGACGGCCGCTATTACGGCACGACCAACCCGAGCGTGAACACCGCTTGGGGCAGCACGACCTGGAGCAACAACAACTTCAGCCTCATGCTCGGCCTGCAGCTGAAGTTCGGTTCGGCTCCGGCCGCTCCGCCGCCGCCGCCGCCGGCCGTTGCGCCGCCGTCCTACATGGTGTTCTTCGATTGGGACCGCTCGAACCTGTCGGCCCAGGCTCTGAACACGATCAAGCAGGCTGCCCAGGCCTTCAA